>ERZ827496.27-NODE-27-length-181124-cov-6.284958_pt1 | contig 181124 bp, 147 predicted proteins | sample MGYA00519769_ERZ827496 | MGnify/ENA primary metagenome ERZ827496 (study PRJEB31778, sample SAMEA3449327) | human gut metagenome | biome: human gut; feature: human-associated habitat; material: faeces | place: United Kingdom | collected 2010/2012 ...
GCCAAGCTGGGGTGTCGGGGGGCAGCGACTGGCCCCCCGACTCGGACGCCTGCACGGAGTGCATGTAGGTTTCGGTGCTCTAGGCGTACGAAACCTTACACCGTCTGAACACAGGGAGCGGTAAATGCATCCCTATCGCAAAAACTCCGGTAATTTCCCCTCATATTCTGAAATAGCCGCCTCATGCTGCAACGTCAATCCAATGCTATCTAAACCATTCATCATGCAGTGGCGGCGGAAACTATCCAGCTCAAACGAATAGCTTTTATCTCCCGCTTGCACGGTTTGTGTTTCTAAATCAACGGTGAAACTCATCCCCGGTGCGGCTTCAACCTGTGCGAACAGTTCATCTATTTCGGCTTCGCTCAAGGTGACCGGCAGCAGCTGGTTATTGAACGAGTTACCGTAAAAAATATCGGCAAAACTCGGCGCAATAACCACTTTAAAGCCGTAGTCGGTCAGAGCCCATGGCGCATGTTCGCGAGAAGAGCCGCAGCCGAAGTTTTCGCGCGTCAACAAAATGCTGGCACCTTTGAATTCGGGCTGATTCAGAATGAAGTCAGGATTTGGCTGCTGCCCCGCATCATCCAGAAAACGCCAGTCGTTAAACAGGTGTTGACCAAAGCCGGTGCGAGTCACTTTTTGCAAAAACTGCTTAGGAATAATGGCGTCAGTATCGACGTTGGCGGCGTCTAAAGGAACCACGATCCCACTATGTTTAATTAAACCAGACTGAGTAGATGTAGCCATGAAGAGTGCTCCTGTTAGACCGCTGCGGTCGCTAATTCACGAATATCGGCAAAGTGTCCGCTCACGGCTGCCGCTGCGGCCATGGCAGGGCTAACTAAATGAGTACGACCACCGCGGCCCTGACGTCCCTCAAAGTTACGGTTGCTAGTAGATGCACAACGTTCACCCGGATTCAGGCGGTCGTTATTCATCGCCAAGCACATGGAACAGCCCGGCAAACGCCATTCGAAACCGGCTTCGATGAAAATCTTGTCTAAACCTTCTGACTCCGCTTGGGCTTTTACTGGCCCCGAGCCGGGAACGACGATGGCTTGTACGCCATTGGCGACTTTACGGCCTTTGGCAATTGCCGCTGCCGCACGTAAATCTTCAATGCGTGAGTTGGTGCAGGAGCCGATGAATACTTTGTCGATCGCGACGTCGGTCAACTTAACACCTGCTGCTAAATCCATGTAGGCCAGCGCTTTTTCCGCCGAGGCGCGTTCAATAGGATCGCTGAAGGATTCGGGCGTTGGGATAGGCTGATTAATCGCAATCACCTGTCCTGGGTTGGTTCCCCAGGTAACCTGCGGTGCAATCTCGCCTGCGTTCAACGTGATGATGGCGTCGAATTGAGCACCTGCATCGGATTTCAACGTACGCCAGTACTCGACGGCTTTTTCCCAGTTATCACCCTGTGGGGCAAACTGACGCCCTTTCAGATAGGTGAACGTGGTTTCATCTGGCGCAACCAGACCCGCTTTAGCGCCCATCTCAATGGCCATATTACACAGCGTCATCCGGCCTTCCATTGACAGTGCTTCAACGGCTTTGCCACAGAATTCGACAACATGTCCGGTACCGCCCGCGTGACCGATTTTTCCAATCACGGCCAAAACGATATCTTTGGCCGTGATGCCTTCTGCCGCATCGCCGATAATTTCAATTTTCATGGTCTTCGCCCGCCCCTGTTTCAAGGTTTGCGTGGCTAAAACATGTTCAACTTCTGAGGTCCCAATGCCGAAAGCCAATGCGCCAAATGCACCGTGAGTTGCCGTGTGAGAGTCACCACAGACGATAGTGTTGCCCGGCAGCGTCATTCCCTGTTCTGGCCCGATGACGTGAACAATGCCTTGGAATGGATGATTCAGATCATATAGTTGAACCCCAAATTCCTTGCAGTTTTTCATCAACTCTTGCATTTGGATGCGTGCCATATCGCCGCAGGCATTAATGTCTTTAGTCTGCGTTGATACGTTGTGATCCATGGTGGCAAAGGTTTTACTTGTTTGGCGTACCGGACGCCCCATCGCGCGCAGGCCGTCAAACGCCTGTGGAGAAGTCACTTCATGCACCAAGTGGCGGTCGATATACAACAGTGGCGTTTCGTTTTTAGCTTCATAAACCACGTGTGCATCAAACAGTTTCTGATATAAAGTTTTCGCCATGATCAGGCCTCCTGAGCGATAAAGCGGGCGATGACATCACCCATTTCTGAGGTTGAAATAGCCTGACCATCACCGGCTAAATCACCAGTGCGGAAGCCTTGTTCTAATGCTTTGTTTACCGCTTGCTCTACGGCGTTGGCCGCGTCGTCAGCGTTCAGGCTGTAACGCAGCAGCAGGGCGAATGACAGAATTTGTGCGATAGGGTTGGCAATGTTTTTGCCCGCGATGTCTGGCGCAGAGCCGCCCGCAGGCTCATACAGGCCAAAGCCTTGTTCGTTCAAACTGGCGGAAGGCAACATCCCCATAGAGCCGGTGATCATGGCGCACTCGTCAGACAGAATATCGCCAAAGATATTGGAGCACAGCATCACGTCAAACTGCGAAGGGTCTTTGATCAACTGCATGGTGGCGTTGTCGATGTACATGTGATTTAACGCGACATCTGGATAGTCTTTGCCAATCTCGGTAGCAATTTCGCGCCACAAAATAGAACTTTGCAATACGTTAGCTTTGTCGATTGAGGTCACTTTTCCACGGCGCTTACGGGCAGCTTCGAAGGCGATACGCGCGATGCGTTCAATCTCGAAACGGTGGTATACCTCGGTATCAAACGCACGCTCATGCATTCCCTGACCTTCACGGCCTTTCGGTTGGCCGAAGTAGATACCGCCGGTCAATTCGCGCACGCACAGGATATCAAAGCCGCGTGCGGCAATATCGCTGCGCAGCGGGCAGAATTCTTCTAAACCTTCATATAAACGCGCTGGGCGCAGATTGCTAAACAGCTTGAAGTGTTTACGCAGTGGCAATAAGGCTCCGCGTTCTGGCTGCTGCGCCGGTGGCAGATTTTCCCACTTAGGGCCACCGACGGAGCCAAACAAAATAGCGCTGGCTTGTTCGCAGCCTGCGATGGTTGCCGCCGGCAGCGGTGTGCCATGCTTGTCGATTGCCGCACCACCAACGTCATATTCGCTGGTGGAGATACGCAGGCCAAAGCGCTGACGTACGGCGTCGATGGTTTTGTAGGCCTGAGCCATGATTTCTGGACCGATGCCGTCTCCGGGTAAAACGGCGATGTGATGTGTTTTGCTCATGATTAGACGGCTTCCTGATTAGAATGTGATGATGTTGTTTGTGTCTGGTGGATGCGTTGTTTTTCTTTTTCCACCTGTTGTGCACGCCAGATATTGTTCAGAACGTTAATTAACGCCAGAGCTGATGACTCAACGATGTCCGTTGTGATGCCAACGCCGTGAAAGCGACGACCATTATAATTAGCGACGATATCCACCTGACCCAGCGCATCTTTACCTTGGCCTTTGGCTGACAGCTGATATTTGACGATATCAATGTCATAACCGGCGATACGGTTGATAGCCTGATATACCGCATCAACAGGGCCATTACCGGTCGCAGCTTCGGCGCTAATTTCTCCTCCGATATTCAGTTTTACCGAGGCTGTAGCCATTACGCTGGTGCCAGATTGCACGCTGAAGTAGTCCAAACGGAAATGCTCAGGCTCTTCTTGCTGTTTATTGATGAAAGCTAAGGCTTCTAAGTCGTAGTCGAAAACTTGACCTTTTTTATCAGCCAGCTTCAGGAAAGCGTCATACAGAGTATCCAGATTGAAGTCGGTGCCTTCGCGATATCCCATCTCTTCCATATGATGCTTCACCGCGGCGCGTCCGGATCGTGAGGTCAGATTCAGCTGTACCTGATTCAGACCAATCGATTCTGGCGTCATGATTTCGTAGTTTTCGCGGTTTTTCAGCACGCCGTCTTGGTGAATACCTGATGAGTGGGCAAAAGCGTTAGAACCGACGATGGCTTTGTTGCCAGGGATGGGCATATTGCACATTTGGCTGACAAACTGGCTAGTACGATAGATTTCCTGATGATGAATATTGGTGTGGACGCCCAGCATTTCGGAACGAGTGCGGATGGCCATAATGACCTCTTCCAACGCACAGTTTCCAGCACGTTCACCGATACCATTGATCGTCCCTTCGACCTGACGAGCCCCCGCTTGTACGGCAGTAATAGAGTTAGCGACCGACATCCCTAAATCATCGTGACAGTGTACGGAGATAATGGCTTTATCAATATTTGGGACTCGCTCGTACAAATTGGTGATGATGCCACCAAATTGATACGGCGTGGTATAGCCAACGGTATCGGGAATATTGATGGTCGTCGCGCCGGCTTTGATCGCCGCTTCCACGATGCGGCACAGATTGTCTAACGGAGTGCGGCCCGCGTCTTCACAGGAAAATTCGACGTCGTCAGTATAATTGCGAGCGCGTTTGACAGAATGTACCGCCATCGCGACCACATCTTCAAAGGACTTTTTCAGTTTAGATTCAACATGTAACGTTGAGGTAGCCAAAAAGACATGGATGCGGAAGGCTTCAGCCACGCGCAGCGCTTCAGCCGCAACGTCGATATCTTTATCTACGCATCGCGCTAAGCCACAGACTCGGCTATTTTTGATGTTGCGTGCGATGGTTTGTACTGATTCAAAATCGCCTGGTGAAGAAACGGGAAAGCCAACTTCCATCACGTCAACGCCCATGCGCTCTAAGGCCATGGCGATCTGCATCTTTTCTTTGACGCTCAGGCTGGCTTGTAACGCTTGTTCACCATCGCGCAGCGTGGTGTCGAAAATAATGACTTGTTGGCTCATGCAGGTTGCTCCTCGCAGTTTTTATTAACTCATCAGTTTTTATTAACGCGTTGCGCTGCTTTTGATGCAAAAAAAAGCCCGCGCATTTGCGCGGGCTTTCTTGTGTTTGGTTGGAATCAGTTTTGATTACCGCCCACAGGCTCACCGCGCAAATTGGATGCGAGAAGGAGGAGGCCTAGGAGACGAGTCATCTTGATCATGTGATTCCGCTCTTAATCTGGGTGAATAAACTCAATGCTTAAAGTGATACTGGATAGCGGTAACCTTGTCAACGGCTATTTAGTTGAGTGAAGAAAACTCATCTTCTTGCGCGATAGTGATTAATGTTCCCGTTGTCATGTAATACAGAATTGTGAAGTTCCTTCAATCTTTATTCGAAACATTAGTGTGCTAATTGCGTTCGGCTTATTCTATAGCTTCATGCGTTTTTATTGTAACTAATTGGATGAGAACAGTATTTCCACAAATATACATGGGTATTATTCATTGTTATTTAATCATTGCTTCCTTGAATTTTAAGTACAACTAAATCATTAATCAGTAGAATGTATCAATATTGAATGAGTGGCTGCCTAATGAGTGATTGTTGTACTCGCATGTCATTGTAATTCGAATTGTATAAATTTATCTCAAATCATGTGAGTGCTTTAATTCATAAAGCTTAATGGCTATCTATCATTTATGAATTCATTTGCCCTCAGAATTTTAATCAAACCGTAATGTCGTTTGTTTTAATTTCGACGTTAACAAAGTTATTTATATTAGGGTGATGTATGTCAGCACAAAGTGAAGTTATGTCATTGGCCGAGAATGGAAGTACAGAACTGGTTCAGTTAAGAAACGTTGATCTTAATTTGCTTACCGTTTTTGATGCGGTAATGCAGGTGCAAAATATTACCCGAGCGGCACATGCTTTGGGCATGTCTCAACCCGCGGTAAGTAATGCCGTTGCTCGCTTAAAAGTGATGTTCAATGATGAACTGTTTATGCGCTATGGCCGAGGTATTCAGCCAACTCATCGTGCATATCAGCTGTTTGGTTCGGTTCGTCAGGCATTGCAGATTGTACAGAACGAACTCCCAGGTTCAGGTTTTAATCCGCTGATCAGCGAAAGAGTTTTCAATGTTGCAATTTGTAGCCCATTAGATATTCGCTTAACAGCGAAGCTGTTTAATCAGATCAAAGATAGCGCTTCCCATGTTCAATTACATTTAAACTCATCGGTGAATGAAAATATTGAGCGTAAATTACGTTATCAAGAAAAAGACTTCCTGATCAGTTACAGCCGTTTTGAAAGTGATGAATATTCCTGTGAGCCGTTATTCAAAGATGAGTTTGTTTTAGCGGTATCCAAAAATCACCCGCGTATTAATAATATGGTTAGCGCTCAGCAGTTATTGGTTGAGCAGCATGCGGTTGTTGGATTAAATCTCTTCTCATCGCTGAGTCGTGGTTATTATGAGTCTAGTGAATTAGCACGCTGCATTGCATATCAAGGTACTGATATGAATAGCGTATTGAGCGTTGTTTCTAAAACAGAAATGGTTGCTATTGCACCTCGTTGGCTTGTCGAAGAATACGCTGAGCATTTGAATCTCTCTGCCGTGCTTCTGAGTGATATCGAAAGAGAGCGTACCTGCTACCTGAGCTGGCACCATGCGGCAGAGCGTGACAGCGGTCACCAGTGGATGAAGTCAGTCCTCAGCGAGTTTGGTAGTAAGTTTTAATTATTAATTAATTCAAAAATTGAAATTACATAAAATGGAGAGCCCAGCTCTCCATTTTTATCTTTAGCACAATAGCTCATAAACTAGTGTTTTATACATCCTGAACCCTCTTTTCCCAGTTTTTTATGTTTTTCATTTTTTCGTCTATCGCGCCTAGATTTTCCATCTATGGTGTCGATGTCATGGTTATAAATCATTCAAAAAATCGATCATAACTCACATTTATGGATTGAATAATCGTTGACCCGACAGCTAGAATAGGTAGACTTCCGCCAAAAGAGCGCACAGCTGTAAGCTGAATGAGATTTTTCACTTATATCTCATGGCGACTTCCACTTCGATAAATTCAATGAACTTCTTCTATGATCAATGAGTTAAATAAATACCATCTGGTTGAACGTATTCAGCAGCAGATCAAACATATTCCGCATCGCGTTGCGCTACGTGAATGGTCTGCTCACGGTGAAACACCCTATACTTGGCAGCAGGTCGGACTGCGCGTTGAAAAATTGGCGCTGGCATTGTGTGCGCTAGGTGTTGATGTTCAGGAACGAGTGGCGATCTTTGCCCACAACTCGGTTTCATGGTCACTGATTGATCTAGCGATTTTACACCTGCGTGCGATCACGGTTCCTGTTTACTCGACCAATACCGCAGCTCAGACGGCATTTGTTCTCAATGATGCAGATGTACGTATTTTGTTTGTTGATGGTCAATCTCAATATAACGCGGCGCTAGCATTACGAGGAGTATGCCCTCAGCTTGAGCATATTATTGTTATGTCGGACAGTATCGACATGCAGGGCTGCGAAATTGCATGTACGCTAGATTCATTCGCGGCCAGTGCACAAGAACGCTTTTTACCTCTGTTAAAAGAACGTATTGAACAGGCTGACATGAGCGATCTGTTCACGCTGATCTACACATCAGGGACTACCGGTGAGCCGAAAGGCGTCATGCTGAATTACACCAATATGGGGGCTCAACTGCGTTTGCATGACGAACGTCTGACCGTAACAGCAGAGGATGTGTCACTTTGTTTTCTGCCACTGTCGCACGTATTTGAACGCGCTTGGAGCTTCTATGTTATGCATAGTGGCGCGCAAAACGTGTATCTCAGCGATACCAATCAGGTACGCGAAGCGATGCAGTCAGTGAAACCAACAGTGATGTGTGCGGTGCCGCGTTTCTACGAGAAAATTTTCAGCGCCATCCATGAAAAAGTGGCACAGGCGAAATGGCATAAACGCGCCATGTTTAAGTGTGCAATTTGGGTAGGGGAGAAACGTTTCCTCACTGAACGAGCAGGCTGCAAGCCGAACGTCGTTTTATCAGCTATGCATAAGCTGGCTGATAAACTCGTACTGAGCAAACTGCGCGGGATTTTGGGGGGACGCGTGCGATTTTTGCCTGCGGCTGGGGCAAAACTGGATGATAACGTTATTCTCTTCTTCCAAGCATTGGGCGCAAATATTAAATATGGCTATGGCATGACAGAAACCTGCGCCACAGTATCTTGTTGGGAAGAGAACGATTTCCGCTTTGGTTCTATCGGCAAACCGCTGCCCGATGTTGAAGTTCGCATTGGCCACGAAAATGAAATCCAAGTGCGCGGACCGATTGTTATGTGCGGTTACTACAACAAACCGTTAGAAACTGCGGCAACCTTTACGGAAGATGGCTGGCTGAAAACGGGCGATGCGGGAGCATTAGATGAAAATGGCAACTTGTTTATTACCGAGCGCCTAAAAGATCTGATGAAAACCTCCAATGGTAAATACATTGCGCCACAAATGGTGGAAGGTACGCTAGCACAGGATCGTTTTATTGAGCAGGTTGCCGTGATCGCCGACGCAAGAAAGTTTGTGTCTGCCTTGATCGTGCCTTGTTTCGAATCGCTGGAAGAGTACGCCAAGTCGATCAACTTAAAATATCACGATCGTCTGGATTTACTCCGTCATAGCCATATTGTAGAAATGTTTGATCAGCGTCTACGTGAGATGCAAAAGGGTTTAGCGAAGTTTGAGCAGGTTAAGCGTTTTACGCTGCTGCCCGAAGCTTTCTCGATGGAGCAGGGAGAACTAACCCCAACCCTGAAACTGCGGCGAAAAATTATTAATTCTCGCTATCAGATGGAAATCGAGTCCATGTATTTGGAACATTAATTTCTATCACTGTGGTATCAACGGCCAGCGCTTCTGCTGGCCGTTTTCTTTTCGTGTAGTATCACAGACTATCTTTTAGGGCTGAGAATGATTTAGTTCTGTAATTTAGTCACCTGCAGCGATAAGCGCGGAGCTAACCCCCTTACTCTTAGCGTTTTATGCCTAAAAAAATCAAGAATCCAGCAAGGTTACAATTCCTCCACTTTTGCTTCTGAGTTTGCCGTTTGCGCACTTGTTATTCCCACGTTAAGGTAATAAATCAAACACAACACATAAAAACAGGGATAAACCCTAATGCTGGCCTGCTAAGCGTGATTTTAGGGGAAGTACACCGATGGGGTCGTAGCAGCTTTAGCTGCCGGAGTGCCCCGCGGTGTGCTAGCCCCGTGTATCTCGATCTCTTAAACGATTCGCATTAGTGATAAACCCTGGATATAACCTACGCAAAGTCAGCCGGGAGGCAAACCATGGAGATGTTGTCAGGAGCCGAGATGGTCGTTCGATCGTTGATCGATCAGGGAGTAAAGCATGTATTCGGTTATCCGGGCGGGGCCGTTCTTGATATTTACGACGCTCTGCATACGGTTGGAGGTATTGAACATGTGCTCGTGCGTCATGAACAAGGCGCAGTGCACATGGCCGACGGTTTTGCGCGGGCTACAGGAGAAGTGGGCGTGGTGCTGGTCACATCAGGACCGGGAGCGACCAATGCCATCACCGGTATTGCGACGGCTTATATGGATTCGGTGCCGATGGTAGTGATCTCTGGTCAGGTGGCCACGTCTCTGATTGGTAATGATGCGTTTCAGGAATGCGACATGGTGGGGATATCCCGTCCAGTCGTGAAACACAGTTTCCTGGTTAAGCATACCGAGGATATCCCTACTATTCTCAAAAAGGCCTTCTATTTAGCGTCTACCGGACGCCCAGGCCCAGTCGTGGTCGATTTACCTAAAGACATCATGAACCCGGCGATTAAGCTGCCTTATTCATATCCTGAAAGCGTCAAAATGCGTTCTTATAACCCAACCTTGCAAGGTCATTGTGGTCAGATTAAGCGCGCCTTGCAGACGTTGTTAGCAGCCAAACAGCCGATTATCTATGCCGGCGGTGGGGTGATTAGTTCTGGCTGCCATGAAGAACTGCGTGAACTGGCTGAGCGCTTGAATATTCCAGTCACTACCTCGTTGATGGGGCTGGGTGGCTTCCCTGCATCACATGCGCAAAGCCTAGGGATGTTGGGAATGCACGGCACTTATGAAGCCAACATGGCGATGCATAATGCAGATGTTATTTTTGCCGTTGGTGTCCGTTTTGACGATCGCACCACCAATAATCTTGCTAAATATTGCCCAAATGCGACTGTGCTACATATTGATATCGATCCGACATCGATCTCGAAAACCGTGGATGCGGATATTCCGATCGTCGGTGATGCTAAAGAGGCACTAGCGACGTTCCTAGAGTTGTTAGGTCAGAAAGAGGTTAAACAAGACTTCGATGGCCTGCGTGATTGGTGGCAGAGCATTGCTCAATGGCGTGCGCGCAAATGCTTGAGTTACGACACCACAAGTGGCCGCATTAAGCCACAGCAGGTCATTGAAACTTTGCATCGGCTGACGAAAGGGGAAGCCTATGTCGCATCTGACGTGGGGCAGCACCAAATGTTTGCCGCACTCTATTATGGCTTTGATAAACCGCGGCGCTGGGTGAACTCGGGCGGTTTGGGCACGATGGGCTTCGGTTTACCCGCGGCGCTTGGGATTAAATTAGCCCTGCCAGAAGAAACCGTGATTTGCGTGACAGGGGATGGCAGTATCCAGATGAATATTCAGGAGCTATCTACCGCATTGCAATACGATTTACCGGTCGTGGTGATTAACCTGAACAACCGTTTCCTAGGCATGGTGAAGCAGTGGCAAGATATGATTTACGCGGGACGTCACTCGCAGTCATATATGGAATCGTTGCCAGATTTTGTAAAGCTCGCAGAAGCCTATGGACATGTTGGTATTTCTATCCGCACGCCGGATGAACTGGAAAGCAAATTAGAACAGGCATTGGCGGTTAAAAACCGTCTGGTGTTTGTTGATGTGACCATCGATGAAACTGAACACGTTTACCCAATGCAGATCCGCGGTGGGTCAATGGATGAAATGTGGTTAAGCAAAACGGAGAGGACTTAATAATGCGCCGGATCTTATCTGTATTACTGGAAAACGAATCAGGCGCACTGTCCCGCGTGGTTGGCCTGTTTTCGCAGCGTGGGTACAACATTGAAAGCCTGACTGTAGCCCCGACTGATGACCCCACGCTTTCGCGTATGACTATTCAAACCGTCGGTGACGCTAAGGTGCTAGAACAGATTGAAAAACAACTGCATAAATTGGTAGATGTTCTGCGAGTGAGTGAGTTGGTACAAGGATCGCACGTAGAGCGAGAAATCATGCTGGTGAAGCTACAGGCTAGCGGTTATGGACGAGAAGAAGTTAAGCGTAGCACCGATATTTTCCGTGGTCAGATCGTAGACGTCACAGCTTCGCTTTACACCGTTCAGCTAGTTGGCACCAGCGACAAGCTCGATGCCTTCCTAAGTGCCGTACGAGAGGTTGCTGAAATTGTTGAAGTCGCTCGTTCAGGCATCGTGGGTGTATCTCGTGGTGACAAAATAATGCGTTAATGCAGGTCAATTTTCTGTCTAATAGTGCTATTTGGAGGCTCAGCTTTGTGCTGAGCCTCTTACTTTTTCCTATTTGCTGATGCCTTTCAGCAAAACCGGTTGCTCCTTTCTTCTTTATGCGGTTAGATCAATGCTATTAAAGGCCATTCGGTCTTCTTATTTCATTTGATGCAGGTAATGTATTTTACTGGCTCAAGAGGGGGATAACGTGAAGTTGGATGAAATCGCGCGTCTTGCAGGGGTCTCGCGGACGACGGCCAGTTATGTCATTAACGGTAAAGCCAAACAGTACCGTGTAAGTGATAAGACGGTTGAGAAAGTGATGGCTGTGGTTCGTGAGCATAACTATCATCCAAACGCCGTTGCCGCGGGATTGCGTGCTGGGCGCACCCGTTCAATCGGATTGGTTATACCTGATCTGGAAAATACCAGTTATACCCGTATTGCAAATTATCTGGAGCGCCAAGCGCGTCAACGTGGCTATCAGTTACTCATTGCTTGTTCAGAAGATCAACCTGACAATGAAATGCGTTGTATTGAACATCTGCTACAACGTCAGGTTGATGCGATCATCGTATCGACGGCGCTGCAGCCAGAACATCCGTTCTACCAGCGCTGGGCAAAGGATCCTTTGCCGATCATTGCGCTGGATCGCGCACTCGATCCTGAACACTTTATTAGCGTTGTCGGTGCCGATCGTGAAGATTCGGAGATGTTGGCGGAGGAGTTACGGAAATTCCCAGCGAAATCGGTGCTCTATCTTGGCGCACTTCCTGAGCTATCCGTGAGCTTCCTGCGCGAACAAGGTTTTCGTGATGCTTGGCGAGAAGATCCACGTGAAGTGCAATATCTTTATACCAACAGTTATGAACGTGACGCGGCAGGTGTCGCATTCTCTAACTGGTTAAAAAATAATGAAATGCCGCAGGCGTTGTTCACGACTTCCTTCCCGCTTTTGCAAGGGGTTTTGGATGTGACATTGAAACACCACGGGCATTTACCTACCGATTTGGCCATTGCGACTTTTGGTGATAATGAGCTCCTAGATTTTCTGGATTGCCCAGTACTGTCAGTCGGTCAGCGTCACCGTGATATTGCCGAACGTGTTCTGGAACTGGTACTCGCAAGTTTAGATGAACCGAAGAAACCGAAGGCGGGATTGAGCCGGATGCGTCGTGTTTTATTAAAGCGCGGACGACTAAACCGGATGTAAGCAGCAATAATAAAGTGTTATCTCATCAATGGGCGCCGGTTTTTACCGGCGCTTTTTTATGCCTGTGCTTTGATATAGCCCGAGACTTTGAAGAGTCTACGGCAGTAATCAAGGAAGTACCCATAGGCGACGCCCATAGCCATTGAAACCACCGCATTACTGGTGACCGCAGCCAGGATTTGCGCGCCATCAGCCCCGACATACCACAGAATAATGGCATAAACCGGTGACTGGAAAGAGACATAGGCAATCAGATCCGCCAAGATTTTTGCCATGCCTTTTGAACGACAGCGTTGTGACTGGCGAATGAACCAGTCGCGGTAAACGCCATAGGGCCAAGCAATAAGAATATTGACGGGGATGGAAAGCAAGCGAGATGACAACGACTGATTAAAGCTCATGCCAGAAATAAAAACTTCAATCAGCATGCCGACGATAAAGGAATAAACTACCAGCGCAAAAATATCTGCGGCAGCGCTGCGGGCACGTGAAGCGGGTGAGAACATAACGGCTAACTCCATTTTGAAACTAGTCATTAATACTGTTTTGTTGCGCTTTTGTTGGTGTTATGAACTGCATTTTGGTTGCTTAAATAGCATACATGATTGCTGTTTGTTTTTTAACTAGCTATAAATTTTAATTTATAATGACTTTTGCTACAAAAAACTCTTAGAGTAGCGCGCCGAAGAGAATTTCATGATTTCTTACCGTGGCGTTAAAATTTTTGTTTTCTTTCAATTTGTTGTGTGAAAATCATACAAATAACGTTTGTCGATCACGAGTTCGCCGCCAAATCGGGAGGTTTGCAAAATAAAATTGATATTTGAGAACTATCTGAGGTGAACGTTATTCAGAGGTAAATTTATCTAAATTACGATTTAAAAAAAGCAGTTAGATATTTAGTGCCTAAAGCCATTATTATCTGACGATAAAGTAAGATAAAATGTCAGACAGAAAAAATTAAATGAAGGTTTTTTAATTAATTGATTGATGTTAAAAGGTATTTTTAATTTCTGGCATTGAATAACTTATGCTGAATTAGTCTTTGCTTTACCAATGTAAAGCGTATGTAAATTATCCAAGACATGTTCAAAATGAGAGCTATATTGCAAAGTCTGGTTAAATTTTAATTTTTGGTAAAATTTCTGTGTTTCGAGTCACTGACACTTCCCTCCAAGAATTTCCCTTAATTTATCATGATGTTAATTTTATTATTCCTCTTTAGGACTTTTCATAGTGGAAGGTTTTAAATTCACTTCAAGCAAAAATAATCCCAAACCGCATCCGCTCTGGCTTGACAAGGTTTTCCTACCCTCCGTAAACTTCCTTATGTGGGAATTTGTGGAGTAAAGTGGTGAGATGGGGCAACGAGGGGTAATTTAGGTATGTTTCGTGGCGCAACAACCATCAACCTTGACGGTAAAGGACGCTTAGCGGTTCCGATGCGCTATCGCGAATTACTGCTTGAGGAATCGCAAGGTCAAATGGTTTGCACCATCGATCTCCATCAACCATGCCTATTGCTTTATACCCTGCCTCAGTGGGAAGTGATTGAACAAAAGCTTTCGCGTTTATCGAGCATGAATCCTGTAGAGCGCCGCATTCAGCGTCTGCTGTTAGGTCATGCGAGTGAGTGTCAGATGGATAGCGCGGGTCGATTGCTGATAGCAAGTACGTTGCGTCAGCACGCAGGACTCACAAAACAAGTGATGCTAGTTGGGCAGTTCAATAAGTTTGAGCTGTGGGATGAAGAAAACTGGTATCAACAAGTCAAGGAAGATATTGACGCACAACAGACCGTTACGGAGCCTTTATCCGAGCGGCTACAGGATTTGTCGTTATAGTCATGTCAGAAGAAAATTACCAACACAAGACCGTGTTGCTTGATGAGGCGGTAAACGGCCTTAATCTGCGCAGTAACGGCATTTATATTGATGGCACTTTTGGTCGCGGTGGTCATTCCCGTCTTATTTTGTCTCAGTTGGGACCGGAAGGACGCTTGCTGGCTATCGATCGTGACCCGCAGGCTATTGCCGCAGCAGCAGAAATCACCGACCCACGCTTTTCTATCATTCACGGCCCATTCTCCGATATGGCGACCTATGTACGCGAATTAGGTCTGGAAGGTCAAATCAACGGTGTTTTGCTTGATCTTGGAGTGTCTTCACCACAGCTTGACGATGCTGAGCGTGGTTTCTCCTTTATGCGTGACGGACCGCTTGATATGCGTATGGATCCAACCCGTGGCCTTTCTGCCGCAGAGTGGTTGATGAAAGCGGAAGAAGAAGATATTGCCTGGGTGCTGAAAACCTTCGGCGAAGAACGCTTTGCTAAGCGCATTGCTCGCGCCATCGTTGAGCGTAATCGTCTTGAGCCGATGACGCGGACGCATGAATTGGCAACGCTGATTGCGAACGCAAGCCCATTCCGTGAAAAGCATAAGCATCCTGCCACGCGCAGCTTCCAAGCGATCCGTATCTATATCAATAGCGAACTGGAAGAGATTGAACGCGCACTGAATGGCGCGTTGGAAATTCTATCCCCAGAAGGACGTCTGTCGGTTATCAGCTTCCACTCGTTGGAAGATCGCATTGTTAAACAGTTTATTCGCCACCATAGCCGTGGTCCTCAGGTTCCAGCCGGTATCCCTTTAACCGAAGCTCAACTGCGCAGCCAAGGTGGGCGTAAGTTGAAAGCGCTCGGGAAAATGAAACCAAGCAGTGATGAAGTAAGCGCTAACCCACGAGCACGAAGTTCTGTCCTGCGTTTTGCGGAAAGGACGGTTGAATGATCGGTAACGAGCGCCACACGCTAGTTGCCGTTATTGGCGGAGATATTCTCCGCCACGGCAAGCTGCCTCTGATTCTGTTTATCGGTGTGCTGGTTTCGGCTGTGCTGGTGGTAACAACAACGCATAAAACACGCTTGTTGACCGCGCAGCGCGAGCAGTTAGTGCTTGAGCGTGACGCTCTAGATATCGAGTGGCGCAATTTGATTCTGGAAGAGAATGCGTTAGGCGATCACAGCCGCGTGGAACGAATTGCAACAGAGAAGCTGCAAATGCAGCACGTAGACCCATCTCAAGAGAATATCGTGGTTAAACAATAGCGTATTTAACCGGTTATATTTTCAATGAACCACCTTTGACGTAGGTAAATGTGTAATCAATGAAAGCAGTGCGACCCGGAAAGTTAAAGCGTCAGGAAGATCAGGCCAGCTTTGTCAGCTGGCGTTTTGCGTTGCTCTGCGGGTGCATATTTATTGCATTAATGGGTTTATTAGGACGAGTTGCCTATCTACAGGTGATTAACCCCGACCGTTTGGTACGTGAAGGCGATGCGCGTTCACTAAGAACTCAGCCTATCCTCACTTCGCGTGGAATGATCAGCGACAGGGCTGGGCGACCGCTCGCGGTGAGTGTGCCGGTAAATGCGATTTGGGCTGATCCGAAAGAAGTGAACGAACACGGTGGTATCACCTTAGATACCCGTTGGAAAGCGTTGGCTGATGCATTAGAAATGCCGCTAGACAAAATGGCTGCGCGTATCAACGCCAACCCCAAAGGCCGTTTCGTTTATTTGGCGCGTCAGGTTAACCCGGCGATGGCTGATTACATCCACAAACTCAAACTTCCAGGCATTTTCCAAAAGCAAGAATCTCGCCGTTATTACCCTGCAGGGCAAGTGACTGCTCACATTATCGGGGTGACCAACATTGATGGTCAGGGAATTGAAGGCGTTGAAAAGAGCTTTGACCGTTGGTTAACTGGCCAGCCCGGCGAGCGTACCGTTCGCAAAGACCGCTTTGGTCGCGTTATTGAAGATATTTCGTCCGTTGACAGTCAGGCCGCTCATAATCTTGCCCTCAGTATTGATGAACGTTTACAAGCGCTGGTTTACCGTGAACTGAACAATGCCGTCGCATTTAACAAAGCCGAATCGGGTACTGCGGTGTTGGTTGATGTGAACACGGGTGAAGTATTGGCGATGGCTAATAGCCCTTCATACAACCCGAACAATCTAGCAGATACGCCAAAAGAGGCCATGCGTAACCGCGCTATCACCGATATTTTCGAGCCAGGTTCTACGGTAAAACCGATGGTAGTCATGACCGCGTTGCAACACAATGTGGTGAAAGAGAACAGCGTACTGAATACGCTCCCCTATTTTGTTAACGGGCACCAGATTAAAGACGTTGCCCGCTATGCAGAACTCTCTATCACGGGGATTCTCCAGAAATCGAGTAACGTTGGTGTATCAAAGCTGGCGTTAGCGATGCCGTCCTCTGCGCTGGTAGAAACCTACTCGCACTTTGGATTGGGTAAGGCGACCAATTTGGGGCTGGTCGGAGAAAGCAGTGGCATGTACCCAAAAAAACAACGGTGGTCTGACATAGAGAGGGCCACCTTTTCTTTCGGATATGGGCTGATGGTAACGCCGTTACAGCTAGCACGTGTCTATGCAACGATTGGCAGCTTGGGTATCTATCGCCCGCTGTCGATAACAAAAGTCGATCCGCCGGTGCCAGGTGAGCGTGTGTTCCCTGAACCAATTGTGCGTACGGTCGTACATATGATGGAAAGCGTAGCGTTGCCGGGTGGTGGTGGTACTAAAGCCGCCATTAAAGGCTACCGTATTGCGATTAAAACCGGTACGGCGAAGAAAGTAGGCCCTGATGGCCGTTATGTTGATAAGTACATTGCTTACACCGCAGGCGTAGCGCCAGCGAGTAATCCTCGATTTGCTCTGGTTGTGGTCATCAACGATCCGCAGGCAGGGAAGTATTACGGTGGTGCGGTATCCGCCCCGATCTTTGGCGCTATCATGGGTGGCGTACTGCGCACCATGAACGTTGAGCCGGACGCGTTGCCCACGGGTGATAAAAACGAATTAGCGAACAATAAAAAAGAGGGTTCAGGTGGCAGATCGTAATTTGCGCGCGCTTTTGGCTCCTTGGGTAGCAGATGCTCCGGAGCGCGTTTTGCGAGAAATGACATTAGACAGCCGCATTGCGGCTGCGGGCGATCTGTTTGTGGCGATTGTTGGCCACACCGCAGATGGTCGCCATTATATTCCGCAAGCGATAGCGCAAGGCGTTGCTGCAGTCATCGCAGAGGCAGATGGGGAAGCAGAAGATGGCACCATTCGTGAGAGCCATGGTGTTCCCGTCATTTACCTGAGTCAGTTAAATCAGCGTCTTTCGGCGCTGGCAGGCCGCTTTTACCATCAGCCAGGTGCTGATTTACGCTTAATCGGCGTGACGGGTACCAACGGTAAAACAACCATTACGCAACTACTGGCGCAGTGGGGGCAGTTGTTAGGTGAAACTAGCGCGGTGATGGGAACCGTAGGAAATGGTTTGTTAGGGCAGGTTCATCCAAGCGAGAACACCACCGGTTCAGCCGTTGATGTTCAACACCTGTTGCGTAGTCTGGTATCTCAAGGCGCTACGCTGGCAGCGATGGAAGTCTCCTCACATGGTCTGGTTCAGGATCGTGTCGCGGCGCTGCCGTTTGCAGCTTCTGCGTTCACAAATCTGAGCCGCGATCACCTTGATTATCATGGCGATATGGAGCACTACGAACAGGCTAAATGGCTGCTGTTCTCAACCCATCACAGCGGTGAAAAGATTATTAATGCCGATGATGAAGTCGGTCAGCGTTGGTTGGCTAAGTCACCGGATGCGGTAGCTGTCACCATGGAACAGCGTCTGCCGGAGAACTGGGCTGGACGCTGGGTTTCTGCAAGCCAAGTTGACTATCACGATAGCGGTGCAAGCATCAGTTTTGATTCGTCATGGGGTAAGGGTGTGCTGGAAAGCCGCCTGATGGGCGCATTTAACGTGAGCAACCTGCTGGTGGCCGCGGCAACGATGCTGGCGCTTGGTTATCCATTGGATGTGCTGTGCAAAACTTCATCCCAGCTGCAGCCAGTATGTGGTCGTATGGAAGTTTTCACTGCACCAGGAAAACCTACCGTCGTTGTCGATTACGCCCATACGCCGGATGCGCTGGAAAAAGCCCTCGAAGCTGCTCGTCTGCACTGTAAAGGGCAACTGTGGTGCGTCTTTGGCTGCGGTGGCGATCGTGATAAAGGTAAGCGCCCACTCATGGGGGGCATTGCCGAGCAATATGCGGATCGTGTTGTAGTGACTGACGATAATCCTCGTAGCGAAGAGCCTCGAGCCATTATGGCCGATATTCTCAACGGTATGCTCGATGCTGGGCATGCGCAGGCGATTTCTGGCCGCGCTGAAGCGGTGACCGGCGCGATCATGCAGGCGAAGCCTGATGATGTGATTCTGGTTGCTGGCAAAGGCCACGAAGATTACCAGTTAGTGGGTAACCGTCGCTTGGACTATTCCGATCGTGTGACCGTTGCGCGTCTGCTGGGGGTGATAGCATGATCCCCGTTTCCTTGCAGGCTGTTGCACTGGCTGTAAACGGCCAATTGATAGGCGCAGACACGCAGATTAGCGATGTTGTCACCGATACACGCAAGCTGACTGATGGCTGCCTGTTTATCGCGCTAAAAGGTGAAAAATTCGATGCCCATGACTTTGCTGCGGATGCCGTAGCAAAAGGCGCAGGGGCTTTGTTGGTAAGTAAGCGCTTACCCATTGATGCACCGCAGATTGTGGTAGCTGATACCCATATCGCGCTGGGCTTACTCGGTGCATGGATACGTCAGCAAATGCCGGCTCGTATTATTGCGTTGACGGGATCATCCGGTAAAACCTCGGTGAAAGAGATGAGCGCAGAAATTCTGCGCCAGTGCGGTAACGTGCTGTATACCGCGGGTAATTTTAATAACGACATCGGTGTGCCGCTGACGTTATTGCGCCTTGAACCAGAGCATGAGTTTGCTGTGGTCGAGCTGGGGGCTAATCACGTCGGTGAAATTGCCTATACGGTCAATCTGGTTAAGCCGGAAAGCGCGCTGGTCAATAATCTCGCCGCGGCTCATCTAGAAGGATTTGGCTCTTTGGCCGGAGTCGCGAAGGCTAAGGGCGAGATATTTGATGGTTTAACGTCAAATGGAACGGCCATCATCAACGCTGATAGCAATGATTGGCCGCACTGGCAAGAAAAGATCACTCACCAACGCGTATGGCGTTTCTCGCCGCAGGCAGCGGAGGCGGTAGATTTCTTTGCTAGCGACGTGCGTATAACGCATCAAGGTACCGAATTTGAGCTGCATACGCCGTTTGGTACTGTTCCAGTCATTCTACCGTTGCCAGGTCGCCATAATGTTGCGAATGCGTTGGCGGCGACCGCGCTGACGATGTCCGTGGGGGCAACGCTAGAGAACGTACGGCAGGGACTGAGTGAGTTAAAAGCGGTTCCGGGTCGACTGTTCCCGATTCGTTTAAATGCACAGCAGCTGATCCTTGATGATACCTACAACGCGAACGTAGGCTCAATGACCGCCGCAGCACAGGTGCTTGGTTCTATGCCCGGTTACCGAGTGATGGTGGTGGGCGATATGGGGGAGCTGGGCACGGAAGAAGAAGACTGTCACCGTCAGGTGGGCATTGCGGCCCGCGAAGCGGGGATTGATAAAGTGCTGAGCGTTGGCCGCTTGAGCCATCTCATCAGCGAGACCAGTGGTTGTGGTGAACATTTCACGGACAAAACGGCTCTGATTGAGCGCCTGAAAAACCTGTTATGCGAACATGCGGCGATCACCATTTTAGTTAAAGGTTCACGTAGTGCCGCTATGGAGCAGGTAGTACGAGGCTTATCTGTGCAGGAAATGCAGGAGAATCAATCATGTTAGTCTGGCTGGCCGAACACTTGGTCAAATACTATTCCGGTTTTAACGTCTTTTCCTATCTGACGTTTCGCGCCATCGTCAGCTTACTGACCGCGCTGTTCCTGTCCCTATGGATTGGGCCGCGAATGATTGCTCGTCTGCAAAAAATGTCTTTTGGTCAAGTTGTTCGTAACGACGGACCTGAGTCGCATTTCAGCAAACGTGGTACACCGACGATGGGGGGCCTGATGATCCTCACGTCTATCACTATTTCCGTGCTGATGTGGGCATATCCTTCCAATCCATATGTGTGGTGTGTGCTGTTCGTACTGCTTGGTTATGGTGTTGTTGGTTTTGTCGATGATTACCGCAAAGTGGTGCGCAAAAACACTAAGGGCTTGATTGCCCGCTGGAAATATTTCTGGCAGTCGGTGATTGCGTTGGTGGTGTCCTTTGCTATGTACTCCATCGGTAAAGGCACTCCAGCCACTGAGCTGGTGGTTCCTTTCTTCAAAGACGTTATGCCGCAGCTGGGCCTGCTCTACATCTTATTGAGCTACTTCGTCATCGTTGGCACCAGTAACGCGGTTAATTTGACCGATGGGTTAGATGGTTTGGCTATCATGCCTACGGTCTTTGTTGCCGCGGGGATGGGGCTGGTGGCGTGGGCAACCGGTAACATGAATTTTGCGGCGTACCTGCATATCCCTTACCTGCGCCATGCGGGGGAGTTAGTGATTGTATGTACCGCGATCGTGGGGGCTGGACTTGGATTCCTTTGGTTTAACACCTATCCGGCTCAGGTCTTCATGGGAGACGTCGGCTCTCTGGCCTTAGGTGGGGCACTGGGTACGATTGCTGTTCTGCTGCGTCAGGAGTTCCTGTTGGTGATTATGGGCGGTGTGTTCGTGATGGAAACACTGTCGGTTATTTTGCAGGTCGGCAGCTTCAAATTGCGCGGACAGCGTATTTTCCGAATGGCACCCATTCACCATCACTATGAGTTGAAAGGCTGGCCAGAACCTCGCGTTATCGTGCGTTTCTGGATTATCTCTCTGATGCTGGTGCTGATTGGCCTAGCAACCTTGAAGGTGCGTTAATATGGTGGACTATCAGGGTAAGAAAGTCGTCATTATCGGCCTAGGCCTTACTGGCCTGTCGTGTGTTGATTTCTTTATGGCGCGTGGCGTTACGCCGCGCGTTATTGATACCCGTTTGTCTCCGCCGGGGCTGGACAAGCTGCCGGAAAACGTCGAGCGCCATCTAGGAGATATGAACCAAGAGTGGTTACTGGACGCCGATCTCATCGTGGCTAGCCCAGGCATCGCTCTGGCATCCCCTGCGCTGAGCGTTGCCGCTGAGGCGGGCGTTGAAATCGTAGGGGATATCGAACTGTTTTGCCGTGAAGCTCAGGCGCCCATTGTTGCTATTACGGGGTCTAACGGAAAAAGTACCGTGACGACGCTGGTGGGAGAAATGGCGAAGTCTGCAGGCTGGAGCGTTGGCGTGGGTGGAAATATTGGTCTGCCGGCTCTGATGCTGCTTAAGCAAGAGTGCGATCTCTATGTGCTTGAACTTTCTAGTTTTCAACTTGAAACCACGACCAGCTTGCGCGCTGCTGCTGCGACGATCCTTAATGTTACCGAGGATCACATGGATCGCTATCCGCTGGGTTTGCAGCAGTATCGCGCCGCAAAGCTACGAGTCTATGAAAATGCGAAAGTGTGCGTTGTGAATTCTGACGATGCCTTGACGATGCCCATCCGCGGAGCTGACTCTCGCTGTGTCAGTTTTGGCGCTGATGTTGGTGATTATCATTTGAACCGTCAACAGGGTGAAATCTGGCTGCGTGTGCGTGGGGAAAAGATCCTGAACACACGTGAAATGAAAATCACCGGAAAGCATAATTTTACGAATGCGTTGGCCGCATTGGCGTTGGCTGATGCTGTGGGTATTCCGCGCGCCTCTAGCCTGAAAGCGCTAACTACATTCACTGGCTTGGCTCATCGTTTCCAGCTTTCACTGGATCATAACGGCGTACGTTGGATCAATGATTCGAAGGCAACCAATGTGGGTAGCACCGAGGCGGCGTTGAATGGCCTGCACGTCGATGGCACTTTGCATCTTCTGCTGGGTGGCGATGGTAAATCGGCAGATTTTAGCTCTTTAGCGCAATACCTACAGGGTGATAACGTCCGTTTGTACTGCTTTGGTCGCGATGGCGAACAGCTTGCCGCACTCCGTCCAGAGGTTGCCGAGCAGACTGAAACCATGGAACAGGCCATGCGTATTATTGCAACTAGAGTGAAGTCTGGCGATATGGTTCTGCTTTCTCCTGCCTGTGCCAGCCTCGACCAGTTTAAAAGCTTTGAACAACGCGGCGATGAGTTTAGCCGCTTAGCCAAGGAGCTTGGCTGATGCGCTTGAGACTCCCACGGTTACCTCGTCCAAGATTATCACTGCCGCATTTCGGTATTATCACCCGTTTTCGTGAATGGGTGATGGGCGCAGGTGAAAGCGATGCCGCGATGGTGGTGTTATATGACCGTACGCTGCTTTGGCTGACCTTTGGGTTGGCTGCCGTTGGTTTTATTATGGTGACGTCAGCCTCAATGCCGATTGGCCAGCGTTTGGCAGACGATCCATTCCTGTTCGCAAAACGTGATGCGCTTTATCTGGCTTTGGCGTTTGGTTTAGCCATGGTGACATTACGCGTGCCAATGGAAATTTGGCAGCGTTACAGTAACGCACTTTTGTTAGCGTCCGTTGCGATGCTGCTCATTGTTCTGGTGGTGGGAAGCTCGGTTAACGGTGCATCTCGCTGGATTGCTTTTGGCCCGCTGCGAATTCAGCCTGCTGAGATCTCCAAACTGGCGCTGTTTTGCTACCTATCGAGCTATCTGGTGCGCAAAGTAGAAGAGGTCCGTTCGAATTTTTGGGGTTTCTGTAAGCCGATGGGCGTGATGGTGGTATTAGCCGTGTTGCTGTTGGCCCAGCCCGATTTGGGGACGGTAGTTGTGCTGTTTGTGACTACGCTCGGTCTGTTGTTTTTGGCGGGTGCCAAAATGTGGCAGTTCTTGGCGATCATCGGATCCGGTATTTTTGCCGTAGTGCTACTGATTATTGCTGAACCTTACCGTATGCGACGTGTTACTTCGTTTTGGAATCCATGGGCCGATCCGTTCGGTAGTGGTTATCAGCTAACACAATCTTTGATGGCTTTTGGTCGCGGCGAATTTTGGGGACAAGGCTTAGGTAACTCAGTTCAGAAACTGGAGTATTTACCCGAGGCGCATACCGATTTTATTTTCTCTATTTTAGGCGAGGAACTTGGGTATTTCGGTGTGGTTCTCGCTTTGTTAATGGTATTCTTCGTGGCTTTTCGTGCGATGTCTATTGGACGCCGTGCATTAGAGGCCGATCAGCGTTTTTCTGGTTTTTTAGCCTGCGCCATAGGTATTTGGTTTAGTTTTCAGGCACTGGTGAACGTTGGCGCCGCTGCGGGGATGTTGCCGACTAAAGGACTAACGCTGCCGCTGATTAGTTACGGTGGCTCCAGTTTGCTTATTATGTCGACCGCATTGGTATTGCTGTTACGCATAGATTATGAAACCCGTCTGGAGAAAGCGCAGGCGGTAGTAAGGAGTGCCCGATGAGTAGCAATACTGATCGTCAAAAGAATAAACGCCTGATGGTGATGGCTGGCGGCACTGGGGGACACGTTTTTCCTGGTTTGGCTGTCGCACATTATTTGCAGGCTCAAGGATGGCAGGTTCGCTGGTTAGGTACCGCCGATCGTATGGAAGCACAGTTGGTTCCACAGCATGGTATTGAAATTGATTTTATTCAGATTTCTGGCCTGCGTGGCAAAGGTTTAAAAGCTCAGTTGGGTGCTCCGGTGCGTATTTTCCGCGCGGTTCGTCAGGCTAAAGCGATTATGAAAGCGTATCAGCCCGATGCCGTGTTAGGGATGGGCGGGTATGTTTCCGGCCCCGGTGGTTTGGCTGCGTGGCTATGTGGAATTCCTGTTGTACTGCATGAGCAAAACGGGATTGCAGGTTTAACTAACCGCTGGCTGTCCAAGATTGCCAAACGTGTATTGCAGGCTTTCCCTGGCGCATTTCCTAACGCTCCGGTAGTGGGTAATCCGGTGCGTGAAGACGTCTTAGCACTACCAATACCTCAGCAACGTTTAGCCGGCCGAATGGGACCGATTCGCGTTCTGGTGGTGGGTGGCAGCCAAGGTGCGCGGATCTTAAACCAGACGATGCCAAAAGTTGCGGAACAACTGGGTGATAGAATTACGTTGTGGCATCAGGTCGGTAAGGGCGCATTGCCGGCGGTATTGGCCGACTATGAGAAAGCTGGGCAGACGCAGCACAAGGTGACCGAGTTTATTGATGACATGGCTGCGGCCTATGACTGGGCGGACGTCGTGGTATGCCGCTCAGGAGCTCTAACCGTGAGTGAAATTGCTGCAGCGGGCCTTCCCGCGTTATTTGTGCCTTTTATGCACAAAGATCGCCAGCAATATTGGAACGCGTTGCCGTTGGAGCAAGCTGGTGCTGCAAAAATTATTGAACAGCCACAGCTTACCGTGGAGTCAGTCACAGCGACGTTGGCTGGATGGGATCGTCAGACCCTATTAGAAATGGCAGAGAAAGCTCGCGCTGCCGCAATTCCGGATGCGACTGAACGTGTTGCCGCCGTGATTTGTGAAGTTGCGAAATAATTTACCGCTGAGCGGGAGTTCGTTTGATAACAGTTTATTTGATAACCGTTTATTCAATAACTCCGGCCAAAATGACAGAACTGAGAAACAGTGAATAAGAACGTAAATACTCAACAGCTCGCGAAACTGCGTACCATGGTGCCTGAGATGCGTCGCGTCCGGCACATTCACTTTGTCGGCATCGGCGGTGCTGGCATGGGCGGTATTGCCGAAGTGTTGGCTAACGAAGGTTATCAAATTAGCGGTTCTGATTTAGCACCGAATCCCGTCACGCAGCAGCTCACTGAGCTGGGCGCGCAGATTTATTTCCACCATCGCCCTGAGAATGTCAAAGATGCGAGCGTTGTGGTGGTTTCAACGGCAATCTCTGCGGATAACCCAGAGATTGTTGCCGCACGTGAAGCGCGTATTCCTGTGATTCGCCGTGCGGAAATGCTCGCTGAGCTGATGCGTTTTCGCCATGGTATTGCGATTGCGGGTACTCACGGTAAAACGACCACCACGGCGATGGTTTCCAGTATTTATGCCGAGGCAGGTTTAGATCCGACGTTTGTGAACGGTGGATTAGTCAAAGCCGCTGGCACACACGCGCGTTTAGGTTCTAGTCGTTATCTGATTGCGGAAGCAGATGAAAGTGATGCATCGTTCCTGCACTTGCAGCCAATGGTGGCTGTGGTAACAAATATTGAAGCCGATCATATGGATACTTATCATGGCGACTTCGAAAATTTGAAGCAGACGTTTATCAACTTCCTGCACAATTTACCGTTTTATGGCCGTGCAGTGATGTGTATTGACGATCCTGTCGTGCGTGAGCTACTGCCGCGTGTTGGTCGTCATATTACGACCTATGGCTTCAGCGAAGATGCGGATGTACGTATTGAGTCGTACCAGCAGAATGGCGCTCAGGGAACGTTCTTTATCTGTCGTCAGGATAAGCCTCGTTTGGCGGTAACGCTAAATGCGCCAGGGCGCCATAACGCTTTGAATGCGGCAGCAGCCGTTTCTGTTGCGACAGAAGAAGGGATTGCGGATGAGGACATTCTACGTGCGTTAGAGGGCTTCCAGGGCACCGGGCGCCGCTTTGATTTCCTCGGCGAGTATGCGCTCGAGAATGTGAACGGCAAAGAAGGTAAAGCGATGCTGGTTGATGACTACGGACATCATCCTACCGAGGTGGATGCCACCATTAAAGCCGCTCGTGCGGGATGGCCTAATCGTCGTCTGGTGATGATTTTTCAGCCTCATCGTTTCACTCGTACTCGTGACCTGTATGACGATTTTGCAAATGTGTTGTCTCAAGTTGACGTATTGCTGATGTTGGATGTTTATTCCGCTGGCGAGACGCCTATTCCGGGAGCTGATAGCCGTTCATTGTGTCGCACCATTCGCGGCCGTGGCAAGTTGGATCCAGTTTTGGTTTCCGACGCTGCAACCTTGCCAGCAACGCTGGCACAGTTTTTACAAAATGACGACCTGATTTTGACTCAGGGCGCAGGAAATATCGGCAAAGTGGCGCGAACTTTGGCTGAGCAGAAACTGCAGCCGATTAACGTTGACAGAACAAGTACGGATGAAAAACATCATGGCTGAGAAAGTTGCTGTATTACTGGGTGGTACCTCCGCAGAGCGTGAAGTGTCTTTGCAGTCAGGCCAAGCGGTATTAAAGGGTCTGATAGAGGCCGGTATTGATGCGCATCCGGTTGATATTAAAGACTTCCCTGCGACGCAGTTGAAAGATGCAGGATATGACAAAGTCTTTATCGCCCTTCATGGCCGTGGTGGCGAAGACGGAACCCTGCAAGGCGTTTTGGAGTTTTTGCAACTGCCTTATACCGGTAGTGGTGTGATGGCCTCCGCCTTAACGATGGATAAGCTGCGTACCAAGCTGGTTTGGCAAGCATCAGGCCTGCCTGTTTCGCCTTTTGTTGCTATCAGTCGTGCACAGTTTGACGAAGGCTTAACGCAAGAGATGTTGGTTGCATTGAATGCGTTAGGTTTACCGCTGATTGTTAAGCCAAGCCGCGAAGGTTCTAGCGTTGGTATGAGCAAGGTGAGCGATGCCAGTGAGTTTGATGATGCCTTGGTAGAAGCCTTCCGTCATGATGATGATGTTCTGGTAGAGAAATGGCTGAGTGGTCCCGAATACACCGTCGCCTTCTTGGGTGAAGAGATTTTACCGTCGATTCGTATACAAGCGCCGGGAGTATTCTATGATTATGAGGCTAAGTATTTGTCTGATAAGACCGAATACTTCTGTCCAAGTGGTTTGAGCGAAGATCGCGAACGCGAACTAGCCGAGTTGGCACGTAAAGCTTATAAGTCGCTCGACTGCAGTGGCTGGGGACGCGTGGACGTCATGATGGATAGCGATGGCGAATTCTATCTGCTGGAAGTGAATACGGCTCCGGGTATGACCAGTCATAGTTTGGTTCCAATGGCGGCGCGTCAGTCTGGGCTGAGCTTCTCTCAGCTAGTTGCCCGCATCTTGGAGCTGGCTAACTGATATGTCGCAGGCAGCCCTGAACACTCGCGACCGTGAACCGGCAGGTTCAGGCCAACGCCGTAGTGGTGCAGGCCTGCGTCGCAGTAATGGTATTCGTTTGTTTGGTATGATTTTTTTATTAATCGTACTGGGTTCAATCGTGGTTAGTGGCTGGATGGTGGTGAGCTGGATGAAAGACGCCAGCCGTATGCCACTCTCCAAGCTAGTGGTGACTGGAGAGCGTCATTTCACTAAGAATGACGATATCCGACAGGCCATTTTGTCATTGGGTGCCCCTGGCACATTTATGACGCAGAACGTTGATGTGATCCAACAGCAGATAGAGCGTTTACCGTGGATTAAGCAGGCTAGCGTGCGTAAGCAGTGGCCTAACGAACTTAAAATTCATCTGGTTGAGTATGTTCCAGTTGCTCGTTGGAATGACTTACGGTTGGTTGATGCTGAAGGTAAGCCATTCAGTGTACCGGCAGAGCGTACGATACAGCAGAAAATGCCGCTGCTGTATGGTCCCGAAGGCAGTGAAAATGATGTGCTGGAAGGGTATCGCTCAATGAGTCAGGAACTGGCGAAAAATAACTTTAAGCTGAAAATGGTGTCAATGAGTGCGCGTCACTCATGGCAGTTAGGTCTAGAGGATGACATTCGTCTTGAGCTGGGACGTGATGATCCATCTGGGCGCTTAGCGCGGTTTGAGGAACTTTATCCCGCGCTACAGCAGCAGGCGCAGGCAACAAACCAACGTATTAGCTACGTTGATCTGCGCTATGACACCGGCGCAGCCGTGGGATGGGCTCCAGCGCCGATTGACACGCAGACACAGCAACACGCTAATCAGCAACAGAATCAGGCACAGGTTAAACAACAATGATCAAGTCGACGGACAGAAAACTGGTAGTTGGACTGGAGATCGGAACGGCAAAAGTAGCCGCTCTGGTAGGGGAAGTTCTGCCCGATGGCATGGTCAATATCATCGGTGTGGGGAGTTGCCCATCCCGTGGCATGGACAAAGGCGGCGTTAACGATCTGGAATCCGTCGTTAAGTGTGTCCAGCGTGCCATTGATCAAGCCGAATTGATGGCAGATTGCCAAATTTCTTCGGTCTATTTAGCGCTATCTGGCAAACATATCAGCTGCCAGAACGAAATAGGGATGGTTCCTATTTCCGAAGAAGAAGTGACGCTGGAAGATGTAGAAAACGTTGTCCACACTGCGAAGTCCGTTCGCGTACGTGATGAGCACCGTGTTCTGCACGTTATTCCGCAGGAATATGCGATTGACTACCAAGAAGGCATCAAGAATCCGGTTGGACTCTCGGGCGTGCGTATGCAGGCTAAAGTTCATCTGATTACCTGCCATAATGATATGGCTAAGAATATTGTCAAAGCCGTTGAGCGCTGTGGCCTCAAGGTTGATCAACTGATTTTTGCCGGACTTGCAGCGAGTTATGCTGTATTGACCGAAGATGAGCGCGAACTGGGCGTTTGTGTGGTAGATATCGGCGGTGGCACCATGGATATGGCAGTCTATACCGGTGGAGCCCTGCGTCATACCAAGGTTATTCCTTATGCGGGCAATGTGGTCACTAGTGATATTGCCTACGCATTCGGCACTCCGCCAACCGACGCAGAAGCTATCAAGGTTCGCTACGGTTGTGCAATGGGAACGTTGGTGAGCAAAGACGAGAGCGTTGAAGTGCCAAGCGTTGGCGGTCGTCCGCCACGTAGCCTGCAACGTCAGACCTTGGCTGAAGTTATTGAGCCTCGTTATACCGAATTGTTGAATCTGGTGAATGATGAAATTCTGCAGTTGCAGGAACAGCTTCGCCAGCAGGGTGTAAAACATCATCTGGCTGCAGGGATTGTTTTGACCGGTGGTGCCGCGCAGATCGACGGACTGGCAGCGTGTGCGCAACAGGTGTTCCATACGCAGGTGCGTATTGGACAGCCTCTGAATATCACCGGCCTGACAGATTATGCGCAGGAACCTTACTACTCAACGGCGGTTGGGTTACTGCATTACGGAAAAGAGTCGCACCTTAGCGGTGAGGCTGAAGTAGAAAAAAGAGCTTCAGTCGGCAATTGGTTCAAGAAAATCAATGGCTGGCTGAGAAAAGAGTTTTAATGTTTAAAAAAAGAGATCATCCTTACGCGTTAATGATCTCGAAGCGACAGGCACAAAACGGAGAGAAACTATGTTTGAACCAATGGAATTAACCAATGACGCGGTGATTAAAGTCATCGGCGTCGGCGGCGGCGGTGGCAACGCCGTAGAGCACATGGTGCGTGAGCGTATCGAAGGCGTTGAATTCTTCGCGGTTAACACCGATGCTCAAGCGTTGCGTAAAACGGCTGTTGGCCAAACCATTCAGATCGGTAGTGGAATCACTAAAGGTCTGGGGGCGGGTGCGAACCCAGAAGTAGGTCGTAACTCTGCAGAAGAAGACCGTGAAGGTCTGCGAGCTGCATTGGAAGGCGCTGATATGGTATTTATCGCAGCCGGCATGGGCGGCGGTACAGGTACCGGTGCTGCGCCAGTTGTGGCTGAAGTTGCTAAAGATTTAGGTATTCTGACTGTTGCTGTTGTGACTAAGCCTTTCAATTTTGAAGGCAAGAAGCGCATGGCGTTTGCAGAGCAGGGTATCGCTGAACTGTCCAAGCACGTGGATTCCCTGATCACTATCCCGAACGACAAATTGTTGAAAGTTCTGGGTCGTGGTATCTCCCTGTTAGACGCATTCGGCGCTGCTAACGACGTACTGAAAGGTGCGGTACAGGGTATTGCGGAACTGATTACACGCCCAGGTCTGATGAACGTTGACTTTGCGGACGTGCGTACCGTGATGTCAGAAATGGGTTATGCCATGATGGGATCGGGTATTGCCTGTGGCGAGGACCGTGCAGAAGAAGCGGCTGAAATGGCTATCTCTTCTCCACTGTTAGAAGATATCGATCTGTCTGGCGCACGCGGTGTGCTGGTCAACATCACCGCGGGCTTCGACCTGCGTTTGGATGAGTTCGAAACCGTAGGTAACACCATTCGCGCATTTGCTTCTGATAATGCAACTGTCGTTATCGGTACTTCTCTGGATCCAGAGATGAACGATGAACTGCGTGTTACCGTCGTTGCAACCGGTATCGGCATGGATAAGCGTCCTGAGATCACTCTGGTTACCAGTAAACAGGCTCCACAGCCAGTTATTGACCAGCGTTATCAGCAGCATGGCTTGTCTCCGTTGCCACAAGAGAGTAAACCTGCAGCAGCGAAAGTCGTTAATGACCAAACTGCTCAGGGGAGTAATAAAGAACCTGACTATCTGGATATTCCGGCCTTCTTGCGTAAGCAAGCAGACTAATTTGCTCAGATATTTGGCATCTCCGCTCTTTGTGCTAAACTGTCCCGCCGCCCCTAGTATAAAATTACTTTGCTAGAGGTGGTTGGATGGATAAACACTGCGAGATAAAACGATGATCAAACAACGGACATTAAAACGTATTATTCAGGCGACTGGTGTCGGTCTTCATACCGGCAAAAAGGTCACACTGACTATGCGCCCAGCCGCGGCTAACACCGGGGTCATCTATCGTCGCACTGACTTGAATCCACCGGTTGATTTTCCGGCTGATGCAAAATCCGTGCGTGATACCATGCTCTGTACTTGCCTGGTTAATGAGCATGACGTACGTATTTCTACCGTAGAACATCTGAACGCCGCATTAGCGGGCTTGGGTATCGACAACTTAATTATTGAAGTTGACGCGGCAGAAATCCCTATCATGGATGGCAGCGCCAGTCCTTTCGTGTATTTGTTGTTAGAAGCAGGTATCGAAGAGCTGAACTGCGCGAAGAAATTCCTTCGCTTGAAGCAGGCTGTGCGTGTTGAAGATGGTGATAAATGGGCTGAACTGTCTCCGTATAACGGTTTCAGCTTAGACTTTACCATTGACTTCAATCATCCAGCGATTGATTCCAGCTCACAGCGTTATCGGATGGATTTTTCCGCCGAATCGTTTGTGCGCCAGATTAGCCGTGCGCGTACTTTTGGTTTTATGCGTGATATCGAATATTTACAGTCCCGTGGGTTGTGCCTGGGCGGTAGCTTCGATTGTGCCATCGTAGTGGACGATTATCGCGTCCTCAACGAAGATGGTCTGCGTTTTGAAGACGAATTTGTTCGTCACAAAATGCTGGATGCCATTGGTGACTTGTTCATGTGTGGACATAACATCATTGGTGCATTCACCGCATACAAATCAGGTCATGCATTGAACAACAAACTGTTACAAGCAGTATTAGCTAAGCAGGAAGCTTGGGAATACGTAACGTTTGAAGATGATGCCGAAATGCCAATCGCATTCCGTGCACCAACAACAGTTTTAGCTTAACGCTGACTGTTTCTGATCACGACTGGCGGAGTTAGTACTCTCTCCGGCTAATGAAGCCAGTCGTTCTAATTTTTATTCCTATTTTTTCTTTTTCTCCTGCTATCTTCATTTCTGTTTTTCATTTCTAAGCAAAATATACCGTCTTTATCGTATTAATATGGCTTCCCGCGTCTGTGATTGATTAATCCTGATGTCGATTGATGATAATAATGGTAAAATCTTCCGCCTATGTGTGGTGGAAACACGGAAATTTAATGTGATTGGTATTCTCAATCGTTGGCGACAATTTGGCAGACGCTATTTCTGGCCGCATCTCCTTTGGGGGATGGTCGCGGCTACGCTTGGCGTGCCTAATGCGTTAGCGAATACTGAGCAGACCAAGGTTGCCGAACCATCCACCAGCTTGCAGCGCCTAATCAACGCTCACAACACCAATGAGTTTTCTTGGTTGCAGGCTAGCAAACGTCGCGGTAGCTTCCAATCCATAGACTATTGGCACCAGCACGCACTGCGAACGGCTATTCGTCATTTAAGCTATCGAATGACACCGCAGGTTACTGCCGAACCAGCTAATGATATTCAGGTTGATGAGCTGCATGCTCAGCAACTGGTTTTACTCAGTTCTCTAAGCTCGTTGTTAACGTTACAGCCAGCGATCACGCCATCTACCCCCGTTCTACTGATGCCCATGTTGGATACTGCGCCGAATGCGCATGCTCCAGCACTTTGGGTCGCTCAGGTTCAAGGCATTCGTGCTGGACCGCAATTGCGTTATATCTAATCGCTTGTATTACCCTCTCATCATTATAAATTTGGGCGATTGTGAAGTATCGCTCGCTAAGAGATATTAGGACTTATGTTAATCAAATTATTGACCAAGGTTTTTGGTAGTCGTAACGATCGTACCTTGCGCCGTATGCGCAAAGCTGTAGCTCTGATTAATCAGATGGAACCGGAGATGGAAAAACTCTCCGACGACGAGCTAAAAGCAAAAACTAACGAATTCCGCGAGCGTTTGGCAAAAGGCGCAACGGTAGAAAGCCTGTTGCCAGAAGCCTTTGCGACCGTACGCGAGGCAAGTAAACGCGTATTCGGCATGCGTCACTTCGACGTGCAGTTGTTAGGTGGTATGGTTCTGAACGATCGCTGTATCGCGGAAATGCGTACCGGTGAAGGTAAAACGCTGACGGCAACTCTGCCTGCTTATCTGAATGCGTTAAGTGGCAAAGGCGTGCACGTGGTTACCGTGAACGACTACTTGGCACAGCGTGACGCCGAAAATAACCGTCCACTGTTCGAATTCCTCGGCCTTTCTGTTGGTATCAACTTGCCGGGTATGACCGCGCCAGCGAAACGCGCAGCCTACGCTGCGGATATCACCTATGGTACGAATAACGAATACGGTTTTGACTACCTGCGTGACAACATGGCGTTTAGCCCTGAAGAACGCGTTCAGCGCAAACTGCACTATGCGCTGGTGGATGAGGTCGACTCCATTCTCATCGACGAAGCGCGTACGCCGCTTATCATCTCTGGTCCGGCTGAAGATAGCTCTGAGATGTACATTCGCGTTAACAAGCTGATCCCTAAACTGATCCGTCAGGAAAAAGAAGACTCCGACACCTTCCAGGGTGAAGGCCACTTCTCCGTTGATGAAAAAAGTCGTCAGGTTAACCTGACCGAACGCGGTCTGATCTTGATTGAAGAAATGCTGGTTGAAGCCGGCATTATGGAAGAAGGGGAGTCACTGTACTCTCCGGCGAACATCATGCTGATGCATCATGTTACTGCGGCATTGCGTGCGCATGTGCTGTTTACCCGCGACGTTGACTACATTGTTAAAGATGGCGAAGTCATCATCGTCGATGAACATACTGGGCGTACCATGCAAGGCCGTCGCTGGTCTGATGGCCTGCATCAGGCTGTTGAAGCTAAAGAAGGCGTTGAAATTCAAAACGAAAACCAAACGTTGGCTTCAATTACCTTCCAGAACTACTTCCGTCTGTATGAAAAGCTGGCGGGTATGACCGGTACTGCAGATACCGAAGCGTTCGAATTTAGCTCCATTTACAAGTTGGATACCATCGTTGTCCCTACTAACCGCCCAATGATCCGTAAGGATATGCCTGATCTGGTCTATATGACGGAAATGGAAAAGATTGGAGCCATTATTGAAGACATCCGCGAATGCACCAAACGCGGACAACCTGTGCTGGTTGGTACTATTTCCATCGAAAAATCGGAAGTGGTTTCTCAGGAACTGACTAAAGCAGGCATCAAGCACAATGTTCTGAACGCTAAGTTCCATGCTAAAGAAGCGGATATTGTTGCCAACGCAGGTCTACCTAGTGCTGTGACCATTGCCACTAACATGGCCGGACGTGGTACCGATATCGTGTTAGGGGGGAGCTGGCAAACTGAGGTCGCCGAACTGGTTGAGCCGACGGATGAGCAGATCGAAGAAATTAAAGCTGCGTGGAAAATTCGTCACGACGCGGTTCTTGCTGCAGGTGGTTTGCATATCATCGGTACTGAGCGTCATGAATCTCGTCGTATCGATAACCAGCTACGTGGCCGTGCGGGCCGTCAGGGTGACGCCGGTTCTTCTCGCTTCTACCTGTCTATGGAAGATGCCTTGATGCGTATCTTCGCGTCTGACCGTGTCACTGGCATGATGCGCAAACTGGGTATGAAGCCGGGTGAAGCGATTGAGCATCCATGGGTAACTAAAGCGATTGCTAATGCGCAGCGTAAAGTGGAAAGCCGTAACTTCGATATTCGTAAGCAATTGCTGGAATATGATGATGTGGCAAACGACCAACGTCGTGCCATTTACTCCCAGCGTAATGAACTGCTGGATGTGAGCGATGTGAGCGAAACCATCACCAGCATTCGTGAAGACGTATTTAAAACGGTTCTCGATACTTACATTCCACCGCAGTCGCTGGAAGAAATGTGGGATATCGATGGTCTGCAAGAGCGCCTGAAAAACGACTTTGATTTGGAAATGCCGATCAAAGAGTGGTTGGATAAAGAGCCAGAACTGCATGAGGAAACTCTGCGTGAGCGTATCTTCCAGCAGGCCGTTGAAGTGTATCAGCGCAAAGAAGAAGTTGTGGGCGTAGAAATGATGCGCAACTTCGAGAAAGGCGTGATGCTGCAAACGCTGGACTCCCTGTGGAAAGAACATTTGGCCGCGATGGATTATCTGCGTCAGGGTATTCATCTGCGTGGTTATGCGCAGAAAGATCCTAAGCAGGAATACAAACGTGAATCCTTCGCGATGTTTGCTGCCATGCTTGAATCACTGAAATATGAAGTGATCAGCGTTCTGAGCAAGGTTCAAGTACGCATGCCAGAAGAAGTTGAAGCGATGGAGCAGCAGCGTCGTGAAGAGGCTGAACGTTTGGCTCGCCAGCAGCAACTGAGCCACGTTGACGATGAAACCGTAGCGGCACAGTCTCTGGCATCACAGACCGGTGAGCGCAAAGTGGGCCGTAACGATCCATGCCCATGTGGTTCTGGTAAAAAATACAAACAGTGCCATGGTCGTCTGCAAGGCTAATCGCGTAGCACATTGATCTGTTGGCTATAAGGGATACGCATTTGCGTGTCCCTTTTTCTTGTCAATAGCGACGAGAATTTGAATAAAAGGAATAAGCTATGAGCCTAAAGCATCTGCACATTGCGGTCGGTATTATCCGTAATGATGAGGGAGAGGTATTTATTACTCGCCGCGGTGGTGACTCACATTTATCCGGTTTATGGGAGTTCCCAGGTGGAAAAATTGAAGCTAATGAGAGTCCCGTGCAGGGCTTGTATCGTGAGTTGCTGGAAGAGACAGGTATCGAAGTGCGAGATTGTGAATTACTCTGCCAGCTCGATCATCGGTTTAGCGATCGCATAGTGACCTTGTATTTCTATCTGGTGACGGATTGGGATAAAACGCCGTATGGGCGAGAAGGGCAGCCAATGCGTTGGGTGCATCAGCATCAGCTCAAGGCCGAAGAGTTTCCTGAGCCGAACAAACCGATCATTGAGCAGCTTAACCGCGCTTAAGAATGGTTAGCGCAGGCAATTGCTCTGCGCTATCTATGAGAAGAGCCAGCGATGCGCTTATTGCTGTTCTTCACTCCAATCATCGCTTTCTGAGAGATCAGGATTGCTCGGAATTCGTTTCTCTTCATCCGCCCATTCGCCTAAATCAATCAATTGGCAGCGTTTGCAGCAAAATGGTCGATAAGGACTTTGCTCGCCCCAGACTACGGATTTGCCACAGATCGGGCAGTTCACCGTCATAATTTCATCTGTCATTTCATTTTTCCTTTCTTGGTTCACGTGCACTGTTTCTGCCTTGCGAACCTTTGATGCATTTTTAGCAGCAGGCCAGATCAAACTTCAAACGCTCTGGAACAACGCCGTGTTCGCTATCAAGCGGTAAGAAGCGGATCGCAAACCGAGTTTTATGCCCAGACACTTGCGGATAAACCTGTAAATCTAGCGCGATGTTCATCCGTAGCAGGTCTGCATCTTCAGCATTGTCTTGATAAAAACCATTCAGGCTGATCATCGGTTTGAAAACGCCAGAATTACGGATCAGGCTTAGGATCAACGTCAAGGTTGCAGATAACGGCTCGAGGGATGTCAGCCAAGAATCCACCAACTCATCGCGAACGTCTTGCGGCTGATGAAGCCAAATGTGCAGCGTGGGTAGATCAAAACTACAGCAGCCGCCAGGGATCCCCAAGCGCTGACGAACCAAGGCGATTAGGCGATCCTCACGTAGCTGCTGACCGATGCGTGGTGCCGCCATCAGGGTTGCAGCCTGATTCTTCAATTGACTGCGTAACTGGCGGATCATCTCCTGATCGACACCGGGAACCTCAGTCCATTGCAACAGTTTACGTTGCTGTCGTTCGAGTTCTTTTAGTAACTCGGTGCGAACTTCGCCACGCTCGAGAACATCGAGTAAATCAGAGGTGGTTCGAAAAAAAGCCAGTGCGCCAGTGATATCTTGAAGATGTCTATGTTGCTGTAATTGTTGAAGTAAAAAGTCAATCCGTAGCCAAGTACGCATTTTTTCATTTAGCGGATGTTCAAACAAAACAGTAGTAGATGTATCACTCATGGTGTGGATCCTGTTGGGTCGCTGCCGCCAAACTCAAATAATGACGATGCAGTGAGGCAACGCGCGGAGCGATGGTTTCAGGGCTGCCGCTGTTCTCAATAATATCATCAGCACAGGCCAAGCGTTGGGCGCGCGTTGCCTGTGCTGCCAAAATGTTCTCGGCCTGTTCGCGAGAAATGCCGTCGCGAGCCATAGTGCGTTGAAGCTGCACGTCTGGATCGACGTCAACGACCAATACGCGGTGTGCTCGTTTAGATAGCCCATTTTCAACCAGTAGCGGGACGACCCACAGGGCATAGGGGGCAACAATCGCAGCCAGCAGACGTTGAGTTTCTAGATGAATCAAAGGATGGAGTAGACCATCAAGCCACTGTTTTTCCTGTGGCTGATTAAAAATAACTTCTCGTAAAGCCGCTCGGTTGAGGGCACCATCATTTTGTAAAATATCCGGGCCAAAGTGCTCAGCAATTTTTTGCAGCGCTGGAGCGCCGATAGCGACAATCTGTCTGGCAATGATGTCTGCATCAACCACAGGAACGCCCAATTGATTGAACGCCTCCGCAACAGTGCTTTTACCACTGCCGATCCCTCCAGTTAATGCCACGATGTAAGTCATCACGCCACCTTTACATAGCTGATTAGCCAAATAATGCCGGTTGGTTAACCTTTAAATTCACCCACAATGGATGAGAGAAATAAATGACATGCGAATCATAATGGTCTTAGCGCCAAGTGCAAGCAAGGATCTTATTGACTCTGTTTATTTTGAGACAAAAACAGGTGGAGGCAGAAAATTCCCGCTTGGCGGTGAAGAAATGTGATGCAGATGGGGTTGGCAGAATTGGATAAATTTGTAGGAGTGTAACCTAAATTTTGATGAAAAAGCAGTCTTGCCGATATGGAATTCTTGCGTATGATAACGTCACTGGAACTGGCGTCATGTAATAACCAAACGTTTGCATGATTGCATTCCCTGCGAATCGTCGCCGTTAACCAGGAAACCAAACACATGCGTATTGAAGAAGATCTGAAGTTAGGCTTTAAAGATGTCCTGATCCGCCCTAAGCGTTCAACGCTGAAGAGTCGCTCCGAAGTTGAGCTTGAGCGTGAGTACACCTTTAAGCATTCAGGATGGAAGTGGTCCGGCGTTCCGGTTATCGCAGCCAATATGGACACCGTAGGCACTTTCCGCATGGCTGAAGCACTCGCTTCTTTCGATGTTCTCACCGCAGTACACAAACACTATAGCGTAGAGCAGTGGCAGGCGTTCGTTCAGCGTTCTTCTGAAAGCGTTCTGCGTCATGTCATGGTTTCAACCGGAACCTCTGAAGCTGACTTCCAGAAAATGAAACAGATTCTGGCGCTATCTCCCTCTCTAAAATTTATCTGCATCGATGTCGCTAACGGCTATTCTGAGCATTTCGTTGCATTCCTACGTAAGGCGCGTGAAGCTTGCCCAGACAAAGTGATCTGTGCGGGGAACGTCGTGACTGGGGAAATGGTTGAAGAGTTGATCCTGTCTGGCGCAGATATTGTGAAAGTCGGTATCGGTCCAGGGTCTGTATGTACCACGCGTGTAAAAACCGGTGTGGGTTATCCTCAGCTGTCTGCCGTTATTGAATGTGCTGATGCTGCCCATGGTCTGGGCGGACAAATTGTTTCTGACGGCGGTTGTACCGTACCGGGTGATGTTGCTAAAGCGTTTGGCGGCGGCGCCGATTTTGTGATGTTGGGCGGGATGCTGGCAGGGCATGACGAGTGCGAAGGTCGTATCGTTGAAGATGAAAGCGGCGACAAATTCATGCTGTTCTATGGTATGAGCTCTGAATCTGCGATGAACCGCCATGTAGGCGGCGTTGCTGGCTACCGTGCAGCAGAAGGTAAAACGGTGCGTCTACCCTTGCGTGGCCCAGTCGATAACACTGTTCGTGATATTTTGGGCGGTCTGCGTTCAGCCTGTACCTATGTGGGCGCTGAGCGTCTGAAAGAGCTGACTAAACGTACGACGTTCATCCGCGTGGCTGAGCAGGAGAACCGCGTGTACGGCTCCAACTAAGTCTATCGTTTTATCTAGGCAGCCATTCGGTTTATTCAGGATGGCTGTTTTTATTTGGGCTACATGATTCCGCCTAACTGGAAAATAGGTAGATACATTGCCAAAACCAGTCCACCGACGATAACTCCCATCACCGTCATCATTATTGGTTCAATCATCTGCGATAGCGTATCGCTCAGGCTATTTGCTTGATATTGATAATGCTGTGCTAAACGCGACATCATTTGGTCGAGCCTACCTGACTCTTCACCGACTCGTATTAGCTGAAAACACAGCGATGGAAATACACTCTGCTGCTTTATCGCCAAGCTTAGCGCCTCTCCCTGATGCAAATTTTCAATTACCGCTTCGACGGCCAACCTAAAGATAGGGTTCTGCTGCGCCTGCGCTGCATTCTCTAACCCTTTCAGCAAAGGCAATCCTGCTTGTTGGGTCATGGCAAGGCTATAAAATAGCTGGCTGAGATTAGCCATTGTGATCAGCCGGCCAATGATAGGTAAATGCAGCAGGGAGCGCTGGATCTGAATTCTTAGCTGAGATGAGCGCCGGTAGCGATATGTCAATATGAGAGCGATAGAGAGGAGAAGGCCAATAAACAGTGGAGCATGATGGATAAGAGCTTGGGAGCAGGTCATCAATAGACGGGTAAAATGAGGCAGTGGCGCATTAAAATTTTTATACAGTTCGGCAAACTGAGGGAGAACCCAAACTAGCATGATTGCAATGACGATTACCGTAACGCTTAACAATAATGCGGGATAGCGTAGCGCTTTGACAATTTTAGCTTTGAGCTCGACCTGGCGCTTTTGCTGTTCAGATAATGCCAAACAGCTTTCATCCAACCTTCCTGTGAGTTCTGCGGTCGCAATGGTCTTTCCATAGACGGGGGGAAAGATGCTGGAGTAGTCCATCATGGCTTCCGACAGAGGAATGCCGTTATTGATTTGGCTAGCTAAACGTTGCAACAAACATTGCCAATGGCGCAATGGATGGTCCTCTGCCAGTAACGTTAGACACTTTGCCAAAGGTAATCCGGCATGTAGCAGGGTCGCTAACTGTTCAATATAGCGAATACGATCGGTATTTTTCCACGTCAAAGAACGGAAATGATATTGCTGCTGCAATTTTAGCGGTGCTAATCCCTGTGCATGCAGTTGAGTAAGAGCCTGCTCCTTGTGTTCTGCCAGAGAGAGACCTTTTTGTAATTGCTGTTGAGCATCTAATGCCAACCAAGCATAGAGAGTGTAATTCATCTATTTTTCACCAAAATGGCCGCCAAGGACTCGGATAATTTCAGAAAGCGTCGTTTCCCCTCGGTGGGCTAACTGGAGCCCAGAATCCCACAGTGAAATACTGCCCTGACGCTGTGCTAGCATCTGTATTTGCATTGCGGATGCTTGAGCTAACACCGCTTGTTGAATTGTGCTGGATATCGGTAAAACTTCATACACCGCCCTACGGCCATAATAGCCGTTGAAACAATGTTCGCAGCCAACGGCGCGCCAATGGTGAAATTCATCCTGCGGCCATCCTTCCGGAATGAGTGTCTGCGGGATGTGGTCTAATCGGCGACAGTGCAAGCACAGCTTGCGGACTAATCTCTGGGCAATCACCAGGCTAAGGCTGGCTGCGATAAGATAGGGTGCGACGCCGAGCTGTGATAGACGGACTAGCGTTTCGCAGGCTGAGTTAGTGTGCAGCGTAGATAACACCAGATGGCCCGTTTGTGCAGCATTTACCGCGATATTAGCGGTTTCGGCATCGCGGATTTCACCAATCATGATGATGTCTGGATCTTGGCGTAGAAGGGCGCGCAGAACCGCGGTGAAATCTAGCATCGCCTTGGAATTAATTGCGGTTTGGTTAACGCTCTCCAAGGGGGATTCTATCGGATCTTCAACGCTGCAAATATTGATCTCAGACGATCGTAGAGAGTTAAGGCTGCTATACAGCGTGGCCGTTTTACCACTGCCTGTTGGTCCGGTGACTAAAATAAGCCCCTGCGGTTTTTCTAAAGCCTGTTTAAAACTGCGTAGTGCATCGGGCTCGAAGCCTAAGCTATCCAGTTCAAAAGGCTGAGCGCCTTCCTGGACTTGCCGTAATACCACCTTTTCCCCGAGGCGGGTTGGCAGGGTTGAAATACGAAAGGTGACGTTCTGCGTATTTATCGTGGCTGATAACTGCCCATCCTGCGGCAGACGACGTTCCGCTATGTCCAGCTCAGCCATCACTTTTAGCCGAGGAATTATACGTAGCGTTTCGGCCCCGCTTGCGATGGGGAGCTCTTGCAAAACGCCGTCAATACGCAATCGAACGCTTAAACCGCGGGCGTTTGGCTCTAAGTGGATATCAGAGGCTCTGCGCTTAACCGCCTGCGTTAGAATATGTTCGAGTCGTTGCATGACTCTGGAGTCATCTTCAGTAGGACCCGAGGGGACCGTATGATTTTGAATGGCAGACTCTAACTGTGCAGGGCTCCAGCTGTGCCAAACGACAGATTTTCCCGTCGCAAACTTGATGGCATCTGTCAATTTGCTGGGGGCGTTGGTATCACGTCCAGCAATTTGAATCGTTTGCATATCTTCGCTAATCACCACACAACCAAACTGCTGGCATAGCTGTTCATGACGCGTGGGGGTCATTGGCTATCTCCCACCGACGGAAAGCGTAGGACCTGTTCGCAGGCGGTAGTCAACGACGCATTTCCGCCGGAAACCTGACAGTTTTTTTGCCAGTTAAGATCGCCCGTAGAGCTATCTAGCTGTGGTGTAAGTGTTGCGGTTAGTCCTTGTAGTGCCTGCAATCCGATTGCAGCAATCGTTCCTTGAGAAACATTAAGGCTGCTCACATAAGTGGTGCTTTTATTGGGTGGGATCCCGTTGGCACCAATATTACATTCAGTGAGACTCCCTTGTTCAAGCGCACATAATTCTACGGCGGTTTTATAGGGCATCATGGCTTGTAGCATGTCGGTCATCGCCGCTTTTTGGATGTAGCTTTGATAGGCCGGTATCCCGACTGCGCTGAGGATGGCAATAATGGCAATAACAACCATTAATTCGATTAGCGTAAATCCACTTTGTTGGTTGAAGTTGAGTATCGTTGTTGGGGCATTGTTCATGAGATATCTCCGCTGATGGATGCGGCGCAGCATGCAATGAGCGGATGCGGTTACCAAGCGGTGTATCGCAAGATTGGAAAGGAGGTTGATGAGGAATTAATGAATGTTGCAATGTTACCCGCCGTAGTGCGAAGCCTCTCGCAATATGGCGGGGTGAAAATGAAGCTACTGGAAGCGCATAGAAAGATCGAGTGCGCGAATATGTTTGGTTAACGCGCCGACGGAAATGAAATCGACGCCGGTTTCTGCAAACTCACGCAGGGTTTCATCGGTTACATTGCCCGAAACCTCCAGAAGTGCCCGTTCGCCGGTCAGCGCAACGCCTTCGCGCATCATGTCGGTGGTGAAATTATCCAACATGATGATGTCTGCGCCTGCGTCTAGCGCTTCTTTCAGTTCATCGATGGATTCAACTTCCACTTCGACCGGCACATCCGTATGCATCCAGAATGCCTGTTCGACCGCTTTTTTGATGGAGCCTGCCGCAATGATGTGGTTCTCTTTAATTAAGAATGCATCAGAAAGTCCTAAACGATGGTTGCTACCGCCGCCGCATAGCACCGCATATTTGAGTGCGGTACGCATGCCAGGAATGGTTTTTCTGGTATCCAACAAACGCGTTTTAGTCCCAGCCAAAATTTGCACGTAGTGATTTACCGTTGTAGATACGCCACTCAGCGTTTGTAAAAAGTTTAACGCGGTGCGTTCGCCTGTGAGCAAGATTCGTGCGGGCCCAGTGAGTTTACAAAGGCATTGATTTGGCACTAAAGCGTCACCATCTTTTACCTGCCATTCAACGGTGACTTTGTGCCCGAGCTGAAGAAAAACCTCTTCCAGCCAGCGCACGCCGCAAAAAATGCCGGCTTCACGCGTAATGATCGTTGCGGTGGCCTGTTTATCACTTGGCAGCAACTGAGCGGAGATATCACGATCAGCATCCACTTCGCCACCGAGATCTTCGCGTAAGGCGTTAGAAACAGAGTAAGGAATATCGTTTTCAATACGTTCTAACAACTCGGCTCGGCGCGCATCGGCACTGTAGCGACGTGTCGGCATAATAAAAACTCCGAAAGTAGCAGAAGATGGCCTAAGGCCCATAGGCTTAGACTGTTGATATAGGTCCAAGTATAAAGAATAATCATGCTACTCTGTTGCTGGTATCGATGTAAATCAACGCAGTCAGGAGTATCTGTAATAAATGCGATTAGAAGACGGCTGGATTGTAGGAGTCGAGCGCGTACCCTCTCCTCATTTTGATGACCGCCCAGATGGTGAAGAACCGTCACTGTTAGTGGTGCACAATATTAGCCTCCCGCCGGGAGAGTTTGGCGGCCCTTATATTAGCCAGCTATTTACGGGGACTTTGCGGGCGGAAGATCACTCTTTCTTTGCTGAAATTCAGCATTTACGAGTATCGGCTCATTGCCTGATTCGTCGTGATGGCCAAATTATTCAATATGTGCCGTTTAATCGCCGCGCGTGGCATGCTGGCGTCTCTCGTTTTGAAGGTCGTGAGCGTTGTAACGATTTTTCAATCGGTATTGAATTGGAAGGAACGGACACTCAGCCATTCGAACCTGAGCAATACCGTAAGTTGGCAGAAATTAGCGCATTACTGATGAAAGAATATCCGATAACGCCCCAGCGAGTGACAGGACATAGTGATATTGCTCCGGGAAGAAAAACCGATCCCGGCCCTATGTTTTTCTGGGATGATTATCGTGAGATGTTAAGTCATTACACTAAAAATAAATAAAAAATAGGGAGTTAAGATTCATGACTCTGTTTTCGCTGTTATTGGTTTTGGCGTGGGAGCGTTTGTTTAAGCTCGGTCATCATTGGCAAATAGATCATCGTTTTGAGCCTTTGTTCCGTTTAGGTTCTGGTGTGTCATTAGCTAAAACGCTGTTGATGACTATCATTTGGATGGCGGTGGTCTTCGTGGTTTTGTGGGCAGCTCACGGTATGTTCTTTGGCGTGTTGTCCTTAGTCCTATGGATTATTATTGCGTTGTTTTGTATTGGTGCTGGGGAGATCCGCAAGCATTACCGCGCGTACCTAGTGGCGGCTCGTAAAGGTGATGAGCACGCGACCGATCAAATGGCGACCGAATTAGCTTTAATTCACGGCTTGCCTACAGATTGCACTCCTGATGTGCGTTTGCGTGAGTTACAGAATGCGCTGGTTTGGATTAATTTTCGGTTCTATTTAGCGCCGTTGTTCTGGTTTGTGGTCGCGGGGCCTTATGGTCCTGTCGCTTTAGCGGGTTATGCAATGCTGCGTGCTTATCAAACTTGGTTAACTCGTCAGGAATCCCCTTTATTACGGGCGCAATCCGGTGTGGATTTAGTGCTCCATTGGTTGGACTGGATTCCTGTGCGTTTGGCCGGAGTAGCCTATGCGCTGTTAGGGCATGGTGAGAGAGCACTACCTGCATGGTTGGCTTCACTGGGTGATGTTCACACCTCTCAATATCAAGTATTGACTAATTTAGCTCAGTTCTCTTTGGCGCGAGAGCCGCATTTAGACCCGATTAAAACACCGCGAGCGGCGGTGACTTTAGCACGGAAAATCACGATGGTATTGCTGGTGGTTGTGGCATTACTGACGATTTATGGGGCGCTGATGTAGGTAGTGTCAGGTTTCGTCCGCTACGCTACTCGTTACATGGAAACACTCATGCTAACTGGCGGACGAAACCTGTCGTAAATTCAGTATAGAGAAAGAACGAATGTGATTTTTACCTATTATCTGCTAGCGGCTCCCCAAACACCGGCATGCCTTTCTCATCCCAATGAAAAATTTTGATGCGAGTGTGGCGATTAGGATCATACAACGGATCGCCTTCAATCTCGGTGTAGTTGCGTGCGTGATAAACCAATACGTCTTGGCCCTCTTTAGTGCGCGTAAAACTATTATGCCCAGGGCCGAACTGACGATGGTGTCTGGCGGTGCTAAACACAGGTTTATCGACTTTATGCCATGCGCTAGCATCTAAAATATTGACACCTTCTTTGGCCCATAATAGCCCCATACAGTAGTTTTCGTCGGTGGCGCTAGCGGAGTAGGTGACAAAGATCTTATCACCGTGACGAATGACCGCAGGGCCTTCATTGACCCAGAATCCTTGAATTTCCCAGTCAAACTCGGGCTTTGTTAACATTACCGGATGGCCTTTGATCGACCATGGCGTTTCGAGCTCTGCGAGATAAAGGTTGGAGTTACCCCTAATATCGGGATCTTTCTGTGCCCAGAGATAATAGTGTTTTCCTTGGTATTCAAAGCTGGTGGCATCTAACGAAAACGTATCCAGCGGCGTGACGACTCTGCCTCGCTCGATCCACTTTCCATTTAGCGGATTTGGTTCATCACATGTGAGTGCAAACATGCGGTGCTGGAATAAGCCATCTTTGATTTCAGGGGAATGGGCGGCAGCAAAATAGATAACCCATTGTCCGTTGATGAAATGCAGTTCTGGAGCCCAAATGAGATGGCTCATCGGACCGCTTTCTGGTTTGCGCCATATTGTGGTGGGTTCGGCTTCTGCTAATTGCTCTAAGGTCTGAGCACGGCAGAGTTCTAAGCGATCGTATTCCGGTACCGAGGCAATAAAGTAATACCAGCCATCCTGATGCAAATGGATATAGGGATCGGCTCGTTGCTCAATGAGTGGATTGGGAAAAGTCGTCATCTCTAGCTCCGTTATAGTTATTTCGCTATATCAATTGATATTTCAATGAATTAGATGGTGTTTGGTTTTGCCTGCTTGGCATCGATGAGTTCATTCAGCTCATGATAATTTTCACGACGCTTGGCCAAGTCGCTCTGGATTTTAATCATCATTGTGCGATCGACTTTCAGTAAGCGAACCACTCCGGCGGTAATCAAATAACCCACTCCGGGGATGACGGTAAACAGCAAGATAATCCCACCGATAGCGGTTTCACTCTGATGTGCTGCACCGGCGTCGTAACCGTATGCAGAAAGCAAGAACCCCACCATTGCGCCAGCGACAGCTAATCCGACTTTCAGGAAGAACAGATTACCGGAGAAACTGATACCGGTGCTGCGCTTACCGGTTTTCCATTCTCCGTAGTCATCGACGTCGGCCATCAGCGACCAATGTAGAGGCGAAGGTAATTGATGCAGAATATTGAGTAAGAAATAGAGTACCAAAACCAGCATTGTGGCGTGTGGGTTTACCCAATAGAAGCTACAGGAGAAAATGGCTAGCACGATATTGGTCCAGAAGAAGACCTTGAGTTTACAGAAGCGGTCGGTTAGCGGTTTTGCTAGGGCGCTGCCGAACATCATGCCAATAACACCAAGGCTGATAAACATTGTGGCGAAGTGGGTGCTTTTTTCCATCACCCACACCACGTAATACATGGTTGCCGCCATACGAATAAAACCAGGGCAGACGTTGCAAAATGTGAGCAATAAAATACGTACCCACTGATCGTTTTTCCACACGTCACGCAAATCCTGTTTGAGTGCATCGTTGCTGGGAACCGCAGGTTTAATTCGTTCACGTACCGTGGCAAAGCAAAACAGGAACATACACAGGCCAATCAGCGCTAATACTCCCATCGCCATTTGATAGCCTTTGGCTTTGTCCTCACCACCAAACCAGTCAGCCATTGGCAATAGGGTTGAGGAGAGAATCAGCGTAGCGACGCCAACCATGATAAAGCGATAGGATTGACAGGAAACGCGCTCTTTAGGATCGGCGGTAATTACGCCGCCCAGCGAGCAATAGGGAATATTAATTGCGGTATAGGTGAGGGACATAAGAAAGTAAGTTGCAAAAGCGTAGATAACCTTGCTGTTGTATGTCCACTCTGGGGTGGTAAACATCAGTACGCTAAAAATGACGTAAGGGAATGATATCCACAGCAGGTAAGGACGAAAACGCCCCCATCGAGTTTGGGTTCGATCGGCTATCGCGCCCATAATCGGATCGGTTACCGCATCCAGTACGCGTACCGAAAGCAGTAGCACCCCCACTAATGCTGGAGTTAAGCCAAAGACGTCGGTATAGAAATAGCTCAGGAACATCATGATAGCGCCACCGATCATGTTGCAGCCAGCGTCTCCCATTCCGTACCCGATTTTTTCTGTTATCGAGAGTTTGTTTTCGTTCATGGCTAGCTTCCTCATATAGAAAATTTTTAGCTATCTTAATGAGGATTATGTGCTTACGAGGCTTGATTCTATGGGTAAAGGTTTAGCTGGCGAGATGGATTAATGTGCTACTGGATTGGAATTGTGAGCAGGGTAACAATTTGGCGATAGGGGGCGGAAACGTCTTACTGGAAAAGCAAAGCCTCCGATTTGCGGAGGCTTTGTTTGATTCATTACTCAAGCTAAGAGTGACTGGATACGCTTTGAGCGTTGCGCTGGTTACGCTGTTTTATCGCATAACCAATCCCCAGAATAATTAGCCAAACGGGAATTAGCAGAACGGAAATCTGAATTCCTGGCGTGAAATACATGATAACGAGGATGGCGCAGAGGAACGCCAAGCATAGGTAGTTGCCAAATGGATACCAGAAGGCCTGAAACTTAGGTACTACGCCCTCACGATTTTTGGCCGCACGGAAACGAAGGTGCGCCAGACTGATCATCGCCCAGTTGATGACCAGAGCAGAAACCACCAGAGCCATGAGGAGTTCGAAGGCTTTCCCCGGCATCACGTAGTTGATCAGCACGCACAGTAACGTTGCCGCCGCAGACAAACCAATGGCAACCACGGGTACGCCACGGGCATCCACTTTCAGCAGCGCTTTAGGGCCGTTGCCTTGCTTAGCCAGACCGAACAGCATACGACTGTTGCAATAGACACAACTGTTATAAACAGACAGTGCCGCGGTAAGAACAACAATGTTCAGGATGGTAGCAACCACGTTGCTGTCTAATTCGTGGAAAATCATTACAAATGGGCTTCCGCCTTCGACCACTTTGCCCCAAGGGTAGAGTGACAGCAGAATAGACAAGGAACCAATGTAGAAAATCAAGATACGATAGATAACCTGATTGGTCGCTTTTGGAATACTTTTCTCTGGATTATCAGCTTCAGCGGCGGTGATCCCGACCAGCTCTAGACCACCAAAGGAGAACATGATCACCGCCATGGCCATGACGAGTCCCATGATCCCGTTCGGGAAGAAGCCGCCTTGCTCCCACAGATTGGTCACAGTTGCTTCTGGCCCTGCATGGCCGCTGAGTAACAGCCATGCACCGAAGACGATCATGCCGATAATTGCCACGACTTTAATGATGGCGAACCAGAATTCCATTTCACCATACACTTTGACGTTGGCAAGGTTAATGGCATTAATGGCAAGGAAGAAGACCGCAGCGGAGACCCAGGTGGGAATATCAGGGAACCAGTATTGGACATAAATACCGACAGCAGTAAGTTCAGCCATCGCGACTAAAACGTAGAGCACCCAATAGTTCCAGCCGGAAGCAAACCCCGCGAAGTTACCCCAATATTTATAGGCAAAGTGGCTAAAAGAACCTGCTACTGGCTCTTCAACGACCATTTCACCTAATTGGCGCATGATTAAGAAGGCGATGAAGCCTCCAATTGCGTAACCCAGAATAACGGATGGGCCAGCCATTTTGATGGTTTGCGCGATACCTAAAAATAGCCCGGTGCCGATAGCACCACCCAGTGCAATGAGCTGAATATGGCGATTTTTCAATCCCCTTTTCAGTTGGTCACCCTGCGGCTGAGCGCGATGTTGCTGGTCACTCATGTCTCTTATCCTCTAAATACGCCAGCCGATATTCACTTCTGGCTCACCGTTGCTGTCATTTGTAATAATTAAAATACGAAGTGTGTAATTTATTGTTTACAACAGGCATCCGATAGATTTGTCTCATCGGCTACCAATGGATGGAGAATAATGATAAGCGAAAGAAAATGCACCAAATTTATAATGCCAAACGCCGATACAGATCACATCAATGGTTCGATGCACTTTTGCATGAGCAGTAAGAAGAATTGAGCATTGTTTATAAAATAGACGCTTTAGAGGAAATCGGCGAAGTAACCGAAAAAAGACTTAAATTTTACAAAAAAAAAGTGCCGACTCGAGGTATACCTTAAGCCAAGGAGGGGAGTTGCCAATTGATTGGATCTTATCCAATACCATTCGACGGTTTCTAAATGATGTTATCTCCCTCAGCCTTCTTTACTTAATTTTACCTATCGCTCGTAACATATTTATCTTCAAGGAATTAGCATCAATGATGCCAACCCAAACCAAATAAAAATGCATGATAATGAATTTATATGCAGTTTTCATGCAGCTTTAACGCTTCAGCTTGGGTGTGTTTAGGTTTCAATAAAGTTAAAATACCCTTAGGGCTAGTAAATGGTATTACCACGTTACAGTTATAGTATTGCTGTGTTGTTTGAGTGACTTTGTTAAAAAATGCTCGCTTTCATGATTTCAATCAAAGCCTGTATGGACAGCAGGTGAATACTTTGTTACTTTAGCGTCACGTTTTTGAAATTGGTATTACCAATTGACTTTGCGCCACTCGCAGAGATTTTAAGCGGCTTGCGAATACTCAAAACAAGAGAACGCCAATAAAGAAGAAGCACTCGCAGAGAAGATAAGAGCGACATGGCCTACAGCAAAATTCGTCAACCTAAATTATCAGATGTCATCGAACAGCAACTGGAATATCTGATTCTGGAAGGCACTCTGCGTCCCGGAGAGAAACTTCTTCCTGAGCGTGAGCTGGCGAAACAGTTTGATGTGTCTCGACCTTCATTAAGAGAGGCGATACAGCGCCTAGAAGCAAAAGGATTGCTGTTGCGTCGTCAGGGAGGCGGTACCTTCGTTCAAACAAACCTCTGGCAGAGCTTCAGCGATCCGTTAGCTGAACTGCTGGCAGACCATCCAGAATCACAATTCGATTTACTTGAAACTCGTCATGCGCTGGAAGGTATTGCGGCTTATTACGCAGCACTGCGTGGCACAGACGAAGATTTCACCCGCATTCGCGCGTGCCATGTGGTTATCCAAGAGGCGCAGCAGAGCGGCGATTTAGACGCCGAAGCCGATGCGGTTATGCAGTATCAGGTCGCAGTGACCGAAGCTGCACACAACGTGGTTCTTTTGCATTTGCTGCGCTGCATGGCGCCCATGCTGGAACAAAACGTTAAACAGAACTTTGAGTTGCTTTACTCACGCCGTGAAATGTTGGCAAAGGTAAACGACCATCGTGCCAGCATTTTTGAGGCGATAGTGGCCCGTGAGCCAGAGAAAGCTCGCGAAGCATCACACCGCCATCTGGCATTTATTGAGGATATTTTGCTGGAGCTTAATCGAGAGCACAGCCGCCGTGAGCGGTCATTGCGTCGACTCCAGCAACGCAAGGATTAAAAACGGATTATGAGAGCTTAGCCCTCTGATAGTCCGTTTTATTGCAACACCACTAGGCAACTAAACCCTGATTGGGCCTGTCTTCGTGTTTTTTCCTACATGAAGAAAACACACGAAGACAGGCTCCTGACAAACCATTAGACAGATAAGGAATACCACCATGTCAGAACGTTTAAACAATGACGTGGACCCGATCGAAACCCGCGACTGGCTGCAGGCGATCGAATCGGTCATCCGTGAAGAAGGTGTAGAGCGCGCTCAGTACCTGATTGATCAAGTATTGGGTGAAGCCCGTAAAGGTGGAGTCAATCTGCCTACCGGAGCGACCAGCCGCAACTACGTCAATACCATCGCGGTAGAAGACGAACCTGCGTACCCAGGTAACCTGGAGCTGGAACGCCGCATCCGTTCAGCGATTCGTTGGAACGCGATCATGACCGTTCTGCGTGCATCGAAAAAGGATCTGGAGCTGGGTGGCCACATGGCTTCTTTCCAGTCTTCCGCAACGGTATACGAAGTCTGCTTTAACCACTTCTTCCGCGCGCGTAACCAAAAAGACGGCGGCGATTTGGTTTACTTCCAGGGCCACATTTCTCCGGGCGTTTATGCTCGTGCCTTCCTTGAAGGTCGCCTGACTGAAGAACAGATGAATAACTTCCGTCAGGAAGTTCACGGTAAAGGCCTGTCCTCTTACCCGCATCCTAAATTGATGCCTGAATTCTGGCAGTTCCCAACCGTATCAATGGGCTTGGGCCCAATCGGTGCAATCTATCAAGCTAAGTTCCTGAAATATCTGGAACACCGTGGCCTGAAAGATACTTCTGAACAAACCGTTTACGCTTTCTTGGGCGACGGTGAGATGGATGAGCCAGAATCTAAAGGTGCGATCACTATCGCAACTCGTGAAAAACTGGACAACCTGTGCTTCATCATCAACTGTAACCTGCAGCGTTTGGATGGCCCAGTCACCGGTAACGGCAAAATCGTTAACGAACTGGAAGGCATCTTCGCAGGCGCTGGCTGGAACGTGATCAAGGTTATCTGGGGCGGTCGTTGGGATGAGCTGCTGCGTAAAGACACCAGCGGTAAACTGATCCAACTGATGAACGAAACGCTGGACGGTGACTACCAGACCTTCAAATCCAAAGATGGCGCTTATGTTCGTGAGCACTTCTTCGGTCGTTACCCTGAAACCGCCGCTCTGGTTAAAGACATGAGCGATGACGAGATCTGGGCATTGAACCGTGGTGGTCACGATCCTAAGAAAGTCTACGCAGCACTGAAAAAAGCGAAAGAAACCAAAGGTCAAGCGACTGTTATTCTGGCTCACACCGTTAAAGGTTACGGCATGGGTGACACCGCTGAAGGTAAAAACATCGCTCACCAGGTTAAGAAAATGAACATGGACGGCGTGCGCCAGTTCCGTGATCGTTTCAACGTGCCAGTCGCTGATGCTGATATCGAAAAACTGCCATACGTTACCTTCGATAAAGACTCTGAAGAGTCCAAGTACCTGCACGAGCGTCGTCAGGCGCTGCAAGGTTACCTGCCAACGCGTCTGACTCACTTCACCGAGAAACTGGAAATGCCTGCTCTGTCAGACTTCGGTTCTCTGTTGGAAGAGCAGAATAAAGAAATTTCTACCACCATCGCTTTCGTTCGTGCCCTGAACGTGATGCTGAAGAACAAGTCGATCAAAGATCGTCTGGTTCCAATCATCGCCGATGAAGCGCGTACCTTTGGTATGGAAGGCCTGTTCCGTCAGATCGGTATCTACAGCCCGAACGGTCAGCAGTATACGCCTCAGGACCGTGAGCAGGTTGCTTACTATAAAGAAGACGAAAAAGGTCAGATTCTGCAGGAAGGTATCAACGAACTGGGTGCAGCATCATCTTGGTTGGCGGCGGCAACGTCTTACAGCACCAACGATCTGCCAATGATTCCGTTCTACATCTACTACTCCATGTTTGGTTTCCAGCGTATCGGCGACCTGTGCTGGGCAGCGGGTGACCAGCAGGCTCGTGGCTTCCTGATCGGCGGGACTTCAGGTCGTACAACCCTGAACGGCGAAGGTTTGCAGCATGAAGATGGCCATAGCCATATTCAGTCTCTGACTATCCCTAACTGTATTTCTTACGATCCAGCATACGCTTACGAAGTTGCAGTCATCATGCATGACGGCTTGGAGCGCATGTACGGTGAAGCGCAAGAAAACGTTTACTACTACATCACTACGCTGAACGAAAACTACCACATGCCGGCAATGCCGCAGGGTGCAGAAGAAGGTATCCGTAAAGGTATCTACAAACTGGAAACTCTGGAAGGTAGCAAAGGTAAGGTTCAGCTGCTGGGTTCAGGTTCTATCCTGCGTCACGTACGTGAAGCGGCTAAGATCTTGGCTGAAGAGTACGGCGTGGGTTCTGACACCTACAGCGTAACATCCTTCACCGAATTGGCTCGTGATGGTCAGGACTGTGAGCGTTGGAATATGCTGCACCCAACCGAAACTCCACGCGTACCGTACATCGCTCAAGTGATGAACGATGCTCCAGCGGTTGCGTCTACCGACTACATGAAGCTGTTCGCTGAACAGGTTCGTACTTACGTTCCAGCCAGCGATTATCGCGTACTGGGTACTGACGGCTTTGGTCGTTCAGACAGCCGCGAAAACCTGCGTCACCACTTTGAAGTTGATGCTTCTTACGTTGTGGTTGCTGCACTGGGTGAATTGGCTAAACGCGGTGAAATCGAAGCATCTGTTGTTGCTGATGCCATTAAGAAATTCGATATCAACCCAGAAAAAGTTAACCCGCGTCTGGCATAAGAGGTACAGAAGAATGTCTATCGAAATTAATGTACCGGACATCGGTGCTGATGAAGTTGAAGTCACCGAAGTGATGGTGAAAGTGGGCGATAAAGTGGAAGCAGAACAGTCTTTGATCACCGTTGAAGGTGACAAGGCTTCCATGGAAGTCCCATCGCCGCAGGCCGGTGTGGTTAAAGAAATCAAAGTTTCCGTGGGCGATAAAGTCGAAACCGGCAAACTGATCATGATCTTTGAAGCCGAGGGTGCAGCCGCTGCTGCACCTGCTAAAGCGGAAGAGAAATCAGCTGCACCAGCTCCGGCGGCCACCGCTGCGGCAAAAGATGTTGAAGTTCCAGATATCGGCGCTGACGAAGTTGAAGTCACCGAAGTGATGGTGAAAGTCGGTGATACCGTTGAAGCTGAACAGTCACTGATCACCGTAGAAGGCGATAAAGCCTCTATGGAAGTGCCAGCTCCATTTGCGGGCGTGGTTAAAGAGATCAAGATTGCCACCGGTGATAAAGTGAAAACGGGTTCTCTGATTATGGTCTTTGAAGTAGCCGGCGCTGCGCCTGCGACTTCTGCCCCTGCTCAGGCTGCGGCACCTGCAGCTTCAGCTGGCGCATCAGCGGTTAAAGACGTTGAAGTTCCAGATATCGGCGGCGACGAAGTTGAAGTGACTGAAGTGATGGTGAAAGTCGGCGATAAAGTTGCCGCTGAGCAGTCACTGATCACCGTAGAAGGCGATAAAGCCTCTATGGAAGTCCCAGCTCCGTTTGCGGGCGTGGTCAAAGAGATCAAGATTGCGACCGGCGACAAAGTGAAAACCGGCTCGCTTATCATGACCTTTGAAGTGGAAGGCGCTGCACCTGCTGCCGCGACATCGACCAGCACCGCTGCGAAACAAGAATCTGCTCCAGCTAAACAGGAACAGAAAGCTGCGCCAGCTTCAGCCGCTAAAGCTGAATCTAAAGGCGAGTTTACTGAGAACGACGCTTATGTCCACGCAACGCCGGTTATCCGTCGCTTAGCGCGTGAATTTGGCGTGAATCTGGCGAAAGTTAAAGGTTCTGGCCGTAAAGGTCGTATCCTGCGCGAAGACGTTCAGGCGTACGTGAAAGACGCGGTTAAACGTGCTGAATCTGCACCTGCTGCTGCAACCGGCGGCGGTCTGCCAGGCATGCTGCCATGGCCGAAAGTGGACTTCAGCAAGTTTGGTGAAATCGAAGAAGTGGAAATGGGGCGTATCCAGAAAATTTCTGGTGCTAACCTGAGCCGTAACTGGGTCATGATCCCGCACGTTACGCACTTCGACAAAACTGATATCACCGATCTGGAAGCGTTCCGCAAGCAGCAGAACGAGGAAGCCGCTAAGCGTAAGCTGGACGTGAAATTCACCCCAGTTGTGTTCATCATGAAAGCCGTGGCGGCAGCGCTTGAGCAGATGCCACGTTTCAACAGCTCTCTGTCTGAAGATGGTCAGAAGCTGACGCTGAAAAAATACATCAACATCGGTGTTGCTGTTGATACGCCAAATGGTCTTGTTGTTCCAGTCTTCAAAGATGTGAACAAGAAGAGCATCACTGAACTGTCTCGCGAACTGATGGCCATTTCTAAGAAAGCACGTGACGGTAAGCTGACCGCGGGCGAAATGCAGGGCGGCTGCTTCACCATCTCCAGCCTTGGTGGTATCGGGACGACTCACTTCGCGCCAATCGTTAACGCGCCTGAAGTGGCTATTCTGGGTGTATCCAAGTCTGCGATGGAACCGGTTTGGAATGGTAAAGAGTTCACTCCGCGTCTGATGATGCCGATGTCTCTTTCCTTCGACCACCGCGTGATTGACGGTGCTGATGGTGCTCGCTTTATCACCATCATCAATAACATGCTGTCAGACATTCGTCGCCTAGTGATGTAACCCCAAAAGCCGGCCAAACGGCCGGCTTTTTTCTTCAAGTGCGCCAATGCTGGTGCTAATACGGTTCAGCATTGGATAGTGAGACTTTCGTCACCCGATCAAAGCTTTACAGAATTGTTAACATTTTTGTAAACTATGGGCAGTACGAGCGTCCCGGTGGTCGATGGGCGTTATGAATGACTCTCCATATCCGTGGGTAATATTCCCGAGGATATACAGGTTGTGAGCCAAACAATGACGTTGGCAGTGATGTTATCAATATGGATGATGTCGCACCCGCCGGACAAACAATAAAGAGGTCATGATGAGTACTGAAATTAAAACTCAGGTCGTGGTACTTGGGGCGGGCCCAGCAGGTTACTCTGCGGCTTTCCGTTGCGCGGATTTAGGTTTAGAAACCATCATCGTTGAACGTTATTCCACCTTGGGTGGCGTATGTTTGAACGTCGGTTGTATCCCTTCTAAGGCTTTGCTGCACGTAGCGAAAGTGATTGAAGAAGCCAAAGCATTGGCTGAACACGGCATCGTTTTCGGTGAGCCGAAAACTGACATCGATAAAGTCCGTGTCTGGAAAGAAAAAGTCATTACTCAGCTGACCGGCGGTCTGGCTGGGATGGCTAAAGGTCGTAAAGTCAAAGTGGTTAACGGTCTGGGCAAATTTACCGGCGCTAACACTCTGGAAGTTGAAGGTGAGAACGGTAAAACCGTGATCAACTTTGATAACGCAATTATCGCTGCGGGCTCTCGTCCAATTCAACTGCCATTCATTCCACATGAAGACCCACGCGTTTGGGATTCAACGGATGCGCTGGCGCTGAAATCAGTCCCAGAGCGTCTACTGGTGATGGGCGGTGGTATCATCGGTCTGGAAATGGGGACCGTTTACCACGCGCTGGGTTCTCAGATTGATGTGGTTGAAATGTTTGATCAGGTCATTCCTGCTGCTGACAAAGACGTGGTGAAAGTGTTTACCAAGCGTATCAGCAAGCAATTTAACCTGATGCTGGAAACCAAAGTGACGGCGGTTGAAGCCAAGGAAGATGGCATCTACGTTACGATGGAAGGTAAGAAAGCGCCGGCTGAGCCACAGCGTTATGATGCCGTTCTGGTTGCTATCGGCCGTGTACCTAACGGTAAACAGCTGGATGCAGGTAAAGCAGGCGTTGAAGTTGACGAGCGTGGATTTATTCATGTCGACAAACAGCTGCGTACTAACGTGCCTCATATCTTTGCTATTGGTGACATCGTGGGTCAGCCAATGCTGGCGCACAAAGGTGTTCACGAAGGCCACGTTGCCGCTGAAGTTATCGCAGGTATGAAGCATTACTTCGATCCGAAGGTCATTCCTTCAATCGCTTACACCGAGCCAGAAGTTGCCTGGGTTGGTATGACCGAGAAAGAAGCGAAAGAAAAAGGCATCAGCTACGAAACCTCCACCTTCCCGTGGGCTGCTTCTGGCCGTGCTATCGCTTCCGATTGTGCTGACGGTATGACTAAGCTGATCTTTGACAAAGAATCTCACCGTATTATCGGTGGTGCGATTGTGGGTACTAACGGCGGCGAGCTGTTAGGTGAGATCGGTCTGGCAATCGAGATGGGCTGTGACGCTGAAGACATCGCGCTGACTATCCATGCTCACCCAACGCTGCATGAATCCGTTGGTTTAGCCGCAGAGATCTACGAAGGTAGCATCACTGACTTGCCTAACCCGAAAGCGAAAAAGAAATAAGTTTTTGCGTTTAATGCGCTGAAATTGCTAAACGGCTCCCTAATTTAGGGAGCCGTTTTTTTTACGATATATACAACCAGTAATGAAGCTGACTGGGGGCGATTTTTTCAGAACCGGTTTAAGTACGCAGAGGTGGAACTGTTTTTTGGCGGGCTAATCGTCTTTGAATCCGATAAAAAAGGCTGCAGTGAACAGAAGCACGCCAACGATGAGTGCAAATAGGAAGAAGTTCATCCCCCAAACCATGGTGCCACTGTCTAAATCAGTGCGCGTTAAATGATCACCATTGAGCACTAAATATTGAGTCTGCGAGCTATCAATCAGATAAAACAGCGCCGCAATTGCCAGTAATACTGAGGCAATTTGTAGCACCGTAAGATAAAAAGTTTTTGATTTCCTTTTGAACTTCATTTCGCATCCTGCACCTGCTTACAACGATAGAGGATCATAGCGAAAAAATAGGCGACTAGATCCTAGAACAGATCAATATTTATCAGTTTTTGGAATTTAATACTGCCGTAGAAAGGTAAGAATTTGCTTCATGCTATATCTATGTTGCTTTTATGTGAACAGTTTAACAACCGCGTTAAATCCTGATATGCTGGACGGGCATAACCGGGTACTCTACCTATGAAGACCTTAACTAAAGAAAGGTCTTGTTCTTTCGGAGCGTAGGATAACGTTCCAAAGATATCTGACTTACCAGTGACCCGGTGGTGGGTGTGTTCCGTAGTGGGTTATCGCTCAGATGCCAACGTTGGAAACGCACTACGCAACACACCCTCTGCACACATAATGACTCCAACAATGAGAGCGAGGATAAAGTCGTGCTAAAAGAATATCGCGAGCACGTTGCTGAACGTGCGGCAGAAGGCGTGGTTCCTAAACCACTGGATGCGACGCAAATGGCTGGGTTGGTGGAATTACTGAAATCGCCACCGGCGGGTGAAGAGGAATTCCTGTTAGATCTTTTGATTAATCGTGTACCACCGGGCGTTGATGAAGCGGCCTACGTTAAAGCTGGTTTTCTTGCCGCCGTGGCGAAAGGCGAAACAACCTCTCCTCTGGTTTCTCCAGAAAAAGCCGTTGAGCTGCTTGGCACCATGCAGGGCGGTTATAATATCCATCCTCTGATTGACGCTCTCGATGATACTAAACTGGCTCCAATCGCCGCTAAAGCGTTGTCACACACTTTGCTGATGTTTGATAACTTCTACGATGTGGAAGAGAAAGCCAAAGCAGGGAATGAGTATGCTCAGCAGGTACTGAAATCTTGGGCAGACGCTGACTGGTATTTATCACGTCCTGAATTAGCCGAGAAAATCACCGTCACCGTATTTAAAGTGACCGGTGAAACTAACACCGATGATCTGTCTCCAGCTCCGGACGCTTGGTCACGTCCTGATATTCCTCTCCATGCCTTGGCAATGTTGAAAAACGAACGTGAAGGTATCGTTCCTGATCAGCCGGGTAGCGTTGGTCCAATTAAACAAATTGAGTTGCTGAACAAAAAAGGTTTCCCTTTAGCTTATGTGGGGGATGTCGTCGGAACCGGCTCTTCACGTAAATCAGCGACTAACTCCGTATTGTGGTTTATGGGGGATGATATTCCTCATGTGCCAAACAAACGCGCTGGCGGGGTCGTTCTTGGCGGTAAAATTGCACCGATTTTCTTCAATACCATGGAAGATGCGGGCGCACTGCCAATCGAAGTTGATGTATCTAAGCTAAACATGGGCGATGTGATTGATATTTACCCTTATAAAGGTGAAGTCCGTCATCACGAAACCAATGAACTGCTGGCCGAGTTTGAGCTGAAAACCGAAGTACTGCTGGATGAAGTTCGCGCCGGTGGGCGTATTCCGTTGATCATCGGCCGTGGTTTAACGACCAAAGCACGTGAGGCGCTAAACCTGCCACAGAGTGAAGTATTCCGTATTGCTAAACCGGTAGCAGATAGCGGTAAAGGTTTCTCATTAGCGCAGAAAATGGTGGGGCGTGCCTGTGGAACCAAAGGTATTCGTCCTGGACAGTACTGTGAGCCGAAGATGACCTCCGTAGGTTCTCAGGATACCACTGGCCCAATGACTCGTGATGAATTGAAAGACTTGGCCTGCTTGGGCTTCTCAGCCGATTTGGTCATGCAGTCATTTTGCCATACTGCGGCTTATCCTAAGCCGGTAGACGTCACGACGCACCATACGTTGCCCGATTTCATTATGAACCGTGGCGGTGTATCACTGCGTCCAGGTGACGGTATTATTCACTCATGGTTGAACCGTATGCTGCTGCCAGATACGGTGGGTACAGGCGGTGACTCCCATACTCGTTTCCCTATTGGGATCTCTTTCCCTGCAGGGTCTGGCTTAGTGGCGTTTGCTGCTGCGACGGGTGTGATGCCTCTGGACATGCCGGAGTCTGTACTGGTTCGATTTAAAGGCAAAATGCAGCCGGGAATTACCCTGCGCGATTTGGTTCATGCCATTCCTTACTATGCGATTCAGCAAGGCTTGCTGACCGTTGAGAAGAAAGGTAAGAAAAATATCTTCTCAGGACGCATTCTGGAAATTGAAGGCTTACCAGAACTGAAGGTTGAGCAGGCGTTTGAGCTGGCGGATGCTTCTGCAGAGCGCTCTGCAGCGGGCTGTACCATCAAACTGGATAAGGCGCCGATTACTGAATATCTCAGTTCTAACATCGTGTTGCTGAAGTGGATGATTGCGGAAGGCTACGGCGATCGTCGCACTTTAGAGCGTCGTATTCAGGGAATGGAAAAATGGTTGGCCGATCCACAACTGTTGGAAGGCGATGCCGATGCAGAATATGCCGCAGTGATCGACATCGATCTTGCTGATATCAAACAACCAATTCTGTGTGCGCCAAACGATCCGGATGATGCGCGTCTGCTGTCTGACGTGGCTGGCGAGAAGATCGATGAAGTCTTCATCGGTTCTTGCATGACTAACATCGGCCATTTCCGTGCGGCGGGTAAACTATTGGATGGTCACAAGGGCCAACTGCCAACGCGTCTATGGGTGGCTCCACCTACCAAGATGGATGCAGCACAGCTGACGGAAGAGGGCTACTACAGCATCTTCGGTAAGAGCGGGGCACGTGTCGAAATTCCTGGGTGCTCTCTGTGTATGGGGAACCAAGCTCGCGTGGCAGATGGCGCAACCGTGGTTTCAACGTCTACGCGTAACTTCCCGAACCGTTTAGGGACAGGGGCGAATGTGTATCTGGCTTCGGCTGAACTGGCGGCGGTTGCTTCGCTGTTAGGGCGTTTGCCGAACCCTGAAGAGTACCAGCAGTACATGGAGCAGGTGGATAAAACTGCGGTAGACACCTACCGTTACCTGAACTTTGACAAGCTGGAACAGTACACTGAAAAAGCAGACGGTGTGATTTTCCAGACTGCGGTCTGATTTGCATCAAATGAGATTAAAAGGGAGGCTTCGGCCGAATGCTGGTCACTTAAGCGTGATTTTAGGGGAAGTACACCGATGGGGTCGTAGCAGCTTTAGCTGCCGGAGCGCCCCGCGGTGTGCTAGCCCCGTGTATCTCGATCTCTTAAACGATCAGCATTAGGCTTCGGCCTCCCTTTTTTGCAGCATTTTTGCGAGGTCTATTGGCTCAGATAAAAAGGCGATCTCATCTCTAGCCGATAATGATAGGGCTAGGCGTTCACCTAGCATTTCAAATCATCATCTAGACGTAATAATAACGAGCAAATAGCTTAGTTCCTTTTTAAGGAATATGTTAAATCCACCTGCATAGCAGGTGGATTTTTGTATCGTCATAGTTGAAGTGGCATCTAGCGATATGATGGGTTTTCCGACTAATTATTTCTCAGTCGATGAAAGATTTTTCGCTAAAGTCGCAATCTGGATAAACTCGGCGCGCAGGCCTAATGAATCATCCCCCTTTGCATCACGTGCCAGATTTATGGTGTCATCGATACTAAACGCTCCCGTATAACGCCCGCTATTTTTTAGCTGCTGTGCCAATGCTGCAACGGCGCTAGCAAAGCGGAAGTCATCACTGGCTTGCGACAACGATGATTTTATCTGTGATTTTGTGAGCGGGATTTCAATCAATTTTGAATCATTTCTGATTTCTGATGATACGTCCGCGTCTTTGTTTTTTTGCAGCGTTGGCTCTTTATACCGAATGCGCAGCAGGGCGAGCTCGTTGTTCTTTATATCAGAGGATGGCGTATTATGCTGATAGCGAGACTTCTCTAGCCAGCCTTTTTCCCCTACTGGAATAATTTCATATAAGGCCGTGACCGTATGTCCTGCACCAATATCTCCGGCATCCACTTTATCATTGCTAAAGTCTTCTTGGTTGAGTAGGCGTTTTTCATACCCCAATAAACGGTATTCTTTGACCTGCTGCGGATTGAATTCAACTTGTAGTTTAAGATCGTTAGCGACCACGCTCATGGTTGAACTCAGTTGCTCAACCAGTACTTTTTGCGCTTCTTGCATACTGTCAATATAGGCGTAATTACCATTGCCGACGTCTGCAATATGCATCATGAGCGAATCCTTATAATTTCCTTGACCAAATCCTAACGTGGTTAGGTTAATACCATTTTTAGACTTCTTCTTTATTTTCTCTTCCAACTGGTGAGTATCAGTGACACCAACGTTAAAGTCGCCGTCGGTGGCTAAGAAAATACGGTTGATCCCATTTTTAATGAATCCTTTTTCAGCCATTTGGTAGGCCAAGTCAATTCCAGAACCGCCCGCAGTACTGCCGCCAGCACTTAGCTGGTTGATAGCGGAAAGAATATCTGATTTATCTTTACCAGAGGTCGGTGGCAAAACTGTTTTTGTTTCGCCTGAATAAATGACGATAGATATTTTATCTTGATCGCGCATTTTATTAACCAACAATTTCAGCGAGTTTTTTACTAGCGGTAACTTATCTTCGTCACTCATAGAGCCGGATACATCTATTAAAAACACCAGATTGGCGGGTGGCAATGCCGTTGCGTTTATGTCGGTTGCTTTAATGGCAATACGTAACAGCTTCGAGTGCGCGTTCCAAGGGGTTGGCGCAATCTCGGTGACGACGCTAAACGGCGAGTTATCGACCGGCTTAGGGTAGTTATAATGGAAGTAATTAAGCCATTCTTCTAAACGTATAGAATCAGACGGCGGCAATGTTCCTCTATTCAATAAACTGCGCATCACGGTGTAACTGCCAGTATCAACATCGGCGCTAAACGTAGAGATGGGTTCCTGAGCGACAGATTTGACACTGTTTTCCGTATAGGTTGGATATTTATTATGGTCCACGGCCATCGGACTGGCCTGAGTATTCACTGCTAGCTGAGGCTGCATTGCGCCAATGATGTATTCGTTTCCCGTGTGTGCGTATGGATTTTGTTGTGAACAACCACTGGCTACTAAGCTGGATACACATAAAGAGCTTACAAGCAGTATTTTATGTATTGGTTTTTTTTTCATGCTAAACATTTCCTTATGCAGAACAGAATGGTTAATTAATTTAACGTTTTATAAACTTTTTACATCTAGAGAATAGAATCTTATTGCCTTAGATTATCGGTGACAGAAACTAGAGCTATCTGCTCGATTATTTACGCTAGTGTTTTTAATACCTCTAGTAGATATCTTAATGAAAAATATAACCAGCATTTTATTCATACGTTGGGCTGAAAGTGGTGGCATTAAGATTATTCCGTTTTTAATTTTCTGTTGTTATAAGCTGCAATTAATAAAATTATTAATTTCAATATAAGAAAGGAGTAATATTCTGATTGTTATCTGTTTTTTTCTATAGATTTACTGCACATTATTAAGTTGAATGATATTGAGCGAAGTCTTAGTTCATCGCCCCTTGAAATATAGGCAAGTTTTCAATCCCCATACGTAAACTGACAGATAACCCCGTAATATAGATGTAATAATATCGATAAATTGTACCCATGGGGTGTGTGATGAAAAATAATTGGATGCAACAAATTCAATCTATGCTGGGTGATAAAACTAAATCGCTTGGGGGTTCAGAGGGAGTGGGGAAGTTACTCGCACCTGCGGCATTAGGTGGTTTGGTTGGTGTTCTGCTAGGAAATAAATCATCCCGTAAACTGGTGGGAAAATTTGGCAAAAGCGCGTTGATTGTCGGCGGTTCTGCGGCGGTTGGCGCGGTGCTGTGGAATAAATATAAGCAGCGCGTCAAAGAAACTCATCAGGATGAGCCTCAGTTCGGCGCTCAGGTTTCACCATTAGATACGCGCACTAAGCGACTGATTCAGGCTATTGTGTTTGCGGCTAAAAGTGATGGGCACGTTGATGAGACTGAACGTCAGGCAATCGATAAGAGCTTGCATGAGTTGGGGCTAGGTGCGGAAGCTGAACACTGGGTGCAAGACGCTTTGGCGCAGCCGTTAAATCCAGATTTGCTTGGGAAAGATATCAAGAACGAGGATGAAGCGCTTGAGGTTTATTACCTCAGCTGTGTCGTGATCGATATCGATCACTTTATGGAGCGTAGCTATCTGGATGCTTTGGCTCAGTCGTTGAAGATCCCCGAGGATGTTAAGCAGGGCATTGAACATGATATCAGTGAGAAGAAGCGCGAGCTGGCTTGACCCTAGAGGTTATTTTTGCTGATATACCGCGCCGGTTTTCTAAGAAAACGGTGTTAATTCCATGACGGAGGCGATGGCCTCCGTTTTATTTTTCCAGTTTGCGAGCCTCGACAGTACAGCTACGCAACGGATGTTTACACTACACCTGTCATACTTCAAGCTGCATGTGCGTTGGCTGCGCTCACCTGCGTTACTCGGCAAAGCCTCGCCCTTAGGGGCCAGCGCTGTGCGCTGTTCAAAAAGGCTAACGCTTTTTTGTCCTGCAACTCGAATTATTTAGGGTATATAAATAATCCCCAGATGAAAGAGGGGACGTCGCGGAGGGCTGAACGATGGATTATGAATTTCGCCATGATGTAACTGGACAGGTCGTCGCCGTATTTTCGATGGGGCACGAGGTTGTTGGACATTGGCTTAACGAAGAGGTTAAAGGGAATCTGGAGTTACTGGCTCAGGTTGAACAGGCCGCGGCAGAGGTAAAAGGCAGTGAACGTCAATGGCAGCTTACCGGACATGAATATACGTTATGGTTAGACGGAGAAGAAGTCATGGTTCGGGCTAATCAACTGGCCGTTGAGGGCGATGAAATGGAAGAGGGGATGAGCTATTACGATGAAGAAAGTCTCTCTTTCTGTGGCTTGGAAGACTTTTTGCAGGCGCTGGATAAGTATCGGGCGTTTATCACATCAACACGCTAGCTAACCCAATATGGATGCTAGACGTTTAAAAACTAAAAACGGCAGAGATTTTCTGCCGTTTTTTTTGCCAAGCATACGTTGTCGATCAGTTTGCGTAGGCTAAAAGGCTCAGAGAGTCTCGAGCCAGATACTTGCATTTGGTTGCCGTTGGCATCGCAATGCGGCTGAGATCGTGGTAGCTATCTTCACCTAACGCTTTCATTTTTTTAGTATTATAGTTAGATAAATCCCAGCCATTACGGTTGGCAAAAAACACGATAGCCTTCTTGATTTGAGCATTTGGCAAATCATTATAGCCACAGTCATTTTTCAGAAACACGAAGATAGCGGTGAGATCGGCTAAATCTTCGGATTGCATATCATCAATAGCCTGGCTGGCAGAGGTAAAACTCAGCAAACCTAAAAGCAAAAGCACCAGCGAGGTTTTTTTCATAAACAGATGCACATTATTTATTTGTACTTTGACGGTATCATATTTTAACCCTGTTTCTACAGTGTTTCTTACTCATTTTCTTAATCAATTTTGTTAATCTCACGTCATTTAATCAAGTCCCTGCTTGACTCTCCCCTTACTGGAAGGTCTACCCTGAATTCATCATGCGGGGTACAGAAAAACATTTGGCGACTATAGCCATATTGTTCGTTACTCCGATATTTAACTGAGTCTTTTCAACGACGCACAAGGGAATCTGACATGCTTCGCCGCGACTTTATCAAACTCACCGCTGTGCTGGGGGCATCGAGTGCTTTACCGCTCTGGAGCCATTCTGTTTTTGCTGCTAATCGACCCAATTTACCCATCCCATCGCTGCTGATACCTGATGCTGCAGGTAAAATAGATCTGAAAGTTCAAACAGGTAGCATGAATTGGAAAGCGGGCGTGCAGACGCCAACGTGGGGAATTAACGGCCCACTGTTAGGCCCTGCGATGCGTTTAGAGCGTGGTAAAGATGTTGCCATCAATGTGACCAACGCTCTGCCGGAGGCCACAACAATGCACTGGCATGGGATGGAAATCCCCGGAACGTCTGACGGAGGCCCGCAGGCGGTCATTGAGGCTGGCAAAGTATGGACGGCTGCCTTTAAGGTCGATCAGCCAGCGACCACGGCATGGTTCCATCCGCATACTCATGGCCTTACAGGTCGTCAGGTGGCGATGGGGTTGGGTGGACTGATTATTATTGACGATGAAGAGAGCACCAAGCTTCCCTTGCCTAAGGAGTGGGGCGTCGATGATATCCCTGTGATCCTGCAAGATAAGCGACTCGATGCTAAAGGTCATATCGATTACCAACTGGATATCATGACTGCGGCAGTGGGTTGGTTTGGGGATATGATGCTGACGAATGGCACACTTTATCCGCAGCATCTTGCACCGCGCGGTTGGCTACGACTCCGTTTTCTCAACGGTTGTAACGCCCGTTCGCTCAATTTGGCGACCAGCGATGGTCGCCCAATGTACGTTGTTGCTAGCGATGGTGGCCTGCTGGCTGAGCCAGTGAAGCTGAGTGAATTACCCATTCTCATGGGGGAGCGCTTTGAAGTGCTGATCGATACCCGCGATGGTAAAGCGTTCGATATTGTGACACTGCCCGTTAAGCAAATGGGCATGACGTTAGCCCCGTTCGATCATGCATTACCGGTACTGCATATCCAGCCAACGCTCAAACAAAGCGAAGCAAAATTGCCTGATTCATTAGTCAATATGCCCGCGATCCCAGTGGTTGATAACGTTAAAACCCGTTGGTTACAGCTGATGATGGACCCACAGCTCGATATGATGGGGATGCAGATGATGATGCAGCGCTACGGTATGGAATCAATGGCGGGTATGAGTATGCAGGGTCATGGTGATATGTCGGGTATGGATCATAGTGGTATGCAGGGCATGAAAATGCAGGGGCATATGGGGCATGGCAAAATGAATCATGACGGCATGGGACATGGGCAGAAGACCGCTCAGGACTATGATTTCATGCATGGCAATAAAATCAACGGAATCGCGTTCGATATGGCGAAGCCGATGTTTGATGTCAAACGTGGTACCTACGAGAAATGGACGATTTCGGGGGAGGGCGACATGATGCTCCATCCGTTCCATATTCACGGTACTCAGTTCCGTATTCTTTCTGAAAACGGCAAACCACCTGCAGCCCACCGTAGTGGATGGAAAGACACCGTGCGTGTTGAAGGATGGCGTAGTGAGGTATTAGTGAAATTTAATCATGAAGCCCCTAAAGAACGCGCCTACATGGCACATTGTCATCTGCTAGAGCACGAAGATACAGGGATGATGATGTCGTTTACCGTTAGCTAATTTATCTGACCGCCTATGCCATTTAGTGATGAAACATAGGCTGAAATCGCGTCCATCAGCGAGCATTGATATTTTCATATAAATATTGATGTTGGCTGGTGGACGTCATCGACACCCTTTCAGTCTTACGAGTTCTTCAGTACATCCGTTTTTTGCGGATGATTTCCTGAATTCATAAGCGATACCTATATCACCGACAATCTTTTAACCATGTGCCTTCTTGCTCACCCATGCTATTCTGTTGTTCTTAAAATGATTTTTTAGCCAAGTGACATCTGAATTCCCTAAATATAAAAATGAAGCTATTTCAAACAATAACAGCAGGACTGCTGTTTTCTCTGTGGGTTATTTGTACGCCGAATACGGCGATTGCCGACCTTTTGCCTGATAGTTGGCAGCAGTATCAATACATGGAAGCCGAGCGCGACAGCGAGATTTATTCGTTGGTGGGGGAACACGTTATTCCGGTTGGGCAAATTCAGCAGGGGCAGATACTCAACGTGTTTCAAGCAGATTCGGAATATTATGAGTTCCGCTTTGGCAACGGTACCGGCTTTATTGCGCGCGAAGATGTGAAAGAGCTAAAGAAGCGTGAGCCTCCGCGCGACAATCTGAACGACCTACGCAAAAAAAGTTTCCAAAATCTGGTGACAAGCCGTCCTGTGACGGTTTATAGCCAAGCAGACAATCAAAGCACGCCGGTGGCTATACTGGAAGAGAACCTACGCTATCCGATCCTAGATAAGCAAAAAGATCGTCTCAACCAGACATGGTATGCCATTAACCTAGGCGATCGCTTTGGTTATGTCAGTGCCCTTGATGCCGATTTAGATAACGGTATCGCGGTGCTTACGTATCACCATATTTTGAAAAATGAAGAGAATAAGCGTTTCCGTCGGACATCAACGACCACATCGGATGTGGCTTTCAGTAACCAGATGGCCTATCTCAAGCAGGCTGGCTACAGTACGCTGTCGATGTATCAGTTGGAAGGCTATCTCACCGGAAGCATGAATCTACCGGCGAAAGCTGTGGTGCTTACTTTCGATGATGGTTTGAAATCGGTTTATCGCTATGCCTATCCGGTGCTTAAGCAAAATGGGCAAAGAGCCACTGCGTTCATTATCTCTTCGCGTATTAAGCGCCATCCACAAGCCTGGAATCCTAACGGACTCCAGTTTATGAGTATTTCCGAGCTGCGTGAAATCCAGGATGTATTTGATATCCAATCGCACACTCATTTCCTACATCGGGTGAGTGCTAACAAGCAGCCTATTCTGTTCAGCCGGTCATATCACAATATTCTGTTCGATTTTCAGCGTTCACGGCGTGCTTTGTCCCAGTTCAATCCACACGTACAGTATTTGTCATACCCCTTTGGCGGCTACAATCAAAAGGCGATGGACGCCGCACGTGATGCGGGATTTCATTTAGCGGTAACGACGGTGCAGGGGAGAGTCAGAATGGGGGATAACCCGTTTGCACTGAAACGGTTATATGTCCTACGCACAGATTCGGTACAGAGCATGGCTGCGCTGATTGCGAATAACCCACAACCAGTGCCAGAAAAGCCGAATGCGGTGCCAGTGAAAGTGCCTGCGAAGGCGGTGACAGCACCGGTATTGTAAATCGTGAAGAGGCGCCAGCGTGCGCCTCTTCATCGTACTTGTGCGCTCCGATCGGTTTGAATCGGAATTATGCTACCTGCACCGGTACTGCTTTTGCCAAGCGCTTCATCACATTGTCACCTTCAAAATAGGCAACTTTAGGATTGTGTGAGCGCGCCTGTTCGTCAGACATTTGTACGTAGGAGCAGATAATCATGGTGTCACCAACGCACGCGCAGCGAGCTGCAGCACCGTTAACGGAAATGATTTTTGAACCGCGTTCGGCGGCGATGGCGTAGGTTGAGAAGCGCTGACCGTTGTCTACGTTATAGATATCGATCGCTTCATATTGCAGGATTCCCGCTGCATCCAGAAAATCCTGATCGATGGCGCAAGAGCCTTCGTAATGCAAATCTGCCTGAGTCACTTTGACGCGGTGGAGTTTGCCTTGCAACATAGTGCGTACCATAACAATACCTTCATTAACATCTATTGATGGCAACCGTCGCGCTGAAAACCGCGACGGCAATTCTTCCTATTTTAACCGAGTGGTCGACTAAATTATCTAAAATAAGTTTACCACTGTATGTAAAATAATTAACTCTCGGCGTTAAAAGGCACGCGCATGTTATCGATAAGGCGAGCCTTACCTAACCATGCAGATATCAGAATCACCGCTGTTTTGGTATCGATGTTAACATCCAGTAACGTGTCAGCATCACGGACAAACAGTTCATCTGGCTGCAAACCGGCTTCACGCAGGCGGCTAGTGGCTTGTTCTAGCAGCTCGTCGATATTACGCTCACCGTTCTCTAGCTGAGTGGCTAAATGGCTCATGATGTTATATAGGCGCGGCGCTAAGCGACGTTCATCTGCGGTGAGATAGCCATTACGCGAACTCAAGGCTAACCCATCTGGGCCGCGTACAATCGGCACACCGACGATATCAATATCGAAGTTCAGGTCAGATACCATCTTGCGGATCAGGGCCAACTGCTGGAAATCCTTTTCACCAAAGCAGGCAATATCTGGCTGGATTAGGTTGAATAGTTTGCTGACGATAGTCGAGACACCGCGGAAGTGCCCAGGACGGCTAGCGCCTTCTAGCATGGTTGAAAGCGAAGGCACATCGACGTAGGTCTGTTGTTCTAATCCTTTCGGATAGACTTCTTTTTCAGACGGAGCGAAGACCAAGTCCACGCCTAGCCGAGTTAATTTCTCACAATCTTCCTGCAACGTACGAGGATAGCGCGCTAAATCGTCAGGGCGGTCAAACTGCATTGGGTTTACAAAAACGCTGACCACAACGACATCGGCTCGCGCTTTGGCTTCTTCGACTAGCGTAAGGTGACCTTGGTGTAGATTACCCATGGTGGGTACCAACGCAATGCGCTTGCCTTCCTGACGCCAGCGACGAATTTCACGACGTAACAGAGGGATTGTCTCAATGATTAACACAGTGGTTCTCCAAACTGATGATCTATCCCCCTCCCTGAAGAGGGAGCGATGGATGACGCTGACGAATTAGTTAAACGTATGCTCTGCAGCCGGATACAAGCCCTGCTCCACTTCTTCAATATACAGACGAATAGCTGAGCGAATGTCACTTTGTCCTGCAAGGAAGTTTTTCGCAAACTTAGGCGTGTGGCCGCCGGTAATGCCTAAAGCATCGTGCATGACGAGAATTTGGCCGTCGGTGTCTTTACCCGCGCCAATGCCGATAACGGGAATTTGTAGTGCGTCGGTAATGGTTTTTGCCAGCGCAGCAGGTACACACTCTAATACCAACAACTGTGCACCCGCAGCTTCCAACGCTAGCGCATCTTCCAGCAGTTTATCCGCGCCGTCTTTATCACGCCCTTGAACTTTATAGCCACCGAAAATATTTACCGACTGTGGCGTTAAACCTAGATGAGCACAGACGGGTACGGCACGATCGGTAAGCATCTGCACGGTTTCAGTTAACCAACTCCCGCCTTCTAGCTTGACCATATTGGCTCCAGCGCGCATCAACGTCGCTGCGTTGGCGCAGGCCTGCTCCGGCGTGGCATAGGTCATGAACGGAAGATCGGAAAGTAACAGACAGTATGGTGCCCCACGCCGTACGGCACGCGTATGGTAAGCCACATCTTCGATCGTGACAGGCAGTGTTGAATCATGCCCCTGCAGCGTCATACCAAGAGAATCGCCAACTAACATCACGCGAATTCCCTGATCCTCAAACAACTTGGCAAAGCTGGCGTCATAAGCCGTGATGGTGGCAAATTTAGTTTTTTGTTGTTTTAACTGTAACAGATGGGTGATGCTGGTCGGTTTCATGAGATCCCCTGACGGCGTCATTCAGACTGAGACAAAAGCGCATTCTAAGAGATGTTATGCGGTAGGAACAGCGCTTTATCTGTCAGTCGCATCGGAAAGGTATTATCGCTGGATTAACACTAACTATTAGAAAACAAAGGGGAAAACGATAGTGGGGGCGGGAATGGATATATACAGGGAAATAATTATTTATAGTTATTTCATGGATATAACTATGAAATTACCAGCGATGGAGTGGCGCTGCGCCAAGTTTTTTGAGGGCGTGACTCAGACTTTCTCCGCCAGGAAAATGGACATCAGGCGCAATTTCAGCCAGAGGATAGAGCATAAATGAACGATTTTTCATGTCGTAATGCGGAACGGTCAATCGTTCGGTGTTAATGATGTCATTGCCAAAAAGCAAAATATCAAGATCCAGCGTCCGTGGCCCCCAACGCTCATCTTTGCGTACACGGCCGTGCTCTAGCTCGATTTTTTGCGTGTGATCTAACAGGCGTTCTGCGGGTAAATCTGTGTCTAGTGCCACCACCGCATTCAGGTAATCCGGTTGATCTTGAGGCCCAAGCGGCGGTGTACGATACAGCGATGAGGTTGCGATAAGCTGAGTCTGCGGCAGTTTAGCCAGCGCGTTGAGCGCTGACTGAACCTGATGCAAAGGATCGGCAAGATTGCTGCCTAAGGCAATATAGACGCGTGTCATTCGCCGTTGCCTTCACGGCGCGGTGCGCGGCGGCGAGGACGACGTGGGCGACGGCGAGCACCATCATCACCAAGTTCGTTGGCCATCGTTTTCTGACGCGTCAGCGGAGCTTTCTGGAATTCATCCCACCACTGAGTCAAACGCTGTAGCTCATTGCTGTTCTCAGCCTGAGCACGCAGCGCCAGCAGATCAAAAGCGGCACGGAACTTAGGTTGTTCCATCAGCTTATGCGCACGTTTTCCTTGGCGGCGAGACAGACGCAGTTGCAGGGACCAGATATCACGAACTAATGCGGTGATACGCTTTGGAATCGCGAGAGTGCGACATTGCTCGTCCAAAACATCATTCATCGCCAGAGCGAAAGCGTCGTAGTAGGTCAATCCACTTTCATCATTAATTTTTTGTGCCAGCTCAATCAGCGGATACCACAGCATAGCTGCGAACAGAAATGCAGGATTCACTCGCATGCTGTTTTGCAAACGATGATCGGTGTTTTTCAGCACCTGATTGATGATTCGTTCCAGCGGGCTATCGCCATTAGGTGTGAAGTGGCGAGAAATGACGGGGAACAACGGCTGGAATAGCTGGTATTCGCACAGCAACTTATAAGTGGCAAAACCATAGCCAGACTGTAGTAGTTTCAGCGACTCTTCAAACAGGCGAGCCGACGGGATCTCATGCAGCAGCGCCGCTAAACGTGGAATAGGCTCCGCCGTTTGCGGGCAGATAGTCATATCCAGCTTGGCCGCAAAGCGTACCGCACGCAGCATTCGTACCGGATCTTCACGGTAGCGCGTTTCAGGATCGCCTATCAGGCGAATTCGACCTTCCTGCAAATCACGCAGGCCGCCGGTGTAATCACGAACCGTAAAATCTGAAATGCTGTAATACAGGCTATTGATGGTGAAATCGCGACGCTGGGCATCTTCTTCGATATTGCCGTAAACGTTGTCGCGTAGCAGCATGCCGTTTTGTGCTTGCTGAGAGATATTTTTGCCATCACCAGCATGTTCATGGTGACCACGGAAAGTGGCAACTTCGATAATTTCTGGGCCAAACATCACGTGGGCCAAACGGAAACGGCGGCCAACTAAGCGACAGTTGCGGAACAATTTACGTACTTGCTCCGGCGTTGCGCTCGTGGTGATGTCAAAATCTTTAGGCTGTTTACCGAGCAGCAGATCGCGCACGCCACCACCAACCAGATACGCTTCGTATCCTGATTTGTTCAGGCGATAGAGAACCTTGAGGGCGTTCTCACTGATTTGTTGGCGCGAAATGTTATGTTGATCGCGCGGGATCACCGTCATTGAACGTGACTCCTCCGCTTGTGCGCTCTCCGCCTCTCGGCTTAAAACCTTACGGCAAAAGTTGGCGACTCGGGTAAAAATGGTGCACCTCGATAGTGTCTTGTTAGTCGTATGCTCTGAATCATTCAAGCTGCGTTTAGCGCCCGCAACGTGATACATGACGAGTATATGCAGAAAAAATAGCGGGTCATCATAGCGTAAGCGGGCCATTTTGAGAATGGCGCTGATAAATTCACGCCATTAATCGCGAGTTTTTTGGTATTTGCTGCATATCCCAATGGCTCACTGCATATTCTAGCAGCGCTTCGGTTGTTAAATCAGCCCATTCTTCCGGCACTGGCTGTCCCAAAAAACCAAGAGCCGCAGCCAGAACGGGGCGCGGATCGCTCATCGGAATGGGTTCAGCGTGATTTTGCTTAGATAGCTTGTTGCCGTCGTGATTTAACGCCAGTGGCAAATGCAGGTAGCGCGGCGTTTGCCAGTTAAACTGGTGATACAGCGCCATCTGTCTGACGGTTGGCTCAATTAAATCAGCGCCGCGTACGATTTCAGTAATACCTTGAAAATGATCGTCAACCACCACCGCCAAATTATAGGCAAACAGTCCGTCACGGCGGTGAATAATAAAGTCTTCTTCAGCCATTGCACGATCGGCGGCCAGCCAACCGTGTAACTCATCTTCAAACCCATACACCGGATGCGTTTGTTCCAGACGTAGCGCCGCATGAGCAGAGCCAAGACCTAACGTTCGGCAATGACCGTCGTAAAATCCGCCTAACGAATGAATACGGCTGCGGGTACAGGTGCAAAAATAGGCTTTGTGTTCATGCCGCAAAAAATCCAGCGCGGCGCGATAGGCATCGTGGCGGTGGGATTGATACAGCACGCTGCCATCCCAATGAAGTTTATAGTGTTCGAGCGTACGCAGAATGCGATCGGCTGCACCGGGAACTTCACGTGGAGGATCAATATCTTCGATGCGAACTAGCCAACGACCCTGTTGCGATCGAGATTGCAAATAACTACCGAGGGCGGCAATGAGCGAACCAAAGTGCAAATCGCCAGATGGAGATGGGGCAAAGCGGCCAATATAGTGATGTGATGGCATTTGGTTTGTGGATTTCGTTACGTTGGCGTCATGCCTCTGTACGGGAAGAATTCACCACGGTGTTGGCTTCCTGCATTAACGCCGTGGTGAGGCTGGGCTGAAACTATCAACGCCCTGATGAGCGTTGAAGGTTCTTGGTATCCCAGATTAACCGGCCATCTGCTTTTCGCGGATTTCGGCCAGAGTTTTACAGTCGATACAAAGATCGGCTGTTGGGCGCGCTTCTAAGCGACGAATACCGATCTCAACACCGCAAGACTCACAGAAGCCGAAATCGTCGTCTTCGACTTTCTTCAGAGTTTTTTCGATCTTTTTGATCAGCTTGCGCTCACGATCGCGGTTGCGCAGTTCTAAGCTGAATTCTTCTTCCTGTGCCGCACGGTCAACCGGATCTGGGAAGTTTGACGCCTCGTCCTGCATATGGGACACAGTGCGGTCAACTTCGTCACGGAGCTGGTTACGCCACGCTTCAAGAATCAGTTTGAAATGAGCCAGCTGGGCTGCATTCATGTACTCTTCGCCTGGCTTCTCTTGGTACGGCTCCACCCCAGCGATGGCGAGAATGCTTAAGGACGACGGTTTACGGTTTTGCCCTTCTTGCATGTTGCTTCTCCTACATAACACGCATTAGCGATCCCCAAACGGGGGAAAAATCAGGCCGCTATAAATAGCAGATGCAGTTCAGGTTGGCAATTATTCCTGCATAATGCTTGACAATGGTGTGAAGGACGGCGTATTTGGCGAGCGGCTCTGCGTTTTTTGTTGTTTTTTTCAACAGAAGACGAAATAGCAGACTCAATACAACCCGAACGGTAGCGGGTTGTTTAGCTCAATTCCTTCCGCGTTTATCTGTGCTCCATAGCATATGACTTCTACGCCTAGCGCACAGGCTTGTGCCAGTAATTCCGCGTATTGCGGGTCAATATGTTGTGCTGGCGCAACTTTCTCAATACCGGTATGCAGCACGGCGAAAAACAGCACTGCGCGTTGTCCGTTTTGAACCTGTTGTGCAAGCTCCCTAAGGTGCTTTTGCCCGCGCAACGTTACCGCATCAGGGAAGTATCCACAGCCCTGTTGCAGTAGGGTGACAGACTTCACCTCAATATAGCAGTCAGGTCGATTTTCTGCCTGTAATAACAAGTCGATACGGCTATTTTCTTCACCGTAGCGCACCTCGGTACGCACTTTTGTGTAACCAGATAATTCTTTTATTCGTCCTGCGGCGATGGCTTCCTGCACTAAGGTATTGGCTCGCATAGTATTTACGCAAATCCAATGCCCTTGCTGAGTTTGGGTTAGCTCCCAAGAATGAGCATACTTTCGTTTGAGATTATCCGAAGTGGAATACCACACGGTATCGCCGGGTGTTGCACATCCCGTCATGGCGCCGGTATTCGCACAGTGCATTGTCATTTCGCTACCGTCAGTCAGTTGAACGTCAGCGAGAAAACGTTTATAGCGTTGAATGAGGCGGCCTGATTGGAGTGGAGGAGCAAAAAGCATGGGTTTCCTCTGTTTCTTTCTATTATATAGATCAAGATTATTCTGAAAGTTCAGAACCGCGTTTTGTTTGCGTGATTAATGGCCAACATGCGATCTGATCATACCGAGTGCGTCCGCGCCGAAATTCAGAGGAGTAGAGCGCAAAGTGTTCAAATGCTACGGGCCAATGAAAACCTGATGGCGGTATTGCCACCGTTTTTGTCGCACCCCGTAACAGCGTAACATGAGGGTGAAAGGGGAAAGGACTTTGATAGCACCCACTACGAGCGGCCTGTGAGCGCAAAAGTTCAGCTAATTGCAGTAGCCCGCGTGGTGCTCGGCGTGAGCCAAGCCATACAACCCCAGCGCCGGGCCAGTGGCCCGCATCGTCCAAATCAAGACTAAACGCAGGCTGTTTGATGCGAGAAGCCATATTTTGTAATGCCAGCGATTTTTGTTCGCTCACCTCGCCGAGAAAAGCCAATGTGATATGCAGATTGGCCGCAGCAATCGGACGCCCAGCTTCCGGTGGAAACTGCTCTGCACGCCATTTCACCAGTGCTCGCTGGGTTTTGGGCGGTAATGGCAGGGCAAAAAATAGTCGGCGGGTATCAGACATGCGTTCTCATTTCTCTTAGTTTCACCGCTGAATGCTACAATGCAGCCCAGCTGATGTTAAAGCATTATACCTCTTATTTTGGAGTCTTCGTGTCCTTACTTCCCGTTGCCGCCGTGCTTGAGCCATTACTGGCCGCCTTACAATCATCTGCTCGGGTGTTACTCAATGCGCCAACAGGTGCGGGTAAATCTACGTGGTTGCCGCTGCAGTTACTGAAAGCCGACTGGCTGGATGGCAAGATTATTATGCTGGAGCCGCGTCGCTTGGCTGCGCGTAGCGTGGCGAATCGTCTTGCTCAGCAGTTAGGTGAAAACGTAGGGCAGACAGTGGGCTACCGTATGCGTGCCGACACAAAGGTGAGTACGCAAACGCGGCTGGAAGTGGTCACTGAAGGTATTTTGACCCGAATGTTACAGCAAGATCCGGAGCTGTCCGGCGTTTCTCTGGTGATTCTGGATGAGTTTCATGAACGTAGCCTACAGGCCGATTTAGCTCTGGCGTTGCTGCTGGATGTACAGCAAGGGCTACGTGATGATTTACGTTTGCTAATTATGTCAGCGACGCTGGACGACGTTCGCTTAACTAAATTGTTGCCGGATGCCCCCGTGATCCGTTCAGAAGGGCGAGGTTTCCCTGTGGTTCGCCGCTATACTCCCGTTTCTGCGCATGAACGATTGGAGCAATCTGCCTGTAATGCGGTGCTGAATTTGTTACGACAGGAATCTGGCTCTTTATTGCTGTTTTTACCTGGGGTGGGGGAAATTCGACGCACCGCAGAATTGCTGCAGAGCTGTGTTGATGACGATACGGATCTTTGCCCGTTATACGGTGCTTTGCCTTTGTCTGAACAGCAGAAGGCTATCGATCCGTCACCGGCAGGTCGTCGAAAGGTGGTGCTGGCCACTAACATTGCGGAAACCAGTCTGACGATTGACGGTATTCGCTTGGTTATCGATAGCACATTGGAAAGAGCGAGCCTGTTTGATATCCGCAGTGGGCTGACTAAGCTTGTGACACAAAGAGCCAGCCAAGCCTCAATGACGCAGCGTGCGGGGCGCGCTGGGCGTCTCGAACCCGGTATTTGCTGGCATTTGATGGCTGCAGAGCAGGCGGAACGTACCGCTGAATACAGTGAGCCAGAGATCTTACATAGCGATCTGAGCAGCCTATGGCTGAATCTGTTGCAATGGGGATGCACCGACGTCGCTCAGCTTCAATGGCTGGATACTCCCCCGCAGGCCGCCATCTCGGTGGCACAGCGGTTGCTATTTCAATTGGGAGCCGTCAATGAACAGGGGGCTTTAACGGCGACAGGCCGTGTTATGAGCGATGCGGGCAGCGATCCGCGTTTAGCTGCCATGCTGTGTGCAGCGCAGCAGGCAGGAGAAAATGCACTGGCGACGGCGGCTTTGCTGGCCGCGATTATCGAAGAGCCTCCGCGTGGCGGTAACGTCGATCTGCGTAATGCGCTTTATCATCCGCAAAATCATTGGCAGCGGCGTGCGGATCAGCTTTGTCGGCGTTTAGGAAAAGGTCAGGGGACGGTTGAGCCTGAGGAGGCGGCATTTTGGCTTGCGCATGCATATCCCGATCGTATCGCCAATTTACGCGGACAAGATGGACGATATCTGCTAGCTAACGGGCTAGGGGCTGCGATGGAGCCGGACGATGCATTGGCGCGTACGCCGTGGATGATCGTGGCGAATCTATTGCAGGGTGTAAATAACAGTGAAGCGCGAATTTTGCTGGCCTTACCCTGTGATATTGAGCGTCTGGCGCCACGCTTGCCGCATCTCATCAGCGAGCAAACCAGTGTGGAGTGGGATGAATCCAAAGGCACTCTGCGGGCATGGAAACGCCAGCAGTTAGGGCGCTTGGTGCTGAAAGCTCAACCATTGGCAAAACCTTCCGCAGAGGAACTCTCTCAGGCGTTGCTCAATTGGGTTCGTCACCAAGGAATTAGCGCCTTAAATTGGAGCGATTCTGCGCAACAGCTGCGTTTACGGCTACAATGTGCAGCGCAGTGGTTGCCAGACGTTAACTGGCCAGCCGTTGATGATGATAGCCTGCTAGATTCGCTGGAAGATTGGTTGCTTCCGTCTTTGAATGGCGTGCGTGACTTGCGCGGTTTGCAGAATATTAATTTAACCGAGGCTCTGTTAAGTTTGATGGATTGGCCGACCCGCCAACGTCTAGATAGTGCCTTGCCGACGCATTACACTGTGCCGACGGGATCGCATTTGCCCATCCAGTATTTTAGCGATAAACCTCCCGTGTTAGCTGTGCGTTTACAGGAAGTGTTCGGCGAACAGCAAAGTCCTAAGATTGCCGAGGGGCGCGTGGCGCTGGTGTTAGAGCTATTATCTCCGGCTCGTAGACCTTTACAAATTACTCGCGATCTCGCTGCGTTTTGGCAAGGTTCGTATCGTGAAGTGCAAAAAGAGATGAAAGGGCGTTACCCAAAACACGCGTGGCCTGACGATCCGGGTAACGCGCTGCCAACGCGACGCACGAAGCGTTTTCAGTGAATGATTTCCCATACTCAGTGGTGATTCTGGGTGAATTTCAGAGGTTTCCTCTTCCCCCAGTGGACCGTGAGGAACAGATTAGGCGCCAATGCTGGAGAACTGAATAATGTCTAGGGATGATGATCGCGAGCCGATCGGACGTAAAAGTAAAAAGGGGGGGAACCCGCCTTCCCGTAGAACGGCTTCTAATCGCCGCCGCCGTTATGACGACGACGATGATGACTATCGCGATGATTTTCGTCGCAGCTCGGACTATCACGACGAAGACGAGTATGAAGAAGAAGATGATGATTATGAAGATGATGACAGAGAGGACGATGTGGCGCGTAAGAAGGTGAAAAAACCGCGTAAACGCAGACTGCTTGGATTACTGATCAAATTAGCGCTGATCGTCTTTGTACTATTGGCGATTTACGGATTTTATCTTGATCAGCAGATCCGCGCGCGCATCGACGGCAAAGTCTGGCAGTTGCCAGCCACCGTATATGGCCGCATGGTCGATCTAGAACCGGGTATGTCCTACAGCAAAAAAGAGATGGTGAATCTGCTGGAAGGAATGCAATACCGCCAGGTTAGCCGTATTACACGTCCGGGTGAGTTCTCGGTGAACGGCGATAATATTGATTTGCTGCGTCGACCGTTTGATTTTCCGGATGGAAAAGAAGGGCAGATCCACGCGCGTCTGGTGTTCAGCAACGATCGTTTGAGTCAGATCCAGAACATGGACAACCAGCGCCAGTTTGGTTTCTTCCGTTTGGATCCTCGTTTAATCACCATGCTGCAATCGCCGAACGGTGAGCAGCGTCTTTTTGTCCCGCGTAGCGGATTCCCAGACCTGCTGGTGGATACGCTGATCGCAACGGAAGACCGCCATTTCTATGAGCATGACGGGATTAGCTTCTACTCTATCGGTCGTGCCGTGGTTGCCAACCTGACTGCTGGTCGTGCGGTACAGGGTGGGAGTACGTTGACTCAGCAGTTGGTGAAGAACCTGTTCTTGAGTAACGAGCGTTCTCTGTGGCGTAAGATCAATGAAGCTTATATGGCGCTGATCGTCGATTATCGCTACAGCAAAGATCGGATCTTAGAGCTATATCTGAACGAGGTTTATCTTGGGCAAAGTGGGAGCGATCAGATCCGTGGTTTCCCGCTGGCTAGTTTGTATTACTTCGGACGTCCAGTTGATGAACTGAGTCTCGATCAGCAAGCGTTGCTGGTGGGGATGGTGAAAGGTGCTTCGCTGTATAATCCGTGGCGCAATCCTACATTAGCGCTGGAACGTCGTAACTTGGTACTAAAACTGCTGGAAAACCAGCAGGTTATTGACAAAGAACTTTATGACATGCTGAGCGCACGTCCTCTCGGTGTACAGCCTAAAGGTGGCGTGATTTCACCACAGCCTGCATTTATGCAAATGGTTCGCCAAGAGTTACAGCAGAAACTGGGCAGCAAGATAAACGATCTGTCCGGTGTGAAAATCTTTACCACGCTAGACCCTGTGTCTCAGGATGCGGCAGAAAAAGCGGTAGAGGATGGTATTCCTGCCCTGAAAGCGGCACGTCATGTGAACGATCTTGAAGCCGCAATGGTAATTGTTGACCGCTTCAGCGGTGAAGTTCGTGCGATGGTGGGGGGCGCTCAGCCTCAGTTTGCTGGCTTTAACCGAGCGATGGATGCTCGTCGTTCGGTCGGCTCTCTGGCTAAGCCACCGACTTACCTGACGGCGTTGAGTGAGCCAGATAAATATCGTCTAAACACGTGGCTTGCGGATCAGCCCCTGTCATTGAAGCAACCTAATGGCAGCATATGGCAGCCGAAAAACTACGATCGTCAGTATCGTGGTCAGGTGATGCTGGTGGATGCGTTAGCAAACTCGCTTAACGTACCAACGGTAAACTTGGGCATGTCTGTGGGATTAGATCAAATCAGCGCAACTTTGCAGCGTTTGGGCATTCCTAAGGATGTGATTAATCCAGTTCCATCGATGTTACTGGGGGCTATTAGCCTTACACCAATGGAAGTGGCGCAGGAGTATCAAACGATTGCAGGCGGTGGTAATCGAGCACCGCTATCAGCCGTACGCTCGGTGATTGCGGAAGATGGCACCGTGCTGTATCAAAGCTTGCCACAGGCGCAAAGCGTAGTGCCTCCTCAGGCGGCTTATCTGACATTGTATGGCATGCAGCAGGTCGTGGCTCGTGGAACATCACGTTCTCTTACTGCGAAGTTTGGTAACTATCATTTAGCTGCGAAAACGGGGACCACGAACGATCTGCGCGACAGCTGGTTTGCCGGCGTAGATGGTAAGGAAGTCACTATTGCTTGGGTGGGGCGTGATAACAATGGTCCAGCTAAGCTAACTGGGGCGAACGGAGCTCTAACCTTATATCGCCGCTATCTAGAAAACCAAACTCCTCTGCCGTTGAATTTGGTACCGCCAGAGGGCATTACCACAATGAGCATTGATGGCTCAGGTAACTTTGTGTGTAATGGCGGTGGTTTGCGGACTCTTCCGGTTTGGACAGAGAACCCAGAGGGATTATGTGCAGCGTCAGCGGCCCAGCAACCAGCCACTCAGTCACAGCAGCCTCAGACTGAAGGGCAGCCATCTCAGCAGCCACAGGAACAAAAAGGTAGTGATGGTGTTGCGGGGTGGATAAAAGATATGTTTGGTAGCAACTAGCTACTGCTTGCCGAATAAAATAAAAGCCTCCATTCGTTGGAGGCTTTTTTTATTAGTTAAGTCATGAATAATGTGCTTGGTATCAAATGAATTTCCAATGAAATTCCCTGATCGTTAAATAAGCAAAAAACGGGCAGCTTGCGCTACCCGTTGCATTCAATAAGATAAAAATCAGACTAGATTAGAACTGGTAAACTAAGCCAACACCAACAACGTCGTCTGTTGTAATACCCGCAGCACGAGTGAAGTCATTGTCGTTCATTAAGTTGATTTTATAATCAATATAAGTAGACATGTTTTTATTGAAGTAGTAGTAGGTACCGACTTCAATGTAATTTACTAAGTTTTTATTGTCATGGCGGCCATCGCCAGCGATGCTGCCGAGGTCTTTACCTTTGGAGTAAACATAACCTAAGGATGGACGCAGACCAAAGTCGAACTGGTACTGTGCGGTAAGTTCAACGTTTTGCGTTTTGTTGGCAATATACCCGTCGGTATCACCAAATGCAGTCATGTTCTGAGTTTGAGCATACATTGCCGCTAAATAAACGTTGTTAGCATCATATTTGGCACCAATGGTCCAAACGTCAGCAGTGTGACCACCTGCAGTAGAGTCGAACTCTTGATCGTGGGTACGGTTTGACGTTGCGAAAGAGGCACCGAAGTTCAGGCCCATTCCGGTATCATAAGTGGTTGAAACACCAAAACCATCACCGTTTTGGGTTGAGATTTTGCGCTCACCATTATTCGTACCGTTGTTACCTTCAGCGCCGCCATTGTCGTTTGCGCCTTGGTATTGCAGAGCAAAGTTCCAACCTTCAACCAAACCGAAGAAATCACTGTTGCGGTAGGTTGCCATGCCATTGCCACGGGTATTCATGAAGGTGTCGGTTTGCGTGTAGCTATCGCCACCGAATACAGGCAGCATATCGGTCCACGCTTCAACGTCGTACACGACGCCGTAGTTACGACCATAGTCAAATGAGCCGTAGTCACCAAACTTCAGACCAGCAAAACCTAAACGAGTGGCATTACCGCTGGTTCCACCAGTAGAACCGCCTTCGGTGTGGTTTGCTTGAACGTTATATTCCCACTGACCAAAGCCTGTGAGCTGATCGCTGATTTGAGTTTCGCCTCTGAAACCTACACGCAGGTAAGTTTCATCACCATCATCACCTTTGTTTTCAGAAAACTGATGACGGGCATCGACCTTAGCTTCCAAATCTAACTTATTGCCATCTTTATTATAAATTTCTGTAGCATTTGCCATACCTGCCAGTAATAAAGAAGGAATTACCACCGCTAGAATTTTACGCTTCATTATCATTTCCTTAAATTGACGCTTTTGTATTATTCTTATTCCTTATTATTTATAAGGATTCCTTTTAAGACATGAGCAGGATAAGTCGCTTGGTTATTAAATTACAATATGGTTCATAAAATAAATAATTAATTTTGTGACGGGGGTGGTAAATAGTATTGATATCAATATCATTTTGTAATGCTTTAATTTTAACAATGTTTTTATGTTATGGGTTTTGTGTTTTCTTACTTAATTTCATTAGTGATTTCATTTATTTAATCTGTGCTTAAATTTAAATGTCATTTAATTTAATTGATATGGGTGATGGAAGAAAACGCGACACGACGAGGGCGAGTCACGCCATATGGATATAGGCAGTTGATGGTTTTCATACTACAAGAAAAAATAAGAAATATACTTTGTATTTTAATTTGTTATTTGTATGCGTTTAATTAAATTATTTTTGCAAACCAAATATAACATCCGCATAACGTTGAACGGCATCCTTTTCATATTTTCCTATCCAATAAACCTCCACTTTTGGATAGTTCCTACCTATTGATTTATCCCATAATAAGTTAAAGGTTATTTTTTGTGCCCTTGATTCTTATAAGGACGAAATTTGCTTGAACTTTACATTTGGTTACGCATAAAATGCGATCTTTATAATAATCATTCTCGTTTACTTTATTATTTATCTTTCGCCAGAGAAACCAACATGACTTTACCATCGTTCAAATATTCCCGGACTAAGGTTGCAGTTTCTATTGCTGCTAGCCTAGGCATGTGGGCTACATTCGCCAATGCTGCTGATACAGCTGAAAAAAATCAGGCAGATGACACTATGGTTGTGACTGCCGGCGGCGGTGTTGAGCAGGAAAGCGCATGGGGTCCATCTCCGACAATCGCGGCTAAACGTAGTGCAACAGGGACGAAAACTGATACTGCTTTGGTTAAAACTCCTCAGTCAGTTTCCGTGGTGACTCGCGAGCAGCTTGATACACAGCAGCCAGCGTCAGTCAAAGAAGCATTGAGTTTCACTCCTGGCGTGATGGTAGGAAGCCGTGGTAGTTCCAATGTCTATGATGCTGTTTACATCCGCGGTTTTGGTTCTGTTAACCAAAACGAATATTTGGATGGTTTAAAGCTTCAGGGGGACTATTTTAATGAAGCCTCTATTGACCCATATTTCTTAGAACGCGTTGAAGTATTACGCGGTCCTTCTTCAGTCTTGTATGGTAAGAGCAGCCCAGGTGGGATCGTGTCTCTTGTCTCTAAGCGCCCGACAACAGAACCCCTCCGTGAAGTACAATTCAAGATGGGCAGCAATAGCTTATTTGAAACGGGCTTTGATTTCAGTGATGCGCTTGATGACAACGGTGAATATGCGTTCCGTTTGACGGGGTTAGCAAGTGATGCTAACGATCAGCAAGAAATGGCTAAGGTTAAACGCTATGCAATTGCGCCATCATTCAGTTGGCAACCGAATGAGCATACTAACCTGACGATAATGTCATACATCCAAAACGATCCAAATATGGGCTATTACGGTTGGCTGCCAAAAGAAGGAACCGTCCAGAAAGCGTCTTTTGGTCGTTTGTCTCCTGACTTTAACGAAGGTGAATCAAGCAATTTCTACTCCCGTCAAACTCGTATGGTCGGCTACAGCTTTACCCATGACTTTGATGATACGTGGACTGTGCGACAAAACCTGCGATACATGCAGTTGCATACCAACCAAAATAACGTTTATGGCGTTGGCGTGGATGCAACCAATGATACAGTTCTGAACCGAAACTACATTTTGTCCAATGAACGTTTGAATAACTTCACCGTAGATACTCAGGGACAGGCTAAATTCGGTACTGGCGATGTCGACCACACGCTTTTAATGGGCGTGGACTATATGAATATGCGTAACGATATTGTTGGTGGGTGGGGGACTACAACCCCACTAAACCTTGCTAACCCACAATATGGAAATGACAATCGTAGTCCGTTAAATCCAACAAGCAAAGTCGATGGTCAAGAACAGGTTGGTATTTATCTGCAAGAGCAAGCGGAATGGAATCAATGGATTTTAACTGCAGGTACGCGCTATGACTGGGCAAAGAGTACCGTTGAAGATCGTGTAGCGAATACTTATGGTAAGCAAAATGATCACCAATCTACTAGCAGAATTGGGCTGAACTACCTATTTAATAACGGTATTTCTCCTTATATCAGCTACGCGCAATCATTTGAGCCTAATATCGGTGCTGGCTACGACAAGAAAATGTTCTCTCCCTCTAAAGGGGAGCAGTATGAAGCAGGGGTGAAATACATTCCTGAAGACCGCCCAGTTTCAGCTACTTTGGCTTTGTATCAACTGACCAAGTCGAACAACTTGGTGACGGATACAGAGCATGCCGATAAAGGCTGGTATCAGCAGCAGACAGGCGAAATCCGCTCTCGTGGTGTCGAATTTGAAGGCAAGGCTGCGTTGACCACGAATATTAACCTGTTGGCGTCATATACCTATACGGATGCTGAATACACCAAAGATACGACTAATCAAGGAAATACACCGGCAATTATACCTAAGCACATGGCGTCTCTGTGGGGGGATTACACTTTCCACGAAACAGCGCTGAGTGGGCTATCGGCAGGTGCTGGTGTGCGTTATGTCGGTTCCACTTGGGGTGATGAAGCTAACACGTTCAAAGTCCCTGACTACACGATTTGGAATGCGATGATTAAATACGATCTGGCTCGTTTCAACCTACCTGGTTCATCGGTGGGTCTGAATGTGAACAATCTGTTTGATAAAGAATACGTTTCTAGCTGCTTCGCAACCAATGGCTGCTTCTGGGGCGCAGAGCGTCAGATTGTTGCTACAGCGACATTCCGTTTCTAAGATGTACTCTCAAGGGTGCGGGTCAACCGCACCCGTTCTTTTATACAAAGAACATAAGACTAAAGGTCATACCGCAATTGAGTAAAACGGCGATTTCCACCCCATCTACCTTCGCTTTGCAACAGGTTAGCTTTACTGTCCCAGGGCGCACATTGCTGCAAAATGTCTCTCTTACGTTCCCCCAAGGGCAGGTATGCGGCCTGATTGGTCATAATGGCTCGGGCAAATCTACGTTGTTAAAAATGCTTGGTCGTCACCAATCTCCTAGCGAGGGACAGATTCTGTTAGGCATTAAGCCGCTCGCTGATTGGGACAGCAAGGCGTTTGCGCGTGAGGTTGCTTACTTACCACAGCAACTTCCGGCCGCTGAAGGTATGACCGTGCGCGAATTAGTCGCTATCGGTCGTTATCCTTGGCACGGTGCTTTGGGGCGTTTTCGCAGTGAAGATCGTGAACGAGTGGAAGAGGCAATTGCGTTGGTCGATCTCAAACCTCTGGCTGGACGCTTGGTTGATAGCTTATCCGGTGGCGAACGACAGAGGGCTTGGTTGGCAATGACCGTAGCGCAAAATAGTCGCTGCTTATTGCTTGATGAACCCACTTCCGCACTGGATATTGCGCATCAGGTTGAAGTTCTGGCACTGATCCAACGTCTCAGCCGCGAACGCGGTTTAACCGTTATTGCGGTGTTACACGATATTAATATGGCTGCACGATACTGCGATTATCTCATGGCGCTGCGTTCCGGTGAGCTTATCGCTCAGGGTACACCGGACCAAATCATGCAAGGTGAGGTGTTAGAAAAAATCTACGGTATTCCGATGGGAACGCTGCCGCATCCAAGCGGTGGTGCTCCGGTGAGCTTTGTTTTTTGATGATCGTTTTCTGATGAGCATTACCCATGAGCCGTTTTAACTTTCCCGATTTAGGGCGTCGCCGTTTCGTGATGGCTCTGACTTTATCGCCGCTCTTGCTGCCTCTAGCCGCGCATGCATCGCTAAATTCTAAAACAGAATTTCCCGATCTGAACCGGATCGTGGCGCTCGAGTGGTTACCGATAGAGTTGCTGATGACGCTCGGCATAACACCTCTTGCCGTAGCGGAAATTGCCAATTATCGTTTGTGGGTACAAGAGCCTCAGTTAGCGCCTTCGGTACTCGATCTGGGGAATCGTACCGAACCCAATATGGAATTACTCCAGCAGATCGACCCCTCTCTGATTCTCTACTCTGAAGGCTTTGGTCCGTCGGTGCCAAAGATGCAAACTATCGCTCCGACGATGGGATTCTCCTTTAACGATGGTTCAGGCACACCGCTTAAGCTTGCTAAACAATCGTTGCAGAATCTAGCGGCAAGACTGGGCATTCCAGAACGTGCCACCGCGCATTTGGCACAGTTTCAGCAACGTTTGGCGCAAAGTAAACAGCGTCTACGTCCTTGGGATAAAACCCCGCTGCTGCTGTTTACGTTGCTGGATGCCGACCATGCGTTAGTTTTTGGCAAAGGCAGTATGTTCCAAGAAGTGATGGATGAACTTGGTTTAAAAAATGCGTGGACGGGGGAAACTAACTTCTGGGGAAGCGCTATTGTCGGCATTGAACAGTTGGCGACGGTATCACCGCAGTCACAGGCTATTTTCTTCAGCCATGGTAATGACGCATTATTTGCTCAGGTACAGCAGACGCCTTTGTGGCAGGCGTTGCCATTTGTTCGTGCCAGAAAAGTGATTAGCCAACCGGGCGTTTGGTTCTACGGAGCAACGCTTTCAGCTATGCGTTTTTGTGATTTGCTTGAATCGGCGCTAGGAGCAAAATCATGAACGCCAGAGTTAATCATTCTCAACGTAAAAATGCCCAACATAGAATCTTGCTTTGGCTGATTCCGCTCTTACTCGCGCTGCCTGCGCTGGCCTTGACGCTGTTTAATTTCCATCACCAGCTACCGGTTAATCAATGGTGGCAGGCGATGACCACGCCTGATATTAATAATATCCAACAGGTTGTGATGCATTACAGCATTTTTCCGCGCGGTGTGGTGTCTCTGCTGGTTGGTGCAGGTCTTGGCCTAGCGGGGCTGCTGTTCCAACAGGTGCTGAAAAACCCACTGGCTGAACCCGCAACGCTGGGCGTTTCTGCCGGTGCGCAGTTTGGTGTGACGGCTGCGATACTGCTGGCTGTAGCCCCCGGAAGTTGGATGATACAAGTTGCCGCATTGCTCGGCGCGGTGTTAGTCGCGCTCATCGTGTTTGGATTATCGTGGGGCAAACGTATGTCTCCGGTAACGTTAATCCTTGCAGGCTTGGTCATGGGGCTATACTGCGGCGCACTTAATTCCCTGATGGCGCTGTTTAACTATGAATCGCTACAGGGCATGTTCGTGTGGGCGAGCGGGGCGTTAAACCAGCACGATTGGCATAATGTTACCGACCTTGCTCCGCGCTTGTTGGTCGCCTTCATTCTCTCTGCGCTGCTTATTCGCCCTTTAACGCTCCTTGGTTTAGACGACGGTGTTGCGAAAAATTTAGGTTTAGGTTTGAGCTCTGCGCGTCTCGCGACCTTGGCTTTGGCGGTTTTGATCAGTGCCCAAATGGTGAATGCCGTTGGGGTTATTGGTTTTATCGGTTTGTTCTCCCCACTGCTAGCACGTATCTGTGGCGCTCGCCGTTTGTCTCAACGCCTAGTGATGGCTCCACTGATCGGCGCTTTACTGCTCTGGTTAACCGATCAGGTTGTGCAATGGTTAGCAGTGGTTTGGCATGAAATTCCAACCGGCTCCGCGACCGCGTTGATTGGCGCGCCGGTATTGCTGTGGTTATTGCCTAAGCTGCGAACCCGCGGCAATGTGCCTGATATGAATCAGGGCGACCAAGTCGCGCCGGAGCGTCATCATCTTTGGCGCTGGATGATCGTAGGCATGGTCTTGCTTGCGCTTGCACTGCTCATCGCGCTGCTGTTTGGGCGCGGTAGCGAAGGTTGGTACTGGGCACAGGGCATACAGATTGAAGAGATGATGCCGTGGCGCTGGCCGCGTGTGATTGCCGCGTTAGCGGCAGGCATGATGCTGGCCGTTGCGGGAACCATGATCCAAAAACTCACGGGAAACCCGATGGCGAGCCCTGAGGTTTTAGGTATCACTTCTGGTGCGGCACTCGGCGTATTAGTACTGCTATTGCTAGTTCCGGGCAACGCGTTCGTTTGGCTACTCCCGGCTGGCAGTCTCGGTGCGGCGCTCACGCTACTGTTGGTGATGATTACGTCGAGTCGAAACGGTTTTTCTGCCCAGCGAATGCTGCTGGCGGGGATCGCCGTAAGCACGGTTTTCTCCACGCTCGTTGTCATGGTCTTGGCGAGCGGTGATCCGCGTACAGGGATGCTGCTGACGTGGCTGGCGGGTTCAACCTATGGCGTTGACGGCGCTCAGGCGTTGCGTACCGCTGGAGTGGCTGCGGTATTGATTGCCGTGACTCCGCTTTGCCGACGCTGGCTGATGCTGTTGCCGCTGGGATCTGTCACCGCGAAAGCCGTTGGCGTGGCGCTAATGCCTTCTCGGATAACGATTCTACTGATTGCCTCTGCGCTCACGGCGGCGGCAACGCTGATGACGGGCCCGTTAAGCTTCGTGGGGCTGATGGCCCCCCACATGGCACGTATGTTAGGTTTCAAACGCGCCATGCCACAACTGATGATCGCAGCGCTTATCGGCGGTTTCCTGATGATGTTTGCGGATTGGTGTGGACGAATGGTGATGTTCCCTTACCAAATTCCAGCCGGTTTACTTGCGACCTTCATTGGTGCGCCATACTTTATTTTCTTGCTACGCAAGCAGGCGAGATAGAACTCACTTCAAATAGATAAAAAACTAGCCGCATGGTACGGCTAGTGTTGATGTTTAGCTGTGAGCGTTAGAAAAACGAATCATCGTCGTTGTTATTGTCGCTATCGTCGTCGCTACCAAAGCCTGAATCGAAGAACCCGCTGTCCTGTCCATTTTGATTAGACGTATCATCCTGCCAATCAGCATTCTGCAAGTCTGGCTGAGTGTTATCAGGTTGCGCATTATCCGCTTGAGTGAGATCGGGCTGGGCTGAATCGGGTTGAACCATGTTGTTGTCTTCAACCACGTTCACAATCTCTTCTGGCTGGCTGTTGCGGAACATACCTGTCAGCATATCGGCAATCACAACGCCCCCAGCGACACCCGCCGCAGTTTGTAACGCCCCGCTTAAGAAACCGCTGCGACGAGACGGTGCCGCAGCATAGCCATTATTGGCATAGCCGCTGTTAGCAGAATTGTTGTTAGCATAATTGCTGTTAGCGTAGTTTGCCGCACCAGGAATGGGTTGGCTGCCGCTGTTTGGAGCCGATGTTGGTCGAGTCTCGCTGCCGCCGCCAAACAAACCTGCCAGAAAACCACCGCTGCTTTGACGCGGCTGACTTTGCAATTGAGTCACCTGCTGCTGTAGCGCATTCACCTGATCGTTCAGGCGCTTAATCGCCGCTTCTTGTACCAGCATTGCCTGAGCCATGTAATAGGGCGCCGAAGGCTGTTTAGCGATACATTCCTGAATCAAACGTTCTGCCTCGGCATCCCGAGGGCCACTGCCTGCTTCCGCCTGCTGGATTCGGGAGAAAAGATCGGAAATAACGCGTTGCTCTACGGATTGTTGCTCTGACATAGGAACCTCAACAAATACTTTTGCCAAAAATGGCGATAAAACCCAATCATCTTGAGATTAATGTAATGGCGATACATCAAAGATCAATATGAGTTAACGCTTTGTCACAAAGGCAGAGGTTTCTATACAGACAGCCCATAAAGAGATAATGCTGTTCACTTAAGAGATACAGGGGTGGTTACGGAACACATCCATGTGTTCCCCCCTAAAATCAGGCTCACGTGAATGGCATTACCATAAACGAGGGCTGATGGTGGGGCGCATTACTTGGCGATTTCTTGCACCAGCGGCAGTAAAATTTTCACGCTGTCACGAGTGCGAGCTTTGATTCGTCCCGGCAAATGCTTGTCCAGATACTGAAGGTTGTCATACTGCGGCTGATGCCAACTGGTTCCTGCAGGGAATTGCGCTGTTTTATTCGTTTGTTGATAACCCTCTTTTTTGCTCAAAGATCCATTGCTGGCTTCAACGGTCAACACGGGAATTTTGGCTGCATCAAACGGCATTTGAGCAGAGCAACAGCCGTTACCCTGCGGATAATGCTCGCTATGACCATTATTGATCGCGGCGTGAATACCGAGGCGTTTTGCCAGCTTAAGCGCACGATCGCGGGTTTTTTCGGCCACGGCTTTCGGCGTGTTGACGCCGCTGTGGAAATAGAGCTTATCACCGGTAATTAACGAATCGAGATTTATCACCAACAGGGTATTGGCTTTGTCGGTTTGGCTCATTCTGCTCAGATAATTTTCTGCCCCCTTGTTACCCAACTCCTCTGCGCTGAGTGCGAGAAAGCGGACGGTGGCCTTGGTTTTTACATTACGCAACCGCTCTGCAAGTTCCAGCATTACGCCAACGCCTGAGGCATTGTCATCCACGCCCTGTAGCGTTAAACCGCCCAGATTATGGTTCACATCGTCATCGCTCAGCGGCGTATAGGTATCCAAATGTGCGACGATTAAAACTTGTTTGTCTGTTGTCCCTGGTTTTACCGCAATGACGGAGGTGGCATTAACATTATGCCAATCTTTTTTGCCTTCGTTTGAGGTGTAAATGTATCGGGTTTTGAAATCTCTTAAATCACTTTGATAGCCCATCGTTTGGAAGCGTTGATTGACGTAATCGGCCATCATCAGCTCTGCTGGACTCCCCGCCATACGGCCGGGGAAATAGGTGGCAATATGGCGTACTTCTTGTTCGGCAATTTTGCCAACGGGCTTATGAGTGACGCCTGCGGCTGAAACCGTAAAGCTACTGCTCAGGCATAAGGCGGCACACACCAGTTTAAGGGAACGGCAGGAAAACATGGGTAAAGCGTCCTTAGATCTGCTGAGAGCTTGAAAGGCGATCAACAGAGTAATAATCAGGGTGATAAATCAGTGTAGGTAGTATGAAGTCTCTACTGTTATTAAACAATTTCTAGCGTTCTTAAAATTTAAGGAAATGTTTTATTGTTTAATCTTGCGCTATCTAGCCTGCCTGCATATTTCTTTCGGTTATTTCAAATACCTTTTCGTCATTTCATTTGCGTTAAGCTGACGTCTTATAGTGCCTCTATTCTTCGCCCTTGACGTTACAGCTGCGTTCACCCACCGCAATGCCGGACAGAGTTTTACGGCCGCTTTCGACAGGCTGCTTTGCTGTAACATCAATGGCTTGGGAAAAGAGTCCGAGGCGCCAGCGTGGCCTTCGGGAGAATTTCTGGCTTAAGGATCGTCCATGGATAACCAACGACTGACTCACTTACGGCAGCTCGAAGCGGAGAGTATTCATATTATTCGCGAAGTGGCTGCAGAGTTTTCCAACCCTGTCATGATGTACTCCATCGGCAAAGATTCTTCGGTGATGTTGCATTTGGCGCGTAAAGCATTTTATCCCGGCACGCTGCCGTTCCCTTTGTTGCATGTTGATACCGGCTGGAAATTCCGTGAAATGTACGAGTTTCGTGACCGCACCGCGAAAGCCTATGGTTGCGAACTTCTGGTACACAAAAACCCCGAAGGGGTTGCCATGGGCATCAGCCCGTTCGTGCATGGCAGCGCCAAGCACACCGATATTATGAAAACCGAAGGGCTGAAACAGGCGCTAAATAAATATGGTTTTGATGCCGCCTTTGGCGGTGCCCGTCGTGATGAAGAAAAATCTCGCGCCAAAGAGCGGATCTACTCATTCCGCGATCGCTTTCATCGCTGGGACCCGAAAAATCAACGTCCTGAGCTATGGCATAACTACAACGGACAGGTAAATAAAGGCGAGAGCATCCGCGTATTCCCGCTTTCCAACTGGACCGAACTCGATATCTGGCAATACATCTATTTAGAGAATATCGATATTGTTCCGCTTTATCTGGCTAAGCCACGCCCCGTACTTGAGCGTGATGGCATGCTAATGATGGTGGATGACGATCGTATCGATCTGCAACCGGGTGAAGTGATTAAACAGAGAATGGTGCGATTCAGAACCTTAGGCTGCTGGCCACTCACCGGAGCGGTAGAGTCTCAGGCACAAACGCTACCGGAAATTATCGAAGAAATGCTGATCTCAACCACCAGCGAACGTCAGGGCAGGATGATCGACCGCGATCAGTCTGGGTCGATGGAGCTGAAAAAGCGCCAAGGTTATTTTTAAGGATTCGCTTGAAGAAATTAGCTGAGGAGCTAGCGTCATGAGCCAGATTATCAACCATTCGATTGCTGACCAAATCGCTGAGCAAGGCGGTGTGGAAGCCTATTTACAACTGCAACAAGATAAAAGCCTGCTGCGTTTTCTCACCTGCGGTAGCGTAGATGACGGAAAAAGTACGCTGATTGGCCGTTTGTTGCACGATACACGTCAAATTTACGAAGATCAGCTGACTACGCTACACAGTGATAGTAAACGTATCGGTACGCAGGGGGAAAAGCTCGATCTGGCTCTGCTGGTCGATGGTCTACAGGCTGAGCGCGAGCAGGGGATAACGATTGATGTTGCCTACCGCTATTTCTCAACCGAAAAACGCAAATTTATCATCGCCGATACCCCTGGGCATGAGCAATATACGCGTAATATGGCCACCGGCGCGTCTACCTGTGATTTGGCCATTTTGTTGATCGATGCACGTAAAGGTGTGTTGGATCAAACGCGTCGTCACAGCTTTATTGCCACGCTGCTCGGTATTCGCCATTTGGTCGTCGCCGTGAATAAAATGGATTTGCGCGATTATCAACAGGATGTCTTTGAGCAAATTAAACAGGATTACCTGAGTTTTGCAGAGCAACTCCCCGCTGATTTAGAGATCAAGTTTGTTCCGCTATCGGCGCTTGATGGGGATAACGTGGCGTCGCAAAGCACGGCGATGGGCTGGTATCACGGACCCACACTGCTGGAAATCTTGGAGTGTGTAGACGTTGTGCATGATGCTGAAACGCAGCCGCTACGTTTTCCTGTGCAATATGTTAATCGACCGAATCTGGATTTCCGTGGCTACGCGGGTACGTTATCGGCCGGCGTTATCAGCGTCGGGCAGGCCGTCAAAGTGTTACCGTCTGGCGTATCTTCGCGCGTTGCTCGCATTGTGACCTTTGATGGTGACTTGCAGAAAGCCGTTCCCGGTGAGGCTATCACTTTAGTTTTAGAAGACGAAATCGACATCAGCCGTGGCGATCTTATCGTCGCGGCGGAGGAGTCGATTCCTGCCGCACAGGGTGCCAGTGTGGACGTGGTGTGGATGTCTGAGCAACCATTGAGTCAAGGACAAAGCTTTGACATCAAGTTGGGCGGTAAGAAAACCCGAGCGCGTATCGAAAGAATTCACTATCAGGTTGAGATCAACACACTGACACAGCGAGCGGTTGAATCACTCCCGCTTAACGGCATTGGTTTGGTCGAGCTGACCTTTGATGAGCCTTTGGTGATTGACAGCTATGCACAAAATCATGACACCGGCAGCTTCATCTTTATCGACCGTTTAACCAACGTCACTGTTGGCGCAGGTCTTATCCGTGAAGCACTGACTCAACAACCGCTAGAAAGCGACGCTTACAGTGCGTTTGAACTTGAGCTCAATGCCTTGGTCCGGCGTCATTTTCCTCACTGGGGAGCACGTGATTTGCTGGGCGGTAAATAATGCGAAAGGATGTTTGAGTGACTGATATCAATTTATTACAACAGGCTACTGAAAGTAACGCTGCCAACCCTGATATCGTCTGGCATGAGCATGCAGTGAGGCGTGAAGATCGCGAAAAACTGCATGGTCATCAAGGGGCGGTTCTGTGGTTCACCGGACTCTCTGGTTCGGGCAAATCGTCGATTGCCGGTGCTTTGGAACAGGCTCTGCACCAGATAGGGGTAAGTACCTACTTATTAGACGGGGATAATGTGCGTCATGGTCTGTCGCGCGATCTGGGTTTTAGTGACGGCGACCGCGTTGAGAATATTCGTCGCGTCGGTGAGGTGGCTAAGCTAATGCAGGATGCGGGATTGATAGTGCTCTCCGCATTTATTTCCCCCCATCGCCATGAACGCCAATTAGTGCGTGAACTCTTGCCAGAGGGCCGCTTTATTGAGGTGTTTGTGGATACGCCGCTAGCGGTGTGTGAGCAACGCGATCCCAAGGGACTCTACAAAAAAGCGCGCGCCGGTGAGATTAAAAATTTCACTGGAATCAGCTCGGCTTATGAAGCACCCGAGCAGCCTGAGGTTCATTTAAATGGCGAACAATTAGTAACAAATTTGGTCGCACAAATGTTAGACGTTTTACGCCATAACGCTATTATCAAACCCTAGTTATTGTTGCTTGGAATTCATTCTTAGAGTGAATGCAACGATTTTTCAGGGTTGATATATGCTGATAAACGCCGCCAACATTCCCGCTGACAAGAAAACGTCATTGGATAAAGAAGAGCCTTCGTACGCCTTTGCTGGTGGTGTCTTGGGCTTTTCATTCTATTGGTTAGCTTTTGTTCTGCCATTTATCGTCTACGGTATGAATACGCCTTTCTTCTTGCTCTATACTTGGCCGTTTTTTTTAGCGCTGATGCCGATTTCTGTGTTATTGGGCATTGGCATTAATAAGCTGGTTTCAGGTCGACTGCTTATCAGCGTGCCGCTGTGTGCCGTGCTCGTTGTGATGCTGTTTTGGCAAACCTTTTCTTTATTGACCGGTTGGTGATTTCGCCGTTTAGACTCTTTACACTTCAAATTGCCCGCGCTTTGACGATAATGTTGGTTCACCTAAACCTACAGGCACGCCTTGGGCGCTCACTTGCCGCATGACTTAGCGTTAAGAGTCAGCGCGGATCAAACTATTTTTATTCTATTGTTCAATCTTCCCGCGGCTCTGCCGATAACCCAGAGATATTATAAAAGTATATCTTTGGGGAAAGATGTTATGGCAAATGTATCAATCACAATGGCCGTTCCTGCGGCGGGGAAATCACCGGCGCTCACTGGCAGTGGTGAAAGCGTTGGCAGCGGTAGTGGCAAAACCGTGGGCGCCAGCACTGCCGGCGGCGGTTCAGGACGTATTCAACAGCTCACCAAACAAATCCAAGAGCTACAGCAACAGCTGCGCGATTTAGCCAACTCAGGTGGGTCACCGGAGGAAATTAAAAAGCAGCAAGAGCTGATTCAGGCTCAAATTAAAGCGCTTCAGGCAGAGATTGCACGTATTCGTCAGCAAGAAATGGAGCAGACCCAGCAAAATCAATTAGATAAAGTAGGTAAAACCGGTGATGGGGTAAACCGTCCAACCGATGAAAACCAGATCGATGTCTATATTTAATGGACTGATTTGCTCGTCATTCTCTAATGGAATAGTGCCATTCGCTTAATCCTGATGTTGGGGGGAAGTACACCGATAGAGCCTCAGCGGTGTGCCAGCCCCCTGTTTCTCGCTTTCTGAAATGCGCAGCATTATTCTGAGGACGATCGACTTCTTGAGCCGCTGGCTCAATGGTGATACTACGATTCACGGTTTTACATAACTTTTCCGCAACCTCTAGCCCGCTCGATTTCTTTCCTATGCTATTATGCGCAACTTGCCTTCCCGCTGATGCCCTGTATCTTGCAAATTGCAGGTGTGATGGGGAATAAATATTCGATATTGTCGTGGTGATAGATGACGAACTATCTGCATTTTCCTAGTTTTGACCCAGTGATTTTCTCCATCGGACCGGTCTCTTTACATTGGTATGGCCTGATGTATTTGGTGGGCTTTGTCTTTGCCATGTGGCTGGCAGTGCGCCGTGCTAACAAGCCGGGAAGCGGCTGGACCAAAGATGAAGTTGAAAATCTGCTGTATGTCGGTTTTTTGGGGGTCTTCCTCGGTGGCCGTATCGGCTATGTCCTGTTTTATAATTTCCCCCTATTTCTTGAAAATCCACTTTACCTATTCAAAGTCTGGGATGGCGGGATGTCATTCCATGGCGGCCTGATTGGGGTCATCGTGGTGATGCTAGTGTTTGCGTACCGCACCAAACGTAACTTCTTCCAAGTGTCTGATTTTATTGCTCCATTAATTCCTTTTGGTTTGGGGGCAGGTCGTTTAGGGAACTTTATCAACGGCGAACTGTGGGGACGAGTGACCACGGATACACCGTGGGCGATGTTATTCCCAAGCTCACGTAGCGAAGATATTCCTTTGGCGGCAAGTAATCCGCAGTGGCAAGAGATTTTAAACCAGTATGGTGTGCTGCCTCGGCACCCGTCCCAGCTGTATGAACTGCTGCTGGAAGGTGTGGTTCTGTTTATTATTTTGAACCTGTTTATTCGTAAACCGCGCCCAATGGGCAGCGTTTCTGGATTATTCCTGATTGGCTACGGTGCGTTTCGTATCATCGTGGAATTCTTCCGCCAGCCTGACGCTCAACTCGGACTGTTCGATGGCGTCATTAGTATGGGGCAGATCCTTTCCATCCCAATGATTATTGCGGGTGTGATCATGATGATTTGGGCCTATCGCCGCCAGCCGCAGCAAAAAACTCTTTAAGCAACGCCGAAAGCCTGTGGCAGAAAAACTGCTGCAGGAGTCAACAGTACAAACGTCGTGAGGTGACATGAAACAGTATCTGGATTTAATGAAAAAAGTGCTCGCAGAGGGAACACAAAAAGCCGACCGCACAGGAACCGGCACTGTGTCTATTTTTGGGCATCAGATGCGTTTCAACCTGCAAGAAGGCTTCCCGCTGGTCACCACTAAACGTTGTCATTTACGTTCCATCATTCATGAATTGCTCTGGTTCCTGAATGGCGATACCAATACGGCCTATCTGCGTGAAAATAACGTCACCATTTGGGATGAATGGGCAGATGAAAACGGCGACCTTGGCCCTGTTTACGGCAAACAGTGGCGGGCTTGGGGCGCAGCCGATGGCCGCCAGATCGACCAAATCAGCAAGGTGATGGAACAGTTAAAACAGGATCCTGATTCACGTCGTATTATTGTTTCGGCGTGGAACGTGGGCGAGCTAGACCAAATGGCGTTGGCACCTTGCCATGCGTTCTTCCAGTTCTATGTTGCTGACGGCAAACTGTCCTGTCAGCTCTATCAGCGTTCCTGTGACGTATTCCTTGGCTTGCCGTTCAATATTGCTAGCTATGCGTTGTTAGTGCATATGATGGCACAGCAGTTGGATCTCGACGTGGGTGACTTTGTTTGGACTGGCGGTGATACCCACCTGTACAGCAATCATATGGAACAAACTCAGCTCCAGCTAAGCCGTGAGCCTCGAGCGTTGCCTAAGTTAGTGATTAAGCGCAAACCTGAATCCATCTTCGACTACCGTTTCGAAGATTTCGAGATTGAAGGTTACGATCCGCACCCCGGAATTAAAGCGCCGGTTGCGATATAATTTCATCTATCCGTTCAATAAAGCGCCAGCCACCGAGCTGGCGTTTTTTACCTTCTTTATCTTCGCTTGTCCTCTCCTTTTTCATACTTCCAGACGACGTTGAGCGGTGTTTCGCAAATCTTCGTGCAAATTACATCGATAGCTCAAATCGTCTGCGGCGGGTATTCCTGAAGTTGAGCGCTGTGCTTTTCTTTCTTATCTGGATCGTTAGGGTATGCCTATCGGTCAGTACAAAGGAAAAGACAATGGAATGGTCACGTATGAGCGGCTTTACTTTGCTGGAAATGATGGTGGTTATGTTGCTGGTATCCAGTATGGCGGCGTATGGCTTACATGGATTCAAACAACAACGGATGGCGCTACAGCTTGAACAGACTAGTCTGCAACTATTGGCATTTTTACAGCAGATTCAGCAACGCGCTTTTGCCGAAAACGGCACGGCTCAAATTGTGGTTGATGCTTCGCAACGAAGCGTGAGTGTTCAAAATACCGCACGGCGTTTTACCCCCTCCACGCCTGATATTGCTATCGCATCCCAAATGAGCAAAAGCGCAGGATTTTACGGCATACGAAATAATGCGATGGCTGGGCATATCGAATTGAGCAGTGAAGCGGGAACGGTAAGTGCCATTTGGTCGGCTCAAGGACGTCTACGTTTGTGTGCTCAACCTAAACGCCTGCTGGGGATCCCATCATGCAGCTAAATCCTCAGAAGGGTATGGCGCTTCCCGATGTGCTGGTGACTTTGTTGCTCTCAAGCATCGTGCTGCTATCAACCAGCCAAATATTGGTCATGCTACGCGCTGGCAATATTAAAGCTCAGCGTTGGCAGCAGATACAGGAATCCATCGCTCAGCTTTTAGATCGTATAGATAAAGACCTCACTCGATCAGGATTTTGCGCTCAAGGATGTTCAGTCCCTCAGCCAATGATTGCCAGCACTGGCGGGGAGTCCGCAAATTCGTGTTTGATCGTGTTCTACGATCTAGATACCAACGGAAGAATCGATCTATCTTCTGCGGCTACTGCAGATTCATTCGGTTACCGCTTACGCAACGGCGCTTTGGAAACGGCGAGAGGCATCCAGCAATGTTCGGGAAATGGTTGGGACAAAATCACGGATGAAAAAGAGATTAAGGTTTCGTTTTTCAACGTGGCTCCGCTTTATCGTGGGTATGAGGTGCAGCTCGCGCTACAGCGGATAAAGCCGCCTTTTACTGCCGTACAGCAAACGCGATATATACTGCCAGAGAATGGGCGAATGGTTGAAAAATGAACTTATCTAGCAGCCATGAAAATAATCAGTCAGGCAGCATGCTACTACCCTCGGTGCTTATGATGTTGAGCTTGTCACTCTTGATCGTCAGTGCGCAGCAGGGGCGTATAGAGCATCAGGTACAAACTCTCGCCTACCAACGGCAGCTAATGACAGTACGTCAACAGGTTGAATCAACGCTAAGTCAGGTAATCGCGACCCATGAATGGCCCAAACCACGAGTGGATAGCTGCCAGCGTTTTTCATCCGTGACGGTATGTTTTAAATCCATCACCGCCGAGCTCGGCATTGTGTGTGCGGTCATACAGACAAAAACCTATGCGGCACAAATCAGGCGATTTAGCTATGTAAACTCGCGGGTGACGCCACAGGGCACGACGCGTTTGCTACGACTTTCTACCGGGTGGCTCGATTATTCTCCGCTAGGATTTGAAAGTCTATGTTAGCCACGACAGAGCATAAGACTCATAGCCAGTCTGGTTTTGGGCTGATTGAAGTGATGGTGAGTATTCTATTAGTCTCGGTTGGGTTTCTGGGGTTACTCAACTATCAACAATGGATGGCGCGATCGCAAGTTAGGCTATGGCAGCAGCAACAGGCATGGCAAAGGAGTGAACAGGCGATAACGCTGTATCGGATGGGGGCATCCAATGCTGAAATACCCGCGCGGCTCGCTTTGCCCAATACGTGGTCGATAGTCGTCACGGCGCGGTCGCAGTTTGAATGCGAAATCATTTCAGCCAGCATTCGAGCGCCGTTGAATATTCAGGTTCAGCTTGAAAGAACAATCTGCAGTCAGTTGATGGAGTAAGTCGCGGTTGTTATTCCCTGAGCTGACGTGAAAGGCTAAAGTGTATACCCCGTCATACTTCAAGCTGTATGTGCATTGCCTGTATTGTTGGAGAACGCATGTTTACTGTTTATCACTCGAACCAATTGGATTTGCTCAAACAGCTGATCGCGGCGCTGATTGAAGGACAACCTTTGCAGAATCCTTTTGAGCAGGAAGTGATTTTGGTACAAAGTCCCGGTATGGCGCAGTGGCTCCAAATGGAGTTGGCGAAACAGTTTGGTATTGCTGCCAATATCGAATTCCCTCTGCCGGCGACATTCATCTGGAATTTGTTTACACAGGTCATGCCTGGCATTCCCAAAGAGAGTGCTTTCAGTAAAGACGCCATGACGTGGAAACTGATGTGGCTATTGCCGAAAATGCTGGAGCAAGAAGCGTTTTTGCCGCTGGCGCGTTATCTCTCTGACGATGAGGATCGCCGCAAACATTTCCAGCTTGCGGCGCGTGTCGCTGACCTTTACGACCAGTACTTAGTGTACCGTCCTGAGTGGCTACAGATTTGGGAGCGCGGTGAGTATGTCGACGGTCTGGATGAGTCGCAGCAATGGCAGGCTCCACTGTGGGTGGCGTTGAAAGAATATACCGCCGAGCTAAAACAACCTGAATGGCACCGCGCTAATTTGTACGAAAAGTTTATACAAACCTTAGAGCAGGCAACAGCGTGTCCACAAGGGCTGCCTAAACGTGTTTTCATTTGTGGGATTGCCGCGCTTCCACCGATTTATCTAGATGCTTTAAAGGCATTAGGTAAGCATATTGATGTGCACCTGATGTTTACTAACCCATGCCGCTATTATTGGGGTGATATTCAAGACTATGCATTTCTTGCCAAGCTACAGAGCCGGAAACGTCGTCACCATATTCAACGTCAACAGGAAATTAGCCTCTTCCGCGATCCTCAGAGCGCGTCTGAACTATTTAAACCAGACGGTGAACAAGACCTCAGTAACCCACTGCTTGCGTCTTGGGGAAAGCTAGGGCGCGATCATATGTATCTGTTGGCGCAGCGCGAGCCGCAGGAAGTACATGCCTTTGTCGATTTAACGGAAGATACACTTCTGACGCGCATTCAACGCGATTTGCTTGAGCTGGAAGACCACAGCCAGATAGTCGACAGCCCAGAGCGCCTAAACAGCAGCAGTGGAAAACGGTTGTTAGAGCGGGGAGATCGCAGTATTAGCGTAAACCTTTGCCACAGCCCTCAGCGTGAAGTTGAAGTTTTACATGACAGACTGCTGGATTTATTTGCGGAAGATCCTTCTCTGACTCCGCGCGATGTCATTGTGATGGTTGCTGACATCGACAGCTATACGCCATTTATTCAGGCCGTGTTTGGTAATGCGCCGCGTGAGCGCTATCTGCCTTTTGCCATTTCTGACCGCAGTGCGCGTCAGGCACATCCAGTAATACAGGCTTTCTTGACGTTGCTTGAGCTACCTAACAGTCGCTTTACCTCTGAGCATGTTTTAACGTTGCTGGAAGTACCTGCTCTGGCCGCACATTTTGGCATTAGCGAAGAGGGATTGCGTCGTTTACGCCATTGGGTTGATGAGTCTGGGATCCGCTGGGGGCTAGACGATGACAATGTGCGTGCGCTGGATCTGCCCGCGACGGGGCAACATACGTGGCAGTTTGGCTTAACCCGCATGTTGCTCGGTTATGCAATGGATAGTCGCTGTGGCGATTGGAATGGGGTGCTACCTTATGATGAATCCAGCGGGCTTATTGCTGAGTTAGCTGGTCAACTGGCTGATTTATTGATGAGGCTCAGCGTGTGGCGTACGCGGCTTAGCGGTGAATATCGTGTTCAGGAGTGGCAGCCGCTATGCCGTGAAATCCTTAACGAATTCTTTGAGCAAGATAGCGAAACCGAGGCGGTTCAAGCTCTCATTGAGCAGCAATGGTTAAAGGTGATTGGTTATGGCATTAGCGCGGAATATCCCCAGGCGATACCTATCTCAATTTTGCGCGATGAATTGACATCACGCTTAGACAATGAGCGAATTAGCCAACGTTTTTTGGCTGGGCCGATAAACTTCTGCACTCTTATGCCAATGCGCTCCATTCCCTTCAAAGTGGTGTGCCTGCTAGGCATGAATGATGGCATTTATCCGCGCACTATTGCGCCATTAGGTTTCGATCTGATGGCGAACAAAGTACAACGCGGCGATAGAAGCCGCCGAGACGACGACCGCTATCTGTTTCTTGAAGCGCTGCTGTCAGCACAAGAGCGTCTTTATATCAGCTACATAGGACGCTCTATACAGGATAATGCGCCGCGTTACCCGTCGGTATTGGTCAGTGAGCTGATGGAATATATTGCTCAAAGCCACCATTTACCGGGAGACGAGACGCTGGACGTCGATAGCAGCGCGAAGCGAGTAATGGAATATTTGCAAATTCAGCACCCGCGAGTGCCTTTTGCCTCGGAAAACTATGCCGTGGGAAGTGAAAGCCAAAGTTATGCGTCTGAGTGGCTGCCTGCCGCTCGGCGTAGCGGTGAGGCACATCAGGAGTTTGCTTTAGCGTTGCCGCTAGAAGAGTTTTCGACGATTACGCTAGATGAGCTGATTCGTTTTTACCGTCATCCGGTACGCGCCTTTTTCCAGATGCGCCTTGGCGTCAACTTCGTTTTAGAAGAAACCGAGCTACCGGATGAAGAACCGTTCACGCTGGATAATCTCAGCCGCTATCAGCTCAATAGTCAGCTCTTGAATCAGTTGATTGATGGCGATGAGGTTGAGACGTTGTTCCGCCGTTTTCGCTCTGCGGGTGGCTTGCCGTACGGTGCCTTTGGTGAACTCTATTGGGAAAAACAGCAGGAAGAAATGGCGGAGGTTGCCGCAAAGGTAAGAGAGCATCGCCAAGCGGGGCACAGCATTGAGATTGATTATATGCTGGGTGGTGTGCGGTTAACCGGTTGGTTACAGCAGGTACAAGATAACGGCTTGGTACGTTGGCGGCCAGCAATTCTTGGGGCGGTAGATGGTATGGCTTTGTGGATTGAGCATTTGTTTTATTGCTTTAGCGGTGGTGAAGGTGAGAGTCGATGTTTTGGTCGCCAAAACTCGGCGTGGCATTTTGCGCCTTTATCACCCAAAGACGCTGAAAAAGCGCTATTACCACTGATTGAAGGTTATCGCCAAGGTCGCAGTTGTCCTCTTTTACTGCTGCCTAAAACCGGCTGGACGTGGCTGAGCGCCTGCTTTGATAAGGATTCCGGAATGGTCGATTGGGATGAGCAAACCCAATCGAAGGCACAAATGAAACTATTGTTGGCATGGCAGGGTGACCAGCGTGTTATAGGCGAGGGCTCTGATCCTTACATCCAGCGAGTAATGCGCACTATGGATGAGAAAAAAATGCGCGAGGTTCAGCAATGGGCGGAGCAGTATTATTTGCCGATCGCGCGGAATAATCTGGATTGATGGTGGTCAAACACAGGTGTTTTTGTCAGACCGAATTTGCGTGAGCGCTTAGTCTGTCTTAACGTGATGTCTATTCGCTGCTGAGACGGTGTATCAATGGCATTATTTTTCGGCTTTTTGGGGTAAAAGATGGTTAGGTTATTCATGCGCAGGCAGTTTTCATTCCTGACGGTAATGGTATTACTGTTGATAAGCACATCGCTTTTATGGTCAACGGCGAGCACGGCCAAGGCTGATCCTGCCGGATGGGAAGCATTGGCTGAGAAAATCGATAAGAGCGCCAGCGATCCGCGTTTATATGAGGCGATCAAGCTAGATAATGGGATGAAGGTGATTTTGGTATCAGATAAAGATGCACCTAAATCGCTTGCGGCATTAGCGCTGCCGGTAGGCTCACTGGAAGACCCTAACTCACAGCTCGGTTTGGCTCATTACCTCGAGCATATGGTGTTGATGGGCTCGAAACGCTACCCGCAGGCCGATAACCTTTCCGAATTCCTGAAAAAGCATGGCGGTAGCCATAATGCCAGTACGGCCTCCTATCGTACGGCGTTCTATCTTGAGGTCGAAAATGATGCGCTGTCGCCAGCCGTTGATCGACTTGCGGATGCCATTGCTGAACCCTTACTTGATCCAGTAAATGCCGATCGTGAGCGTAATGCCGTCAATGCCGAATTAACCATGGCGCGTTCACGCGACGGTATGCGTATGGCTCAGGTTTCAGCCGAAACGCTAAATCCGGCTCATCCGAGTGCGCGTTTTTCTGGTGGTAACTTAGAAACACTGAGCGATAAACCAAACAGCAAGCTACACCAAGAGTTATTGTCGTTTTATCATCGCTACTATTCCGCTAACTTGATGGTCGGCGTTATTTACAGTAACCAGCCACTCTCTAGCCTCGCCAAGCTCGCGGTCACTTCTTTTGGTCGTATACCTAATCGTGATGCAAGTGTGCCACCGATTACGGTGCCAGTGGTTACGCCGGAACAGCAAGGGATTATTATCCACTACGTACCGGCTCAGCCACGCAAGATGCTGAAAATTGAATATCGTATTGAAAACAATAGCGCTGCGTTTCGTAGTAAAACCGATACGTATATTGCTTACCTCATTGGTAATCGTAGCAAGAATACGTTGTCTGATTGGCTGCAAAAGCAGGGATTGGCAGAGTCTATTGGTGCAGGTGCCGATCCGATGGTCGATCGCAATGGTGGCGTTTTCTCTATTAGCGTTTCGCTCACCGACAAAGGTTTAGCTGAGCGTGACCGCGTTATTGCTGCTGTATATGACTATTTAAAACTGCTGCGTGAACAGGGTGTGAAGCAAAGCTACTTTGATGAAATTGCGCATGTACTCGATCTGGATTTCCGCTATCCGTCGATTACCCGTGACATGGATTACATCGAATGGTTGGTCGACAACATGCTGCGAGTGCCAGTGCAAAATGTGCTGGACTCGTCATATCTAGCGGATAAGTATGATCCGCAGGCGATCACTGCCCGTCTGAGTAGTATGACGCCAGAGAATGCTCGTATCTGGTTTATCAGTCCTGATGAGCCACATAACAAAACGGCTTATTTCGTTGATGCTCCGTATCAGGTCGATCGCATCACGGCGAAACAGTTTGCTGATTGGAATAATTTAGAGCAGCGTATTTCGCTGTCATTACCCGCGTTAAACCCTTACATTCCTGACGATTTTTCACTTATCAAACCGGTTTCTCCAACGCTGACAAAACCAGAGATCGTGCTCGATCAACCGGGATTGCGTGCTCTGTATATGCCGAGTCGTTATTTTGCCGATGAGCCAAAAGCGAATATTACACTTTCCCTGCGTAACAAAGTGGGGAGCGACGGCGCCAAAGAGCAGGTCATGTTTGCGCTGACGGATTATCTCGCCGGCATTGAGCTAGATCAGTTGGCCTATCAGGCCTCAATCGGCGGTATTGGTTTTTCGACGACCTATAACGATGGACTAACCATCAGCGCTAGCGGGTTTACGCAACGTCTACCACAGTTGCTGACCACCTTGGTTGAAGGCTATGCCAATTTTGATGCCACCGAGGAGCATCTGGAGCAGGCGAAGTCTTGGTATCGTGAACGGTTAGATTCTGCCGAAAAAGCCAAGGCGTTTGAGCAGGCGATGCAGCCGATTCAGGCATTATCTAACGTTCCTTACACCGAGCGCAGTGAGCGACGTGCACTGTTGGATAAAATTACACTTAGTGATATTAAAAACTACCGTAGCCAGCTCATTGAGGGTGCGACGCCGGAGCTGCTGGTGGTGGGCAATATGACCGCCATTCAGGTGAAAGCTTTGGCGCAAAATATTCGTACCCAGCTTAAATGCGGCGGAACACTCTGGTGGCACGGTCAGGATGTGGTTATTGAGCATAAACAGCTTGCCAACCTACAGCGGGCAGGGAGCAGTACCGATTCCGCGCTGGGGGCGGTTTATATTCCAACCGGTTACGATGAAGTGCAGGGAATGGCGCACAGCAATCTGTTGAGTCAGATCATTCAACCGTGGTTCTACGATCAGTTACGGACTAAAGAACAGTTGGGGTATGCGGTGTTTGCCTTCCCATCCTCAATCGGTAATCAATGGGGGATCGGTTTCTTGCTACAAAGCAATAATCAGGCTCCTGCGTATCTGTATAACCGCTATCTCGATTTTTATGCACAGGCAGATAAGCGCTTGAAATCGTTAAAAGAGGCGGACTTCAATCAGTACAAGCTCGCGCTAGTGAATCAGCTACGGCAGCGTCCGCAGACGTTGGATGAAGAGGCTGGACGCTTCACCAATGATTTTGATCGTGGCAACTTTGAGTTCAATACGCGCGAAAAGTTAATCAAACAAATTGACGTGCTTAACCGTGAGAACATCGTGACGTTCTACCGTCAGGCGGTGATTAAACCTCAGGGAATGGCGCTGCTATCACAGGTACTCGGCGGTCATGCGAAGGGGCACTATGCCGCACCAAAAGGTTGGAAGACCTATGCAAATGCCTCCACGCTGCAGCAAACTCTGCCTGTTAAGGTTGCGCCGTAATGACTCAAGCCCAAACGTTAGATGCTCTGGCGTTGCCGCTTATTGGGGAGCGTCTTATTGAGGCCTCAGCCGGTACTGGCAAAACGTTTACTATCGCTGCGCTGTATCTGCGTTTGCTGTTAGGACTTGGAGGCGAGAATGCCTTTCCTCGCCCCTTGTCTGTTGAAGAAATTCTGGTAGTAACTTTTACCGAAGCCGCTACTGAAGAGCTGCGTGGACGTATTCGTAGCAATATTCACGAATTACGCTTGGCCTGTGTGCGTGGCAGTAGTACGAATCCATTGTTGTCTGACTTACTCGATTTGATTGATGACAAGGAAGATGCTGTCAGCCAGTTATTGGCAGCTGAGCGTCAAATGGACGAAGCGGCGATTTATACCATCCACGGTTTTTGCCAGCGGATGCTCAGTAACAATGCGTTTGAATCAGGGATCTTGTTCCAGCAAACGCTAGTGCAAGATGAACTGCCGCTGCGTCGACAGGCATGTGCCGACTTCTGGCGTCGCCATTGTTACCCGCTGCCGCTGAGTATTGCTACAGCTATCAGCCAAGAGTGGAGCGGTCCTGAACAGCTATTGGCTGATTTGCAGCCTTACCTGCACGGTGAGTTACCCATGTTGCGGCAGGCTATCGCTGACGATGAAACGTTGACTCAGCGCCATCAGCAAATCATTGAACGCATTGATGCCGTAAAAGCACATTGGCGTGAGGTCGCAGGCGAGATCGAAAGCCTGATTGTGGATTCTGGCGTGGATAAGCGCAGCTATAGCAGTCGCTTTTTGCCCAAATGGCTAACCACCGTCGGCGATTGGGCTACATCGGAAACGCGGGACTATCAGCTTCCTGATGAACTCAAACGTTTTGGACAAAACCTCCTGTTGGAGAAAACCAAGAAAGGGACGCCTCCGCAGCATGCGTTATTTGTGGCTATTGACCAACTGCTCGCAGAGCCTCTATCGCTGCGCGATTTATTGTTGTCTCGAGCGTTAAGCGAAGTGCGCACTAGCGTCCAGCAAGAGAAACGCCAGCATGCACAGCTCGGCTTTGATGACCTTCTGAGTCGTCTTTCACAGGCGTTAAATCAGTCTGGTGGTGATGTGTTAGCTCAGGCGATTAGGCAGCGTTACCCCGTTGCCATGATTGATGAATTCCAAGATACCGATCCACAGCAATACGGCATTTTTCAGGCGATATATTTACAACCTCAGAGTGACAAACAATCGGACTCAGCTCTGTTGTTGATAGGCGATCCTAAACAGGCTATTTATGCTTTCCGTGGTGCCGATATTTTTACTTATATGTACGCGCGTAGCGAAGTGAAGCATCACTATACGTTAGGAACAAACTGGCGCTCATCACCTGGAATGGTGTCGGCGGTCAATCAGGTTTTCTCTGCGGTTGAATCACCTTTTCTTTTTGCCGATATTCCCTTTTTACCGGTGTCCGCAGCCAAGAAAAATCAGGCTTTGCGTTTTGAAATAGCCGGCGATATTCAAAAAGCGATGCATATATGGCTGCAACCGGGGGAAGGCTGCGGCACAGTGGAATACCAACAGTCTCTGGCGGCGCAGTGTGCGGCGCAAATTCGTGATTGGTTAACGGCAGGCCAGCAGGGAAAAGCGCTGCTTTACACTGACAAGAAGGATTCACTGGGGCGTGAAATAGCTAAGCCGGTTGAGGCATCAGATATCACGATTCTGGTGCGTAGCCGTGCAGAAGCCGCATTGGTTCGAGATGCGCTAAGCGCACTGGCAATACCCTCTGTTTATCTCTCCAACCGAGACAACGTTTTTCAAACCCCAGAAGCTCGCGATCTGCTTTGGTTATTACAGGCGGTTCTGGCTCCAGAGCAAGAGCGTCTGTTACGCAGCGCTTTGGCGACCAGTCTGATGGGGCTGAATTCACAGCAGCTCAATGAGCTTAATCAGGATGAGCGTCTATGGGATGCGCTGGTGGATGAGTTTGACACTTACCGCCAACAGTGGCAAAAGCAGGGCGTATTGCCGATGCTACGTGAGATTATGGGGCGGAGGCATCTGGCTGAGAACCTTCTAGCGAGCGAGGGGGGAGAGCGTCGTTTAACCGATGTGTTGCATATTGGGGAGCTGTTGCAGGAGGCGTCGCTGACTTTGGATAGCGAGCCAGCACTTCTGCGTTGGTTGGCTCAGCAAATCGATAGCCCTGAGGTTCAATCTGAAAACCAGCAACTACGTTTGGAAAGCGATCGCCATTTGGTTCAGGTGGTGACGATTCATAAGTCGAAAGGATTAGAATTTCCTATTGTTTGGCTGCCATTTATCGGCAGTTATCGGTTGCAAAAACAGCCGCTTTATCATGACCGAGACAGTTTCAATGCGGTTCTCGATCTCAACTATAGTGACGATGCGGTTAAGTTGGCAGAAGAGGAGCGCCTTGCAGAGGATCTCCGCTTGCTTTACGTTGCGCTTACGCGCTCGGTTTATCACTGTAGCCTCGGGCTTGCACCGCTGTTTTTAGGCGGGCGCAAGAAGCAAGGGGAAACCGATGTCCACAACAGCGCTATCGGACACTTGCTACAAAAAGGCGAGCCCGGCGACGCAGCAATGCTATTAGCATGTCTTGAGCGCTTACAGAACGACGATATTCTGGTCACCACGGTTGAGGCTCAAGATGGCTCTCCGTGGGTAGCGACGGCGCAAGAAGCACAAGAACTGCAGGCTAAACTTTTCACTCGCAAGATGCAGGATGATTGGCGAGTCACCAGCTATTCAGGCTTACAGCAGCACGGTAGTTCCCAATTTTTGGATCTGTTACCCAAACTCGATGTGGATGCGGTAGGGGAGTCAGAGGTAGAAAGTATACCTGCACTCACACCGCATACTTTCCCTAAAGGCGCCGCTCCAGGGACGTTTTTACATAGTCTATTAGAGCCGATGGATTTCACTCAGCCCCGTGATATCACAGGGTTGACTGAGCAGGTGACGCAACAGGGGCTGAATACTGAGTGGGTTCCTGTGTTAGATAGCTGGCTGGACGCTATTCTTCGTGCCCCATTAGCAGAGAGTGGGCCGTGTTTAGCGCAGCTTGCGCCAAGCCAAGTGCAGGCCGAGCTACAATTTTATTTGCCGATTGAACAGTTGGTACGTAGCGCTGAACTAGACGCTTTAATTAAGCGTTACGATCCACTTTCGGCACAGTGTGCGCCACTAGATTTTCGACAGGTGCGCGGCATGTTGAAAGGCTTTATCGATTTGGTCTTCTTCTGGCAAGGGCGTTTCTACGTGCTGGATTATAAGTCCAATTGGTTAGGCGAGGATGCGAGTGCTTACACACAAGAGGCGATGGTCGCCGCTATGGCTGAGCATCGCTATGATTTCCAATATCAGCTCTATTCATTAGCATTGCACCGTTATCTGCGTCACCGTTTGCCAAACTACCAATATGAACAGCATTTCGGCGGCGTTTTTTATTGCTTCCTACGTGGTATGACGCCAGCGCAACCAGGGCAAGGCATTTTCCATTGCCGTCCTGATGCGGCGCTGATAGAAGGCATGGACAGGCTGTTTGGCTATATTCCGGAGGGTGAAGCACAATGATTTTTGATCTTCTTCAACGGATGGGAGAGCAAAACCAGCTTCGTTCTCTGGATGTTCAGTTTGCTCGCCTAATGGCTGGCCAAGGGCAGCCACATCTGGCTTTAGCCGCGGCATTGGTGAGTCAGGAAGTTGCTTCTGGACATGTTTGCTTGCCTTTGAACCAGCTTAGAATAGATGCGCTAGTGGTACAGTTCCCAGACTTTACCGATGATCTGAAAACGTTGTTTGGCGATATAGATGAGATGCACTGGCAGGCATTATTGCTGGCAGAACCAGAGGTCAGCGATGGAGGCTATGCGGCTCCGTTGATTTTGCAAAATCAACGTTTGTACCTACAGCGCTTGTGGCAGGATGAAGGCGTCGTGGCGCAGTTTTTTGCCGCTTCAGATTTGCCACCAGACGAGAGTGTATCAACGCTACCGCCGATTTTATCCCAGCTTTTTCCGTCGACAAATCCCGCCGATGAGATCAATTGGCAGCAGGTGGCCGCCGCCGTTGCGGCTACTCGTAGAGTGTCAGTTATTTCAGGAGGCCCAGGCACGGGTAAAACAACGACGGTGGCGAAGCTGCTTACCGCGCTGATCCGCTTGCATCCACGCCAGAAGCTACGTATTCAACTGGCTGCGCCGACGGGAAAGGCGGCTGCACGGTTAACCGAATCCTTAGGCGCGGCTATTGAAGCGCTGAACTTGACCCCGAACGAGCGTGAATCTATCCCACAAGAGGCTTATACGCTGCATCGCCTGCTGGGTGCTCAACCTAATAGCATTCGTCTGCGTTATCATCGTGATAATCCGCTGCATTTAGATGTGTTGGTGGTGGATGAGGCCTCCATGGTTGATTTGCCGATGATGTCGAAGCTTATCGCCGCGCTGCCATATGGCGCGCGCTTGATTTTATTAGGTGACCGCGATCAGTTGGCTTCAGTTGAAGCGGGGGCAGTATTAGGCGATTTGTGTCGCTTTGCCGAGTTTGGTTTTCGCCCTGCGCGTGCTCAAGAACTCTCTACGTTGTGCCAGAGCGTCATTCCTGAAGGCGCTGAGGCACCGGATATCGCCGTTCGTGACAGTATTTGCCTGTTGAGAAAGAGCTATCGTTTTGATGCCAATTCTGGCATTGGCCAGTTGGCGACGGCGGTGAATTTAGGTGATACCGCACGCGCGCGCCGTTGTTTTGATGGACAGTTTTCTGACATTGCGTGGATACCGATGACCAAGGATGAGGATTACTCTACGCTTATCCAAACCTGCGTTGACGGTTATCGCTCGACGCTGCAATTAGTCGCGAATATGGCCGATGCCGCTGACGTTCTCGCCAGTTTTTCGCGCTTCCGATTGCTGTGTGCGCTACGCGAAGGGCCTTTTGGTCAGACGGGACTCAATGAACGTATCGAGTTAGCGTTAGCTAAGGCCAAACTTATTCATAAGCCGACGCAGGCACACCAGCGCTGGTATAGCGGAAGACCCGTTATGGTCACGCGCAACGATAGTTCTCTTGGGTTGTTTAACGGCGATATTGGTATTGCGCTTGCCGATTCGGCGGGGAATATCCGCGTGTACTTCCAATTACCCGATGGTTCAATCAAATCCGTTCAGCCTAGCCGCTTGCCGCAAACGGAAACGGCCTATGCGATGACGGTGCATAAATCACAGGGCTCTGAATTCGAACACACGCTATTGGCGCTGCCCGCTGATTTCTCGCCGATAGTCACCCGTGAGCTGCTCTATACCGCGATAACACGTGCCAAGCAGCAACTGACGTTGTTCAGCAGGGATAAAATTTTGCTGACGGCGATCCGTACGCCGACGCTGCGTCGAAGCGGTTTAATGGAGCGAATGATGCAGCCCGCTTGATTAGCGGACCGCATGGAGTGTTTTAGGATAGATCGGCTAGCAAGATCTTAGAGCGGCGCTGGTAGTTGTAGAGTTCTTGCTTTTGTAGTGGCAAAACATCAACTTCGGCAGGCGTAAAGCCTCGTTCCTGAAACCAATGAATGCTGCGGGTGGTCAGCACAAAGAGTTTCTCCAGTCCCATCTGCCGTGCCTGCGCTGCGACGCGTTTAAGTAGCGCTTCGCCTCGCGATGAACTGCGATAGTCAGGATGAACGGCGACACATGCCATTTCACCAATACGTTCTTCTGGGAAGGGATAGAGTGCAGCGCAGGCAATGGTGAGATTGTCTCGTTCAATGATCGTGAACTGATCGATTTCACGCTCTAACTGCTCGCGCGAGCGGCGTACCAAAATGCCTTGCTGCTCAAGCGGGCGGATGAGTTCTAAAATGCCACCGATATCGTTGATATTAGCACGGCGAATTTGCTCTGCGCTTTCCATGACTATCTGCGTGCCGATGCCGTCGCGCGAGAACAGCTCTTGCACTAAAGCGCCATCTTCCTGATAACTAATCAGATGACTGCGACCGACTCCGCTACGGCAGGCTTTAACCGCACCGCGCAGAAAACGGACGGTGCCGGAGTTATAATCGCCAGACGCTTCCAGTTTTTCGATGCGTGTTTGCGCTTCGTTAGGCAGCAATTCTGACATGATGCTGCCATCTTCGTCGATCACGCCCTGAGAAGAGCAAAAGCCAATGAGCTTTTCCGCTTTCAGCTTTATGGCGAGCTGAGTGGCGACCTCTTCTGAGGTAAGGTTGAAGCTTTCGCCGGTAACTGAAACGGCTACGGGCCCCATTAACACGATGGCACCGTTGTCGAGTTGACGATGGATAGCTTCTTCATCGATCCGGCGAATACGCCCGCTGTGGCAATAATCTACGCCATCATCCACGCCAAGCGGCTGAGCAATAATGAAGTTTCCGCTGACCACATTGATATGGGCGCCTTGCAGTGGCGTGTTGTTGAGACTCATCGACAGACGCGCTGTAATATCCAGTTGCAACTGACCTGCTGCCTGTTTAACCAGTTCCAACGTTCGCGAATCTGTCACACGAGTGTGTTTGTGATAAACAGGCTCATGATGGTGTTCATTCAGATTGCTATCGATCTGCGGGCGAGCGCCATACACAACCACGAGCCGGATACCCAAGCTGTGCAATAGCCCAATATCATTAACGATATTGGCAAAGTTTTCATGCTCAATCGCCTCTCCACCTAGCATGATGACGAATGTCTTGCCGCGATGAGTATTGATATAGGGTACTGAGTGACGAAAACCCTGAACCAGTTCGGTGCTGCGCTCCTTCATGAAACCCTCTGAATTTTTATTCGCTAAAACTGTATTTTTATTCTTTATTGCGAATAAAGGCAAGTGTGAATTTTATGTAAATTCAAGTGATGAACGAGATTATCGTCGTCATCTGTAAAACTCCGTTAAGCATTTTCTAATGACAGTTCCCCTCTGATTCGATAAAGTTTTGCCCTAAAATTTGTGCGGGAGCGTTCTACTCCGCTGTTTTTGGCTATTTTATTTGGGATTGCATGACAAACTCGAACCATAATCTGACTCGTCGTCGTTTGTTGCAGGGTGCTGCAGCTACCTGGTTTTTGAGCGTAAGCCGGGTAGGTTTTGCTGCGTCTGCACAGGTGATTGCTGTGAGGGTATGGCCATCGTCAACTTATACTCGAGTGACGTTGGAATCGAAAATTCCACTGAAATATAAACAGTTTGCATTAACTAACCCTAATCGCATCGTGGTGGATATCGAAGGTGTTCACCTTAATAGCGTATTGAAAGGGATTAGTCATCAGGTACAGTCGGGCGATCCCTATTTGAAAACGGCTCGCGTAGGGCAGTTTGACAAAAATACTGTGCGTCTGGTTTTAGAACTTAAGCAGGAAATCAGCCCTAAGCTGTTTACCCTTGCGCCTTTTGCTGAGTTTAACAATCGCTTAGTTGTTGATCTCTATCCAGCTAAAGGTTCTGCGGCAGAAGAATCAGATCCTTTGCTCGCATTGTTGGAAGATTATAACAAAGGTGATTTAGGCAAGAGCCTGCCGCCAGAGGGGCCACAGAAAGGGAAAGCAGGGCGCGATAGACCGATTGTTATCATGCTAGATCCTGGTCACGGTGGTGAGGATCCCGGTGCAATTGGTAAAAACAAAACTCGCGAAAAAGATATTGTGCTGAAAATTGCGCGCCGGTTGAGTGCGCTAATTAAGAAACAGCCGAATATGCGTGTCTATATGACGCGTAACGAAGATGTGTTTATCCCACTTAAAGTACGCGTGGCTAAAGCGCGTAAACAGCGCGCAGATTTGTTCATTTCGATTCATGCAGACGCTTTTACTAGCCGTTCGGTGCGTGGCTCATCGGTGTTTGCACTTTCAACCAAAGGTGCGACCAGCGCAGCCGCTAAATTCTTGGCGCAGACGCAGAACGAATCAGATGAAATTGGTGGTGTAAGCCGCAGTGGCGATCAGTATCTTGACCATACTATTTTTGATTTGATGCAGACAGCCACGGTCAACGACAGTCTGAAGTTCGGCAAAGAAGTGCTCAAGAATATGGGACGAGTGAACAAACTGCATAAAAACAGCGTTGAACAGGCTGGATTTGCAGTGCTTAAGGCTCCGGATATCCCTTCTATCTTGGTAGAAACCGCATTTATCAGTAACGTTGAGGAGGAGCGGAAGCTACGTACTAGCGCGTTCCAACAACAGGTTGCAGAGTCTATTTTGGCAGGCATTAAAGCTTATTTTGCCAATGGTGGAGAGTTGGCGAGGAGATAGATGTTCGCTATTGGTAGGGGGCGTTCGTCTGATATTACGGCGAAATGTACACGATGCTAGCGAGATTGGAGTGCTGACTACTCAAATTTTAGATATAAAAAAACACCCGTTAAGGTGTTGATTTACTTCAGTATGAAAATTGGTTGCGGGGGCCAGATTTGAACTGACGACCTTCGGGTTATGAGCCCGACGAGCTACCGGGCTGCTCCACCCCGCGTCCGATGAGGGCGAACTATACACTCGATAGAATTTGATGCAAGAATTTTTTGACAAACATCACTCATTTATCAATTTGATGCATGTTTTTTAATCATGCAGGGCTATTTTTAATCGATATTGCCGACTTCTCGTTTTTTTAGTGGGGAGAATTCCTTTCGTGCGGCGGGTTTGTTATCGTGCGGCGGTGGTTATTTGGTTTCTAGAGAGCGTGAAATGAAAGGTCGTTGGGGACAATATGTAGTTGGTGGACTGTTGGTTGCGTTGCTGGCGGGGTGTTCGTCCCGTCCAACGGATAAAGGCCAGCAATATAAGGATGGGAAAATTAACGATCCGTTAGAGCTCGTTAATAGGCCGAACGCAAAAGGAAAACCGGTTAACGGAAAGGATTTCTCCGATCAGCTCACCGCAATCCAGCGTGCTTCGCCTTCTCTCTATAATAGAAACAACGATACTTTCCAAGCGGTCACTAACTGGCTACGTTCGGGAGCCGATACACGTCAGCTTTCCCAGTTTGGGTTGAACGCTTACCAGATGGAAGGTATGGATAATTTTGGTAACGTGCAGTTCACAGGCTATTACACGCCGGTGATTGAAGCGCGCTACACGCGTCAGGGCGAGTTCCAGTATCCGCTCTATCGTATGCCGAGCAAAGGTAAGAACCGCCGTTTACCGGAGCGCTCTGCTATTTATTCCGGCGCATTAGATAACCGAAATCTTGAAATCGGTTATAGCAATTCGATTATGGATAATTTCATGATGGAAGTGCAGGGGAGCGGTTATGTGGATTACGGCGATGGCCGTCCGTTAACTTTCTTTGGTTATTCCGGCAAAAACGGCCATGCCTATCGCAGTATTGGGAAGGTGTTGATTGACCGTGGCGAAGTTGCACGCGAAGAGATGTCGATGCAGGCAATTCGTAAATGGGCTGATAATCATTCTGCGGCTGAGGTTCGTGAGCTGCTGGAACAGAATCCTTCTTTCGTGTTCTTTAAGCCAGAAATGTATGCGCCAGTGAAAGGGGCGAGCGGTGTGCCTTTAGTCGCTAAGGCCTCCGTGGCTTCCGATCGTTCGCTTATTCCGGCAGGGTCTACGTTGCTGGCAGAAGTGCCACTATTGGATAACCAAGGCAAATTTACCGGAAAGTATGAAATGCGTTTGATGGTGGCTCTGGACGTGGGCGGGGCGATCAAAGGACAACACTTCGATATCTATCAAGGTATTGGACCAGAAGCAGGCCATGCGGCTGGTTTCTATAATCACTATGGCCGTGTCTGGGTGCTGAAAACGCCACAAAGCGGTGGACCGCTGTTCAGCGCGTATAATCGGTAATAAAATCATCTATCGTAATGACCCCCTCTTTCTCTGATAACGAGAAAGAGGGGGGGATCAAGAATTTCTAAGGTAATAAATCCAATGACAGCATCTTTTTCCGACGCTTATCTGCAGCGCTTTAGCGGTATCGCTCGTCTATATGGCCAGCATGCGTTGGGTGTTTTCTCTCAGGCGCACGTATGCGTTATCGGTATTGGTGGCGTGGGATCGTGGGCGGCAGAGGCGTTAGCGCGCACAGGGATTGGTGCTATTACGTTGATCGATATGGACGATGTCTGCGTGACGAATACCAATCGGCAGATCCACGCTTTACGTAGCAATGTTGGGCAGGCGAAAACGGAAGTGGTGGCTGCGCGCATTCGAGAAATTAACCCAGAGTGCCAAGTGACCTGTATCGACGATTTCATTACACCAGATAATGTTGATCAACTGATTGATAGTCGTTTTAGCTATGTCATTGATGCTATTGATAGCGTACGTCCTAAAGCAGCTCTTTTGGCCTATTGCCGCCGATTTAAGATCCCGATAGTCACCACCGGTGGTGCAGGTGGACAGATTGATCCTACGCGGATTGAAGTTGCCGATCTTGCCAAAACGATTCAGGATCCTTTGGCAGCTAAACTGCGTGAACGCTTGAAGAATGATTTCAACGTGGTGAAAAACAGCAAAGGAAAGCTGGGAATTGACTGCGTATTTTCGACGGAACCGCTGGTATACCCACAGCCTGACGGAAGCGTATGTGCTTCGCGTAGCACGGCTGAAGGGCCAAAACGGATGGATTGTGCTTCAGGTTTTGGTTCGGTCACTATGGTGACGGCAACGTTTGGTTTTGTTGCCGTCGCGCATGCGATTAAGAAGATGTTAGCGAAAGCTGAGCGTGAGGCCGCGTTATAGATAGTTTTTCGCGATACTTTTGATACCCGCTGCCAGCGAATTTAAACCGCTGGCGCGTGATGAGCTCAGCTGTTCCAAAATATTAAGCTGTTGGAATAGCGTCAGCGGATCGTTGTCTATGATTTGCTGTGGCGTTTTGCCTTCAGCGCCGGTCAGTAAAATAGCCAACAGGCCTTTCACAATTCGGCCATCGCTATCGCCGTAGTAGTGCATCGTCCCATCCTCAAGCAACTCTCCGCCCAACCATACCTGATTTTCACAGCCGGCCAGTTCGGTCTTTTGTTGCTTCAACTCTGGCGGCAGTGGTGGTAATTCCCGTGCCAGCAGAATGATTTGGCGGTAGCGTTCTTCCCACAGTTTCAGCGCATCAAAACGTGCGATTAACATATCTGGGGTCAATATGCGGCCAAAAGAGTGTGGGGCGATCATGTGAGATCCTCGTCGTTCAAGATAGATAGTGCGTAGTTTACCGCTTTTACTAATGCAGTAACGTCTTCTGGCCGATTATAAGGCGCAAACGAGGCGCGCAGGGAACCCGTGATGCCTAATGCTTGAATCAATGGTTGAGCGCAGTGCTGGCCTGCACGAAGAGCGATACCTTGCTCTGCCACTAACGTGACCAAATCGCTGTGATGAACTCCCTCAATATTGAACGCGAGCAGCGCAGAATTTGGGGCGCGGTAGCTGGTAAAACCGGTTATCTGCCTGAGCTGCCGTTCAGCGTCTTCTGCTAGCGCTACGCTGTAGGTTTCTGCGGCGTTTAAATCAAACTGCTGTAGCCACTCTAATACCGCTGAAAATCCGATAACTCCGGCGATATTTGGCGTTCCTGCTTCGAAACGGTGTGGAATTCTTTGCTCTGTAAAGCCCTCAAATCCGGCTTTAGTTAGCATTTTTCCGCCACCTTGCCATGCGTGCATCTGCTCGAGATATACCGTTTTTCCGTACAACACGCCGACGCCCGTCGGGCCATACATTTTATGAGCAGAAAAAGCATAGAAATCAACATCGAGTTCGCTGACGTTCAGTGGGTGATGAACCACCCCTTGAGCTCCATCGATCATCACTGGCGTACCATTTTGATGGGCGAGTTGTAATACATAGGCAAGATCGGGACAGCCGCCGGTAACGTTCGACATTTGCCCTAAGGCCATTAGCTTCGTGCGAGGTGAAAGCAGTGCGGGTAACAGGCTTAAGTCCGGCAGACCCTGCGCATCAACGGGAAGTTTGATGACGTTGGCATCGCACTGTTCAGCCACCATTAGCCAGGGGATTAGATTCGCGTGGTGCTCAGCTTCGCTCACCAAAATTTCGTCACCGGCGCGTAGAATTGGGCGTAGGTAACTCTGCGCCACCAAATTAATCGCCTCGGTGGTACCTTTGGTCCAGACGATGTCATTGGCACTTGGCGCATGCAGTAGTTCGGCAACGTACTGACGTGCTGACTCATAGCGCTGAGTCAGTCTGAGAGCCGCTTGATGCTGGCTGCGGTGAACGGTAGCGGCACTACCAGCGTAATAGTCCTGACTCGCATTTATCAACGTCTGAGGCTTGAGAGCGGTGGCGGCGCTATCGAGATACACCGCGTGTTGCTGGCTATCGCTGGTGGCGAGAGCAGGAAAGTGGCCGCGAAAGGCTAAATAATCGAAGGATGTCATGCGGAATAATTCCTCGTTGCAGGCCGCTTTGTTATTGAGCCAGATGATGGTACAGCAAGATTAATCTGAATAATCCGACAGTTTTCTGGCAAAGCTGAAATAGCTTGTTATGCTTTTAACTACTGGCAAATGAATGTGCCGGAGATAAAAAGAGCGTTAGTAGCGCATTTTAAACTGCAAGGAGTAAATCATGAAGAAATTAGGTGCTGTTTTATCCGCCGTGATGTTTACCTTCGTACTGGCTGGGTGTTCAAGCAATTATGTCATGCACACCAACGATGGTCGCACCATTGTGAGCGATGGTAAACCTCAGGTGGATAACGAAACCGGAATGATTAGCTACAAAGATGCTAACGGCAATCAGCAGCAAATTAACCGTAACGACGTAAAAGAAATGACAGAAAGTAACTAATTAAATTTATCTAAATCAACGTCGTAGCAAGAAAAAACGCTGGCCTTGGCTGGCGTTTTTGCTAAAAAAAAGCACCGCAATTTGCGGTGCTACTAATCACTATGGACAGACAGGGTAAATGTACAGGAAGTGAAAAAAAGAGTAGCAGAGCTACTATGTCTGAAATCGTCAGACAACTTGCAAACACAACATCACAACCACAAAGCCAAAAGCATTTAGGAACTCAATCCACAAACACTTTTTCGTTCCGGCTCGGGAAGTGGCGCCACTATAGGTATTTGCTGGCCTATCCTCAACGGACAATTTATAATGGCTCGGATAAAAAAAACTAATGGGTAAATAAACGGTTAATTATCTGCAACCGTTTGATAAAAAGTGGCCAGCCATGTCTAAACGATTACCACCACTAAACTCACTGCGCGTGTTTGATGCGGCAGCCCGACATCTCAGCTTTACCAAGGCTGCAGAGGAGCTGTTTGTTACTCAGGCGGCGGTCAGTCATCAGATAAAATCATTGGAAGATTTCCTTGGGCTGAAGCTATTTCGCCGGCGTAATCGTTCGTTACTGCTAACGGAAGAGGGCCAAAGTTATTACCTCGATATCAAAGAAATTTTCTCATCTCTTAACGAAGCCACGCGCAAACTACAGGCTCGCAGTGCAAAAGGCGCATTGACAGTCAGCTTGCCGCCAAGCTTCGCTATTCAGTGGCTTGTGCCACGCCTTTCAGGTTTTAATACGGCGTATCCTGGTATCGACGTGCGTATTCAAGCTGTAGATCGTGAAGAAGGTAAATTGGCTGACGACGTCGATGTCGCGATTTTTTATGGCCGCGGGCATTGGCCAGGGCTGCGCGTAGAGCGTCTCTATGCTGAATATTTGCTCCCAGTTTGTTCACCACAGTTATTATTGAGCGAACATCCGCTAAAAGATCCGGCCGATATGGCTTATCATACACTTCTGCATGATACGTCACGTCGAGACTGGTTGGCTTACACCCGTCAATTAGGGCTACAGCATATTAATGTTCAGCAAGGCCCGATCTTTAGCCACAGTGCTATGGTCGTTCAGGCTGCGGTGCATGGCCAAGGTATTGCGTTGGTCAATAACGTGATGGCACAGACTGAAATTGAGGCAGGCCGGTTGGTTTGTCCATTTAACGATGTATTAATTAGCAAAAATTCGTTCTATCTGGTTTGTCAGGATAGTCAGGCGGAGCTCGGCAAAATTGCGGCCTTCCGTCAATGGATCCTTGCTCGTGCTGCCAGCGAGCAGGAAAAATTCCGTTTTCGTTATGAATCTTAGTTATTTTTTGCAGGCAGTTAAAAGCAGCGTACAGCGGCTTAATGTAAGGTAATCGGGATGAGTAGTCGTTCAATGATGATTTTTACCGCGATTAGCGGTTTTGTTTTTGTCGCACTTGGAGCATTTGGCGCTCATGTATTGAGCCGCACCTTAGGCGTGGCAGAAATGGATTGGCTGCATACAGGATTGCAGTATCAGGGGATTCACACGTTGGCAATTCTTGGGTTGGCAGCCTTAATGCAGCGTCGTAAGAACCTATGGTTTTATTGGAGCAGCGCTTTATTAGCATTGGGCACTGTGTTGTTTTGTGGAAGTCTTTATTGTCTTGCGCTGTCGCATCTTAAATTGTGGGTGTATATCACGCCTATCGGCGGCGTTTGCTTTTTAGTCGGTTGGGCCTTGATGCTTGTTGGGGCTCTACGCATGAGGAAAAGGGCGGAACGCCATGAATAAATTAGCTTTATATTGCCGCCCAGGATTCGAAAAAGAATGTGCAGCAGAAATTACCGAGAAGGCTGCAGCTCTGGAAGTTTTTGGTTTTCCAAGAGTTAAAGAGAATAGTGGTTACGTAACTTTTGAATGCTATCAGCACGAAGATGCCGATAAGCTTGCTAAGAATCTGCCTTTTCGCGAGCTGATTTTTGCTCGCCAGATGATTGTAGTGGGCGAACTGCTGAAAGATCTGCCAACCGATGACCGTGTGTCGCCGATTGTTGGCATGCTGATGAATGTGGTTGAAGGTGCGGGCGAACTGCGCGTAGAAGTGCCTGATACCAACGAAAGTAAAGAGCTGATGAAGTTCTGCCGTAAGTTTACGGTTCCGCTGCGTGCTGCGCTGCGTGAGCAAAAGATCTTACTGAAGAATGAAAACGCGCATCGCCCTGTGGTACATGTGTTCTTTATTGCGCCAGGCTGTTGCTATGTGGGGTATTCCTACAGTAACAACAATTCGCCGTTCTATATGGGAATTCCTCGTTTGAAATTCCCTTCTGATGCGCCGAGCCGTTCTACGCTTAAGCTGGAAGAAGCGCTGCACGTATTTATTCCACACGATGAGTGGGATGAGCGGCTAGCTGGAGGCATGAAAGCCGTCGATTTGGGAGCCTGTCCAGGGGGCTGGACCTATCAGCTAGTGAAGCGCAGCATGTGGGTGCATTCTGTGGATAACGGCCCAATGGCACCTAGCTTGATGGATACCGGTCAAGTGACACATCATAAAGCCGATGGTTTTAAATTCGAACCACCGCACACTAATGGCGTTGATTGGCTGGTCTGTGACATGGTTGAGAAACCCGCGAAGGTTTCTAACTTAATGGCGCACTGGCTGGTTAATGGTTGGTGCCGTGAGGCGATCTTCAATCTTAAATTGCCTATGAAGAAGCGTTATGAAGAAGTGAGCCAAAATCTGGCGATACTTGCGCAAACGCTAAAAGATAATGGCATTAATGCGCAAATTGCAGCGAAGCAGCTCTATCATGATCGCGAAGAAATTACGGTACACGTGCGCCGAATTTGGGGCGCCATTCCTGGTCGTCGGGATGAGCGTGAACTTAATCGTCGTATGCAGCTTAAGAATAGCCATAACGGTTAAGTGATATATCCAGCATTTCTTTGATACACGAAAGGAGCCGAAAGGCTCCTTTTTGCTCGGTGAGCTGAAAACTACTGCTTTATGTGCAGGTGATAACTTAAGGTAATCTCAGTTGCTGCAAATTGCCGCTGATGGTGAGGTTCGTTTGCAACGTGGCCACTTTCTTGCAAAGTTCGGCTTGTTCGCGATGTTCTTCCAGCTTTTTTCGCCATTTACTTGGCACGTTTTCAATCTGTTCAAAAATCGCAGAGAGTGAACCAAACTCATTAAGTAGCGTAGCCGCTGCTTTAGGGCCTATACCGGGTATTCCTGATATCTTGCTGCTGCTGATCCCTGCTAGCCCCCAATAGTCTGTAAGCTGCTCGGGCTCCACGCCAAACTCTTTTTTTACGAAAGGTAAATCGAGCCAGCGTTTTTGAAAATAGTCGCGGATTTGAATCGTAGGCGCTAACAATTGGCAATAACCTTTATCCGTCGAAACAATAGTGACCTGATGCCCTGTTAACGCGATTTTATGAGCCAAAGTCGCCGCTAGATCGTCAGCTTCGTTACCAGCCGAGTGCCAACTCTGCACGCCAAGTTTAGCGAAGGCCTCACGGATGGCTGGCATTTCCGTTGCGAGGTTTTCAGGCATAGCACTGCGGCCCGCTTTGTAATCGGGTAATGCCTGATGACGCCAACTGTTATCCCGATCGTCCTCATCGAAAACCGCTACGGCATGTGTTGGTTGGCTATGAGCCAATAGCTGCTGTAACGCGTGCTGGCAGGCAACAACGCAGGGGGAGCCTTGAACGGCATGAATGCGGCGAATGAGATTTAAGGCATCAACGATCAGAAGGTGTATTTGCATGGTAATTACTGATGAACAGAGAAAATGGGCGGCATTCCGCCGCCCAGAGTGTTAATGATGATTATTTGATAATCTCATAACAAGGTACATAGGCGGTTCCCGGCAGTTTCATACGATGCTGCGCGACAAAGCCTTGTAGCAGATGATCCATGTGCTGCATCATCTTAGCGTCACCGTGGATTTTAAACGGGCCATGTTTTTCAATTTCGGCGATGCCTATTTCTTTCACATTACCCGCCACAATCCCTGAGAATGCTCGACGTAACGATGCGGCTAGCTGCTCTGGAGGTTGATCTGGATACAGATTGAGATCGGCCATATTCGCGTGCGTTGGCTCAAACGGTAGCTGTAAGTCTGGAGCAATCTTTATCGACCAGTTGAAGCTGTAGAAGTCTCCGGTTTGACGACGATTCTCCTTCACCTTCGGCATCGCACGTTTCATCTGGCGGGCGACTTCAGCCGGATCGTCGATGATAATGGTGTAATGCTTACGCGCAGTTTCGCCTAGCGTGCTCATGATGAATTCATCCAGTACGCGGAAGTAATCTTCACTCTCTTTTGGGCCGGTCAGGATCAGCGGCAATACCTGATCTTTGTTCTCCGGATTCATCAAAATGCCGAGCAGATAGAGTAATTCTTCCGCAGTACCTACGCCGCCAGGGAAGATGATGATCCCATGACCAAAGCGAACAAAGGCTTCTAGACGTTTTTCGATATCTGGCATGATCACCAGTTCATTCACCAAAGGATTTGGTGGCTCAGCCGCGATGATGGATGGCTCTGTCATACCGATAAAGCGACTATCTCTGTAGCGTTGCTGCGCGTGACCCACGGCGGCACCTTTCATTGGCGCTTCCATGGCGCCTGGCCCACAGCCTGTACAGATGTTTAATTCACGCAGTCCCAGTTGATTGCCGACTTTACGAGCATAGAGATACTCGATTTCGTTAATCGAGTGTCCGCCCCAGCACACAATCATATTGGGTTCTTCACCCACATGAAGCGCTCGGGCGTTGCGCAAGATAGAGAACACCATGTTCGTAATATGAACTGGATTTTTACTATCGAGATGTGGGTAGCGGCCATTACTGCTCATCTGTCCGTTAACGAACAAAATATCTCGCAGGACGGCAAACAGATTGGCCTGTAGAGAGCGGATGATTTGTCCATCAACAAAAGCATCTTCAGGTGGATTGACCAGCTCCAATTTTACGCCACGTTCGCGTTGTAATACGTTGATATCAAAACTTTCAAATCGCGATAGAAGCTCGGTGCTGTTATCGGTTTGTGCGCCAGAGTTAAGAACGGCGAGGGAGCAGTTGCGGAATAGACGGTATAAATCGCTGCTTGCTGTACGCTTTAGCATGTCAACTTCAAGCTGCGACAACAAATCCATAGACCCAAGTGGGCTGATATGTGTAATCAAAGTCACTCCTATACATCTACCGATGCGGTTACCGCGTTTGTATCAGGATTAGCATGCCTGTTCAGTGGCGAGGCCGTTGATTTCCGTTGTTCCTGACACGTTTTGCAATGGAATTAATGAGCTACTTTACCTTTTACATTATTCTTCAAAGCTGGCGTAAAACTAGCGTATCAACCAAGCAGGTATCTTGATTCATCAGTAGTTTATTGTGGTACAACGCGTTTTACGCCCCTCAATCACCTTACCGTTGTCTTTTGGATTTTGCCAATACTCTTACGTAAGAGTCGGTAAGCTTCTGCGATTTTTGCGAAGCTTATTGGCGAACCAGTCGGCCTTTTGGTGCAACGAACGGAGTATTTGTGCGCCAAGGGTTGATATCTAGGCCACCGCGACGGGTATAGCGGGCATATACGCTGAGCGTTTCTGGCTGACAGAAGCGCTGAATATCACAGAAAATGCGTTCAACACACTGTTCATGAAATTCGTTGTGATGACGAAATGACACCAAATAGCGTAGTAATGCTTCGCGATCGATTTTTGGACCACGATACTGAATCATCACGGAGCCCCAATCAGGCTGATGAGTAATAAGGCAGTTGGATTTTAACAGGTGGCTCACCAATGTTTCTTCAACGATAGCCTGCTTGTTGGCGGCGTTTTTAAGGAGTTCAGCGTTAAATTCGTAGTGGGTGATTTCAATATCTTGATGATCAATACATTCGCCGTCAAATGATGCGATGGCTTGGCCTTCAACGCTATCAAGCGACATTAACTGTACGCTAACGTTGCCCTGTGCACAGTGTGCCAGATCGCGCTGTAACGTGGTTTGTACTTCATTCCAGTCTGCAAAGCGCGTCTGGTTGAAGCTGTTGAGGTAAAGCTTAAAGCTTTTTGATTCAATCAGATTGTGGCTGAAGGCATCCAGTTCAACATCGGCAATGGCCACCTGAGGCAAGCCTTTGGCATTGAGCCATGACAGCTCATACAGCGTCCAAATATCGCCACCACGGAAAGGCAGAGTTTCTGGATAAAGTCCTAATGGCTCGCGGTTCATGCTGCGAGGAACCGGCTGGAGCAGGGTTGCGTCGTATTGATCGCGGTATTCGGTTTCTTTGCCAAGGGTTAAGCCGGAGAGCGCCTTGTGATCTTGGTATGACATTATGTGGCCTATGTTTGAATAAGAACGGTACAATCAGCAGATACTTTATAGTTTACCTTAGTGAGAGAAAACATGGTGCATGATGTTTCTGCCGCATTAGCGGAGTTTACCCACCGTTTTATCAATGTTTGGCAGAATGAAACCGGCGATTTTCCTTATAGTGAAGCGCTATACGGTGTCGCTTCGCCCTGCGTTGTACGCACCGAGAACGAGAAAGTCTATTGGAAAGCTCTGTTGGCGACAGCTCCCGACGGATTAAACGGTATTTCCCGTGCTTTAGATATTCAATTGCATAAAGATATTGTTCCCTTTTTTACCTCACAATACGCCGGTGATATGAGCGCCACGCTGAATGATCTGCATTTGGATTTAGTTCAGGTGTGGAGTGAAGATGATTTGCAGCGTTTGCAAGAGAATCAAATTGGACATCTTGTGACGCAACGCCGTTTGAAACTATCGCCTACGTTGTTTTTAGCGACTACAGATTCAGAGCTGCAGCTAGTTTCCCTCTGTAACCTCACGGGCAATGTTTTGCTGGAGCAGTTCGGTAGTAAGCAGCGAGAAGTGCTGGCTGAATCATTGTCGGAGTTCCTTTCTCGTTTGCAGCCAGTCATCAAAAAGTAAGGTTGGCTTACACGGTTGCCCGTCGCCGTGTGAGAGATCTCTCACACGGCGTGTAGGATATATCGCTTATTTATGCAGAGTTTGTGTAAGTTGTATTTTACTTATTGTTATACATCAATGGATTACGCTTTTAATTTGATATTTTCCCCCGTGTAGGCCATCTGTGAGCCTTAAAGCCTTGTTGTTTTAAGGGAAAGAATCAGCGATATTAGTTTCACCGGAAGGGAAGACGGTTGGAGCAGGACACATCAGGATGATGTTGCTTCGGGAAGGAGCTAGGGACACACTCAGGAAGAGTGATAAAGGATGTGCCACAGGATGTTGGCCAAGGACACTTCAGGATTGAAGTAAAGGACACCTCCAGGACGGAGATTGAGAGCCAGTTAGGATAACAGGCGGGTCAGGAAGACTGAGGAACAGCATCTGGATGATGCAGGATGAAACGTCAGGACGAAAGTAGGACGAGTCGACGGATTGTTGGGAAATGGATAGCCATACGGAAAAGTTTTCATGGATGAGCAGGGAGCACAATGAGTAGCTGGATTGCTATAAAACGAACCGGGCGTACTGTGTAAATAGTACGCCCTTTTTCTTTGCCTATACAGAATCGTTATATCCCGCAGTACCCTATCAAGAGAGCCTATTGGGGGGAACTCCCTTCAATGCTATCCTTTGCCCCCATTTTGTATCCCGCCTGTAGAGATGAGTGAGAAAAGCATGAGCGAATACGCTAAAGTCAGACAACATTTGCTGCAAATAGAGCAACAGTTGGACAGTTTAAATCTGTCTCAGGAATGTGAGCCTGATGCTCAGGCGTTTGAAAGCAAAGAACCTTTTTGTGTAGATACCATGGCGCCAGAACAATGGCTGCAGTGGATATTGCTACCACGCATGTTTGCTTTGCTCGATAGTCAATCGCCATTGCCACGTCGTTTTGCAATTGCCCCTTATTTTGAAGTTGCCTTTAAAGAGCGTCTGCAGGAGGTTCAGCCCTTAATCGTATTGCTTCAGCAGTTGGATGACATGCTGAATCAAGAAGATGCTAATTGATGCTTAATATTATTTATCAGGACGAACATCTTGTTGCGGTCAATAAGCCTGCGGGCTGGTTAGTTCATCGCAGTTGGCTTGATCGCCATGAAACGGTATTTGTGATGCAAACGCTGCGTGATCAGATTGGTCAACATGTATTTCCCGTGCATCGTCTAGATCGGCCGACATCTGGCGTGTTGCTGATGGCGCTATCCAGCGAGGTGGCACGTATGCTGTCTGAGCAGTTTGAGCAGCGTGAAATGAATAAAACGTATCATGCGGTGGTGCGAGGCTATTTAGAAGGTGAGGCGGTTATTGATTATGCCCTGACACCTGAGCTGGACAAGATTGCAGATAAGTTCAGCTCTCCTGATAAAGCACCACAAACGGCTGTTACTCACTATCGTTCTTTGGCTACGGTGGAAATGCCGGTTGCGGTAGGTAAGTATCAAACCGCGCGTTACAGCTTGATTGAGCTAAAACCGGAGACAGGCCGTAAACATCAGCTACGTCGTCATATGGCACATCTACGCCACCCGATTATTGGCGATACCAAACATGGGGACCTACGCCAGAATCGCGCGATGTCTCAGCACTTTGCCTGTTCTGGTTTGATGTTGCACGCGAGTGAGCTGTGTTTAGAGCATCCGATTACCGGAGAGCCACTTTGCCTACAGGCTGGGCTTGACGATCGTTGGCAACGAATGATGGCGCATTTTGGTTGGGAAGAGTATCTCCCTGACCTTGAAAGGGTTGAGTTTCTCGTGAGTTACGGTCAGGATGAGTAAGACAACGTCGGCGTAAATTCTTACTAAAAGGGAAAGCATTATGGCGCAGGTTGGCATTTTTGTTGGAACGGTTTACGGCAACGCATTGATGGCTGCAGAGGACGCGGAGAATATCCTCAAGGCACAGGGCCACGATGTGAAATTGTTTGAGGAAGGAACGCTAGAAGAGTGGCAGTTCTACCGCAATCATTATGTATTGATCGTCACGTCAACAACGGGGCAAGGCGATTTACCTGATTCTATCGCACCGCTGTTTCATGCGGTGAGAGATAACGTTGGCTACCAACCAGAACTGCGCTACGGGTTGATCGCGCTAGGCGACAGTAGTTACACCCATTTCTGTGGTGCTGGCCACCAGTTTGATGAGTTGCTGCAAGAGCAAAAAGCGACGCGCATCGGCGAGCTTCTTGAAGTGGATGCACAGGTAGATGCAGAGCCCGAGGTCGTGACAGGGCCGTGGGTGGAGAAGTGGGGGTTGTTGGTTCAGTAGATTGTAGGTGGGGCTTGATTATGTTCCTACAGTGTAATATTCCGCCCGCCCGTCTATGCCGAGTTTCATTGATACATGAGTGAAGGCGTACGGGCAGAGACCACCAGCGCGTGGTCTCTGCACTCGCGCGCTTTTATCCGAGACGCCATCTCCGCTCCGGTTTGGTATCGCCCATCCAGGGCGCCCCAAACTCCGCCGATACATCCTTGTATCGGCGGCTCTCCCTACCAAGACTTAAACAATTAAAAAGACACAAACAAAACAATATTGCTTTGTCTTTTTCGTGTTGAATGAAATGCATGATAGAACCGCCATCAGGAAGATGGCGGTAGGTCGAAGGCGCACAGGGATGTACGCTCTGAGACCGGTCGGCCAAACGACTCGGTAAAAAGTGCGAGAGTCGAGAGGTTGCGCGCTGGCAACCTCTCGTCGGACGACGCCTACACTAGCGGGTTCATAGAAACACAAATGCTGATGGGCGGACGAAACCCTTCACTGCTCTAGTATAGAAGTGTCGTCTTACTTGGATGCCTACTTCTGCGTCAACTTCTCCAGATCAGCCTCAATCTCGGCGATTTTATTCGCCACTACGCTTTCAAGATGACGTAGATCGTCCAAGATCTTATGTTTCAGATCGACTTCTACCTGATCGCGTTTGCAGATCTGATCGAGCTCATCAATGACATAGCGAAGGTTAGGATTAATTTCGTGGATCTCTTTGTAACCTTGCCCTGCATTATCGGCCACGATAGTTTTGCGTTGGCGTGGATATTTGAACTTCACGCTTTTGGCAAAAAACTCGCCTTTATCTTTACGGAAATAAATCTTCAGTATGTCGTTATTGGCCTCCTGACGAAGGCTGTAGCGGTCAATCTCTTCGGGTTGATTAATCCCCAAGCTTTTCAGGTTGTCATACATAGAGGCACCTTTGGTATCTTTCATGAGAAGATGAAATATAGACTAAATAACGGCATCCATTAAATCTGCGTGGCGTATCACTCTGTCAGTGCAAAGTGACAGATAAAAAAATAGCGGGCTGATGGCCCGCTATCAATGTTGTGTTAGTCGATACTGCGTAACAGCTCGTTAATACCGACTTTACCGCGAGTTTTCGCGTCTACTTTCTTCACGATAACTGCACAGTACAGGCTGTATTTGCCATCTTTAGACGGTAGGTTGCCAGAAACAACCACCGAGCCTGCCGGAACGCGCCCGTAATGAACTTCGCCAGTTTCACGGTCGTAGATCTTAGTGCTTTGGCCCAAGTAAACGCCCATGGAAATCACCGAGCCTTCTTCAACGATAACGCCTTCAACGACTTCGGAACGTGCGCCGATGAAGCAGTTATCTTCGATGATGGTAGGGTTAGCCTGTAAAGGCTCTAAAACGCCGCCAATACCTACGCCGCCAGACAGGTGAACATTCTTACCAATCTGCGCGCAAGAACCTACGGTTGCCCAAGTATCAACCATGGTGCCTTCGTCAACGTAAGCACCGATATTCACATAAGAAGGCATCAGCACGGTGTTGCGGGCGATAAATGCACCTTGGCGGACGCTTGCTGGTGGCACGACACGGAAGCCTTCGCGCTGGAAACGAGCTTCATCGTAGTCAGCAAACTTCATTGGAACTTTATCGTAAAAGCGAGTCTCAGCGCCTTCCATCAGCTTATTATCGTTGATGCGGAAAGAGAGCAGTACGGCTTTTTTCAGCCATTGATGAGTAACCCATTCACCGTTAATTTTCTCAGCGACGCGGAGTTCGCCAGAGTCTAATAGTGCAATAACCTGATTAACCGCTTCACGCGTGATGTTGTCTACGTTAGCCGGAGTGATATCCGCGCGGCGCTCGAAGGCATTTTCAATAAGAGTTTGCAACTGCTGCATATTTGTTCTATTCCCGAAGATTAATTGACGTATACCCTTGATACTTCAAGTTGTCGATGCGTTGTTCCCCAGTGATATCGTTAGCGATGCTGCTGGGGACTCACAAATTTGCCGTATCACTTCAACTCGAATTATTTAGGCATATATCACAAAAAATACATCATCCTTTATCGGTTGGATCGAGGGCCTCTGTCAACCGCTGAGCCAATTCTGACTGCATTTTAATGCTTAATGCTTTACGTTCGCCGTCTGCCAGAATAAATAAATCCTCAACCCGCTCGCCGATGGTGGTAATTCGAGCACTGTGTAGCGACAACCCCATTTCGGCAAATACTTCTCCCACCTGCGCCAATAATCCAGGCTGATCCAAAGCGACCAGCTCCATATAACTACGGCGCTCGTTGTGCATCGGCAGGAAACTGACCTCAGTAGGCACTGTAAAGTGACGGAGTTTTGGCGATGGGCGGCGCGTGCGCGGGTGGCGGTAATGTTGTTGAGTTAACGCCTGCTCTAGCGAATGTTTGATGGTGGCGTGACGATCCTGTGCTAGAGGGCTACCGTCTGGCTCAAGCACGACGAAGGTGTCCATGGCAAAGTTATCGCGGTTAGTGAATATCTGCGCGTCATGAACACTCAGGTTGCGGCGATCTAGCTCACCGGCAACGGCAGCAAACAGATAAGGGCGATCGGGGCTGTAGATAAAAATCTCGGTGCCGCCACGTGTGGCCAAATGGCTGACGAGGACCAGCGGCTTGCTAGCATCATGCTTGAGCAAATGACGAGCGTGCCACGCCAGTTGGTTGGGATTGTGGCGCAGGAAATAATCAGCGCGGCAGCGGCTCCAGATGTGGTGCAGTGCCTCCTCGTTAATATTGTCCATACGCAATAATGCCAGCGCCTGTAAGCGATGATGGCGAACCCGCTCACGCATATCTGGCGTATTTTGCATGCCGCGGCGTAGCTGTTTTTCGGTGGCGAAATAGAGCTCACGCAACAGGCTTTGTTTCCAGCTATTCCATAGCGTTTCGTTGGTGGCACAAATGTCGGCCACGGTGAGACTCACCAAATAGCGCAGTCGGGTTTCACTCTGTACTTCAGCGCTAAATTGCTGGATGACCGCAGGATCTTGAATATCGCGGCGCTGAGCGGTGACCGACATGAGTAGGTGACAGCGTACCAGCCATGAAACCAACTGCGTTTCGCGAGAGTTTAGGCCGTGTAGTTGGGCAAATTCGAGCACGTCCTGTGCGCCGAGAATAGAGTGGTCGCCACCGCGTCCTTTGGCAATATCGTGGAAGAGCGCAGCGAGAAGTAACAATTCTGGCTGTGGTAAACGCGGATAAAGCTCTACGCACAGCGGATGGCGCTGGCGTGTATTTTCATCGGAGAAACTTTCTAGTTTGAGTAGCACGCGCATGGTGTGCTCGTCCACCGTATAGGCGTGAAACAGATCGAACTGCATTTGACCGACGATTTTTCCCCACTGCGGCATATAAGCCCACAGTACACTGTGGCGGTGCATTGGCAACAGAGCACGATTCACTGCCCCGGGATGACGCAGTATCGCCATAAACAGTTTGCGTGCCTCAGGTAAATCACACAGCGGCTGAGCAAGGTGACGACGGGCGTAACGCAGATGCCGCAGGGTTGTTGAATAAATCCCGGTTATCTCCTGATTTTTTGCCATCACGTAGAACATTTGCAAAATGGTGACAGGATTGCGCATGAAGGTTTCTGCATCGCGAAGATCGATAAGGTTGCCGCGTAGCTGGAAGTGATCATCGAGTGGGCGCGGTTTTTCATTGGTTTCCAGCGCGAGAATGGCTTCATCGAACAGCTGTAACAGCATTTGGTTGAGCTCGCCAACGCGACGCGTCATGCGATAAAAATCCTTCATCATGCGCTCAATGGGCGCATTACCTTCGCCTTCGTAGCCTAATAGCTGTGCGACGCTAAATTGGCGATCAAACAGCAGGCGGTTATCGTAGCGATTGAGAACCAAATGCAGGGCAAAACGGATGCGCCATAGAAAGCTTTGGCATTCGTTGAGCTCATCGCGCTCGGCTTCGGTGAGAAAACCGAAACCGACCATTTCATTCATGGAGGTCGCGCCGAAATGACGATGTGCAACCCACAGCAAAGTATGAATATCACGCAGCCCGCCGGGGCTGGTTTTGATATCCGGTTCAAGGTTATAGCTGGTGCCGTGGTAGCGCTGGTGGCGGTCTTTCTGCTCTTGAATTTTGGCATCGAAAAACTTAGGTGATGGCCAGAATTCGTCGCTGAAAATTTGTTTTTGCAATTGTAAGAATAACGCTACGTCGCCATAAACCAGCCGCGATTCAATCAGGTTGGTTGCCACCGTGAGGTCAGAAAGGCCTTCTTGCAGGCATTCATCTAGTGTACGTACGCTATGTCCGACCTCCAACTTGAGATCCCATAACAGCGTAATCAATTCGCTGATGCGCTGTGCGTCGGGGTCATCCAGTGAGGTTTGGCTCAGAATGAGAAGGTCAATATCAGAAAGTGGGTGTAATTCGCCGCGGCCATAACCCCCAACCGCGATCAGCGCTGTGCCTTGGCGTTCTTTAAAACCGAGATGGATCCACAAACGTGTCAGTAGACGATCGATATAGAGAGTACGAGCGGCAATCAATGATTCCGCAGACTCTCCAGCCTGAAATGCGGCAGACATCCACTGCTGAAAACGCTCAAGCGATTGTTTTAGTGGTGCACACTCAAGGTCGGACGCCGCGAAGTTGTCAGGGGAGGGGGGCTGAATCAGTGGTTCAATCATGGGATCCAATAACGTTGGATGTGGAATGGGCATCGCATCTCCCCTAGTCGTCTTATTCGGGCTATAGAGTATAATAAGACGTCACAAATTATCTGTGTAGTCTTTTAAAAACAGAAGGTTATTAGCCTCATATTCAATACACTGCATTAAGCTGAATATAAAGCAAACTATAATATACTCGGTTTTAGCCCTCAGTGGACGCTGATTTAGTTCGCTACAAGACAAGATATAATGGTATCAATCTGAAGTCTGGTTTAGAGGATGATGCCAAAGCCGATGGGACTGTACGAGGGGGCTCCAAATAGATGTGACGCAATAAAAAACGCTCGAGGGCGATACGGAGCGTTTTAAGAGGTAAAAAGTTCAGCGCTAGCGGGATGTATTACATCACATGCTTGATGCCTTTTTTGCACAGTAATCCATTGACTGGGTAAGCGGTCATAAAGCCAAATATCATAGCAATCTGCATCATGAACCAATAAACGGCGCTGTCACGCGGCATCGTTGGTGTAAAAATACCGAACAGCACGATTGCCATCCAGATATACATCCCTATTTGCCAACTGATTAGTGACAAAATATCGGCCTGAATGGCTTTCTTCAACGCCGTTTTTGGCGCTAGCCCCATTTCCCTGCCGGGTAAATATTGAAAGAATATACCCAGTAGCAGCGCTAAAACGAAATCGAGCCCCCAGCTACCGAAAACGGCGCTGCCTGCCAGCGTCACGGGTATGAAGAATACGAGGACCTCACCGATAATATCGGCCAATGTACACCCCGCGCCGCAGTGGGTACTTACTGTGAATATGCCTTTCCAAGTAATGGGTTTGCTTGGCATATCCATATCCATCCCCTGCATATGATGTTCCATCATTGGCATCGTATGAGGTTTAGCACGCCCAAACCAAAAGTAAGCAACCAAAGCAATAACGCTGAAATACAAAGCATTAATTGACCATGCAAGCACCATTATTTTCATGGGTTGCGGGCGATTAAACGTAATGTCCAAATAAATAATAACTGACGAAATTAATGCGCTGAATAACCAAAATAGAGCTAATGATTGTAGCCAGTCAGGAAACATAAGTTTGCCCCTCCTAAATAAACATACAATAAAAGTAATCGGTTTAAATCGGTAAATCCACTCGCGACTTAATTTAAAGAATGGAATTAATTCTTTACGTATCAGTGAATTATAAATATTAGGTTTAATAATGTCAGTTTAGTGTTTTTTTTATGGGGGGATGTTTGGAATACAAAAAGATAAGCGTTTTTCTTTGGCTTTGATGGCGTATGGAATTATTTATCGATTTATTATAGACACAAAAAAAGCCGCTCTGAGGCTAACTCCGTTCAGTTGAGTGATCGAAATACACGGGGCTAGCACACCACGGGGCGGTTTACGCCGCTACGACCCCATCGGTGTGCTCCCCCTAAAATCGAGCTTAAGTGAACGGTGTTAGCTCTGTGACGGCAATTATTTGTCAGCGATTTTGTTTGAGCTGAATTTGACCCGTTGAGAGCTCGGCGAGTTATACGTTCTCGTGAACGATAACGCGTGGGAGGTCGGTTTCTTCCTCGCGTAGGGTCAAAATCTCACAGCCATTATCTGTCACCACAATAGTATGCTCGTACTGTGCCGACAGGCTGCGATCTTTGGTTTTCACCGTCCAGCCATCTTTCATAGTACGGATGCGGTAATCACCAGCGTTAACCATCGGCTCAATGGTAAAGGTCATGCCTTTCTGTAGCACTACGCCGCCATCATCAGCATTGTAATGTAGAACCTGAGGTTCTTCATGGAACACTTCGCCGATGCCGTGGCCGCAGTATTCACGTACGACGGAGAAACCATGAGATTCAACAAACTTCTGGATCTCGGCACCGATGGTGCGCAGGCGGATACCTGGTTTAACCATTTTCAGCGCTAAATAAAGGCTTTCCAGCGTGATGCGGCATAGACGTTCACCAAGAATGGTTGGCTTGCCAACGATGAACATCTTGGAGGTATCACCATGCCAGCCGTCTTTAATAACGGTAACGTCGATGTTGACGATGTCACCGTCTTTCAAGATTTTTTCATCGCTAGGAATACCGTGGCAGACCACTTCGTTTACAGAGATACAAACGGATTTCGGATAGCCGTGATACCCCAAGCATGCAGAGATCGCTTGCTGTTTTTGGGTAATGTAATCATCACAGATACGATCGAGTTCACCGGTGCTAACACCGGGAACCACGTATGGCTCGATAATTTCTAGAATTTCCGCCGCCAGTCGCCCAGCAACGCGCATTTTTTCGATTTGTTCAGGTGTTTTTATTGAGATTGCCATGAAATATATGTCCGCAGGTGTCGTGAAATCGACAATGAGAATCAATTGCTGAACATGGTAACAGTCCTCGTAACCGCTGCCAAATCCTACGATAACCGTGGGCTCAAAATGCAACAAAAGGTGGAGTCTGTGGCTGGTTTATGGTATAAAGCGCGCCGCAGTTCTTATATCTGTTTTCATTAATGAGGCCGATAGGGAAGCTGTAAATCTCAATTGTGTTATTTGTATTCTTTGCAAAGAAACGACAACAACACACACATATCGGCACGTGCGCCGGGGTGCCTTGCAGGATGAGTCTTCGGACAAATGCCTTGCTGGGTCGGCTCATGGGATATGTGGAGGCTTAACCCCAAACTTTATATAGAGGTTTAATCATGGCAACTGTTTCCATGCGCGACATGCTCAAGGCTGGTGTACACTTTGGTCACCAGACCCGTTACTGGAACCCGAAAATGAAGCCTTTCATCTTCGGTGCACGTAACAAAGTTCACATCATCAACCTTGAAAAAACTGTTCCAATGTTCAACGAAGCTTTGGCTGAGTTGCAGAAGATTTCTGCTCGTAAAGGCAAAATCCTGTTCGTTGGTACTAAGCGCGCTGCAAGCGAAGCGGTAAAAGAAGCTGCTAACAGCTGCGACCAGTTCTTCGTGAACCATCGCTGGTTGGGCGGTATGCTGACTAACTGGAAAACCGTTCGTCAGAGCATCAAGCGTCTGAAAGATCTGGAAACCCAGTCTCAGGATGGCACCTTCGAAAAACTGACCAAAAAAGAAGCGCTGATGCGCGCTCGTGAACTGGCCAAGCTGGAAAACAGCCTGGGCGGTATCAAGGACATGGGTGGCTTGCCAGACGCTCTGTTCGTAGTTGATGCCGATCACGAACACATCGCGATTAAAGAAGCCAACAACCTGGGTATCCCGGTATTCTCTATCGTTGATACCAACTCCGATCCGGACGGCGTTGACTTCGTTATCCCTGGTAACGATGACGCAATCCGTGCAGTAAGCCTGTACCTGAACGCTGTAGCGGCAACTGTTCGCGAAGGCCGTTCTCAGGATCTGGCTACCCAAGCGGAAGAAAGCTTCGTAGAAGCTGAATAATAAGGCAAGCGCAAGCTTATACCCAAGAGCTTTGGAGTTGCCGCCAACACAGCAGCAGCGCCAAATAAAAAGGTATAGCCCTTATTAACCAGGTATTGAAATATGTTGGTTAGGGGGCCTTTATGGCCCCCCCTTTCTTTGTAAAAATCGCCTTTTTATCACGGCGATATAAAGAACCAATCCCTAGATGAGAGAACCAGTCTCCGTGAGGTTCGCTCTTCACGACGAGACCACCGAGGAAAATACAATGGCTGAAATTACCGCCACCCTGGTAAAAGAACTGCGTGAACGTACTGGCGCAGGCATGATGGATTGTAAAAAAGCGCTGACCGAAGCCCAAGGCGACATCGAGCTGGCAATCGAGAATATGCGCAAATCTGGCGCAATCAAAGCTGCGAAAAAAGCAGGCAACGTCGCTGCTGACGGCGTGATCAAAACCAAGATCGTTGGCAACTACGGTGTGATTCTGGAAGTTAACTGCCAGACTGACTTCGTTGCTAAAGATGGTGGTTTCCAGGCATTCGCTGAGAAAGTGCTGGATGCTGCTGTTGCAGGCAAAATTACTGACGTTGAAGTTCTGAAAGCACAGTTCGAAGAAGAACGTGTAGCGCTGGTTGCGAAAATCGGTGAGAACATCAACATCCGTCGTGTTGCCTCTCTGGAAGGCGACGTACTGGCTAGCTACCTGCACGGTGCTCGCATCGGTGTTCTGGTTGCTGCTAAAGGCGCTGATGAAGAACTGGCTAAGCAACTGGCAATGCACGTTGCTGCAAGCAAGCCTGAATTCGTTAAGCCAGAAGACGTATCTGCTGAAGTGGTAGAAAAAGAGTACCAAGTTCAGTTAGACATCGCGATGCAGTCTGGTAAGCCGAAAGAAATCGCAGAGAAAATGGTTGAAGGCCGCATGAAGAAATTCACCGGTGAAGTTTCTCTGACGGGTCAAGCTTTCGTTATGGACCCAAGCAAAACTGTGGGCCAGTTGCTGAAAGAGCACAACGCTGACGTTACCAATTTCATCCGCTTCGAAGTGGGTGAAGGTATCGAAAAAGCGACCGTAGACTTTGCTGCAGAAGTTGCATCAATGACTAAAGGCGCTTAATCGCCTTCAAATGGAACCGCCGTGATGGTGGTTCCATTGTTTTATGTAACGTTGAATAAACCTGAAAACGTTCGACGAAGTTCAATGTAGAAAGGTTTACACTAGTAAGTATCCAGCCAGCATTAGAATGTATCCCAATGATCGGTTACGACCGTGCATTGAAATACCTCCGACAATTTATTGACTGCTTCTTAGGACAGAACACCATGGCAACCAACTCCAAACCCGTATATCAGCGTATCCTGCTCAAGCTTAGCGGTGAGGCCCTGCAAGGTGCAGAAGGTTTTGGCATCGATGCAAGCGTACTGGATCGTATGGCTCAGGAAGTGAAAGAGCTGGTCGAATTAGGAATTCAAGTCGGTGTTGTGATCGGCGGCGGTAATCTGTTCCGTGGTGCCGGTTTGGCTCAGGCGGGTATGAATCGCGTTGTTGGCGACCACATGGGGATGTTGGCAACGGTGATGAACGGTTTGGCAATGCGTGATGCGCTGCATCGTGCCTATGTTAACGCGCGTCTGATGTCTGCAATTCCGCTGAATGGCGTTTGTGACAACTACAGCTGGGCTGAAGCTATCAGTCTGTTGCGTAACAACCGAGTGGTCATATTCTCTGCCGGTACGGGAAATCCATTCTTTACAACTGACTCTGCTGCTTGCCTGCGTGGCATTGAAATTGAAGCTGACGTTGTACTGAAAGCGACAAAAGTTGATGGCGTATACTCAGCCGATCCGGTAACTAACCCAGACGCAACGCTGTTTGATCAGATGACCTATCAGGATGTCTTGGAAAAAGAACTGAAAGTCATGGATTTGGCAGCTTTCACTCTGGCTCGTGACCATAACCTGCCGATTCGTGTATTTAACATGAATAAGCCAGGAGCTTTGCGTCGCGTCGTCATGGGTGAGAAAGAAGGTACGCTGATTTCTAAATAATCGGTGTGACTTTTTAGCAGCATAACGGCGCTCTACGAACGAGGAAGGTTCGGTTTATAAGGCTCTCTGGCAGTTTTACTGTCGTGAGCATTGTGCAGGACTTTCTTGCCAGTTACGCTGGATTGAAAATATATCGACGTTTCTCACGATGAAGCGTCAGTTTAATTAACCGTTTTCAAGGGTTCGCAACGTGATTAACGAAATCAAAAAAGATGCTGAAACACGCATGGACAAATGTGTTGAAGCATTTAAATCAAACATCAGTAAAATCCGCACCGGTCGTGCTCATCCGAACCTGCTGGATGGCATCTCTGTAGAATATTATGGTTCTGCGACACCTCTACGTCAGGTTGCTAACGTTGTCGCTGAAGACTCTCGCACATTGGCCATTACGGTGTTCGACCGTTCTCTGTCTGCTGCAGTAGAGAAAGCGATTATGGCATCTGATTTGGGCCTGAACCCAATGTCAGCGGGTGCAGTTATTCGTGTGCCATTGCCAGCACTGACTGAAGAGCGCCGTAAGGACCTGATTAAATTGGTTCGCGCTGAAGCAGAGCAGGGCCGCGTATCTGTACGTAACGTACGTCGTGACGCTAACGATAAAGTCAAAGTTCTGCTGAAAGATAAAGAAATCAGCGAAGACGAAGATCGTAAATCTCAGGACGAAGTGCAGAAAATGACTGACGTGATGATCAAAAAGATCGATTCCGCGTTAGCTGACAAAGAAAAAGAGTTGATGGAAGTTTAATTCTGCTCTGGCTTGAAAAAAGCGTCGCTCCGGCGGCGCTTTTGTTTTTTTGGCTACCCGGGAAATACCAGACTATTGCTGAAGACGGGCTAATTCTCATAGACAAGCCGCGACCTTCGTTTCAGACTGATGTATCTCCTGTTCTAAACAGTTATTCAGAAGACCCTCATGAAGCAACTGACTATTCTTGGTTCTACCGGTTCTATTGGCACTAGCACGTTGGCTGTAGTGCGAGCAAATCCCGATGATTTTAGCGTTACCGCGCTGGTAGCGGGTAAAAACGTTGATGTCATGTTCCAGCAGTGCGTCGAGTTTGCTCCGCGCTACGTATCGATGGCTGACGAAAATGCTGCTCAGGCTCTCCGTCTGCGTCTCATCGATGCAGGGTTAGGGGATATTGAGGTTAGCGCTGGCGAACAAGCTGCGTGCGATCTAGCCGCTCTGGATGATGTCGATCAGGTCATGGCTGCCATTGTGGGGGCTGCCGGTCTGATGCCGACGTTGGCTGCTATCAAAGCAAACAAGCAGGTTCTGCTTGCTAATAAAGAAGCCTTGGTAACCTGCGGTCGGCTGTTTATGGATGCGTTGAAGCAGAGTAAGGCTCAGCTTTTACCTATCGATAGCGAGCATAATGCTATTTTCCAAAGCCTGCCTGAAGGGGTACAGCACAATCTTGGCTTTGCTTCGTTAAGCGATCACGGTATTTCACGTATCGTTCTTACCGGATCTGGTGGCCCATTCCGTCAGTTACCGCTGAAGGACTTTGCAGCCGTTACTCCAGATCAAGCCTGCGCACACCCCAATTGGTCGATGGGACGAAAAATATCTGTCGATTCAGCAACCATGATGAATAAAGGCTTGGAATATATTGAGGCTCGTTGGTTGTTTAACGCCTCTGAGTCAGAGATGGAAGTGATCATCCATCCCCAATCTGTGATTCATTCAATGGTACGTTACCGCGATGGTAGCGTGATCGCGCAGTTAGGTTCTCCTGATATGCGCACTCCGATTGCCCATGCGATGGCTTACCCAAACCGTGTTGAAACGGGTGTTGAACCTCTCGATTTCTGTAAAATTGGTGCATTAACATTCGAGCAACCTGATAGGGTGCGCTATCCTTGTCTCCAACTAGCAATTGATGCGTCACGTGCAGGACAGGCGGCGACGACGGCGCTAAACGCAGCGAACGAAATCTCCGTTGACGCGTTTTTGCATGAAAAAATTCGCTTCACTGACATTGCGGCGCTGAACCAAGATGTATTGTCGGCGTTATCTTGCCGTGAGCCACAAAGTGTGGCGGAGGTTTTGGATATTGATCGCCAAGCTCGAGAGGTTGCTGGCAGATTGTGTGCAAACTTTCGGATATAGATCAGCTATTCACTGTGTAGGTAGTTTGTGGCCTTTCGGGTGAAATGATATAGTTTGCGGCGACTTTCAGCGGGTCGAGATGTTTAGTCTGTTAAGTATTTTGATTTTGCTGCTGATTTATTGGTTAGCCGTGACTTGTACACGGCTTTTTTGCGCATGAAACACTTGGTTGTTTAATACTCGGTTCAGTTTGTGCAATTGATGTCGCGTGGGCTAGGTTGAGCTTGCAGATGAGTTTTACTTTAGCACCATGCTTTTGAGGAATTGATTACACGTATGTCTTCCACTCAATCACCAATGACTGACGGGATAGTCTGTGGTCCACAGCACGTCGCTATCATTATGGACGGCAATGGACGTTGGGCGAAGCGTCAGGGCAAAATGCGTGTATTTGGTCATAAAGCTGGGGTGAAATCGGTACGTCGTTCCGTACGTTTCGCCGTTAGCCATGGCATCAAGGCGTTAACGTTGTATGCGTTTAGCAGTGAAAACTGGAACCGCCCTGAGCATGAAGTGAGCGCTCTAATGGAGTTGTTCATTCGTGCATTAGACGGTGAAGTGAAAAGCTTGCATAAGCACAATGTGCGTCTGAAAATTATCGGTGATATTGGTCGCTTTAGCTCTCGCTTACAGGAACGCATTCGTCGTTCTGAGCAATTAACTGAAAATAATGATGGGCTAACGTTAAATATTGCCGCTAATTATGGTGGGCGATGGGATATCATGCAGGGCGTGAAAACGTTGGCTGCTCAAGTTAAGGCCGGAGTTCTTCAGCCTGACGATATCACTGAAGACTTGTTAAGCCAGCAAGTTTGCTTACACGATCTGGCTCCGGTTGACCTCGTCATTCGGACCGGTGGAGAGCATCGGGTCAGCAACTTTTTGCTGTGGCAAATTGCATATTCCGAGTTTTATTTTACGGACGTGCTGTGGCCTGATTTTGATGAACTTACCTTTGAAGGTGCACTTAATGCATTTGCACAACGCGAGCGCCGCTTCGGAGGAACTACACCTATCAACGCACCTGATGCGCCATAGGGGGATCTCTTGCTGAAGTCTCGCATTATAACCGCTTTAATTTTGGTGCCAATTGTCATTGCGGCGCTGTTTTTATTACCTCCCGTTGGTTTTGCGATAGTGACTTTAGTCATATGTATGCTGGCCGCTTGGGAGTGGGGACAACTTGCTGGGTTTATGACAAACTCGCAGCGTATCTGGGGGGCGGTGATCTGTGGCTTAGTACTGGCTGCAATGCTGCTTAGCCTGCCTGAATTCAACCGTAGCGTGCATCTTCCGCTCATAGCCGGTTCGCTATGGACAGCCGTTGTCTGGTGGATTGTTGCGCTGTTACTCGTGTTGTTCTATCCAAAATCTGCAGGCTGGTGGAAGCATTCACGCGTGCTGAAAATTATTTTTGGCGCTGCGACGATTATCCCGTTCTTTTGGGGAATGATTGCGCTACGCCAGCATGGCTATGAAACCGATCACTACCAAGGGGCATGGTGGTTGCTGTATGTCATGTTCCTTGTGTGGGGCGCAGACTCTGGTGCTTACATGTTCGGCAAGCTATTTGGCAAAAATAAGCTGGCACCAAAAGTTTCCCCAGGTAAAACGTGGGAAGGTTTTATTGGTGGTTTGATCACCTCAGCGCTTATTTCCTGGGGATTTGGTTTGTATGCACCGCTCTCCATAAATCCCAAAACCCTACTGATTTGTTCAATTGTGGCCGCATTAGTGTCGGTGTTAGGCGATTTGACTGAAAGCATGTTCAAACGCGAGGCCGGTATTAAAGATAGTGGTCATCTGATCCCTGGACATGGTGGTGTTCTGGATCGTATTGATAGTTTGACTGCGGCAGTACCAGTGTTTGCATGTCTTATGCTGTTAGTGTTTTACTAGTCTGCTTGAGACAGGGAGCTTGCCAATGACCAATATACTCTGGAGCCTGATTGCGTTTTTAGTGGCGCTTGGGGTGTTGATCACGGTTCATGAATTCGGCCATTTCTGGGTCGCTCGTCGCTGTGGGGTGAAAGTAGAGCGCTTTTCTATTGGCTTTGGTAAAGCTTTATGGCGACGCATTGACCGCAGTGGAACCGAGTACGTAGTTGCGCTGATCCCACTTGGTGGCTATGTCAAGATGCTCGATGAGCGGGTAGAGACTGTTGCCCCAGAGTATCGCCACCAAGCGTTTAATAATAAAACGGTTTGGCAGCGAGCAGCGATCGTGAGCGCAGGGCCTATTGCTAACTTCCTATTTGCCATCGTCGCTTACTGGTTAGTTTTTGTCATCGGAGTCCCTAGTGTTCGTCCGGTTATTGGTGAGATTGTTCCCCAATCTGTCGCTGCTCAGGCAGATATTTCACCAGGATTGGAACTAAAGTCCGTTGCAGGTATCGAAACGCCTGATTGGGATGCAGTTCGCTTGGCACTGGTGGGGAAAATCGGGTCTAAAGAGACGACGGTTGAAGTCGCTCCGTTTGGCAGCGAAAATACGACGCGGAAAACTCTGGATTTAACTCATTGGCAGTTTGAGCCAGATAAGCAAGATCCGGTTGTTGCGTTGGGTATCATGCCACGCGGGCCACAGATTGAGCCGGTTTTAGCTGAAGTTCAGAAGGACTCTGCTGCTCAGAAAGCGGGTTTGCAAGTCGGCGATAGGATCGTTAAAGTCGATGGTCAGCCATTAAAAAACTGGTTAACTTTCGTTAAGCTGGTTCGCGAAAGCCCTAACGAAAGCATTGCGGTGGAAATAGAGCGCAATGGAAATACCCAATCAATGCATTTAACACCAGACAGTAAATCTGTTGGTGCAGGTAAAATCGAAGGCTTTGCTGGCGTTGCGCCAAAAGTGATTCCATTACCTGAAGAGTATAAAACGATTCGACAATATGGGCCGTTTATGGCGATTTATCAGGCCAGTGATAAAACTTGGCAGTTGATGAAGCTTACGGTCTCTATGATAGGCAAACTAATTACTGGTGATGTAAAGCTGAATAACCTGAGTGGGCCGATTTCGATCGCGCAGGGCGCAGGGATGTCAGCGGAGTATGGGTTAGTGTATTACCTAATGTTTTTGGCGTTAATCAGCGTCAATTTAGGAATTATTAACCTGTTCCCACTCCCAGTACTTGATGGTGGTCACTTGCTCTTCTTAGCGATTGAAAAGCTAAAAGGGGGGCCGGTTTCCGAGCGAGTTCAAGACTTCAGTTACCGCATCGGTTCTATTTTACTGGTGTTGTTGATGGGGCTTGCACTTTTCAATGATTTCTCGCGCCTTTAAGGGACGGGATTTAGGTTAGGAAGAACGCATAACAACGATGGCGATGAAAAAGTTGCTCATAGCGTCGCTGCTGTTTGGCAGCGCAACCGTATACGGTGCAGATGGATTCGTAGTGAAAAATATTCATTTCGAAGGCCTGCAGCGGGTCGCCGTCGGTGCGGCGTTACTTAACATGCCGGTTCGCGTTGGCGATACCGTCAGCGATGAAGATCTCAGTAACACTATTCGCGCATTATATGCGACCGGCAACTTCGAAGATGTTCGGGTGCTGCGTGATGGTGATAACTTGATCGTGCAGGTTAAGGAACGTCCTACGATCGCGAGTATTACCTTTTCGGGTAACAAGTCTGTAAAAGACGACATGCTGAAGCAGAACCTTGAGGCTTCTGGTGTGCGTGTAGGCGAAGCTCTGGACCGTACAATGCTTTCCAGCATTGAAAAAGGTTTGGAAGATTTCTACTACAGCGTCGGTAAATACAGTGCGTCGGTTAAAGCGGTGGTTACCCCTCTGCCACGTAACCGTGTTGACTTGAAACTGGTCTTTACCGAAGGTAAATCCGCTCAGATTCAGCAAATCAATATCGTGGGGAACCATGCGTTCACCTCTGAAGAATTGATTGCTCGTTTCCAACTGCGCGACGAAGTTCCTTGGTGGAACTTGGTTGGTGACCGTAAATATCAAAAACAAAAACTTTCGGGCGACCTCGAAACACTGAGAAGTTTCTATTTGGATCGTGGCTATGCTCGCTTCAATATTGATTCGACTCAGGTCAGCTTAACGCCAGATAAGAAAGGCATCTATATCACCATTAACATTACCGAAGGCGATCAGTACAAACTGACCGGCGTTGAAGTCAACGGTAATATGGCTGGATACAGTACTGATATCAATCGCCTGACTACAATTGAACCAGGCGAGCTGTATAACGGTGCGAAAGTGACCAAGATGGAGGATGACGTTAAGAAACTCCTCGGTCGTTATGGTTATGCTTATCCTAAAGTTCAGACTCAGCCTGAAATCAACGATGCGGATAAAACCGTTAAGTTGCATATGAACGTAGACGCGGGTAACCGTTACTACGTACGTAATATCAAGTTTGTCGGTAATGACACAAGCAAAGACTCTGTTTTGCGCCGTGAAATGCGTCAGATGGAAGGTGCGTGGCTGGGTAGCGACTTAGTTGATCAAGGCAAAGAACGTTTGAACCGTACCGGTTACTTTGAAACCGTTGATGTTGATACACAACGCGTTCCAGGTGCACCGGATCAGGTCGATGTGACTTACAAAGTGAAAGAGCGTAATACCGGTACTTTCAACTTTGGTGTTGGTTTCGGTACTGAAAGTGGTGTCAGCTTCCAAGTCGGTGTTCAGCAGGAAAACTGGTTGGGTACAGGTAATACCGTTGGTATTAGTGGTACCAAGAACGATTACCAGACCTATGCTGAACTCTCGATGACCAACCCGTACTTCACGGTTGATGGTGTCAGCTTGGGCGGTCGTATTTTCTATAACGACTTTAAAGCTGATGATGCGGATTTGTCTGACTATACCAACAGCAGCTATGGCCTTGATGGGACCTTAGGGTTCCCAATCAACGAAAATAACTCGCTGCGTACTGGTTTAGGTTATGTCCATAACTCCCTGTCTGACATGCAGCCACAGGTTGCGATGTGGCGTTACTTGAAGTCTGTCGGCCAGAATCCTAATGATACGGATAAGGCTGACTACACGGCAGATGACTTCACATGGTCTCTGGGGTGGACGTACAACAACGTTGACCGCGGCTTCTTCCCAACTCAGGGTACGAAGGCTTCTCTAAACGGTAAGGTGACGATTCCAGGCTCCGATAACGAGTACTACAAACTCACCTTCGATAGCCAAAGCTATCTACCGCTGGATGATGATCGTTCTTGGGTCGTGATGGGACGTTCTCGCTTAGGTTACGGTGACGGGCTGGGCGGTAAAGAGATGCCATTCTATGAAAACTTCTATGCCGGTGGTTCTAGCTCGGTACGTGGTTTCCAATCGAATAACATCGGTCCTAAAGCCGTTTATCTGAATCCTAATGGTTCTGTTGATCAGAGCAAAACGAGTGATGATGATGCCGTGGGCGGTAACGCGATGGCTGTGGCCAGTGTTGAGCTGATCACTCCAACGCCGTTCGTTGGCGAGAAATATGCTAACTCCCTGCGTACTTCAATCTTTATGGATGCCGGTACCGTTTGGGATACTAATTGGGATAAGAGCGCTTATCCTAATCAGCCAGATTATAGCGATCCAAGCAATATTCGTGTTTCTGCTGGTCTGGCTCTGCAGTGGATGTCTCCACTGGGTCCATTGGTATTCTCGTACGCGCAACCAGTTAAGAAATACGACGGTGATAAAGCGGAACAGTTCCAGTTTAACATCGGTAAGACTTGGTAATAAGCTACTCTATAAAAGCTACTGTATAAGGTATGGGGATACGTCCTCATACCATAATGCATAAGTTCCACTCAGAGCGTTCTTTTATAATGGACGTTGTGAGAGACACTATGGGTCGGTGCCTATGCGGTATACGTGTCGTCGACACATATGGGTGATGGTAAGGAGTCTAAATTGAAAAAGTGGTTATATGCGGCAGGTCTGGGCATGGCATTAGCGGTTTCTGCTAACGTACAAGCTGCTGATAAGATTGCAATTGTTAACGTATCCAGCATCTTCCAGCAGTTGCCACAGCGTGCAACCGTTGCTAAGCAACTGGAGAATGAGTTCAAGAGCCGCGCAACTGAACTGCAGAGCCAAGAACGTGATCTGCAGTCTAAAATGCAAAAACTGCAACGTGACGGTTCTACAATGAAAGCCAGCGATCGTACCAAGATGGAAAAAGACATCATGGCACAACGTGATGCTTTCTCTCAGAAAGCACAGGCTTTTGAGCAGGATAATCGTCGCCGTCAGGCTGAAGAACGTAATAAGCTGTTAAGCCGCATTCAGGATGCTGTTCGTACCGTTGCTAAAGACAAAGGCTACGATCTGGTTATTGATGCAAATGCTGTCGCTTATGCTGATTCTTCCAATGACATCACTGCACAAGTGCTGAAACAGGTTAAATAAGGCATGGCTTCAATTCGACTTGCTGACCTTGCTCAGCAGTTGAATGCAGAGCTTCACGGTGATGGCGATATCGTCATCACCGGCGTTGCTTCTATGCATTCAGCAAAATCGCACCAAATCACTTTTTTATCTAACAGCCGCTACCGTGAACAATTAGCTGCTTGCAATGCAGGCGCTGTGGTGTTGACTGAAGCGGATCTGCCTTTCTGTACATCAGCAGCACTGGTGGTAAGAAATCCTTACCTGACCTATGCATTGATGGCGCAGATTATGGATACAACCCCTGTTCCGGCAAAAGATATTGCGCCGAGTGCGGTGATCGATGTGACGGCTCAGCTAGGCAACAATGTTTCTGTTGGTGCCAATGCGGTGATTGAAGAAGGTGTTGTTTTAGGCGACAACGTTATCATCGGTGCAGGCTGTTTTGTTGGTAAATTTACCAAAATTGGTTCCGGCACGCGTTTATGGGCCAACGTTAGCGTTTATCATCAAATTGACATTGGTGAGAATTGTCTGATTCAGTCAGGAACAGTTATCGGCGCTGATGGTTTTGGTTATGCTAACGATCGCGGTAATTGGATCAAAATCCCTCAGCTTGGCACGGTGCGTATCGGCGATCGCGTTGAGATCGGTGCCTGTACCACGATAGACCGTGGAGCATTAGATGATACGATTATCGGTAACGGTGTAATTATCGACAATCAATGCCAGATTGCGCATAACGTTATGATTGGCGACAATACAGCGGTGGCTGGTGGTGTTATCATGGCCGGCAGTCTTAAGATTGGTCGCTATTGCCAAATTGGCGGTGCAAGTGTGATTAATGGTCACATGGAAATTTGCGACAAAGCTGTGGTAACTGGAATGGGTATGGTGATGCGTCCTATCACTGAACCTGGCATTTATTCCTCTGGTATTCCGCTGCAACCCAACAAGGCATGGCGTAAAACGGCAGCTCTAGTGATGAATATTGATGAAATCAATAAGCGTCTGAAAGCCGTGGAAAAGAAAGTCAATAATGACTAACGACTAAAGCTATGCCTTTGTCAGTGAATACAAATTCCTGGCATTTATCCTATTTTACTGGGTATATACCCAAATAATTCGAGTTGTATTGAAGGCGGCAAGTGAGTGAATCCCGATGAGCTTACCCGAGTAAGTGATTCGGATAAGTGAACGTAGCCAACAAAAATGCAGCTCGAAGTATGACGGGGATAAAACGATTTGCGGCCTGCATCATTGTCCTTTGCTGACGTGAGGCGGGCCGTGTTGTTGATGACAATTAGTTTTCCTACAGGAAGAGTATTTTGACTACTGACACTCATACTCTCAATATTTCCGAGATTTTAGAGTTACTGCCGCACCGTTTTCCGTTCCTCTTAGTGGATCGTGTTCTGGATTTCGAAGAAGGTAAATTCCTGCGCGCAGTGAAAAACGTGACTTTTAACGAGCCGTTCTTTCAGGGCCACTTCCCTGGTAAGCCTATTTTCCCTGGTGTTTTAATTCTGGAAGCGATGGCTCAGGCCACCGGTATTCTGGCATTCAAAAGCGTCGGTAAATTGGAACCAGGTGAGCTCTATTATTTTGCTGGTATTGATGATGCTCGCTTTAAACGCCCAGTTCAACCGGGTGACCAGATGATTCTGGAAGTTGAATTCCTCAAAGAGCGCCGCGGCGTAGCTCGCTTTAACGGTGTTGCCAAAGTTGATGGTAAGATTGTTTGCGAAGCTTCAATGATGTGTGCCCGTAGCCGGGAGGCCTAATACGTGATTGACCCAACCGCCTTTATCCATCCAAGTGCCATCGTTGAAGACGGCGCAGTCATTGGAGCCGGTGTTCATATTGGCCCGTTTTGCTATATCGGCTCCCAAGTGGAAATCGGCGAAGGTACCGTGCTGAAGTCCCACGTCGTCGTCAATGGCATAACTAAAATTGGCCGCGATAACGAGATCTATCAGTTTGCCTCTATTGGCGAAGTGAATCAGGATCTGAAATATGCTGGCGAACCAACCCGCGTAGAAATCGGCGATCGTAACCGTATTCGCGAGAGCGTCACTATTCATCGTGGTACTGCGCAGGGCGGTAACCTGACGAAAGTGGGTAGCGATAACTTGCTGATGATCAATGCGCACATTGCGCATGACTGTGTGATCGGCAATCGTTGTATCTTCGCTAACAACGCTACGTTAGGTGGTCATGTTACGGTTGACGATTTTGCCATCATCGGCGGAATGACAGCGGTTCACCAGTTCTGTGTTATTGGTGCTCATGTCATGGTGGGCGGCTGTTCTGGCGTTGCTCAAGATGTGCCTCCGTATGTTATCGCTCAAGGTAACCACGCTACACCGTTTGGCCTCAATATTGAGGGGCTGAAACGCCGTGGTTTCGATAAAGAGTCTCTACACGCGATTCGTAATGCGTACAAGATCCTTTATCGTAGTGGTAAGACACTGGAAGAGGCTAAGCCAGAAATTGCCGAGTTGGCTCAACAGCATGCCGCTGTGCAGCTGTTCGTTGATTTCTTTGAGCGTTCTACGCGCGGCATTATTCGCTAAGCTATGACGTTATCTCAGAACGCCTCTGACTCATTGCCAGCGGATCGCCACTCGCGGCCGCTGACAATCGGTTTGGTCGCCGGGGAAACCTCCGGCGATATTCTTGGCGCGGGGTTAATCCGTGCCTTGAAATCCCGCCATCCTAATGCTCGCTTTGTAGGCGTCGCAGGACCTTTAATGCAAGCCGAAGGCTGTGAAGCTTGGTTTGAAATGGAAGAGCTGGCGGTGATGGGGATTGTTGAAGTCCTCGAACGTCTGCCTCGCCTATTAAAAATCCGTCGTGAGCTAACACAGCGCTTTAGCGAACTAAAGCCCGATGTGTTCGTTGGTATTGATGCACCTGATTTCAATATCACGTTAGAAGGGCGTTTAAAGCAGCGCGGTATTAGAACGATTCATTATGTCAGCCCTTCTGTTTGGGCATGGCGCCAGAAGCGTGTTTTCAAAATTGGTAAAGCAACGGATTTAGTGCTGGCATTTTTACCTTTTGAAAAAGCGTTTTATGACAAATTCAATGTTCCTTGTCGCTTCATCGGTCATACCATGGCGGACGCCATGCCGCTTAACCCTGATAAGCAAGCCGCGCGTCAAGCATTGGGAATAGCCCCAGATGCCTTGTGCCTCGCGTTGTTACCGGGAAGTCGCAGTGCTGAAGTGGAAATGCTGAGCGCTGACTTCTTGAAAACAGCGATGATTTTGCGAGAGAAATATCCTGCGTTAGAGATCGTCGTGCCTTTGGTTAATGCGAAGCGCCGTGAGCAGTTTGAGCGCATTAAGGCTGAGGTAGCACCTGACTTAACTGCGCATCTGCTGGATGGTCAAGCCCGTAATGCGATGTACGCTAGCGATGCAGCTTTGCTGGCATCGGGTACCGCGGCGTTAGAGTGCATGCTAGCTAAATGTCCTATGGTGGTGGGTTATCGAATGAAGCCTTTCACCTTTTGGCTGGCTGAGCGCTTAGTGAAAACCGACTATGTTTCTCTGCCTAATCTGCTGGCACGCCGTGAACTGGTTCAAGAGTTGTTACAGCATGACTGCCAGCCAGATAAATTGGCTGCGGCATTACTGCCATTGCTTGAGGGTGGTGAATCCACTAAAGCTTTGCAGAAGACCTTCCTCGAATTGCATCAAAGTATCCGCTGTGGCGCTGATGAACAAGCTGCCGATGCGGTGCTGTCATTGGTCAATCAATAAGCTAGTCAATCAATGGGCCGTAATTCAATGAGTGCCAATTTAATTAATGACATTTTTGTCTATCCATCTGCACAGTTTATTGCTGGTGTTGATGAGGTCGGGCGTGGCCCTTTGGTTGGTGCGGTAGTCACCGCTGCGGTTATTCTCGATCCCGCTCGTCCGATTATTGGCTTGGCTGATTCGAAAAAGCTAAGTGAAAAGCGCCGGAATGCGCTGTATGAAGAAATTGTTGAGAAAGCCTTGAGCTGGAGCTTAGGCCGTGCGGAACCGCATGAGATAGATGAGTTAAATATTTTGCATGCGACCATGCTTGCCATGCAAAGAGCCGTCGCGGGGTTATCCGTTGAACCCGATTATGTACTGATCGATGGTAACCGATGCCCTAAACTGCCAATGGCCTCTCAAGCTGTCGTGAAAGGCGATAGTCGGGTCGCAGAGATTAGCGCGGCGTCCATTTTGGCTAAGGTCACACGCGATCGCGAAATGGAAGTTTTAGATGCGCAATTTCCTGAATATGGATTTGCCCAGCACAAAGGTTATCCAACCGCTTTTCATCTTGAGCGTTTGGCCCAGTTAGGCGCAACAGTGCATCATCGCCGTAGTTTTGGGCCAGTTAAACGTGTTCTTGGAATCTGATTGAAACCTCTATATCCGTCATACTTGAAGCCGCATGTGTGGTGACTAAAATTGTTCCTCCTCGTGACGGAATTATCTATTCTGCCAAGAGCTCATGAACTGGACGTCTTCATGCAACGCCAATGATTTAGGGTATAGTGTTCCACGATGAGTAACTGCTTTTTATACGAGTAATTGATTTATGGCTGAACCACGTTTCATACATCTGCGCGTACATAGTGACTATTCCATGATTGATGGGCTGGCGAAAGTCGGCCCATTGGTTAAGAAAGTTGCTGCGCTAGGTATGCCAGCCTTTGCGATTACTGACCACACTAACATGTGTGGGTTAGTCAAATTTTATGGTTCGGCGCACGGCGCGGGTATTAAACCGATCATCGGCGCAGATGTATTTGTCAAAAGCGAATTGTTAGGGGATGAGCTTTCTCATCTCACTATTCTGGCAGCCAACAATACCGGCTACCAAAATCTTACTCTATTGATTTCGCACGCCTATCAACGTGGGTACGGTGCCGATGGACCAGTCATTGACCGTGATTGGCTGGTTGAATACCGCGAAGGTCTCATCTTGCTCTCCGGTGGTCGCCAAGGCGACGTCGGTAAAATGTTGCTGCGTGGTAATCAGCAACTGGCGCATGAGTGCGTCGATTTTTATCAGCAGTATTTTGCCGATAGTTATTATCTCGAACTGATCCGGACCGGCCGTCCAGATGAAGAGAGCTATCTCCATTTTGCTGTAGCACTGGCTGAGGAGCGAGAGCTGCCGGTAGTGGCAACTAACGACGTACGCTTCTTGGAGCCCGGTGATTTTGATGCACATGAAATTCGCGTGGCGATTCATGACGGTTTTACCTTGGACGATCCTAAACGGCCTAAAAACTACAGCGCTCAGCAATATATGCGCAGTGAAGAGGAAATGTGTGAGCTATTTGCTGACATTCCTGAAGCACTGGAAAATAGCGTAGAAATTGCCAAGCGCTGTAATGTCACGATCCGTTTAGGTGAGTATTTCCTACCGCAGTTCCCAACCGGCGAAATGTCGACGGAAGACTTCTTGGTTGCCAAATCCAAAGAAGGTTTGGAAGAGCGTCTGGAGTTCTTGTTCCCCGATCCGGAAGTACGCGCTAAGCGACGCCCTGAGTATGATGAACGTCTGGACGTTGAGCTAAAAGTTATCAACCAGATGGGATTCCCCGGCTACTTCCTGATCGTCATGGAGTTTATCCAGTGGTCGAAAGATAACGGTGTTCCGGTTGGGCCCGGTCGTGGTTCTGGTGCGGGTTCTTTGGTGGCCTATGCGCTGAAAATTACCGATTTGGATCCGCTGGAATTTGACCTGCTGTTCGAACGATTCCTGAACCCTGAACGTGTATCCATGCCCGACTTTGACGTCGACTTCTGCATGGAGAAACGAGATCGGGTTATCGATCACGTGGCGGAAATGTATGGCCGTGACGCGGTATCGCAGATTATTACCTTCGGAACCATGGCGGCGAAAGCGGTAATCCGCGACGTTGGTCGTGTGCTCGGGCATCCATACGGTTTTGTCGATCGTATATCGAAATTGGTGCCGCCAGAGCCGGGAATGACGTTGGCGAAGGCTTTTGAAGCCGAACCCCAGTTGCCTGAAATCTACGAGGCTGATGAAGAGGTTCGCGCGCTGATCGATATGGCGCGTAAGCTGGAAGGGGTAACACGTAACGCCGGTAAACATGCTGGTGGTGTGGTTATCTCGCCAACCAAAATCACCGATTTTGCGCCGTTATACTGTGACTCTGAAGGTAATCATCCGGTTACCCAGTTTGACAAGAGCGACGTAGAGTACGCTGGCCTAGTCAAGTTTGACTTCTTAGGACTGCGCACGCTGACGATTATCGACTGGGCGTTGGAGATGATTAACGCCCGTCGCGCTAAAGCGGGTGAAGATCCTATCGATATCGCGGCTATTCCGCTCGACGATAAAAAAAGTTTCGACATGCTGCAACGCTCGGAGACCACGGCGGTATTCCAGCTTGAATCGCGCGGCATGAAAGATTTGATTAAACGCCTGAAGCCTGACTGCTTCGAAGATATGATCGCATTGGTGGCGCTGTTCCGGCCAGGACCTTTACAGTCAGGGATGGTTGATAACTTTATTGACCGTAAGCACGGGCGCGAAGAGGTTTCTTATCCTGATGTTCAGTGGCAGCATGAGTCGCTGAAACCGGTACTGGAGCCGACCTACGGCATTATTCTGTACCAAGAACAGGTCATGCAGATCGCACAGGTGCTGTCTGGCTATACGCTGGGCGGAGCGGATATGCTGCGTCGTGCGATGGGTAAGAAAAAGCCGGAAGAGATGGCGAAGCAGCGCTCGGTGTTTAAAGAGGGCGCAGAGCGGATGGGGATCGACGGTGAGCTGTCGATGAAAATCTTTGACTTGGTAGAAAAATTCGCCGGTTATGGATTCAACAAATCTCACTCCGCAGCCTATGCCTTGGTTTCATACCAAACGTTATGGCTTAAAGCACATTATCCTGCTGAGTTTATGGCAGCGGTAATGACCGCCGATATGGATAACACGGAAAAAGTTGTTGGCTTGGTGGACGAATGCTGGCGAATGGGGTTGAAGGTGCTTCCGCCGGATATCAATAGTGGCCAGTATCACTTCCATGTGAACGATGATGGTGAGATTGTTTACGGTATCGGTGCAATTAAAGGCGTAGGTGAAGGGCCGATTGAGGCGATCATCGACGCACGTAACGAAGGCGGACATTTCAAAGAGTTATTTGATTTGTGTGCCAGAACAGACACCAAAAAGCTAAACCGGCGTATGCTGGAGAAGCTGATTATGTCTGGCGCATTTGATCGCTTGGGGCCGCATCGCGCGGCGCTGATGAACTCGCTTAATGACGCATTAAAAGCCGCTGACCAACACGCTAAAGCTGAGGCTATTGGTCAGGTGGATATGTTCGGTGTGCTGGCTGAGGCACCTGAACAGGTTGAGAAATCCTATAGCAGCGTCGCGCCGTGGCCTGCTCAGGTGGTATTGGATGGCGAGCGTGAAACGTTAGGTTTGTACCTAACCGGACACCCCATCACCCAATACCTTAAGGAGATAGAGCGCTACGCCGGTGGCATGCGCCTAAAAGATATGCATCCGACGGATCGGGGCAAAATGACCACTGCGGTTGGTCTCGTGGTAGCTGCACGAGTGATGACCACCAAGCGGGGTAATCGTATTGGCGTTTGCACACTGGATGACCGTTCTGGTCGTCTCGAAGTGATGCTATTTACCGATGCGTTAGATAAATACCAACATTTGCTGGAAAAAGACCGTATCCTGATTGCCAGCGGACAGGTCAGCTTTGATGACTTTAGCGGTGGGCTTAAAATGATCGCCCGCGAGCTAATGGACATCAGTGAAGCACGCGAAAAATATGCGCGTGGGCTTGCTATCTCGCTGACTGACAGGCAAATTGATGACCAGCTTTTAAACCGTCTCCGCGACTCGTTGGAACCACATCGGTCGGGGACGATTCCAGTGCATTTATACTATCAACGTGATAATGCACGCGCTAAGTTAAGATTTGGCGCGGCCTGGCGGGTAACGCCGACAGATCGCCTGCTAGTTGACCTGCGTACTCTGGTGGGTAACGAACAGGTCGAACTGGAATTTGACTAATATAGGAATACTATGAGTCTGAATTTTCTGGATTTTGAACAGCCGATTGCAGAACTTGAAGCGAAAATTGACTCGCTAACTTCAGTCAGCCGTCAAGACGAAAAATTAGATATTAATATCGACGAAGAAGTACAGCGCCTGCGTGACAAGAGCGTTGAGCTGACTCGTAAGATATTTTCTGATCTGGGTGCCTGGCAGGTTGCGCAATTAGCGCGCCATCCGCGTCGTCCGTACACGCTGGATTATATCGAGCATATTTTCACTGACTTCGATGAGTTGGCTGGCGACCGTGCCTACGCCGATGATAAGGCGATTGTTGGCGGTATGGCTCGTTTGAACGGTCGTGCGGTGATGATCATTGGTCATCAGAAAGGCCGTGAAACCAAAGAGAAAATCCGTCGTAACTTTGGTATGCCTGCGCCGGAAGGCTATCGTAAGGCTCTGCGCCTGATGGAAATGGCTGAGCGCTTTAAGCTGCCAATTATCACTTTTATCGACACACCAGGCGCATACCCTGGCGTTGGCGCTGAAGAGCGTGGCCAGTCAGAAGCCATTGCACGTAACTTACGTGAAATGTCTGGTTTGACCGTTCCAGTTATCTGCACCGTCATCGGTGAAGGTGGTTCGGGCGGGGCACTGGCGATTGGCGTGGGTGATAAAGTCAATATGCTGCAATACAGCACCTATTCCGTTATTTCTCCAGAAGGCTGTGCTTCGATTCTGTGGAAGAGCGCTGATAAAGCGCCACTGGCCGCAGATGCGATGGGCATTACCGCTCCTCGTCTAAAAGAGCTAAAGCTGATTGACTCTGTGATCCCTGAACCTTTGGGGGGAGCACATCGTGATGTTCCTGCGATGGCTGCATCACTGAAAGCTCAGTTGCTGGCTGATTTGAGCGATCTGGACGTGCTGGAAACTGAAGAGCTGTTGAATCGTCGCTATCAGCGTCTGATGAACTACGGCTACTGCTAATATCCGCCACACCTCATCTCTATTGTAAAGCCCGGTTATGCCGGGCTTTGTTGTTTTTATCAATCATTCAAATATTGCATTTTTCGAGTACCCTTTATAAGGGCACAATTATCACTGTAGAATTGCTTTCTGCTGAGTAAGGGGGTAATTTCCCTGAGAATCATTAGCATCTGGAGGATGTGTGAAACTCAATAAAGTCCACCATATCGCAATTATCGCGTCTGATTACCCACGCAGTAAGTCATTTTACTGCGATATTTTAGGCTTTACGTTATTGAGTGAGGTGTATCGTGCGGAGCGAGATTCCTGGAAAGGGGATTTGGCACTTAATGGTGATTACACGATTGAGCTGTTTTCGTTTCCACAACCTCCTGCGCGTGTTTCGCAGCCCGAAGCCTGTGGGTTGCGGCATCTTGCGTTTAGCGTAGATGATATTGATAGCGCAGTAACCCATTTGGCGCAGCACCAGATTCGTTGCGAACCGATACGCATTGATCCATACACTGAACGACGATTCACGTTTTTCACTGACCCTGATGGCTTGCCGCTTGAGCTTTATCAGGCGACCAATAGGTTAAAAAATAGTACCAATTGTTGAAATTATAATACCAATAGGGCGTAGGGTGCTGCGGTTTACTGTGTAACATCTTCCGCTGTGCTACTATTGCGCGCTTCTTTCCATTTCCCTCTGAGCCTTAGCACACCATGCAAGAGCAAACTTTCCGCGTTGGCGAATGGTTGGTTTTAGCCGCTGATAATAAGATCACCCGTGATGGTCGGTTATTAGTGCTAGAGCCTCGCCTCATCGATATGTTGAGCTACTTTGCTCATCATCCCGATACGGTACTAAGCAGGGATGAACTAATTGATAACGTATGGAAACGTAATATTGTCACCAACCATGTGGTGACTCAGTGTATCTCCGAGCTGAGGAAATATCTCAAAGACGGTCGCCCTGATGCGCCGGAATATATCGTCACCGTGCCTAAGCGCGGCTACAAGCTGGTTGAGCCCGTTATCTGGTGCGAAGAGGGCGGTGCAGATTTTACTATGCCAGCTCAGGCGCCTGTAAAAGTCGTTATCGATCATGAGCCAGAAGACGGCAGTGGTCAGCTTCCACTGAGCACGACTGTGGCTGAATCTCAGCGACAACAGGCTGACGCGCTGAATAGCCCAGCAACCGCAACAGAAACCGTTACCAAGAGTAAGGGTGAAAAAAAACGGTTGTCTAAGCTATGGCATTCGCGTTTTTGGGTCTGGGTGGCATTTCTTTCTTCACTGTTGCTGTGTATTTCTTTGGTCGGCTTGGCGGTGTTTAACCAGCGAGTGCCTGTTGCACCGGCGCCAATGTTGCTAAACCCACGCGACATTGATATTCGTATTCAGGGGGGCAACAGCTGTACCAACTGGACAAATCAGCTTTCTTACGTTGTCGGCCTGAGCGAAATGCTGGCGCAGGGCTTGAATACACATTCGACGTTTTTGGTGCATGATCAGACGAACTATAACTACGGTGGACCGAGTAGCTCTGGTAAGTCCATGTATATTGAGTTTGTGAATCAGCGCCACTATCGCGCGCAGCAGTGTTTTCTGTCAGTCCGCTTGATCGATAACGCTGATAGCTCAGTCATGTTGGAAAAACGCTACTTTATTACTACGGATAATTTGCTGACGGTACAGAAGGATTTCATCGATAGCATGTTCCAAACGTTAAAAGTCGTTCAACCTTCGAGTATGGTGCAGAGAATAGAAACGCTAGTACCGCAACATAGTCAGGTGTTACAGCTTTACTATCAGGCGCACCAATTATTGATTCAGGGCGACAGTGACTCACTGAACCAAGCCAGTGTCCTGCTTGCTCAGATTACAAAACAGTCGCCAGAGTTTATCTACGCGCGTGCGGAAAAAGCATTGGTTGATATTTTGCTGAACTCATATCAACCGTTTAATGCATCAGACTTGGCGGATCTCCGTAAAGAGATTACGGACGTTGAGGCTATTCCGTTATTGCAGAATAGCGCAATTATCCAGCAGATATATACGGTTGATTATTTAAGTCAGGGCAAAGTTGATGAGGCCTTTAAGATGATAAATAAAGGTATCGATTTAGAAATGTCTTGGCTGAACTATGTATTGCTTGGAAAGGTGTACGAATTGAAAGGTCAGAATAACCTTGCCGCTGATGCTTATATTACGGCATTCAATTTGAGGCCTGGAAATAACACATTAGACTGGATAAAGAATGGGGTTTTCCAGACTAACGTTATCCGTGTAGCACCTTATCTTGCCAATTACGATTTCTCTAACAACAATTAATTTGTATGATATTTAATCTAGCCTGTCTTCTTATAAAGGACAGGCTTTTTTTTACCTCCAAAGAATTATAAACCTCCCCCCAAAATCCTGCTGACAATGAAAAATATATGCATTAAATGTGTTGTTTTTTTGTGTGAGTGTATGTGTTAATTTTGTTTCTTTGTGTTGGTTATTTGCTTGAAATTCTTCGGGTAAATTTTATATCAACACTCTGTTTTTATTGAATAAAATCTATGTTTCTTGATGTTTTTTTACTTGTTAGATAAAAATGTCAAGATGTCATTTATTGGGACACGCTGATAATTTAACTTTACCTTTAGGACTTTTATTTTGCCGGTCAGTACCATGCATCCCATCAAGTCGGTCACCTAACTGCGGTAATGAGTGAATACGACTTTTCTGAAAATTAATCAGGAGCAACTGACCATGTCATCAAGCAAGAAAATCGGGCTAATTGCCTGCACCGGCGTAGTAGCTGGTAATATGATGGGGAGCGGTATTGCACTATTACCTGCGAACCTGGCGAGTCTCGGTTCCATCGCAATATTTGGTTGGATCATTTCTTTAATCGGTGCAATGTCACTAGCGTATGTATATGCACGTTTGGCTACTAAAAACCCTCAAGAAGGTGGCCCAATTGCTTATGCTGGTGAAATTGGTCCGGCATTTGGTTTCCAAACCGGTGTTCTTTATTACCATGCAAACTGGATTGGTAACTTAGCAATCGGTATTACCGCAGTTTCTTATCTTTCTACTTTCTTCCCAGTATTGAATAGCCCAATCGCAGCCGGTGCAGCCTGTATCGCGATTGTGTGGATCTTCACCTTCGTTAACATGTTGGGTGGTACTTGGGTAAGTCGTTTAACCACTATCGGTCTGGTTCTGGTATTAATCCCAGTCATTGGTACTGCTATCGCTGGTTGGGCTTGGTTTGACCCTGCGACTTATCACGCTAACTGGAACACTTCTGGTGGTACTGATAGCCACGCAGTTATCAAAAGTATTCTGTTGTGCCTGTGGGCGTTCGTCGGTGTTGAATCCGCAGCAGTAAGTACTGGTATGGTGAAAAATCCATCTCGTACCGTTCCACTGGCTACCATGTTAGGTACTGGTCTGGCAGGTATCGTGTATATCGCGGCAACTCAGGTTATCGCCGGTATGTACCCAGCTCACGAAATGGCTGCTTCTGGTGCACCGTTCGCAATGAGTGCTTCAACAATGGTCGGTGGTTGGGCTGCTCCTGCAGTATCTGCTTTCACCGCATTCGCATGTTTAACCTCTTTAGGTTCTTGGATGATGCTGGTGGGTCAAGCCGGTGTTCGTGCTGCTAAAGACGGTAACTTCCCTAAAGTGTACGGCGAGCTGGACAAAAACGGCATTCCTAAGAAAGGCCTGTTGTTAGCCGCAGTGAAAATGACCGTACTGATGATTCTGATCACTGTAATGAGCGCCAGCGGCGGTAAAGCGTCTGACCTGTTCGGTGAACTGACTGGTATCGCGGTACTGCTGACTATGCTGCCTTACTTCTACTCTTGCGTTGACCTGATTCGTTTCGAAGGCGCCAACGTGAAAAACCTGTTGAGCTTGGTTGCATCGGTTCTGGGTTGTTGCTTCTGCTTCATCGCTCTGATGGGGGCGGGTTCATTCGAACTGTCCGGTACCTTCATCGTGAGCCTGGTTATCCTGATGTTCTATGCACGTAAAATGAACTCACGCAAACCACAAGCTAGCGCAGACAGCAACGCATAAGTGACTTGGCTAACGCCACGAACACAACGAATTGAGTAATCCTCGCGATTACACACAGCAAGACAAATTAATTTATCCAGCCTCTCTCTGTTTGAAGTACTTCTACTGAAAAGTAGGGAGGGGCCAGCTTTTTGCCTGGAGAATTAGAGTATGAATATTATTGCCATCTTGAATCACATGGGCGTCTACTTCAAAGAAGAGCCTATCCGTGAACTGCACAAGGCACTGGAAGCACTGGATTTTCAGATTGTTTATCCAAACGACCGTGAAGACCTGCTGAAACTCATCGACAACAATGCACGTCTGTGCGGTGTTATCTTCGACTGGGATACTTATAATCTCGACCTGTGCGAAGAAATCAGCGCGATGAACGAACATCTGCCGGTTTATGCTTTCGCCAACACCCACTCCACTCTGGATGTTAGCCTGAACGATCTGCGTTTGAACGTTGAGTTCTTTGAATACGCACTGGGCGCAGCTCAGGATATCGCGCAAAAAATCCGTCAGAGCACCGATGCATACATCGACGAAATCCTGCCACCGCTGACCAAAGCACTGTTCAACTACGTTAAAGAAGGTAAATACACCTTCTGTACTCCGGGTCACATGGGCGGTACTGCGTTCCAGAAATCCCCAGTGGGTAGCATCTTCTATGATTTCTTCGGCGCTAACGCGATGAAATCTGATATCTCCATCTCTGTGGGTGAACTGGGTTCTCTGCTTGATCACTCAGGTCCACACAAAGAAGCTGAAGAATACATTGCGCGTACTTTCAACGCAGAACGCAGCTACATGGTGACTAACGGTACTTCTACCGCGAACAAAATCGTTGGTATGTACTCTGCACCTGCTGGCAGCACCGTTCTGATTGACCGTAACTGCCATAAATCTCTGACTCATCTGATGATGATGAGCGACATCACTCCTATCTACTTCCGTCCAACCCGTAACGCTTACGGTATTTTGGGTGGTATTCCTAAGAGTGAATTCCAGCACGACACCATCGCTGAACGCGTTGCACAAACTCCAAATGCAACCTGGCCAGTTCACGCCGTAGTGACTAACTCCACTTACGACGGTCTGCTGTACAACACTGATTACATCAAAGAAGCGTTGGATGTTAAATCCATCCACTTTGACTCTGCATGGGTTCCTTACACCAACTTCAGCCCGATCTACAAAGGTCTGTGCGGTATGAGCGGTGGCCGTGTTGAAGGCAAAGTCATTTATGAAACTCAGTCTACTCATAAACTGCTGGCTGCATTCTCTCAGGCTTCAATGATTCACGTTAAAGGTGATATCAACGAAGAAACCTTCAACGAAGCCTACATGATGCACACCTCTACTTCTCCTCATTACGGCATCGTGGCTTCTACCGAAACCGCAGCAGCAATGATGAAAGGTAATGCCGGTAAACGTCTGATCAACGGTTCTATCGAACGTGCGATTCGTTTCCGTAAAGAAATCAAACGTCTGAACTCCGAGTCTGAAGGCTGGTTCTTCGACGTATGGCAGCCAGAAGGTATCGACGAAGCGAAATGCTGGCCTTTGGATTCCAAAGACAACTGGCATGGCTTCAAAGATATCGATAACGACCACATGTATCTGGACCCAATCAAAGTCACTCTGTTGACTCCAGGGATGCAGAAAGATGGTTCAATGGCTGATACCGGTATTCCAGCGTCTATCGTCTCTAAATACCTGGATGAGCACGGCATCATCGTTGAGAAAACCGGTCCATACAACATGCTGTTCCTGTTCAGCATCGGTATCGACAAAACTAAAGCGCTCAGCCTGCTGCGTGCACTGACCGACTTTAAACGTTCATACGATCTGAACCTGCGCGTTAAGAACATGCTGCCTTCACTGTATCGTGAAGATCCAGAGTTCTATGAAAACATGCGTATTCAAGAACTGGCACAGGGTATCCATGCGCTGATTCAGCACCACAACCTGCCGGACCTGATGTACCGTGCATTTGAAGTGCTGCCAACCATGGTGATGAACCCACACGCGGCGTTCCAGATGGAACTGCGTGGCCAGACCGAAGAAGTTTATCTGGAAGAGATGATCGGCAAAGTGAATGCCAACATGATCCTGCCATATCCTCCAGGAGTTCCTTTGGTCATGCCAGGTGAAATGCTGACCGAAGAAAGTCGCCCAGTTCTGGAATTCTTGCAGATGCTGTGCGAAATCGGTGCGCACTACCCAGGCTTCGAAACTGATATCCACGGTGCATATCGTCAGGCTGACGGTCGCTACACTGTTAAAGTTATCAAAGAACAGAAGTAATAGACTGACTGAGGGGGCGTCCTAATAAAGGGCGCCCCCTTTTATTATGCAACCCCCTTAAATGGGAGATGACATGAAAACACCCTCACAACCGCGCGCTATCTACTATGTCGTAGCATTGCAAATCTGGGAATATTTCAGCTTTTACGGCATGCGTGCGTTACTCATTCTTTATCTCACCCATCAGCTAGGGTACAACGATACCCACGCTTTCAGTCTTTATAGTGCTTACGCCTCACTCGTTTATGTCACGCCAATCATCGGCGGGATCCTAGCAGACAAATTGTTAGGTAACCGGATGGCTGTGATTGCAGGGGCGATCCTGATGACGCTGGGCCATGTGGTCTTGGGCGTTAGTGCGGTTTCACCGTCTTCTCTCTATTTAGCCTTAGCCATCATTGTGTGTGGTTACGGGCTGTTCAAATCCAATATCAGCTGCTTGCTGGGAGAACTTTACTCTCCCGAAGATCCACGCCGCGACGGCGGTTTTTCACTGCTCTATGCAGCTGGGAATATTGGTTCGATCGTAGCGCCAATTGCCTGCGGTCTGGCTGCCGAACAATACGGCTGGCACGTCGGCTTTGCGCTGGCGGGGATCGGTATGTTTGCCGGTTTGATTATCTTCTTATGTGGGCACAAACATTTCCGCCATACCATTGGTGTGAACCATCAGGGGATGAAAAATACAACGCTGCGCATCCCAAACTGGGGGTGGTTGCTGGCGGCGGTGATTCTCTCTCCTCTGTTTGTTGCAGTGCTCTTCTGGCGCGACTGGTCGAGCTACGCTTTGGCTCTGGTGTGTGCTGGTGCCATTATTATTCTGGCCGGAATCTATCGTCGAGCAGAGCCTGAGCAGCGCAAAGGTCTGCTACAGATCGTGATCCTAATGTTGCTGGGAACGTTATTTTGGGCATTTGCTCAGCAGGGCGGAAGCTCGATAAGCCTATTTATCGATCGTTTTGTCAATCGCCAGTGGCTCTCTTTCACCATTCCGACGGCGGTATTCCAATCCGTGAATGGCTTTGCCGTGATGCTAAGCGGCGTGGCACTAGCTTGGCTGGTACGTGAAAATAGCAACGGCAATCGTATATTGCGCATCTGGGGTAAGTTTGCATTGGGTCTTGCGCTGATCAGCGCAGGGTTTGGCATTCTTACTTTTAATGCTCGTTGGGCCGCGGTTCATGGGCAGGGTTCCATGGCGCTGACCGTATTGGGCTTAGCGGTTATGGGATGCGCAGAACTGTTTATCGATCCAGTTGCGATGGCACAGATCACACGTCTGAAAATACCGGGAGTGACGGGCGTCCTGACCGGTATTTATATGCTCGCGACTGGATCGATAGCTAATTATCTAGCAGGAATTATTGCCAACCAAACGGCAGAAGTTTCATTTGAACAGGGTGGAGAAGCAACGGCGCATTCCGTTATGGCTTATGTGAGCGTCTTTAGCGATATCGCCTGGGGCGCGCTCGGCTGCGTGGGATTAGTCGCGTTAATCTGGCTGTGCCATATGTTGATGGTACGCCGTAATGCAATTGCCGCCGAGTCGTGCGAATAAGGACTTGCTTCCAACAGAGCGGATGGTTAACGTTCTGATATTCAATCGTTCAGGGCGGTGACCGCGCCGTAAAGTTTCATGAATAGCTCAGAAATCCAGATGCGAATTGCCAGCAAGCTTCAGGGGCGTTCGCAACTGATGGTTGCTTTTAGCGGTGGACTTGATTCCACCGTACTTCTGCATGCGCTAGCACAACTGCGCATGCAGAATTTTCCTCATCTACAACTGCGTGCAGTCCATGTACATCATGGACTAAGCCGCTATGCCGATTTATGGGTCGATCATTGCGAGTCCGTTTGTCGCCAGTGGCAGGTTCCCTTGAAGGTGCTACGCGTTAAGGTTGATTCCCAACGCAGCGGAGTAGAGGCGGCAGCGCGCGACGCGCGATATCACGCCATTGCTGACGAAATAAGTCATCACGAAACGTTGCTCACGGCTCAGCATCTCGATGATCAGTGCGAGACGTTTTTGCTGGCGCTTAAGCGTGGCAGTGGTCCAACCGGACTCTCTGCGATGGCGAGCCATATGCCATTCTTCAGCACTGAACAGCTCCGTCCTCTGCTGGATATCAGCCGTGCTCAGCTTGAGGAATATGCTGCTAACTACGATCTCAAATGGGTCGAAGACGACAGCAACCAAGACGATCGCTTCGATCGCAATTTCCTGCGCTTGCGCGTCATTCCGAATCTACGCGATCGCTGGCCGCATTTTCCCGAAGCGGTTGCTCGTAGCGCCAGCTTGTGTGCAGAGCAAGAACAACTGCTCGATGAGTTACTGCTAGAGTCGCTGCAATCGCTCATGAGTGAAGATGATTCGCTCAATATTGACGGCCTATTACCTATGTCGGAGGCCAAACGTTATGCGCTATTACGGCGTTGGATCGCCTGCTTTGGCGTCATGATGCCGACCCGAGAGCAACTCCAATTGCTCTGGTCTGAAGTCGCCATGGCACGCGAAGATGCCGAGCCTCAGCTTCAGCTTGGCAAAAGCCAAATCCGCCGTTACCGCCAGCATCTTTATCTATTGCCGCCGCTGCGTTCCCTAAAAGAGCAGGTGATAGCATGGGATCCGCGAGAGTCGTTGTCGCTGCCCGATGGGCTCGGTGAACTACAGCTCGGTAGCCGAGGAATATGTGTACGCGCCCCGAAATTCGATGAAGCTGTCTCAATTCGCTTCGCCGCCCATGGCACACTACGCATCGTTGGCCGCCGCCATTCGCGACCAATAAAAAAAATCTGGCAAGAACACAATATTCCACCATGGGAACGCGAGCGAACGCCTATGCTCTACTATGGTGAAACGCTCATCGCCGCTCTCGGTGTATTCATCACCCAGAATGGGCAGGCCGTGGCGAATGAGCCAGTATGGAATATTCACTGGACCAAAGACTGGATGTAAATCTCCGTCATAATTCAGGCCACAGATGCGTTGGCTGCACGCGTTCACCCTAGTCACTTACCAGTGTAAGCTCCTAGGGATTCACGTGTTTGCCGCCTTCCTGTGACCTGAATTATTTAGGAGATTTGGTGTTGTCATAATTGAAGCTGCCTCGGCGTTAGCTGTGCTTGCTTACCCGAATCACTTACTTATGTAAGCTCATCGGGATGCGCTCGCTTGCTTGCTTGATGCTGCTTCAATTACGTTGAGGATAATCTCCGTCATAATTCAAGCCACAGACGCGTTGGCTGCACGCGTTCACCCTAGTCACTTACCAATGTAAGCTCCTAGGGATAGTTCGTTCATGAAAGAATAAATAGCGCGGGTTGACGTGATTGCAATGTCGAGGAACATAACAATGATGAAAAAATTAATGGCTGCGGTCGTGCTGACGGCGGTGGCTTCTTTGCCAGTGCTGGCGGCGGGTGATGCGGCAGCAGGTAAAAGCAAGGCGATGACCTGTGTCGCCTGTCACGGTATGGAAGGTAAAGTGACGGTGCCGATGTATCCGAATCTAGCAGGTCAGAATGCGATGTATCTTGAGCAGGCGCTGAAGGATTATAAAAGCGGGGGGCGTTCCGGCGGGCAGGCTGAGGTGATGAAGGCCTACGTTGGCAATCTTTCTGAGCAGGATATCAGCGACTTAGCCGCCTACTATGCAAGTCTTAAACCCTAGCCAGCCTTAAATCCAAACTTAAATCCAAAATAGAAAGGGCGATGATTTCATCGCCCTTTCTATATCTGTGGCTGGAGATGTGTGCCGAAAGGGGTTAAGAAATGCTTACGTTGACGGTACCAATTTCAGGGTGACTGAAGCTGGCTATATGGTCTAAACGTAACTCCCGTGGCTCGCCGTCTTGCTCAATGATCAGATACTCTACGTGTTTACGCGAAATCAAATCATTGGCTTTAGCTTGCAACTTCTCTCCGTTGCGCAGTTCTAGCGCCAGTATCAGATGATGCTGGCAGGCGAGTTCCAAATTGTCGTAATCGTCACAGTTGATTGGCTGATACTCTTCAATTTTCGACATAATCACTCACCAATAAGTTAGCGGCGGCATAGGCCGCCTGTTCCCTAACGGCAGATGGCAGCGCTTCATTGGCTGCAACCTCATCCAGAGCTTTTAAAACACAACCTAACGCATCAGGTATATACCCCAAATCTCCACTGCCAATCTGGGCATACATACGGCGTACTAACTCAGAATATTGCTGCAAAGTTATCCTCCTATAAAGCTTATCCCAATGACGGGCAGTTGGTAAAAACCGGCATGAGGATAAGCTCTGCTTATCTCAACGACTATAGCACAGTCGCTCTCACTAGAAAGCAGCTAGAGCCGTTGCGCAACGCAATTAATTCGTTCTTTACACGTGACAATCCCCAGCCGACTAGTTGGCTGGAAGGGGATACGGTACACTGTAAATAATTATACGAGAGGATTTTATGGCATTAAAGGCAACGATTTACAAAGCTAACGTCAATATTGCAGATATGGATCGTCATTTTTATCATGATGCTTCTTTGACGCTGGCACAGCATCCCTCAGAAACCGAACAACGAATGATGCTGCGACTTTTGGCCTGGATTTGCCATGCGAACGAGCGTTTGACGTTCACTAAAGGTCTATGTGCCGACGATGAGCCAGAGTTATGGTTGCGCAACGATTACAACGGAATCGATTTGTGGATTGAACTCGGTTTACCCGATGAGAAACGTCTTAAAAAGGCCTGCTCGTTATCGCAGGAAGTGGTGCTCTACGCTTATAGTGAACGCGCGGGCAGAGTGTGGTGGCAGCAAAATCAGGCAAAACTGAGTGGTCTTAAGGCGCTTTCCATTCGTTTTGTCAGTGATGACATCATGGCTCAGTTGCCAAAATTTGCTAGTCGCACCATGGATCTACAGGCCACGATACAGGAAGGCGCCATTTGGCTGTCTGATGCGCAACAAAACGTAGAGATCCAGTTTGACCATTGGAAACCTGCGGGAGTTTAAGATGTTGCAGATAACCAATACCGTTTCTATTGCTGATGACGAAATTGAACTCACCGCGATCCGTGCGCAGGGTAACGGGGGTCAGAATGTGAATAAGTCATCCACGGCGATTCATCTACGTTTTGATATTCGTACCTCCAGTTTACCTCCGTTGTATCAGGAGCGTTTATTGGCGATGAGTCATCATCTGATTACTTCTGACGGCATCGTGGTGATTAAGGCGCAGGAGCATCGTAGTCAGGAGTTAAACCGAGAAGCGGCGCTAGCGAGATTAGCTGAATTGATTAAATCGGCGGGGGTGGTTGAGAAAGTTCGCCGTCCTACTAAGCCGAGCCGAAATGCAAAGCGTAAGCGGGTCGAAAGCAAAACCCGACGCGGGGTGACCAAGTCTTTACGCGGTAAGATTAGTGCTGATTAATATTAGTACTTTATGTGCGGCTTAAGACAAACATGATAAAGATCCACAGTAGGAGAATAACTGTGAAAAAATTGGCTATTTCGCTGTTTCTGGCAGCGGGTGCGATGGCACTGTTCGGGTGTAATGCTCGTTCTCAATATGTAGAACAACCTCTCCAGCCGATGGCGCAAAGTTTTCAGGGCGTGTTGCCTTGTGCTGATTGTCAGGGTATGGATACGTCGCTGTTTTTGGAAAAAGATGGCACTTTTGTTCTAAAAGAAGTTTACCGTGGTACACGTGACGGCGATCAGGCCTTTGCGGAATACGGTAGCTGGCAGCGCACCGCCGATAAACTGGTGCTTACCGGTACAGACGGCAGCAAGCGTTATTTTCGTCCTAAAGGCAATGATTTAAACATGCTGGACGCCAGCGGCAACGATATCGACTCCGCGTTGAATTACACGCTGAAAGCGACAGATGCGCCGCTGCCAGTTACGCCGATGACGTTTAAAGGCATGTATGTTTACATGGCCGACGCGGCGACTTTCCATGATTGCGCTACAGGCAAAAATTTCCCGGTGAGCAATAACATTGCTTTGGAGCAGGGGTATAGCCGTGCTCAGGGCGAAGCGGGTCAGCCGGTATTTTTGGAAATTCAGGCACACTTTGCCATAACGCCATCGATGGAAGATGGGATGGTTGAAAAAGCGATTGTCCCTGACGGTCAGCCTCGATTTGATGCTAAAGGCGCTTGCGCTAACTGATATCGTTCAATAAGACCTCAGGGCGAGAGCCCTGCGGTCATTAAATTTTGTCTGAGTGATGCAGTACCACGAACTTATCCCACAGCTGTTCGTTGCTTTCTAAATGAGCCGGATCGCGAATAATTGTATTATCGATGGGGCAAACCTTCATGCAGGTTGGCTCATCGTAGTGACCCACGCACTCGGTGCAGCGTTCGGCATCAATCTCGTAAATATCCATTCCCATGGAAATCGCTTGGTTCGGGCACTCCGGCTCGCACATGTCACAGTTGATACATTTTTTTGTGATCAGTAGGGCCATAACTCTCTCATAACGTTGCTGGGTGGTCGCGAACCAAGTCGGCTAAACCACTCGTGTGGGGCGGATAAATACTCGCGGGGGCGCGATTATACCCCCTCCAGCGACAGACACCAATTTTTTACTCAGGTTATTCCTTTGCGGTGAGCTTTGGTTTAGCTCGGTGCAGTTTATGGGATGCCATAGTTGTATCTTGAAGAGATGCTGGTTACCGTTATGACAGGATTTTTGTCTAGAGGATGGGATTTCGCTTTCCCGAGGAGCCATTTTGACCGATAACCCGTCAGCGAAAAATACACACCGCGTGGTCTTTTTTGACCTTGATGGCACTCTGCATCAGCAAGATATGTTTGGGCGCTTTTTAAGATTTCTGATTTGGCATATGCCGCAAAATTTGCTGCTAGTGATCCCATTATTACCCGTGATTGCTTTTGGCTTGATCGTGCAGGGCAGAGCCACGCGTTGGCCGATAAGCCTGTTGCTTTGGGCGATCACTTTTGGTCATCGAGAATCGCGCCTGAATGCGCTAGAACGTCAGTTTGTTCAAGCCTTCAAGCGTGATGTTGTTCCTTTTCCCGTAGTTCTGGGGCGGCTGAAAGAGTATCTCGGCAGCCAAACCGCAGAGGTGTGGTTGATTACCGGATCGCCACAGCGTTTGGTTGAACAGGTTTATGCTGATGAACCTTTTATTCATCAGGTGAGGATGATCGGCAGTCGCATGGTGCGTAGAAACGGCGGCTGGGTGATGCCGCTGCGCTGTTTAGGGCAGGAAAAAGTGGTTCAGCTAGAAATGCAGTTGGGTAAACCTCTTAAGTTATTCAGTGGATACAGTGACAGCCAGCAGGATAATCCACTACTGGCGTTTTGCGAGCACCGTTTCCGCGTGAGCCCAACGGGAGAACTCCAGCAACTGGAGTGAATGAGAAAGCCTCTACGGGGGCGTAGAGGCTAGGCTAAGTTAGCTACGTTGCGAGTCTAACACTTCGTTATCGCGCGCCGCCTGTTGTGCGCGTGTATGGCTTTCGATCAGCAACTGATAATGAGGCATTGCCTGCGCATACACTTCAGCCCACTGTTCCGCGTCAGGGCGATTCCAAGTACCTTGTAGCTCTGAAATAGTGCCCATGGTGTCGATAGGGACAACGCCTGCCTGCGTTAAGCGTGCAATCGTTAAATCGCTGGCCATTTGTGAAACGGTGCCTGAAGCATCAACAACGGCAAAGACTTTATATCCCTCATAGATAGCGCTGATGCACGGGAAGGCCAAGCAGACGCTGGTAATCGTGCCAGCGATAACCAAGGTTTTCTTGCCGGTTGCTTTCACTGCATCAACAAACTCCTGTGAATCCCACGCGTTAATTTGCCCTTTACGCGCCACGTAGGTAGCGTGCGGTGCGGCTGCGTGAATTTCTGGGATTAACGGGCCATTAGGTCCTTGCGGTACAGAGGCTGTGGTAATGACCGGAATTTGCAGTAAATTTGCCGCCTTTGCCAGCGCGATGGCGTTGGCTCGCAGTTGGGGTAAATCGATATCTTTAACCACCTGAAACAGACCGCTTTGGTGGTCGATAAGTAAGAGCGCGGTATCGTTAGGATCGATAGTCGGCTTAGCGCCGTTAAAGTTAGCAATATGGTTATTCATAGGATGACCTTTTAGTTTTATGACAGGGGATCTATCTAATTGAAAAGTAGGGACGTCCTTGTCCATGACGACTACTGGCTCGTCATTCGTCCAAAATGACCGGTTTGAAAATCACTCAATGCCTGAACAATTTGCTGTTGGCTGTTCATGACGAACGGGCCATAACCCACGATGGGTTCATCGAGTGGCGCGCCGCTGAGCAGTAATGCCACAGAGTCGCTGTGTGCGGTCAGGGTGATGCTCTCGCCTTCAACAGAAAACAACGCCAGTTCCGCATCATGCAGGAGCTTTTGCCCATTCACTTCCACCGCACCTTTCAGTACCACCAGAATGGCATTGCGCCCAGCGGGTAGCGTGAAGTTCGTTGTCTTGCCGGCATTAAGCTTCATGTCCCACACATCGAGCGGTGAGAAGGTATGCGCTGGGCCTTGGTGTCCGCTGAACTCACCGGCGATAACGCGTAGCTGTCCTGCATTATTTTCAAGATCGAGCTGTGGGATCTGGGCTTTCAGCAGCGTTTGATAACCTGGTTCTGTCATCTTGTCTTTCGCGGGCAGATTAACCCACAGCTGTACCATCTCTAACGTGCCACCCGTGGCTGCAAATGACGGTGCATGAAACTCCTCGTGTAAAATCCCCGCGCCGGCGGTCATCCACTGCACGTCTCCTGCGCCAATAAAGCCGCCATTTCCGGTGGAGTCGCGATGTTCTAACTCCCCCTGATAAACAATGGTGACAGTCTCAAAGCCACGATGAGGGTGCTCACCCACGCCACGGCGTTTGTCCGTTGCTGAGAACCGTTGTGGGCCGGCATAGTCCAATAATAGAAACGGGCTGATGTATTCGCCTTGCTGGTTATAAGAAAACAGGCTGCGAACCGGAAAACCGTCGCCCACCCAATGTGAGCCAGGAGCGCTGTAAACGCCGATAATCTTTTTCATGATTTTGCTCCGCTTAGCCAAATTCGATGTAATAAGTCTAATTCAGCGCAAGTTGGTGCAGTAGTAGGCGTAAATGTGTTTCACTGTTCTAAATTTGGAACAATTGGAGTTGTACGATGTATGACTTAAATGAAATGTTTTTATTTGTTCATGTCGTCGAAAATCAGGGCTTTGCCGCTGCTGGACGTGCGCTAGGTATGCCGAAATCTAAAATCAGTCGCCGAATTGCCCAGTTGGAAGAGCGTTTAGGTATCCGGTTAATTAACCGCTCGACGCGCCGTTTTTCGGTAACGGATTTGGGCCAAGAGTATTACCACCACTGTCGTGCGATGGTGGTGGAAGCCGAGGCGGCAGAAGAGTTGGTTGCACGCCGCCACTCAGAGCCCTGTGGCACGATTAAGATAAGTTGCCCGACTTCACTGTTGGATTATTGGGTGGGGTCTATGCTGTCGCGTTTTATGCTGCGTTATCCACGCGTGAACTTGCAAATAGAGAGCACCAACCGAAAGGTTGATGTGATCCACGAAGGGATTGATATTGCCATTCGTGTGCGGATGTCTCCGCTGGAAGACAGCGAATTGGTGGTTAAACGACTGGGGAATAGCCGACAGATGCTGGTGGCAAGTCCGGCATTGATTGATGGGAGAAACATGACGCCTGCGGCGCTCAGTGAGCTTCCGGCATTACATTGGGGATGGGTACAAAGTGATTATAGCTGGCGACTTCAAGGGCCTAATAGCGCGACGGCACACATTAGCTTCCAGCCTCGGATAGTCACCGATAATCTAAGTTTGCTCTGTCAGGCCGCCGTTGCCGGGTTGGGTGTGGTTCATTTGCCGTATGTCGTTGCGCGTAGTGCGTTGGCAAGCGGTCAACTGGTCGACGTGCTGCCGCAGTGGCATCCATCGTCGGGGTTAATTCATGCCGCTTATCCTAGCCGTAGAGGACTCCTACCGGCGGTGAAAACGTTGCTCGATTTTCTGGGTGAAGAGTTTCAGCACAGTGATTTGATGTAGAGCTAACTCGGGGCATAAAAAAGGTAGGCACTATGCCTCAATGCTTGTCAGTTAAGCCTGATTTTAGGGGAAGTACACCGATGGGGTCGTAGCGGCGAAGCCGCCGGAGTGCCCCGCGGTGTGCTAGCCCCGTGTATCTCGATCCCTTAAATGAACAGCATTAGGCACTATGCCTACCTTTGTCTTTTTAACTCAGAAGGTTATTACATTGCTGCCTTAAAGATAGCGACGATTTCTTCGTGAGTTGCTTGAATTGGGTTAGTGAATCCACAGGCATCTTTCAGCGCGTTAGTTGCTAACGTTGGCAGATCTTCGATTTTAACGTTCAACTCGGTTAAACCTGCAGGGATATTGACATCTTTGGCCAGTTTACGAATTTCAGCGATGCAGGCATCTGCGCCCTGTTGGTCATTCATGTTGCTGACGTCAACGCCCATTGCGGCTGCGATATCTTTTAGGCGAGAAGCACAAACTTTCGCATTAAAGATCTGTACGTGTGGCAGCAGAACCGCGTTGCACACACCGTGCGGCAGATCGTAGAAACCGCCAAGTTGGTGTGCCATGGCATGCACATAGCCCAGTGACGCGTTGTTAAATGCCATACCAGCCAAGAACTGGGCATAGGCCATGGTTTCACGTGCTTCCATGTTGCTGCCGTTTTCAACTGCGTGGCGCAGAGATTGGCTGATCATGGTCACCGCTTTCAGTGCACAGGCGTCGGTGATTGGGTTCGCCGCAGTAGAAACATAGGCTTCTACGGCGTGAGTTAGCGCGTCCATACCGGTTGCCGCTGTCAGGCCTTTTGGCATTCCCGCCATCAGCTCAGGATCGTTAACGGACAAAATTGGAGTGACGTGCTTATCAACGATCGCCATTTTGATGTGACGGTCGATATCGGTAATGATGCAGAAACGGGTCATTTCTGACGCGGTACCGGCAGTGGTATTGATAGAAATCAGCGGCAGCTGTGGCTTCGCTGATTTATCAACGCCTTCATAATCACGAATGTCACCTCCGTTGGCAGCGACCAGCGCAATACCTTTCGCGCAGTCGTGTGGAGAGCCACCGCCAAGGGAAATAACACAGTCGCTTTTATGCTGACGTAGAATTTCCAGACCTTCAGCTACGTTAGTGCTGGTTGGGTTTGGATGAGTGCCATCGTACACGGCGCTTTGGATACCAAGATCGGCAAGCAGAGATTGTACTTTAGCAACGACGCCGATTTTGTTCAGGACGGCATCGGTGACGATCAGCGCGTGTTTGTAGCCATAGCCTTTCATGGTGGTTGCAGCTTCTGCGAGGCAGCCAGCACCAATCATGTTCACAGATGGGATAAAGAAGGTAGAAGTTGTCATCGTGTCATTCCTTAATGTGAGAAAATTAACATCACGATACTACTCAAGAGGTAGAGTAAATCTGATCTTCCTCAAGATCTGGTAGGAATAAAATGATAGCAAAATTAATACATTGATTATTTATATATTCGTGTCTTGTGTGATGTTTGGCATGTATAAATATTCTGCTGTGGTTAAACGTGTTAGTCCTGCTAACCTATCTTTACGCGGGTGTAAAATTAGGGGGGATAAAGGAGAGAATGAGTCAGCCCCCCGAAGCCGATGGTTTTTGCATCGAGGGGAATAATCGTGTGATTATTTTATCATGGCCTGTGTTTTTTCAACGTCTTTGAGGCCGCCTTCATTAATAGCGTTTTTGTAACCCATATCTTGCAGCAGTTTTTCAGCTTTACCAGACTGGTTACCCGTATTGCAGTAAAGGTGCAGCGTATCGTTCTTGTCCTGTGTCACTTCGCTGATGCGTTGATCCAGTTGTTTTAACGGAATATTCACGGCACCTTTTACGTGAGTTTCCTGATACTGGTCTGGAGTGCGAACATCGATCCAATGTTCTGCAGCCCACAAAGAAGTGGAGGCCATAAGCATGACACCGGCGAGTAGCGCTTTTTTTACCATTCGAGTTTGACCAAACATCGTGATACATCTCCTTTTCAACGTTGAATAAAATAGACGGCTTAAGCCTTTTACATCGTACGTGATTCTTTGGCATAAAACTTTGCGCCCAGACCGCATAGTAAAAATAGTGCAAAGGTGTTGAACGATGATGATTAAGCCAAAGATGCAACTTCAAGCAAGAAAGGTATAATGCGCGCCCTGAATGAACGGAGGTGAGCACGTGAGCGAACTAAATGATGCTTACTGGATGAAGCAAGCGTTAGCACTAGCGCAAAAAGCATGGGATCAGGGCGAAGTTCCCGTAGGGGCTATTTTGGTGCTGGATGATGAAGTCATAGGGCAGGGATGGAATCGCCCAATTACCCGCCACGATCCTACCGCACACGCTGAGATTATGGCGTTACAGCAAGGGGGGCAAATTGTGCAGAATTATCGGCTGCTCAACGCGACGCTGTATGTGACATTAGAGCCCTGCGTGATGTGTGCTGGCGCAATGGTTCACAGCCGTATCAAGCGTTTGGTGTATGGTGCGAGTGATTTAAAAACTGGGGCGGCGGGATCTTTGCTAGATGTTTTACGTCATCCGGGGATGAACCATCAGATCGAGATTACCGCTGGCGTGATGGCGAATGAATGTTCAGAGATGCTAAGCCAGTTCTTTCAGCAGCGTCGCGAGCAGAAAAAAGCCGAGCGCGAGGCTCGGCGCCTAAACCAACCTGATCGAGCAGATTAAAACGGTAGCAGCCCGCGAGGGCTGCGCTTAGGCTTCCCTTCAAGTGCATCTTCCGGTGATACGGCTGGATAGCCTTTACCGAGAAGTGCCTGGCGGGTTTGCTCGGCGGCGACTTGTTTCTCTTTTTCTAACAGATACCCTTCCAGACTAACCAGATAACGGCGAATGTTTTCGACATACTGATAGGCCTCATGCCCACGTGCGTAGCCGTAGGTGAGATTCTGGTTATACTTCTTCTGGCTTAACATCGGCAATCGCTGCTTCACATCAACCCAGCTATTAGGATTTCCGCCCTGTTTTTGTGTCAATTGACGCACGTCTAGCATATGACCATAGCCCATATTGTAGGCGGCCAGTGCAAACCAAATTTTCTCATCTTCAGGGATAGTGTCCGGCAGTTTATCCATCAAACGTTCAAGGTATAAAGCGCCGCCCGCAATGCTTTGTTCGGGATCGAGACGATCTTTGACGCCAAGCCCATCAGCTGTAGCGCGAGTGAGCATCATCAACCCGCGAACGCCCGTGGGGGAGGTTGCTTGAGGATTCCAATGAGATTCTTGATAGGCAATTGCGGCTAACAGTTTCCAGTCGATTTTGTCTGCATATTTTTTAAAGATATCGCTCAAATCTGGCAGTACGTTATCAATTGCAGCTAAAAACGTTTTGATGTCGACGTAGTCAAAGCCGCCCACATGGCCTAAATACTTCTCTTCGAGCCTAGCAAGAGAGCCGTCGTCCACCATGTTGCTGAAAAAATCCAAAACGGCGGCATATAAGCTGTCGTCGTCAGTGCGGTTCAAATACCACATGACTGGCTCTTCATCGCTGATATCAAAAGCAACGGCGAGTTGAGGATGGATGCGTTGAAACAGTGCCACGCTGACAGAGTCCGCAATGGTGTAATCCAGTTTACCCTGAACGACACGCTGCATAAGCTCGTTAGAAGAGAGATCGCTGGAAGATTCCCAAGTGAGATTAGGATATTTATTCTGCTTATATTGGCTCAGCGTGGTGACGTGGGCTGAGCCTGATTGCACCGCAAGCGTACCGCTTAAATCGTTCAGCGATTTTGGGCGGGACTTACCTTGTCGATAAACCAACTGTTGTGATACCGAGTAATAAGCAGGGCCAGTGCGAAAACGGCTCAGGCGCTCGGTATTATAAAGCAAACCGGCTGCAACCAGATCGCTTTTACCACTATCCAAATCGTCAAATAATTCGGGCAATGTGCCACGCACACGAACTTTTAGCTTTACGCCAAGATAATCAGCAAAGCGTTTTGCCAGCTCATAGTCCAAGCCGCTCACGTTTTTCCCATCAGCCTGATAGGTTAAGGGAGAATTAATCGTGCTGACCCGCAGTTCCCCACGGTCAAGGATCTGTTGTAGCTGGCTCTCATTTCCGCTACGCCACGGAATGTTGGGCCATAGCGCAAGCGCCAGCAGGGCAGAAACGATACCAATAAGATAATAATTATATTTTATACGTTTCAAATAGTTATCTCATGAATGTGTATCGAGTTGTGAGGCTGTGTTTGCAGGATAGTATATGGCTAAATCAACAGGTAGGCGGCATTTTGCGCAACAAAGCGTCAGTGCGCAACTCAAAAAACACATAAATTTTATCTCACTATGAAACACCCTATGTGAAATAAAGGCTACGCAAACGGTTTCGTCTGGCGTGTAGATTCTCTATAATGTCTCCCGCTTTCCCCCTGTTTCGCCCACTGAGGCGGTTGTAGACAAGGTTATTTGACCTTTCACAGCCATCTCGAAGACGAGAGAACCTAGATGACGGACTTATTTCCAATGGAAATCATGCGTGGCTCACCCGCTTTGTCGGCTTTTCGTGTTACCCAACTGCTGTCTGCTTGTCAGGACGCTAATCTTCCAGTCAACGATATCTATGCTGAATATGTGCACTTTGCTGACGTCAGCGCGCCTCTCTCAGCAGAAGAAAAGGCGACACTCCAGCGTTTGTTAAAATACGGCCCTTCTTTGGCCGAGCACGAACCCAAAGGTCGTTTGCTGTTGGTGACACCACGCCCTGGAACCATTTCCCCGTGGTCATCTAAAGCAACTGACATTGCGCATAACTGTAATCTTCCACAGGTGATCCGTTTAGAACGTGGCGTAGCTTATTACGTGGATGCACCTGAACTTACCGATGCGCAGTGGCAAAAATTGCAGGGTCTGTTGCACGACCGCATGATGGAGCGTGTATTCCATGAATTGCAGGACGCTCAGAAACTCTTTAGCCACCAATCTCCCGCGCCAGTACAGAGCGTCGATATGTTGGGAAAAGGCCGTAGCGCGCTGGTTGAAGCTAATACACGCCTAGGACTGGCGCTGGCCGACGATGAAATCGATTACCTCTTGGAATCGTTCACTCGCTTGGGGCGTAATCCAAACGACATTGAGCTTTATATGTTTGCTCAGGCGAACTCTGAGCACTGCCGCCACAAGATTTTTAATGCCGATTGGATTATCGATGGGCAGGAACAGCCAAAATCGCTGTTCAAAATGATTAAGAATACCTATGAGCAGACGCCAGATTACGTGCTGTCGGCTTATAAAGATAACGCCGCGGTGATGGAAGGTTCTTCGGTGGGGCGCTTCTTTGCCGATCCGGAATCAGGTGTGTATGACTACCATCAGGAAGACGCTCATATCCTGATGAAGGTGGAAACCCACAACCACCCAACGGCGATCTCTCCGTGGCCTGGTGCGGCAACCGGCTCTGGTGGCGAAATTCGTGATGAGGGCGCAACGGGCCGCGGTTCCAAGCCCAAAGCGGGTCTGGTCGGTTTCTCCGTTTCCAACCTACGCATTCCTGGCTTTGAACAGCCGTGGGAACAGGATTTTGGAAAACCAGAACGCATTGTAAATGCTTTAAGCATTATGACCGAAGGCCCATTAGGTGGGGCAGCGTTTAACAACGAATTTGGCCGTCCAGCGCTGCTGGGTTATTTCCGCACCTATGAAGAACAGGTGAAAAGTCATAACGGCGTTGAACTACGGGGTTACCACAAACCTATTATGTTGGCGGGCGGTATCGGAAATATTCGCGCGGAACACGTACAGAAAGGCGAGATCACCGTGGGTGCCAAGCTCATTGTGCTTGGCGGGCCTGCGATGAATATTGGTTTAGGTGGTGGCGCGGCCTCTTCAATGGCATCAGGCCAGTCTGACGCGGATCTGGATTTTGCATCGGTACAACGTGATAACCCAGAGATGGAACGTCGTTGTCAGGAAGTGATCGATAGTTGCTGGCAGTTGGGTGATGAAAACCCGATTCAGTTTATTCACGACGTTGGCGCCGGCGGATTATCGAATGCGATGCCTGAGTTGGTGAGCGACGGGGGTCGTGGTGGGCGTTTTGAACTGCGCGATATTCTCAACGATGAGCCAGGAATGAGCCCGCTGGAGGTTTGGTGTAACGAATCACAGGAACGCTATGTGATGTCCGTTGCACCAGAGAAACTGGCTCAGTTTGATGCGATTTGCCGCCGCGAGCGTGCGCCTTATGCCGTCATCGGAGAGGCCACCGAAGAACGGCATTTAACGCTGAATGACCGCCATTTCGACAATCAACCTATCGATATGCCTTTGGACGTGTTGTTGGGTAAAACGCCGAAGATGACACGTGATGTCACTACGCTAAAAGCGCTGGGAGATTCGCTAAACCGTGGCAGCATCAGCATTGCTGATGCGGTGAAGCGTGTGATGCATTTACCTGCCGTAGCGGAAAAAACGTTCCTGATTACCATCGGTGACCGTAGCGTAACGGGTATGGTTGCTCGCGATCAGATGATCGGCCCGTGGCAGATCCCAGTAGCCGACTGTGCGGTAACGACCGCAAGCCTCGACAGCTACTATGGCGAGGCGATGTCTTTAGGGGAACGTGCTCCGGTTGCTTTGCTTGATTTCGCTGCCTCGGCACGTTTGGCCGTAGGCGAAGCGCTAACTAACCTTGCCTGTACTCAGATCGGTGAGCTTAAACGCGTTAAGCTTTCGGCTAACTGGATGTCTGCAGCCGGTCATCCAGGCGAGGATGCGGGTTTATATGAAGCAGTCAAAGCCGTGGGCGAAGAACTCTGCCCAGCGCTGGGGCTCACTATCCCCGTAGGCAAAGATTCCATGTCGATGAAAACGCGCTGGCAGGAAGGTAACCAACCACGCGAGATGACATCTCCGTTGTCTCTGGTTATCACCGCGTTTGCCCGCGTCGAAGACGTGCGCCATACGGTGACACCACAGTTGCATGTTGATCAGGGCGAAAATACGCTGCTGCTCATCGATTTGGGCGAGGGGAATAATGCGTTAGGTGCTACGGCGCTAGCACAGGTTTATCGTCAGTTGGGTGATAAGCCCGCTGATGTGCGTAACACGCAGAAGCTGGCTGGTTTCTTCAATGCCATGCAGACGCTGGTGGCTGAAGGTAAACTTTTGGCTTATCACGACCGTTCTGACGGTGGTCTGTTGGTCACGTTGGCGGAAATGGCGTTTGCCGGGCACTGTGCGCTGGATATTGATATCAGCAAGCTGGGGCAGGATCACCTTGCTGCGTTGTTCAACGAAGAGTTAGGCGCCGTTATTCAGGTTCGTAACACGGATCTCGCAGCAGTAAAAGCCGTTCTGACCGAGCAGGGAATTGCTGATATCGCGCATGAAATTGGTCATGCCTCAAGCGGCGATCGCTTTGCGATTCAGTCGCATGGCAAAGAGGTGTACCACGAACAGCGTTCAACGCTGCGTCTGTGGTGGGCCGAGACGACGTGGCAGATGCAACGCCTGCGTGATAATCCGGAATGCGCCGATCAGGAACATCAGGCCAAACAGGTGGAATCCGATCCTGGCTTGAACGTCAAACTGACTTTCAATCCTCAGGAAGATATTGCCGCACCTTATATTGCAACAGGCAGTCGCCCGAAATTGGCGGTGTTACGCGAGCAGGGTGTGAACTCTCATGTTGAGATGGCAGCAGCCTTCCATCGTGCCGGTTTTGATGCCGTGGACGTACACATGAGCGATATTCTGGCAGGGCGTATCACGCTAGATGAATTCCATTCGCTAGTAGCTTGTGGCGGCTTCTCATACGGTGATGTTTTAGGTGCCGGTGAAGGTTGGGCGAAATCCATTCTGTTCAATGAACGTGCACGCGATCAGTTTGAATCGTTCTTCCATCGTCCACAAACCTTGGCTTTGGGCGTGTGTAACGGCTGTCAGATGATGTCCAATTTGCGTGAGTTGATTCCCGGTGCCGAACATTGGCCTCGTTTTGTACGCAATACGTCAGAACGTTTCGAAGCGCGTTTCAGCTTGGTGGAAGTCACTGCGAGTCCATCATTGTTGTTCCAAGGAATGGAAGGTTCTCGTATGCCGATTGCGGTTTCGCACGGTGAAGGCCATGTAGAAGTTCGCGATGATGCGCATCTGGCTGCGCTGGAGCATCATAATCTGGTAGCGCTACGCTTTGTTGATAACTTCGGTAAAGTCACCGAGTCTTATCCGGCGAACCCAAATGGCTCAGTGAACGGCATCACCGCTGTTACTAGCGCCAATGGTCGTGCGACCGTGATGATGCCACACCCAGAACGCGTGTTCCGTACGGTTAGCAACTCTTGGCACCCAGCCGAGTGGGGCGAAGATAGCCCGTGGATGCGTATGTTCCGTAATGCACGTAAGCAGTTGGGGTGATTATCTAGGGCATCTGAATTTATGCATCAACGGTGAAAGTTTTCGTCCGCCCGTCAGCATCTGTGTTTCCATGAAACTGCTGGCGTAGGCGTCCGACGAGAGGTTACCAGCGCGTAACCTCTCGACTCTCGCGC
>ERZ827496.28-NODE-28-length-179643-cov-7.201662_pt1 | contig 179643 bp, 173 predicted proteins | sample MGYA00519769_ERZ827496 | MGnify/ENA primary metagenome ERZ827496 (study PRJEB31778, sample SAMEA3449327) | human gut metagenome | biome: human gut; feature: human-associated habitat; material: faeces | place: United Kingdom | collected 2010/2012 ...
AGATATTGTCTTGTGAGTGCCCACACAGATTGTCTGATAAATTGTTAAAGAGCAGCGCCAATCGAACGTAAGTTCTCATTGGCGTGGGCTGCGTATATTACGCTTTTAGCCCGCAGAGTCAAGCATTTATTTTTCAACAAACTGCATAACTCTATAAATCATCTACTGGCTAAGCGATGCTTGCATCGTTGTTCTCAGTCAGTGGTGGCGCATTATAGGGACTTCTGAGCCGGTGACAAGTGTTTATTTCATAAAACTTTTTGAACGTATAATATTTCGGCATTAAGCTTAAAAAACGTAATATATGAGACTCTTTTAACCGAATAAAGCAATTGCTCTTCTCTTTTGTAGGATAAAATAAGAAGGAAACATTGGTAATTATGCCAAATAGGATCTGAAGACATGCAACTCAACGCACAACAACAAGCCGCACAGCGTAATCTTTCCTATTTATTAGCGGAAAAGATTGGGCAGCGCATTCTCTCCGGAGAATATCAAGCTGGGAGTATCCTGCCTGGAGAACTTGAGCTTGGTGACATTTATGGTGTCAGCCGAACCGCCGTTCGTGAGGCTGTAAAAATGTTGGCAGCTAAAGGTATGGTATTACCACGCCCACGTATTGGTACTCGAGTCATGCCAAGCAGCAACTGGAACTTTCTGGATCAGGAACTGTTAACTTGGTGGTTAACTCGCGAAAACTTTGAACATGTAAAAGAACATTTTTTGGTTCTGCGTACAGCTCTAGAGCCTCAGGCATGTTTATTAGCGGCACTTCATGCTTCTGATGAACAAAAAGCAGAACTCAGTGCATTAATGGAAGAAATGCGGGAATTAAACACGCGATTTGACCGTGAGCGTTGGATCAAGGTTGACGTTCAATTCCACCAGCTTATCTATAAAGCTAGCGCAAATCCGTTCCTAACCTCTTTCGCGAACCTATTTAGTTCTGTTTACCAGAGCTACTTCCGGGCTATTACCGGCGATGAAGTCATTAAGCTAAGTCTTCATCAAGATATTGTTGACGCTATTTTGACGGGGAACAGTATGACTGCATTTATATCCTGTCAGGCTTTGTTAGGACAAAAAGACGAATAAACGGTACATATATGACGAAAACTGCCCGTAGTATGGCTGGCTTGCCTTGGATCGCAGCCATGGCTTTTTTCATGCAAGCTTTGGACGCAACCATTTTAAATACGGCTATTCCGTCCATTGCGCGTAGTTTGGATCGCTCCCCACTCGCCATGCAATCAGCCATCATTAGCTATACGTTAACGGTCGCGATGCTCATTCCTGTCAGTGGATGGGTTGCTGATAAATTCGGTACGCGTAAAGTATTTATTTTCGCCGTATCTTTGTTTTCTCTTGGGTCGTTATCCTGTGCTCTTTCTGGCTCATTGGCGATGCTAGTATGTTCACGCGTGCTGCAGGGAATTGGCGGCGCGATGATGATGCCAGTGGCACGTCTAGCATTGCTACGAGCCTACCCTCGTAGCGAACTATTACCGGTATTGAACTTCGTCACCATGCCAGGTTTGATTGGTCCAGTCGTTGGGCCAATGCTGGGTGGTTGGTTAGTCACCGTTGCAACTTGGCACTGGATATTTCTAATCAATATTCCGATTGGTGTTGCCGGTATTTTCTACGCTCGCCGTTACATGCCTGATTTCACGGCACCGACCAGACGTTTCGACTATGTGGGCTTTTTGGTTTTTGGTTTAAGTTTAGTTTGCCTTTCTACCGGCATGGAGCTGTTTGGCGAGAATGTTCTGCCAATGGTATATGCATGGCTGATATTGTTTGCTGGGGTAGCTCTTCTATTTATCTATGTTCTTCATGCTCGTGTTCACCCGCAGCCACTCATTGACTTACCACTCTTTAAAACACGTACTTTCTCTATCGGCATCATTGGCAACGTAGCATCACGCCTTGGCACTGGCTGTATCCCTTTCCTGATGCCTTTAATGCTGCAAGTCGGTTTCGGTTATTCAGCCATCATTGCGGGTTGTATGATGGCACCAACAGCCATTGGCTCGATAATCGCGAAATCGACTGTGACCGGCGTTTTGCGTCGTTTTGGTTATCGCAAGACGTTGGTGTGTGTGACGATGATTATCGGCGTAATGATTGCCCAGTTCTCTCTGCAAACACCTGATATGCCGCTATGGATGTTGGTTTTGCCGCTATTTTTACTGGGCATGGTGATGTCGACTCAATTTACGTCGATGAACACCATTTCATTAGGTGATTTAACCGATAAAAATGCCAGCGCAGGGAATAGTGTTTTAGCAGTGACTCAGCAGCTATCAATTAGTTTTGGGGTTGCTGTCAGTGCAGCGGTATTGCGATTCTACGATTCACTGTCGTTTGGCTCATTAGTCGATCACTTCCACTACACCTTTATTACTATGGGTATAGTGACTATTCTGTCAGCGCTGATCTTCTTAATGCTGCGCCCTACCGATGGCGATGCCTTAATTAAAGGGCGTAAAGCGCAGCTACGTAGAAAAAGTCGAGAGACTAAATCTGCCCAACAGAATCCCTAACCATGAGCTCTGGCGTTAAAACCAGAGTTTGTGGTTCTAGGCTAAGATTCATGAGCCGATGTAAGAGTGTGTCTACAGCTAACTCCCCCAGCTCATCTTTGGGCTGGTGAATGGTGGTTAACGGTGGCGAAAGATACTGAGACATCTCAATATCGTCGTAGCCTATAACAGCGACATCCTCGCCAACTTTTAATCCTGCACGATATAAAGCCTGATAGACACCAACCGCCATCGCATCATTGCCTGTGAATACCGCATGGGGTGGTTCAGGCAGTGCGAGTAACTGATTCATCGCGTTAACACCACCTGAAAACTCAAAGTCACTAAAAATGACATACTCATCAGGAATGGTAATCCCCGCCATCTGCATTTCATAACGGAAACCTTCTAAGCGCTCCCATGCTGGCGTTTTATCTTTTGGCCCAGCGATACAGGCAATTTTGGTATAGCCACGTTCTAACAGATGCCGAGTAGCTATTTGGCCACCGAAAAATGAATTATCTTGGATTACATCATTTGGACCATCGAATACGGCCCAGTCCATCATCACTGTAGGTAATGATGGATAGCGACTCAGCATTTCACGCGCCGGCCGATAGCTCTCCGTGCACATCATCAATAAGCCATCAACGCGCTTTTGCAGCAGCGTCTCTAGACTCTGATTCATACGAGACACATCCCCTTCGGTATTACATAGAATAAGGCTATAGCCACGCTCATAGCAGCTGCGCTCAACGCCACGAACCACTTCAGCAAAAAAAGGGTTGTTACTGGTCGTGACGAGCATACCGATAGTTCGAGTTTGATTGAGCTTTAGACTCCTCGCCAACGCGGAAGGCGCATAGTTAAGCTCTTTGACCGCAGATAACACTTTGTCGCGCACAGAGTCGCTCACAAAGCGGTTGTTATTGATGACATGGGAAACGGTGGACGTTGATACGCCCGCTAAGCGGGCGACGTCTTTCATGGTGGTCACGCAGAGCTACTCCTAATACCGCGACTCTTAATGTGACTGGAGAAAAGAATCGATCTCTTTGCGCCAAGGAACGGATGGCTGTGCGCCTTCACGCGTAACAGCGATCGCTGCGGCCGCATGTGCAAAACGTACTGCAGCATTAATTTCCACGCCTTCCAACAAGGCGGTCACTAAGGCACCGTTGAACGTATCGCCTGCAGCGATAGTATCGACGGCTTTCACTTTAAATCCGGGAATGGTTTTTCCCTGCTGATTTTGGCTGAGCCATACGCCACGGCTTCCCAAGGTTATCAATACGGTTTTAATTCCTTTTTGATGCAGGATATCTGCCGCGCGCTGAGCACCGAGATCATCTTTTACAGCAATACCCGTCAGCTTTTCAGCTTCAGTTTCATTTGGCGTGATGACATCAATATTAGAGAGCAGTTCATCGGGCAGTTCGCGAGCCGGTGCCGGATTTAAAATCACCTGCGTATTGTGCTCGCGAGCTAATTTAGCAGCGGCAATGACGGTTTCTAACGGTGATTCGAGCTGCATCAACAGCGCATCGGCATTTTCTATCAGTTTCTGATGACGAGATAAATAAACAGGTGTTACCGCAGCATTAGCGCCAGCGCTGATACCAATGACATTTTCGCCGTCTTGATTAACAAAAATTAGAGCAACACCGGTGGTTTGTCCCTCAATAGCACCTATTGCTTGAGTATCAATGTTATCACTAGAAAGTTGCTGACAAATGCGTTCACCAATATCGTCCTGTCCAACGCATGCAATAAAGGAAATATCGGCACCGCTACGGCCAGCAGCGACTGCTTGATTAGCGCCTTTACCACCAAACGCCACTTTATATTGCTGACCTAGAACCGTTTCACCTGGGCGAGGGAAGTGTTCAATATTTAAGATATGATCAGCATTAATACTGCCCAACACCACCAATTTGCCTTTTTGCATCTTACCTAATCCCTTAAATGGACACCGCCGCAGAACTGTCTGCGGCGGCGTTTTTATTACTCGGTAACCAGTTTTAGCTCAACAGGGATATTGGCCGGCACTTTCTCACCTTTCAATACTTTATCCGCTGTTTCTACGCCAATTACGCCAATTTGCTCAGGCTGTTGAGCAACGGTTGCACCCAATTTTCCACGCTGAACCGCTTTTACACCATCAGCGGTACCGTCAAAGCCAACGACCAATACATCGCTTTTGCCAGCGGTTTGCAACGCACGTAAAGCACCCAACGCCATTTCATCATTCTGTGCAAATACGGCTTGTACCTGAGGATGCGCGGTCAACAGGTTCTGCATCACGTTCAGACCCTTGGTACGGTCGAAATCTGCAGGCTGACTAGCCAACATATTAAACTTGTGTTCTTCCTGCGCTTTTTTGAAACCATCGCCGCGCTCACGAGCTGCTGACGTTCCGGCGATACCTTCGAGCTGAATGACTTTGGCATTGTCACCCAACTTCTTCGCGATAAATTCTCCAGCTGCTTTACCACCTGCAACGTTATCAGAAGCGATATGACTCACAACTTCACCTTTGTTCGCTGCACGGTCTAAGGTGATTACCGGAATTTTTGCCTGATTAGCCATCAGAATAGCATTACCGACGGCATCAGAATCAGTTGGGTTAATCAGCATCAATTTGGTACCACGTACCGTTAGATCCTGTACGTTAGCCAACTCTTTTGCTGGGTTGTTCTGAGAATCCAGAATGACCAGTTTATAGCCTAATTTATCCGCTTCTTTCTGTGCACCATCTTTCATGGAGACAAAGAACGGGTTGTTCAGCGTTGATACCACCAGCGCAATGGTATCTTGCGCCATTGCGTTCGCGCTCAGAGTTGCACTCAAAGCGGCCGCGGAGATTAAAGTTGCCAGTTTTTTCATATTCATTATCGTCGTTTCCTGTAGGGAAGATTATTTGTTGCTTTTGTTGTCTACCAGAACCGCCAGCAAAATAACCACTGCTTTAACGATCATTTGGTAGTAAGACGAAACACCCAGTAAGTTCAGCCCATTATTGAGGAAGCCTAAAATCAATGCACCGATCAAAGTCCCCATAATACGGCCTTTACCTCCCGCCAAACTGGTTCCTCCCAGTACAACGGCGGCGATAGCATCTAACTCATAGCCTGTACCCGCCGTTGGCTGCGCTGAGGAAAGACGAGCGACCTCAATCACACCCGCCAAGGCAGAGAGTAAACCACACAGCGAATAAACAATAATTTTGACGCGGTCAACGCTGATACCAGACAAGCGAGTCGCTGACTCATTACCGCCTAGTGCATAGATATAACGACCAAGACGAGTGTGGTGCAGCATGTACCATGCTAACGCAAACACAATAACCATCAACCAGATAGGTGTAGGTATGCCAAGAGGACGGCCAATACCAAACCAACCGAAGAGATCCGCTGCATCAGAGAAGCCGGTATTGATCGGGCTACCATTGGTGTACACCATCGTGACACCGCGTAATAGCAGCATCATGACCAACGTCGCGATAAATGCCTGAACTTTGCCTTTTGCAACAATCACACCCGTACAGCCACCAATGGCGGCGCCCAAAGCGAGAGCTGCAAATACAGCAATAAATGCATTAACTTCTAATCCAACAATGGAGGCTGCGACAGCGCCAGTTACGGCCAGTAATGATCCAACGGATAAATCAATGCCCGAAGTTAGAATCACCAGCGTCATCCCCACCGCCATAATGGCGTTGACCGACGTCTGCTGCAAAATGTTGAATAGGTTATTGAGCGTAAAGAAGTTAGGGCTCATTGAGGACACTACCGCAATCAGCACCAGCAGGGCGATCAGCGATTTTTGTTCCAGCAACAACGTTTTTAACTGATCTTTACTAAACCCACCTTGTTTCTGGGTTGTCTGGGTGTTCATCTGCGATTACTCCTGCTTCACGCCGTATTGCTTGCCAACGGCGGCTGCCATCAGCACTTCTTGGGTTGCCTGTTCAATAGGGAATTCCCCACTCAGATGACCATCATGCATAACCAAAATGCGGTCACTCATGCCAAGCACCTCGGGCATTTCTGAAGACACCAAAATGATGCTCAGACCTTCTTGTTTGAACTGGTTAATAAGTTGGTAAATCTCTTTTTTGGCGCCAACGTCTACACCGCGAGTGGGTTCATCAAGGATCAGAACTTTTGGACGCGTCATGAGGCCACGCGCAATGGCCACTTTTTGCTGATTACCACCAGAAAGTAGTCCGATAGGCTGATCCATTGATGGCGTTTTCACGTTGAATAAGCGCATAAAATCGCTAACGGCCTCTTGCTCTTCGGTGTGTTTGAGTGAGCCATTGGCACGGCTGAAGTAGCGCAATGCGGTAAGCGACATATTTTCTTTAACGGACATCCCCAGAACCAAACCGTCACGCTTACGGTCTTCAGAGATGTAAACAATGCCGTTCGCTAAACCATCCTGGGGTGAATGAGCCACGACCTCTCTGCCGTCGAGCATGACAAATCCCTGCTTACGCGGTAACGCGCCATACAGAATCTTCATCAGTTCAGTACGCCCAGCCCCCATCAAGCCAGATACGCCTAAAATCTCTCCGCGATAGAGATCAAAGCTAACGTTTTCAACCCCAGGGCCATACAAGCCTTTCACCTGCAGACGGAGCTCACCACGCGGCTGGTTTAAGCGTGGGTATTGCTCTTCCAGCTTACGACCAACCATCATTTCAATGAGAGAGTCTTCCTGTAACTCACTGACAGGACGCTCAGCGATAAACTGCCCGTCACGGAAAATAGTGACGTCATCGCAGATCTCGAAGATCTCTTTTAAACGGTGTGAAATGTAAACTATGCCGCGCCCTTCAGCCTTCAGCTCATTAATCACCTTGAACAGTGACTCAGTTTCAGTATCCGTTAAAGCATCTGTTGGCTCATCCATGATGATGACTTTGGATTCAAAGCTCAGCACCTTGGCGATCTCCACCATTTGCTGATCGCCGATGGATAAATCGCCCACCAGCCGATGGCTGCTGTAGCGAATATTTAAACGAGCCAGAAGTTTATCCGCTTCGGCATACATCTTTTTCCAGTCAATACAGCCCAAACGGTTAACAAATTCACGCCCCAAGAAAATGTTCTCGGCAATTGTGAGTTGTGGAATGAGGTTTAATTCTTGGTGAATAATACCGATACCCGCTTCCTGAGAAGACTTAGGGCCATTAAAAACGACCTCTTTCCCCAAAAAGTGCTGAGTCCCGGCATCTTTTTGATAGATACCGGTTAACACTTTCATCATCGTGGACTTACCCGCACCATTTTCACCGACTAACGCCATTACGCGTCCCGGATAAACATTTAGCGCGGCACCAGACAGGGCTTTAACCCCAGGAAAGCTTTTATCAATGCCTTTTAAGGCTAATAAAGGTTGCATAGCGGCCTCAGAAGGTTACGCCAGAATAAAGCAGAACATTGGCATACGGAGAACACTCTCCGCTACGAATGACGGCCTTACTGGCAGAGCTCAGCGCTTTAAATTGCTCATGGCTGACATACTCCACCGTGATGGTATTTCCCTGGTGTTGTTCGAGTTGTTTCAAGTGATCAAGTAACTGTTCATGAATCACGGAGTTATTACTAGGCATCTCTTGCGCAATAACCGCTTTCTCAACCTGCATTTCCTGCGTAATCACACCAACAACCTGCAAAAAACCGGGAACCCCATGAGTCAGCGCTAAATCAATACGCTGAGTCGAATCAGGAATTGGAAGCCCCGCATCACCCACAACAATGGCGTCGGTATGACCTAAACGAGAAATGAGATAGGAAATCTCAGAGTTGAGTAAAGTGCCTTTTTTCATTTATTTGCTCCATCAGCGAAACGTTTCGCTTGAGTGGGAGTTTAGGAGCTAATAAAACACAGACAATAAATAATATGAAGAAATGTGATCTCTATCGAAACGTTTCGCTAGCAGAAGCGTTTCAGCTTATATGGGCCGTTAAGCTGAAACTACTTATTATTTTCTGCGTTTAAGTATTGGTAGAGAAAGCCAACGACGGAAAGGAGTCTCACAAGGTTTGGGGGCGCTGGATGCACATCCCAAACCTTGCGGAAAAACTACCTGGGTATATGCAATGCCTAAATTTCCACCTGCGTACCAAGCTCGATCACCCTGTTTGGCGGGATCTCGAATTGATCGGCAGCCTGCAGTGCATTTCGACTTAAGGCCATAAACAGTTTGCCACGTGCTTTTAAATACCACGGACGATTGCCCAAGATCAGCGATTCGTGAGACATGAAGAACGAGGTTTCCATCATCCGACACGGCAATCCTTCCAAACCACAGCGATGGAAGATTTCTTCTACGTTTGGCGTTTCTTTAAAACCGTAGCTCGCTACGACTCGCCAGAAAGTAGGCGACAGTTGCTCAATGGTCACACGCCGAACATTGTGTACATAAGGAGCATCTTCCGTGCGAAGCGTAAGCAAGATCACCCGTTCATGTAGCACTTTGTTATGTTTGAGATTATGTAACAGCGCAAAAGGAATGACGTTCATCGCTCGCGACATATAGACCGCGGTTCCTTGCACACGAACCGGAGGGGATTTCTCTAATGAGGCAATCATTGCTTCCAAAGAGTTACCATGTTCATGTAAACGACGCAGCAGGCGGAAACGCTCGCTTTTCCATGTGGTCATAATGATGAACATCACAAGCCCCAATGCAAGCGGCAACCAACCACCAGAGAAGAATTTCAGCGCGTTGGCTGTAAAGAGTGGAATATCCATACATAACAGACCCGCGAGCAGAATCATGACCACAAAGCGGTTCCAGTGCCAGTTTTTCACTGCAACGGTACAGCAGAGAATACTGGTTAATACCATGGTTCCTGTCACAGCAATACCGTAAGCCGCAGCCAGATTACTGGAATGTTCGAAGCTCGCGATAACAATAACCACTGAGATATACAGCGCCCAATTGATTGCTGGTATGTATATTTGTCCCGCTTCCATATCAGAGGTATGGATAATGCGCATCGGGGGTAGATAGCCGAGACGAACAGCCTGCCGCGTTAATGAGAAGACGCCAGAAATAACCGCCTGTGAAGCGATAACCGTCGCAAAAGTCGCCAGAATAAGAAGTGGAATCAATGCCCAATCTGGTGCAAGCAAGAAGAACGGGTTTTTAATCGCCTCTGGGTTTTTCAGTAGCAGCGCCCCTTGACCAAAGTAGTTCAAGATAAGAGACGGAATGACAAAGAAAAACCACGCTAAACGAATTGGCTTCTTCCCAAAATGTCCCATATCGGCATACAGAGCTTCAACACCAGTGATAGAAAGCACCACTGCGCCCAATGCAAAGAATGCCATTGAACGATGTTCAACGAAGAATCCAATAGCCCATTTAGGGTTTAGCGCAGTGAGCACTTGCGGGTTATCGATAATGCTGCGAGCGCCGAGGATGGCCAACGTGAGAAACCATAGCACCATGACCGGCGCAAAGAGTTTACCGATACTCCCCGTTCCATGTTTTTGAATGAAAAACAGAATGGTCAGAACCAGAATGGAGAGCGGAACAATATAGGGATCAAGAGACGGTGCTGCTATCTCAAGGCCTTCTATTGCTGACATCACCGAAATTGCTGGCGTAATCACCACTTCCCCATAGAAGAAGCTGCCACCAATTAACCCCAAGATCACTAATATTGCCGTCACTTTAGGTGCAGTATTCCGCCCCGCTAATGACATTAGGGTTAATATCCCCCCTTCGCCGGCGTTATCTGCGCGCATAACGAAAGTTAGGTATTTAAGGGATACAATCAGGATCTGCATCCAGAAAATCAGTGAAAGAAAACCAAATACTATTTCCGGCTCAACACTAAAACCGTAGTGGCCAGAAAAACACTCGCGTAAGGTATATAACGGACTCGTACCTATATCGCCATACACTACACCGATTGCGGCCAGTGTGACTGTCGTTAATGAACGTTTATGCTCTGAACTCATAACTTGTTTCTTTTGCTGTAACATCTATAAGCGATGCGTGTACTGACAGACCGAGCGCTTATAAGAAACGCACAGTATGCATAAATCAGCACAATTTCCTACTATTTAGGATAAAGGAAATATGACTGAGCCTAGGGTAACCGGCCTATAACAAGCTTAGAAAGGTTTAAAAAAATCAACAAGCTAAGCAGTAAAATAAAGCTGGTCAACGCGCCAAGAAGTCGATAAAACAAAACAATCCTTGTTATGAATGGGACCATTATGACGCAATCTAGCCAATTGGCCGAACGTATTTCACGGCTCAGCCATGCTTTGGAAAACGGACTTTACGAACGACAAGAGGCCATCCGCCTATGTCTACTCGCTGCTCTATGCGGTGAAAGCGTGTTTTTACTGGGTCCGCCGGGAATTGCAAAAAGCCTGATCGCCCGTCGTTTAAAATTTGCGTTTCGCCATGCTCGCGCATTTGAATATCTCATGACTCGCTTTTCAACTCCGGAAGAAGTTTTCGGCCCACTGTCTATTCAGGCTCTCAAAGATGAAGGTCGCTACTTACGTTTAACCCACGGATATTTGCCAGAAGCCGAAATCGTATTCTTGGACGAAATTTGGAAAGCAGGGCCTGCCATTTTAAATACCTTGCTTACCGCGATTAACGAGCGACGATTTCGTAATGGGGACAGTGAAGACCCTATTCCTATGCGTTTGTTGGTTACCGCATCTAACGAACTTCCTGAAGCAGACAGTAGCCTAGAAGCATTATACGACCGTATGCTTATTCGACTCTGGCTGGATAAGGTGCAAGAAAAACAAAACTTCCGCGCGCTAATCACCAGCAGTCAGGATGAAAACGCAAATCCTGTTCCTGAAGCATTAAGTATCTCAGATGAAGAGTTTTATGCTTGGCAGCCGCAAATAGGCAAAGTCACATTGCCGACTCACTGCTTCGAGCTCATTTACCAACTTCGTCAAAGAATCAATACGCTAGATGATGCGCCATATATCTCTGACCGTCGCTGGAAAAAAGCGCTTCGACTGCTACAAGCCTGTGCGTTTTTCAGCGGCCGCTCGGAGCTGGCACCACTCGATCTTATTTTGCTCAAAGATTGCCTATGGCATGACTTTGCATCACGACAGATGCTAAATCAGCAAATTCAACAAATGCTGACCGATCAGGCTTATCAACAACAAAACCTGTTATTGCAGCTACAGCAGGCCGAGGCCAATTGGTTACAGTCGCAACGTGACCAAAGCCAACAGCAAGCAATGACTCTGCCAGTAAAGTCAGGCTTATTTAACCGCAAGCAGGTGCACTCTTTGCCAGACGATTTCCCTGTAGGCAAAGTCACGTTAATGTTATTTAAACCATTAAAAATTCACGATATGCAAGTAACCCATATCGTGACGGATTCAGGCGACCTATCCCGCTGGTTACAAAAAGGAGGGGAGTTCCGTGCCAAACTCAACGGTATTGGATTTGCCCTGCCTGTAGACATCACGTTAGACGACAAGCACCAATTACAGGTGCGTGATGTAAGTTATCAAAGCACTATGCTTTCACTGCCGGGAAAAAGAAACGGTGACGTTCCCGCAGACGTTCAAGAAAAAATCCAGCAGATAGAAAACACGCTAGCTGAACAACGCCGATTGTTCGCTTCACACCAGCCTTGCTTATTTGTAAGTAGTGATTGGTTAGCGCAAATTGAAGCCAGTCTGGCCGGTATCGATGAAAAGTTGCGTACTTTAAAAACAACCTTAAAGGGCGCGTGAAATGCCAAGTCTTGAAGCCGTCGAAGCTTTTTTGGTCGTCAATGAAAACGAGCTAATGCAGGATTTTTTAATTGGATTGATGGCGGCTCCGCAGCTGGCTGTCTTTTTTGAAAAATTTCCGCGTCTGCGTACGATCCTTGAAGGCGATCTCCCTAGTTGGCGACGACGCTTAGAGCAAAGGATCAAAGACACTTCTGTGCCGGACGATCTAGCGCGTGAATTCACTCTTTATCAACACCAGCTCGGCTTACAAAGTTCGGACTTCTTCCAACAACTCCCGAACACTTTGGCCACCTTACGCGAGCAAGAATCGCCTTTTATCTATGAGGCGGACTCACTATGTCCCGAAGGTAGCGCTCCCCGTAGCATTAGTTTCCAAACCTTATTTTTACAACGCTGGCGCTTAAGTTTGATAGCAAGAACGCTGACATTACATCATCAGGTGTTAGACGAAGAACGCGAGCTATTACAGGCCGAATTACAGCAACGTATGCAAATCAGCGGTGCACTTGAGCCCGTGCTGGTGGATAACGAAAACGCTGCAGGTAAGCTGTGGGACTTAAGCCGCGGAGAACTGCACCACGGCGACTATCAACTGATGGTGCAATATGGTGATTTTCTTGCTCAACAACCAGAATTAAAAAAGCTGGCAGAACAGCTGGGACGTAGCCGAGCGTCTACTGCCGAAGATAAGCAGAGTACCGAGCAGGAGAGCGCTCGAGTCATGGTGCGAGAACCAGCCATCATGCCGGAGGAAGTCAGCGGTATTCATCAAAGTGACGATATTTTACGTCTTTTACCCACAGAGCTTTCTATGCTTGGCATGGATGAACTGGAGTTTGAATTCTATCGCCGATTACTCGAAAAACGTCTGCTGAGCTATCGTCTACAGGGTGACGTATGGCGTGAACAGGAGTTTCAGCGTCCGATCACCTATCAGAAAACACACCAACAGCCACGCGGTCCTTTTATTGTTTGCGTGGATACCTCCGGCTCCATGGGAGGCTTCAACGAACAATGTGCAAAAGCATTTTGCTTGGCGCTACTGCGCGTAGCTCTTGCTGATAACCGACGCTGCTACATCATGCTATTTTCCAGCAGCGTCGTGCAGTATGAGCTAACCGCAGATTCAGGTATTGATCAGGCAATTCGTTTTCTCTCTCAGCGATTTAGAGGAGGGACGGATTTGGCCCAATGTTTGTCATATACCGTAGCTATGATGAAACAATCGGCATGGAAACAGGCTGACGCAGTCGTTATCTCTGACTTTATCGCCCAGCGATTACCTGAAGAGATGGTGAAGCAGATCCGCCAGCTACAACAAAATAATAGCCACTGTTTTCACGCAGTGGCTATGTCTGAGCACGGCAAACCCGGCATTATGAAGATCTTTGATCACATCTGGCGTTTTAACACCGGGATCAAAGGGCGCCTTTTGCGCCGTTGGAAACGCTAGCGATTACAGCAACGCATCAACTTGTTCACGAACTTCTGGCGCCCAAACACCGCACTGAACCTGACCAATATGCTTCTGTTTCAGCATCAGCATAACCAGACGAGACTGGCCGATGCCGCCGCCAATAGTCTGCGGCATCTCGCCACGAACCAGCGATTGATGCCACTCAAGCTTCATACGCTCTTCATCATCAGTAAGCGACAGCTGGCGCTTCAGAGTATCGGCATCAACACGGATCCCCATAGAAGAAAGCTCAAACGCATCTTCTAATACGGGGTTCCACACCACGATATCACCGTTTAAACCGGCAAAACCCTCTTCACCAACCGAGGTCCAATCATCATAGTCCGGAGCACGAACATCGTGTGGCTTACCATGAGACAGCTTGCCGCCGATCCCAATCAGGAATACAGCACCAAATTCTTTGGCAATGGCACGCTCGCGTCCTTTAGCATCCAGATCAGGGAAACGACGTAGCAGCGTTTCGCTGTGAATAAAGTGGATCTCTTCCGGTAAGGAAGGTTCGATACCAAACTCTGCGGCAACTTCCACTTCGGTCGCCTTCATCGCAGCATAGATTTTACGCACGGTTTCCTTCAAGAATTCAGGCGTACGCTGACCGTCGCCCATCACTCGCTCCCAGTCCCACTGATCAACGAAAACCGAGTGAATAGGCGTCAAGCGATCTTCATCCGGACGTAAGGCTTTCATATGGGTATATAAGCCTTCACCTGGGCCAAAATCATGCATACCGAGTGTCTTACGTTTCCACTTAGCCAATGAATGCACGACTTCAAACGTATCTTGCGGTAGCGTTTTCACTTTTACCTGCACTGCCTTTTCACATCCAGACAGGTTGTCCTGTGTGCCATCGCCCAAACGGCTCAGAATTGGCGCTTGAACTTCAATTAGACCTAGCTGTTTTTCCAACTGACGAGAGAAGGAAGATTTTACGAAGCTGATTTGTTGTTGTTTTTGTATAAATTGTTTTTTCATTGCCGTTCTCACATTAACCTGTCTTTGTTAAAACAGATTAAGCAACAGAATGGTATCAAGATTCAATATCCAACAATAAATATTGCCTTTTAGGTTTTATTCCATCATTTTCTAAAGGGTAAAAATAACAAATCGCTAAAAAAGAGGTGATAAATTGGCAGAAATTTACCAGATCGATAATCTCGATCGCGGCATTCTGAACGCATTAATGGAAAATGCCCGCACGCCTTACGCTGAATTAGCCAAGGTATTCAACGTAAGCCCTGGAACTATCCACGTTCGCGTAGAGAAAATGAAACAGGCAGGGATCATTACCGGCGCTTGCATACAGGTGAGCCCAAAAAAATTGGGTTACGACGTTTGCTGCTTTATCGGCATCATTTTAAAAAGTGCTAAAGACTATCCTTCAGCATTAGCACGATTAGAAAGTCTAGAAGAAGTGGTCGAGGCCTACTACACCACTGGGCACTACAGCATCTTTATTAAGGTCATGACACGATCAATTGACGCGCTACAGCATGTACTTATCAACAAGATCCAAACCATTGATGAGATCCAATCAACAGAAACGCTGATCTCCTTACAGAATCCGATTATGCGCGATATTACCCCCTAAGTTATTTTCTTTCATACCCACATTATCCACAGGTAGATCCCAGACCTTTCCCGGCGTACAATAGCCGCCTTTATAAAGGTTGGGATCGTTATGGCTGATATTACTCTGATCAGTGGCAGTACTTTAGGTAGTGCCGAATACGTAGCTGAACATCTAGCTGAAAAGCTAGAAGAGCAGGGTTATTCAACTGAAACTCTTCACGGACCCGAACTTGATGAAGTTCCATTGCAAGGTATTTGGCTGGTGGTCACTTCGACTCATGGGGCGGGTGAGCTTCCAGATAACCTTCAACCTTTATTTGAACAGATTGAAACCCAACAACCCGATCTGACTCGGGTTCGTTTTGGCGCAGTCGGAATTGGAAGCAGCGAGTACGACACTTTCTGTGGTGGGATCAAAATAGTGGATCGCGTTTTGATCGCATCAGGAGCGCAACGGATCGGTGAAGTACTCGAGATCGATGTGGCTAAACACGAGATTCCTGAAGATCCCGCTGAGATTTGGCTCACGAATTGGGTCAAAGTTATCAATTAAGCGTACAAATTGTGCGATCGGTATGTGGATAACTAGGCTTAAATAGGTCTAATAACCGGTAGTTATCCCAAGAACAACCCTTGTACGTTTTTCAGGCTGTGTATAAAGTGCCATTTAGATCCCAGCTTATACGGTTTGGGATCACCGATCATCCACAGTAAATGATCCACACTAGATGATTGATCTTCATATTGAAATTTGGCTTATCCACAGAGGATCATGATCCTAGTAGTAAGATCTAATAAAAAGATCCTTAAATAAAAAGATCTTTTTAATACTTAGTGATTCTCCTACCCGTTTGACCTTCCTCTAAACTTGAGTAGAATCCCCACCCCAAGGCAAAAACGATCGTTCATAGCCTTCCGGTTTTCACGAGGTGCAGTACCATGTTCTATCCAGATATTTTTGACGTCATCATCATTGGTGGTGGCCATGCAGGTACAGAAGCTGCAATGGCATCAGCCCGCATGGGTCGTCAAACTCTATTATTAACGCATAACATTGATACGCTTGGACAAATGTCCTGTAACCCTGCGATCGGTGGTATCGGAAAGGGACATCTGGTTAAAGAGGTTGATGCGTTAGGTGGCCTAATGGCAACCGCAATTGACCACGGCGGTATTCAGTTTAGGATACTAAACAGCAGCAAGGGACCCGCTGTAAGAGCAACCCGTGCTCAGGCTGACCGCGTGCTATACCGTCAGGCCGTTCGTACTGCATTGGAAAACCAACCCAATTTAATGATCTTCCAGCAAGCTGTTGAAGATCTGATTGTTGAAAACGATCGTGTCGTCGGCGCTGTAACCCAGATGGGACTAAAGTTCCGTGCTAAAGCGGTTGTCTTGACCGTAGGGACTTTCCTCGACGGCAAGATCCATATTGGTTTGGAAAATTACAGCGGTGGTCGTGCCGGTGATCCTCCCGCAATTGCACTTTCTCGCCGTTTGCGTGAATTGCCACTGCGAGTCAACCGCTTGAAAACCGGTACGCCACCCCGTATTGATGCAAGAACGATTGATTTCTCGGTATTAGCACCGCAATACGGTGATAATCCATCTCCGGTATTCTCGTTTATGGGAAACGCATCCCAGCACCCTGAACAAATGCCGTGCTACATCACTCATACCAATGAGCGTACCCATGAAGTGATCCGAAATAATTTGGATCGTAGCCCAATGTATGCCGGGATCATCGAAGGGATCGGACCTCGTTATTGCCCTTCTATCGAAGATAAAGTGATGCGTTTTGCCGATCGCAATGCGCATCAGATCTTCCTTGAGCCAGAGGGATTGACCAGCAACGAAATTTATCCAAACGGTATTTCGACGAGTCTGCCGTTTGATGTTCAGATGCAAATTGTACGTTCGATGGAAGGTATGGAAAATGCGCGCATTGTTCGTCCTGGATATGCCATTGAATACGATTTCTTCGATCCGCGTGATTTGAAACCGACACTTGAAAGCAAATTTATTCAGGGTTTGTTCTTTGCTGGACAGATTAACGGTACTACCGGATATGAAGAAGCGGCTGCCCAAGGACTGTTAGCGGGTCTTAATGCGGGTCGCTTTGCCAATGAAGATGAAGGTTGGTCACCACGTCGTGATCAGGCCTATTTAGGTGTATTGGTGGACGATCTGTGTACCTTAGGTACCAAGGAACCCTACCGCATGTTCACTTCACGTGCTGAGTATCGTTTGATGCTACGTGAAGATAACGCCGATTTGCGCTTAACGGCTATTGGCCGAGAGCTTGGTCTGGTTGATGACGTTCGCTGGGCGCACTTTAATCAGAAGCTGGAAAATATCGAACGTGAGCGTCAACGGCTACGTGAAATCTGGGTACACCCTAATTCTGAACAAGTTGCTGAGCTGAACACGTTGTTGAAAGCCCCATTATCACGTGAGGCCAACGGCGAAGATCTTCTGCGCCGCCCTGAAATTGATTATACCAAGTTAACCCAGTTAGCTCCTTTTGCTCCCGCGCTAGATGATGAGAAAGCAGCCGAGCAAGTTGAAATTCAGGTCAAATACGAAGGCTACATTGCGCGTCAGCAGGAAGAGATTGAAAAACATCTGCGTAATGAAAATACCTTGCTGCCCGCGGATTTGGATTACTCTCTGGTATCAGGTCTTTCTAACGAAGTTATCGCGAAACTTAACGATCATAAGCCAAGTTCTATTGGTCAAGCATCGCGAATTTCAGGGATCACTCCTGCGGCTATTTCCATTTTGCTTATTTGGCTAAAAAAGCAGGGCTTATTGCGCCGGAGTGCATAAATCTGCATAAAACCGCACCAAACGGTGCGGTTTTTTTATAGCTAAGCTTCACTATGTCATCTTTTCGCTGCATCATACCGTATTAGGCCTTTTTATTGGCTGATGTCGATGTCTGACTGAGGATTCTTCTGTGCAAAAACAACTCGATACGCTGCTGGCTCAGGCTGGGATTTCGCTAACCGATCAGCAAAAACAACAGCTTCTAGGTTATGTAGGCTTGTTGGATAAATGGAATAAGGCTTATAACCTGACTTCTGTGCGTGATCCTAAAGAGATGTTAGTGCGTCATATCCTCGACAGCATCGTGGTTAACCCTTTCTTGCAAGGCAACCGCTTTATTGATGTCGGAACAGGTCCTGGTCTACCGGGGATCCCGTTAGCGATTGTTCGTCCAGAATCCCATTTCACCCTCCTAGATAGTTTGGGTAAACGCGTGCGTTTTCTGCGCCAAGTACAGCATGAATTGAAGCTAACCAACATTGAGCCAGTGCAAAGTCGTGTGGAAGCGTTCTTACCGGAACCACCGTTTGACGGTGTTATCAGTCGTGCATTTGCTTCACTCCAAGACATGCTTTCTTGGTGTCATCATTTGCCAAAGCCTGAGTCTGGCCGCTTTTACGCGTTGAAAGGTGTTCGTCCTGATGACGAGCTATCCCAGCTTCCAAATGGCGTTGAGCTAGTTTCCGTTGAGCGTTTGCATGTGCCTACGCTTGATGGTGAAAGACATTTGGTCATTCTCAAAACAAACTAATTTTGTCTTTTGTCAAAAAAAGTTAAGAAAGTTACCGATGAAAACTAACCATTAATACACTAAATCATTAGCGTGGTAGCTTTTTGTTTTTTACTTTTATTTCACATATAAGCGTTTTAAACGATTAAATTATTGGTATTCAGGTTCTCCATTAACGTGATTTAATTAATTTCATCGACTAATTCAACGTGGATTAGAGGTAGGAATAAACAATTAAAGTTGTCTGATTTGTCAATAATATGTTTCGTTCCGGTTTGATAAATGAAGCTCAAATATTCAAAATTTAACGTTATGATTTTAAATAGTTTAAAGCGCTCATTTAGCTAAAACGGGGTGAGAGACCACATGGTATATAAGACTTCTCTGTTTTTATTTTTGTGATCTGTGATCACCCGTGGATTGTAATGGTGGAATTGTCGGACAAAGGAATGAGATATGATATTCTGATGATTCTTAGTGATCGTAGTTAAAAGGTGAAAATATTTAATTTATTATTCACTTTTTCGCTACTTATCCATTGAATTTGCTGGTGTGAACCGTATAATTTGCACGTTTTTCTAGCTTGACTCGGCCTCGTAAAGGCAGTTTTATTACGTCACTCAATCAGCATACCCTAAAGGGGTACGGAGAGAGCAAACGTCATGTCTGTAACGCTTTTTAACGGCAAGGCAGCGCGAAAATTACTGGCTCTGCAGTTACTGACTTTTGTTCTGTTCGGCATCGGCTTTGCAACTAAAGAGATAAGCTGGGGTTATTCAGCCGTTCTCGGCGGATTGTCAGCGTGGTTGCCAAGCGTCGTTTTCATGCTGTTTGCTTTGCGTCATCAAGCTCATACTCCAGCAGGAGGCCGAGTAGCATGGTCTTTTGCTATTGGTGAGGCGTTAAAGGTCGTCAGCACGATTGTACTCATGATCGTGTCACTGGGGTGGTTTAAGGCGGCGTTATTCCCGCTTGGCCTGACTTATATCGCTGTGTTGGTTGTTCAAATCGTGGCACCAGCAATGATAGGTCGTAGCAACTGACCTGTTATAAACGGCCTTAATTAAAACAGTTACCGTACTTAACTACTTAAAGGGTAAGAGGCATCATGTCTGCAGGAGAAATCTCTACGCCACAAGAGTATATCGGTCACCATCTGACACAGCTTCAGATTGGGACGGGATTTTGGTCGATTAACATTGACTCAATGTTTTTCTCCGTTGTCCTCGGCCTACTCTTCTTGGTTATCTTCCGCAAAGTGGCTAAAAACGCGACTAGCGGTGTTCCGGGTAAATTACAGTGTGCGGTTGAGCTGGTTGTCGGCTTTGTCGATAGCAGCGTGCGCGACATGTATCATGGTAAAAGCAAGGTTATCGCCCCTCTGGCTCTAACGGTGTTTGTCTGGGTTTTCCTGATGAACCTGATGGATCTGCTGCCAATCGACTTCTTACCTTATATCGGTGAGCATGTTCTTGGTTTACCAGCGTTGCGCGTCGTTCCTACTGCTGACGTAAACATCACGTTGTCTATGGCTCTGGGCGTATTCATTCTGATTCTGTTCTACAGCATCAAGATGAAAGGTGTGGGCGGTTTCGTAAAAGAACTGACCATGCAGCCGTTTAATCATCCTGTATTTATTCCTATCAACCTTATTCTGGAAGGCGTCAGCCTGTTGTCTAAGCCAGTTTCACTGGGTTTGCGACTGTTCGGTAACATGTATGCCGGCGAGCTGATTTTCATCCTGATTGCCGGTCTGTTGCCGTGGTGGTCACAGTGGGTGCTCAATGTTCCATGGGCTATCTTCCACATCCTGATTATTACGCTGCAAGCCTTTATCTTCATGGTTCTGACGATCGTCTATCTCTCGATGGCGTCTGAAGAGCACTGATATTTTTAATAACACTACTGCGTTTAAACTGAAACAAACTGGAGACTGTCATGGAAAACCTGAGTATGGATCTGCTGTACATGGCTGCCGCTGTGATGATGGGTTTAGCGGCAATCGGTGCTGCGATCGGTATCGGCATCCTGGGTGGTAAATTCCTGGAAGGCGCTGCACGCCAACCTGACCTGATTCCTCTGCTGCGTACACAGTTCTTTATCGTTATGGGTCTGGTGGATGCTATCCCAATGATCGCTGTTGGTCTGGGTCTGTACGTCATGTTTGCTGTCGCGTAAAAGAGCCTCGGCTCTTCTACCGTAAAGAAACACATACCAATTAACTATTTAAGAGGCATTGTGCTGTGAATCTTAACGCAACAATCCTCGGCCAGGCCATCGCGTTCATTTTGTTCGTATGGTTCTGCATGAAGTATGTATGGCCTCCAATTATGGATGCCATCGAGAAACGTCAAAAAGAAATTGCTGACGGTCTCTCTAGTGCAGAACGTGCGAAGAAAGATTTGGACTTAGCTCAAGCCAATGCGACCGACCAGCTGAAAAAAGCTAAAGCCGACGCTCAGGTGATCATTGAACAAGCGAACAAACGCAAAGCTCAAATCATCGACGAAGCTAAAGTAGAAGCTGAGCAGGAACGTAATAAAATTGTGGCGCAGGCGCAGGCTGAAATCGACGCAGAACGTAAACGCGCTCGTGAAGAGCTGCGTAAGCAAGTCGCTACGTTGGCTATTGCTGGTGCCGAGAAAATTATCGAACGTTCCGTGGATGAAGCTGCTAACAGCGACATCGTTGATAAACTGGTCGCTGAACTGTAAGGAGGGAGGGGCTGATGTCTGAATTTATCACGGTAGCTCGCCCCTACGCCAAAGCAGCTTTTGACTTTGCCGTTGAGCACCAGAACGTTGAGCGTTGGCAGCAAATGCTGGCGTTCTGCGCTGAGGTGACCCGCAACGAGAACGTGGCTGAAATGCTTTCTGGGGCTTTAGCGCCAGAAACATTATCAAACTTGTTCATTGAATTGTGTGGTGATCAGCTCGACGAATCCGGCCAGAACTTTATTAAAGTGATGGCTGAGAACGGACGTTTATTAGTTCTTCCTGAAGTACTGCAGCAATTCAATACGCTGCGCGATGCCTTGGAGGCCACGGTTGACGTGGAAGTCACTTCAGCATCAACTTTAAGCGAAGAACAACTGAATAAAATCAGTGCCGCGATGGAAAAACGTCTGTCACGTAAAGTGAAGCTGAATTGCAAAATTGATAAGTCTGTCATGGCTGGCGTGGTTATTCGCGCTGGCGACCTAGTGATCGACGGCAGTATTCGCAGTCGTCTGGAACGCTTGGCAGACGTCTTGCAGTCTTAAGGGGACTGGAGCATGCAACTGAATTCCACCGAAATCAGCGAACTGATCAAGCAGCGCATTGCTCAGTTCAATGTGGTGAGCGAAGCTCACAATGAAGGTACTATTGTGTCCGTGAGCGACGGTATTATCCGTGTTCATGGGCTAGCGGATGTTATGCAGGGTGAGATGATCGCACTGCCAGGCAACCGCTACGCTATCGCACTGAACTTGGAGCGCGACTCCGTAGGTGCGGTAGTTATGGGTCCATACGCTGACTTAGCCGAAGGCATGAAAGTTAAGTGTACTGGCCGTATTCTGGAAGTTCCGGTTGGTCGTGGCCTGTTGGGTCGCGTGGTTAACACCTTGGGTGAACCTATCGATGGTAAAGGTCCTGTAGACAACGACGGCTTCTCTGCCGTTGAAGCTATTGCACCTGGCGTTATCGAACGTCAATCCGTTGATCAGCCTGTACAGACTGGTTATAAGTCCGTTGATGCCATGATTCCAATCGGTCGTGGTCAGCGTGAACTGGTGATCGGTGACCGTCAGACCGGTAAAACGGCTCTGGCTGTTGACGCCATCATTAACCAGCGTGATTCCGGCATCAAATGTATTTATGTCGCTATCGGTCAGAAAGCTTCAACTATCGCAAACGTAGTTCGTAAACTGGAAGAGCACGGCGCACTGGCAAACACCATTGTTGTTGTTGCATCTGCTTCTGAGTCTGCGGCGCTGCAATATCTGGCTCCATATGCTGGTTGTGCGATGGGTGAATACTTCCGTGACCGTGGTGAAGACGCTCTCATCATTTATGATGACCTGTCTAAACAAGCGGTTGCTTACCGTCAGATTTCCCTGCTGCTCCGTCGTCCACCAGGACGTGAAGCATTCCCAGGCGACGTCTTCTATCTCCACTCCCGTCTGCTGGAACGTGCTGCGCGTGTTAACGCCGAGTACGTAGAAGCTTACACCAAGGGTGAAGTGAAAGGCGCTACCGGTTCATTGACGGCTCTGCCGATCATTGAAACTCAGGCGGGTGACGTTTCCGCGTTCGTTCCGACCAACGTAATTTCCATTACCGACGGTCAGATCTTCCTGGAATCTAACCTGTTTAACGCCGGTATTCGTCCTGCGGTTAACCCGGGTATCTCTGTATCTCGTGTTGGTGGTGCTGCTCAGACCAAGATCATGAAAAAACTGTCCGGTGGTATTCGTACTGCTCTGGCACAGTATCGTGAACTGGCTGCGTTCTCTCAGTTCGCTTCCGATTTGGATGATGCAACCCGTAAACAGCTGAATCACGGTCAGAAAGTGACCGAGTTACTGAAGCAGAAACAGTATGCACCGATGTCGGTTGCAGAACAGTCTCTGGTTCTGTTTGCAGCTGAACGTGGTTATCTGGAAGACGTTGAACTGGCTAAGATTGGTAGCTTTGAAGCTGCCCTGATGGCTTATGTTGAACGCGAGCACGCTGACCTGATGCAACAAATCAACCAAACTGGTGCTTACAACGATGAGATCGAGGGCAAGCTGAAAGGCATCCTCGATACCTTCAAGGCAACCCAGTCCTGGTAATACCGTTACGGCCTGATGGTAAACGCTGTCAGGCCGTAAGGTCTTGAGGAGAAGCAGAGATGGCCGGCGCAAAAGAGATACGTAGTAAGATCGCAAGCGTCCAAAATACGCAAAAGATCACTAAAGCGATGGAAATGGTCGCCGCCTCCAAAATGCGTAAAACGCAGGATCGCATGGCGGCCAGCCGTCCTTATGCAGAAACCATGCGCAAAGTGATTGGTCACCTTGCTCTTGGGAATCTGGAATATAAACACCCGTACCTGGAAGAGCGCGACATTAAGCGCGTTGGGTATCTGGTGGTTTCTACCGACCGTGGTCTGTGTGGTGGCTTGAACATTAACCTGTTCAAAAAACTGCTGACGGATATGAAAAGCTGGAGCGAAAAAGGCGTTGAAGTTGATCTCGCGCTGATTGGTTCCAAAGCGGCATCTTTCTTTGGTTCTGTGGGCGGTAATATCGTTGCACAGGTAACCGGTATGGGTGATCACCCTTCCCTGTCTGAATTGATTGGGCCGGTAAAAGTGATGCTGCAGGCTTATGATGAAGGGCGTCTGGACAAATTGTATGTGGTGAGCAACAAGTTCATCAATACCATGTCTCAGGAACCTCAAATCCTTCAGTTGTTGCCTCTGCCACCGTCTGATGATGGCGAGTTGAAGAAGAAATCATGGGATTACCTGTACGAACCCGATCCTAAGGCGCTGCTGGATACCTTGCTGCGTCGTTATGTGGAATCTCAGGTTTATCAGGGCGTCGTGGAAAACCTGGCCAGTGAGCAGGCCGCTCGAATGGTTGCGATGAAAGCCGCAACAGATAACGGCGGTAGCCTGATCAAAGAGCTGCAGTTGGTATACAACAAAGCTCGTCAGGCCAGCATTACCCAAGAGCTCACCGAGATCGTCGGTGGAGCCTCCGCGGTTTAAGCTAGGTTTTACGAATTACGTAGAGGATTCAAGATGGCTACTGGAAAGATTATCCAGGTTATCGGCGCTGTGGTGGACGTCGAGTTCCCGCAAGATGCCGTGCCTAAAGTGTATAACGCACTTGAGGTGAAAGGCGGTGCCAAATTGGTACTGGAAGTTCAGCAGCAGCTAGGCGGCGGCGTTGTACGCTGTATCGCTATGGGTACTTCTGACGGTCTGCGTCGCGGACTGGACGTTGTTGACCTGGAGCACCCGATTGAAGTCCCAGTAGGTAAGGCGACCTTGGGTCGTATTATGAACGTACTGGGTGAGCCAATTGATATGAAGGGTGATATCGGCGAAGAAGATCGCTGGGCTATTCACCGTGAAGCTCCAAGCTACGAAGAACTGTCTAACTCGCAAGAACTGCTGGAAACCGGTATCAAAGTAATGGACCTGATTTGCCCGTTCGCTAAGGGCGGTAAAGTCGGTCTGTTCGGTGGTGCGGGTGTTGGTAAAACAGTAAACATGATGGAGCTGATTCGTAACATCGCAATCGAGCACTCAGGTTACTCTGTATTTGCCGGTGTGGGTGAACGTACTCGTGAGGGTAACGACTTCTACCACGAAATGACCGACTCCAACGTATTGGATAAAGTATCACTGGTTTATGGCCAGATGAACGAGCCACCAGGAAACCGTCTGCGCGTTGCGCTGACCGGCCTGACTATGGCTGAGAAGTTCCGTGACGAAGGTCGCGACGTACTGCTGTTCATCGATAACATTTACCGTTATACCTTGGCCGGTACTGAAGTATCAGCACTGCTGGGTCGTATGCCTTCAGCGGTAGGTTATCAGCCAACGCTGGCGGAAGAGATGGGCGTTCTGCAAGAACGTATCACCTCTACGAAAACCGGTTCAATCACTTCTGTTCAGGCCGTTTACGTACCTGCGGATGACTTGACTGACCCATCACCAGCAACCACCTTTGCTCACTTGGACGCAACCGTGGTACTGAGCCGTCAGATCGCTTCTCTGGGTATCTACCCAGCCGTTGACCCGCTGGATTCCACCAGCCGTCAGCTGGATCCACTGGTTGTGGGTCAGGAACACTACGACGTGGCTCGTGGCGTGCAGTCTATTCTGCAGCGCTATCAGGAATTGAAAGATATTATCGCGATTTTGGGTATGGACGAACTGTCCGAAGACGACAAACTGGTCGTTGCTCGTGCGCGTAAAATCCAACGTTTCCTGTCTCAGCCATTCTTCGTTGCTGAAGTCTTTACCGGTTCTCCGGGCAAGTTCGTCTCGCTGAAAGATACCATCCGTGGTTTCAAAGGCATTCTGGATGGTGATTACGATCATCTGCCAGAGCAGGCGTTCTACATGGTTGGCACCATTGAAGAAGCAGTGGAAAAAGCCAAGAAACTGTAACGCCTTGAGAGGAGGTTGATATGGCTATGACTTACCATCTGGACGTTGTCAGCGCAGAGCAAAAAATGTTCTCTGGGCTGGTGCAAAAAATCCAGGTGACAGGTAGTGAAGGTGAGCTAGGGGTTTTCCCTGGTCACGCCCCGCTGCTTACTGCCATTAAGCCTGGCATGGTGCGTATTGTTAAACAGCACGGTGAAGAAGAGTTCATCTACCTGTCCGGCGGTATCCTTGAGGTACAACCGAGCTCGGTAACTGTGTTGGCTGATACCGCCATTCGTGGTCAAGACCTCGACGAGGCGCGAGCGATGGAATCTAAGCGTAAAGCGGAAGAACACATCAATAACTCGCACGGCGATGTTGACTATGCTCAGGCATCAGCGGAATTGTCCAAAGCGATCGCGAAACTTCGCGTTATCGAATTGACCAAGAAAGCGATGTAAGCAGACTCCAAATAGAAAAGCGGCTGAAAGGCCGCTTTTTTTTATTCTGAAAATAAGACTTTCCCCAGAGCAAAACCCGCCTAAACGTTGTGCAATTAACCTATTATTTGTCTCTGTTCGCAGACATATTTTCCCATTCTGCGTGCTGTTATTTATTATGTGTCTATTCCGCGGCCAGCGCGGCTTGCGAAAGTTTTGTGCTGAGAAATATGTAGTAATTCTGTTATCAAACAGGTTTACTTTGCCCATCAATTTGAATGAATCAGGTTGCTTATGTCTAACAGTTCTTTAAGCGTCGTCATCCTTGCTGCTGGCAAGGGGACTCGAATGTATTCCGATCTTCCTAAAGTGCTTCATCCGTTGGCTGGAAAGCCAATGGTTCAGCATGTTATCGATACGGCCCTAAAGTTGGGTGCACAGAACGTGCATCTGGTTTACGGTCACGGTGGAGATCTGCTCAAAGATAAACTGTCAGACCAGCCGCTAAATTGGGTGTTACAGGCAGAACAGTTGGGTACCGGTCATGCGATGCAGCAAGCCGCTCCACACTTCTCTGACGACGAAGATGTTTTGATGCTGTATGGCGATGTGCCTCTGATTTCTGAGGAAACACTGCAACGTTTGTTAGCCGCTAAACCGCAAGGTGGAATTGGTCTTCTTACCGTTAAGCTCGTTGATCCTACTGGCTATGGCCGCATCGTGCGTGAGAATGACAATGTTGTTGGCATTGTAGAACATAAAGATGCCACGGCTGAGCAGCACAAAATCAATGAAATCAACACCGGAATTTTGGTGGCCAGCGGACGCGATCTGAAACGTTGGTTGGGTAAACTGGATAACAATAATGCGCAGGGTGAATACTACATCACAGATATTATTGCCTTAGCGCATCAGGAAGGAAACAAAATCGAGGCTGTCCATCCCGATCGCTTAAGCGAAGTTGAGGGGGTTAATAACCGTCTACAACTGTCAGCACTTGAGCGCGAATATCAGTCCGAACAAGCTCAGAAGCTGCTATTAGCGGGGGTTATGCTGCTTGACCCTGCTCGTTTTGATCTGCGCGGTGAGCTTATCCATGGGCGTGATATTTCCATTGATACCAACGTGATTATCGAAGGTAACGTTAAGCTTGGCGATCGCGTGCGCATTGCGACGGGTTGCGTATTGAAAGACTGCGTTATTGGTGATGACTGCGAAATCAGTCCTTACACCGTCATCGAAAATGCCACGCTGGCCGCTGAATGTACCGTTGGACCCTTTGCTCGTCTGCGCCCAGGCGCTGATTTGGCTGAAAAAGCGCATGTTGGTAACTTCGTAGAAATGAAAAAAGCACGCTTGGGCAAAGGCTCAAAAGCAGGGCACCTTTCCTATCTGGGCGATGCTGAAATCGGCGATAACGTGAATATCGGTGCAGGCACCATTACCTGTAATTACGATGGCGCAAATAAGTTTAAGACTATCATTGGTGACGATGTGTTCGTTGGATCTGATACTCAGTTGGTGGCTCCTGTCACTATCGGTAACGGTGTCACCATTGCTGCGGGTACCACAGTGACTAAAGACGTAGCGGAAAAAGAGCTGGTCTTAAGCCGTGTGAAGCAAACACATATCCAAGGCTGGAAGCGTCCAGTAAAGAAATAATCGCCAAATAAGATAGGTTATCCCCGTTAGACACGGTTGATGATTACCTCAGTAATCTGTTTTGCACTGTGCCTTGAACACTCAGGGCACAGAACAAAACCAGCAGTAAAAAATAATATCCCCAAAGGGGAATCGCTCCAATCTCTACAGGCTCGGGGCACAAAATCAGATCGTACGGACATCGACAGAACAGCAAACGAAATGCTGTTCTTGTTATAGGAATCAAACACTATGTGTGGAATTGTTGGCGCAGTTGCGCAGCGTGATATTGCAGAAATCCTGTTAGAAGGTCTGCGCCGTTTAGAATACCGGGGTTACGACTCAGCGGGTTTGGCGGTGGTGGATAATCAAGGGCATATGCAACGTATCCGCCGTGTCGGAAAGGTTCAGGCATTAAGTGATGCCGTCGTTGATAGCCCAATGACCGGCGGCACCGGCATTGCGCATACTCGTTGGGCAACTCATGGTGAACCAACGGAACAAAATGCTCACCCGCATGTTTCTGAGCATATTGCCGTGGTACATAACGGTATTATCGAAAACTACGAATCACTGCGTACCCTATTGATTGAGCGTGGCTATCACTTCACCTCTGAAACTGACACCGAAGTTATTGCTCATCTGACGCACTGGGAACAACAGCAGTCAGGTGGTTCGTTGTTAGAAGTGGTTCAGCGCGTGATCCCTCAACTGCGCGGTGCATATGGCACTGTGGTAATGGATGGTCGTCATCCCGATGTTCTTGTAACTGCACGTTCCGGTAGCCCTCTGGTCATCGGCTGCGGTATGGGCGAAAACTTTATTGCTTCCGATCAGTTGGCTTTGCTGCCAGTGACTCGCCGCTTTATCTTCCTCGAAGAGGGTGATATTGCTGAAGTGACTCGCCGTACGGTGAAAATTTTCGATAAAGACGGTAATGCTGTCGAGAGAGCCGAAATTGAATCCAACGTACAATATGACGCGGGTGATAAAGGCGCATATCGCCACTACATGCAAAAAGAGATTTATGAACAGCCTCTAGCAATTAAAAATACGTTGGAAGGCCGTTTTAGCCATGGCAAAGTCGATCTGAGTGAACTGGGCGAAAAAGCAGACACGCTGTTGGCCCAAGTAGAGCACATCCAGATTATCGCATGTGGTACTTCATACCATTCAGGAATGGTCGCGCGTTACTGGTTTGAATCTTTGGCCGGTGTGCCTTGTGACGTTGAGATAGCTTCTGAATTCCGCTATCGCAAATCTGCGGTACGTAAAAATAGCCTCATTATTACGCTGTCCCAATCGGGTGAAACCGCGGATACACTGGCGGCGTTGCGCTTATCGAAAGAAATTGGTTATTTAGGCTCTTTGGCAATCTGCAACGTGGCGAGCTCATCTCTGGTTCGTGAGTCAGATTTAGCACTCATGACCAAAGCGGGTACTGAAATTGGTGTTGCTTCTACCAAAGCCTTCACCACTCAGCTAACCGTACTGTTGATGCTGGTGGCGCGTATTGGTCGTTTGCACACGATGCCTGAAAAGGTTGAACAGGATATCGTTCATGCTCTGCAAGCACTGCCTGCACGTATTGAGCAGATGCTGTCGATGGATCAAGGTATTGAAGATCTCGCCGAAGATTTTATGGACAAGCAACACGCGCTGTTCTTGGGGCGTGGCGATCAATATCCCATCTCTATGGAAGGGGCTCTGAAGCTAAAAGAGATCTCTTACATTCACGCGGAAGCTTATGCTGCGGGTGAGTTGAAGCATGGGCCGTTAGCGTTAATTGATGCTGATATGCCAGTGGTAGTGATTGCACCGAACAACGAGCTGTTGGAAAAATTAAAATCCAACATTGAAGAGGTTCGTGCTCGCGGTGGCTTGCTGTATGTCTTTGCCGATAAAGATGCCGGTTTCACCGATAGTGAAGGTATGCGAATCATTTCATTACCGCATGTGGAAGAGGTGATAGCGCCAATCTTCTATACCGTGCCGCTACAGTTGCTTTCCTACCATGTTGCGCTGATTAAAGGGACTGACGTCGATCAGCCTCGAAATTTGGCGAAGTCTGTGACCGTAGAGTAACCATTCCACAAGCCCCGTACGCGGGGCTTTTTCTTTCGCGTTCAGATACAAATATTTCACCTGTCACAAAACTGTCATATTCCATACATTTTAGTGTCATCAAACTGCCTTATTTTCCCTCCTGCACCATACTTAAACTTGATTGTTCACACAGTAGCTGATGAATAACACTCCCTGTGGAGGGAATATGAAGCCGATGCGTTCCTTGGTTGTAACTAAAAAGATGGTTACCAATAAGACTGTTGCTGCCATTGTTGCTGCAACCTGCTCTCTGACTACGATGTCTGCATTTGCCGCTACCAGCTTGACCGGTGCCGGTGCCACCTTCCCTGCACCTGTTTATGCTAAGTGGGCTGATACCTACCAGAAAGAAACTGGTAATAAAGTTAACTATCAAGGTATTGGTTCTTCCGGCGGTGTTAAGCAAATCATTGCTAAAACCGTTGATTTTGGTGCTTCCGATGCACCCCTGACCGATGACAAATTAGCCGCAGATGGCCTGTTCCAATTCCCTACCGTGATCGGTGGTGTAGTTCTGGCAGTGAATATTCCTGGTTTGAAATCAGGTGAACTGACTCTGGATGGTAAGACGCTGGGCGATATCTATCTGGGTAACATCAAAAAGTGGAATGACCCAGCTATCACGAAATTAAATCCGGGGCTGAAACTGCCTGATACCAATATTGCCGTCGTTCGCCGTGCAGATGGTTCAGGTACTTCTTACGTATTCACCAACTATCTGGCAAAAGTAAATCCAGATTGGAAATCTAAAGTTGGCGCGGGTTCTACGGTTAACTGGCCAACAGGGTTAGGCGGTAAGGGTAACGACGGCGTGGCCGCGTTCATTCAGCGTCTGCCTGGTTCTATTGGTTATGTGGAATATGCCTACGTTAAGCAAAGCAAACTGGCTTACACCAAGTTGATCTCGGCTGATGGCGACGCAGTACTGCCAACTGAAGAGAGCTTTAGCAATGCGGCTAAAGGTGCTGACTGGAGTAAATCCTTTGCTCAAGACCTAACCAACCAGAAAGGTGCTAATGCATGGCCGATCAGCTCAACGACGTTCATTCTGGTGCACAAAGAGCAACAGAAGCCAGAGCAGGGCGAAGCAGTACTGAAGTTCTTTGATTGGGCATACAAAAACGGTGGCAAAGAAGCCAGCGCTCTCGACTACGCTCCGCTGCCGAGCTCCGTTGTTGAGCAGATCCGTGCTGCTTGGAAAACCAATGTAAAAGACAGTTCTGGTAAAGCATTGTACTAATGTTTCATCCGCTTCCAGTGCTGATGTTCTGGAAGCGGAACTCTAGTTTAAGAAGAGAATCGCATGGCTGATCATCCGTTATCTAAGCCTTCGTTGCCCAAGAAAGAATCAAAAATAAAACCACCGAGCAAGAACGGTGACGTTATCTTTGGTGCTCTAGTTAAACTAGCTGCACTAATTACCCTATTGCTGCTGGGCGGCATCATTGTTTCGCTGTTTATCGCGTCGCTGCCGAGTATTCAGAAGTTTGGTTTTTCCTTCCTGTGGTCCAAAGAGTGGGACGCTCCGGCCGAACAATTTGGCGCGCTGGTTCCGATTTACGGCACTATCGTCACCTCGATTATTGCTCTAGTGATTGCGGTTCCTGTGAGTTTTGGTATCGCCCTGTTTCTGACGGAGTTGGCTCCTAATTGGTTGCGCCGTCCTTTAGGCGTGGCGATTGAGCTGTTGGCAGCCATTCCGAGTATTGTATATGGCATGTGGGGGCTGTTCGTATTTGCACCTCTGTTTGCCGAATATTTCCAAACGCCAGTAGGCGATGTTTTGTCGGGTATTCCCATTGTCGGTGAGCTGTTTGCTGGCCCTGCGTTTGGTATCGGTATTCTGGCTGCGGGTGTGATCCTCGCCATTATGATCATTCCTTATATCGCTGCGGTCATGCGTGATGTGTTTGAGCAGACACCGGTGATGATGAAAGAGTCTGCTTATGGTATCGGCTGTACGACATGGGAAGTGATGAGTCGCATAGTGCTTCCGTTCACCAAAAATGGAGTGATTGGCGGCATCATGCTAGGGCTCGGTCGTGCGCTGGGTGAAACCATGGCGGTAACTTTTGTGATCGGTAATACCTACCAGTTAGACAGTGCTTCATTGTTCATGCCTGGGAACAGTATTACTTCGGCGCTGGCAAACGAATTTGCTGAGGCTGAATCTGGCTTGCATACCGCTGCGCTTATGGAGTTGGGGCTGATTCTGTTTGTCATTACGTTCATCGTGCTGGCGCTGTCTAAACTGATGATTTTACGTCTTGATAAGAATGAGGGACGTTAATATGGCGACGATTGATATGCATGACGCACAGTCTCTGGCTAATTCACGCCGCAAAATGCAGGCATGGCGTCGCCAGAAAAACCGCATCGCGCTGTTTTTATCGATGGCAACCATGGTGTTTGGCTTATTCTGGTTGGTGTGGATCCTCTTCTCAACCATAACCAAAGGCGTAGATGGTATGTCCATTGCGCTCTTCACCGAAATGACGCCGCCACCCAATAGCGAAGGCGGTGGTTTGGCTAATGCTATTGCGGGATCCGGTTTACTGATCCTGTGGGCAACGGTGATTGGTACTCCGCTGGGGATTATGGCGGGTATCTATCTGGCTGAGTATGGACGCAAAGGCTGGCTGGCTAACTTTATTCGCTTTATTAACGACATCTTGCTGTCTGCACCTTCCATCGTGGTTGGGTTGTTCGTCTACACCATTGTGGTTGCCAAAATGCAGCATTTCTCCGGCTGGGCCGGTGTGATTGCGTTAGCTCTATTGCAGATCCCCATAGTGATCCGTACCACTGAGAACATGCTTAAACTGGTGCCGGATAGCCTGCGTGAAGCGGCTTATGCGCTAGGGACACCTAAGTGGAAGATGATTTCAGCGATTACGCTGAAAGCATCGGTTTCCGGCATTATCACGGGAGTTCTACTGGCGATTGCACGTATTGCCGGTGAGACTGCGCCGCTGTTGTTTACATCGCTCTCCAACCAGTTCTGGAGTACCGATATGTCACAGCCGATTGCGAACCTCCCGGTCACCATATTTAAGTTTGCCATGAGTCCGTTTGCCGAATGGCAACAGCTGGCTTGGGCCGGGGTATTACTGATAACCCTCTGTGTTCTTTTACTGAATATTTTGGCGCGCGTCGTTTTTGCTCAGAAGAAGCGCTAAGCAACAGCACTAATCATTGCAGGCGTGGCTGTTCCATAGGGAAATGCGGCGCCGTGAAAAAGAGAGATAAGAGATGAGTATTGTTACAGACACGACCAACAGCAAAATTCAGGTTCGCGATCTTAACTTCTACTACGGTAAATTCCACGCGCTGAAAAATATCTCGCTGGATATCGAAAAGAACAAGGTAACCGCGTTTATCGGTCCATCAGGCTGCGGTAAGTCAACTTTGCTGCGTACCTTTAACAAAATGTTCCAGCTGTATCCAGAGCAACGCGCAGAAGGCGAAATCTTGCTGGATGGGCAAAATATTTTGACCGATAACTCGGATATTGCGCTGCTACGTGCCAAAGTCGGTATGGTGTTTCAGAAGCCCACTCCGTTCCCGATGTCTATCTACGACAACATTGCCTTTGGTGTGCGTTTGTTTGAAAAGCTGTCTCGCGCTGAAATGGATGAGCGAGTGCAGTGGGCGCTGACGAAAGCGGCATTGTGGAATGAGTCAAAAGATAAACTGCACCAGAGCGGCTATAGCCTGTCCGGTGGGCAGCAACAGCGTCTCTGTATTGCGCGTGGTATTGCCATTCGGCCAGAAGTTCTGCTGCTCGATGAACCCTGCTCGGCGCTGGATCCAATCTCCACCAGCAAAATTGAAGAACTGATCACTGAGTTGAAAGAAGACTACACCGTGGTGATCGTGACGCATAACATGCAGCAGGCAGCACGCTGTTCGGATCATACCGCTTTTATGTATCTGGGCGAGCTGGTGGAGTTTAGTGATACTGACACCCTATTTACCGCTCCGGCGCAAAAGCAGACCGAAGATTATATTACTGGCCGCTACGGCTGATTACGGGACTTATCATGGATAATTTAAACTTAAATAAACATATCTCCGGTCAGTTTAACGCCGAGCTCGAGCACATCCGCACTCAGGTTATGACGATGGGGGGGATGGTTGAACAGCAGCTTTCAGACGCGATCACGGCGATGCATAACCAAGATGGTGAGCTAGCTAAGCGCGTTATTGAAGGTGATAAAAAAGTTAACATGATGGAAGTGGCGATCGACGAAGCCTGTGTGAAGATCATCGCGAAGCGCCAGCCCACAGCCAGTGATTTGCGCTTGGTGATGGCTATCATCAAAACTATCTCTGAGCTGGAGCGAATCGGTGACGTTGCGGATAAAATCTGTCGTACCGCGTTGGAGAAATTTTCCCACCAGCATCAACCGTTGTTGGTAAGCCTTGAGTCATTAGGGCGGCACACCGTACAAATGCTTCATGATGTGCTGGATGCCTTTGCGCGCATGGATTTGGACGAAGCCGTTCGTATCTATCGTGAAGATAAAAAGGTCGATCAGGAATATGAAGGCATTGTGCGCCAGTTGATGACGTACATGATGGAAGATACGCGCACCATCCCAAGCGTGCTGACCGCACTGTTCTGCGCCCGTTCGATTGAGCGTATTGGTGACCGTTGCCAGAATATCTGTGAGTTTATTTTTTACTTCGTTAAAGGGCAGGATTTCCGTCACCTAGGTGGTGATGAATTGGATCAGCTGTTGGCGAAGGATGGAAATAAGCCGAGTTGATGTAAGGGGTAGTGTACCAATCGTACATATAAACCCTGTATATGGTTTCGTTTGTCAGTCTATGCCGATTGTGGTGGCAGGTTACGTCCACTTTTAAGCAGTGTTTTTCATATGTAATGACCGAGTCCGTGTCGGAGGGCTCAATCGCCGCCCTCCGACGCCTCGACTTGGCATCACCTCTACTGCCTGCTGCGCGGGTGACCTTATTTCATCATTCCGGTATTAATAGAACGACAATCACCATCCTGACTCCTCCGTTCTTTCTTGATACCGCTCATCTTCTTACAACAAATTCATCTATCTATATCCTCTAATAGTATTTCCAGTTCTATGTTGATTGGGCGTAATTTAACCCTGTCGCTAAAAAATAAAGCTGCAAAAACATACTTCTGGGCAAAATATTTTAGGAGCTTCTTCATGAAACAACGCGTTCTCGTACTTTCCCTGCTGGCCAGCCTCTCCGCTGTTTCTGGTTTTGCTCATGCTGATAAACTCGATGATATTCAAAAAGCAGGTGTGGTTCGTGTCGCGGTGTTTGATAGCAATCCACCGTTTGGCTATGTTGACCCGCAAACCAAGAAGCTGGTGGGCTATGACGTCGATGTTGCCGATGCTATCGGGAAAGCCTTAGGGGTGAAAGTTGAACTACGCGCGACTAATCCTGCCAACCGAATTCCATTGTTAGCGTCCAAGAAAGTCGACTTGATTGCTGCAAACTTTACTATCACGCCGGAACGTGCCAAAGAAGTGAATTTCAGCGTGCCTTATTTCCGTACTGGGCAGAAGTTTATTGCTCGCAAAGGTGTCCTGAAACAGCCTGATGATATCGCTAAGCTGCGCATTGGCGCAGATAAAGGCACTGTGCAGGAAATTACACTGCGCGATAAATATCCTACGGCAAAAGTGATTTCATACGACGATACCCCGTTGGCTTTTGCTGCCCTGCGTAACGGTAACGTGCAAGCAATTACTCAAGATGACGCTAAGTTAGTTGGGCTGCTGGCAAATGTTCCCGATGCGGCTAAAGCTGATTTTGAAATATCACCATTTAGCATAACCAAAGAATATCAAGGTATTGGCTTGCCGAAGGGCGAAGATCGCCTGACGGATAAAGTGAATACTGCACTGGAAAATTTGGAAAAAGAGGGGCAAGCCGAGAAGATTTACGATCGCTGGTTTGGACCAGAAACTAAATCTGCTCAGCCGCGTGGCGATTTTAAAATCGGCCCAGTAGAAACCAGTAAATCATAATTAAAGAATAAGTGCGGCTGCGCTGCTGTGTCTAGGCGTGGTCGCATTTCTATTTTTGGTTGGTGAGTATTATGAACGGGCAATCTTTCTACGATTTTATTCTCGCGCCGCAATATCTACACTGGCTATGGTCAGGTTTTCTCATCACGTTGGTTATTTCAGCCTGTACTATTGTGCTGTCTACAATTTTAGGACTGATTTTAGCGGCGCTGCGAGATAGCTCATCCCGCTGGCTTAGTTTGCCTGTCATCGCCTACAGTTCTGTTTTTCGTAATACCCCTCTGCTTGTCCAGCTTTTTTTCTGGTACTTCGGTGCAGGTCAACTCCTACCTTCCGTTGTGATGCAGTGGCTGAATACGCCTCATGAGTGGATGTTTGATGGATGGACGATCGCGTGGCCATCGTTTGAGTTTTTGGCCGGTTTAGTTGGCCTGACGCTGTATTCCGCAGCGTTTATTTCTGAAGAGATCCGCGCTGGAATTCGCGGTGTGGCAAGTGGACAAAAACAGGCGTCTCAGGCTTTAGGGCTTAGCCTTTGGCAAAGTATGCGATATGTGGTGCTGCCACAGGCGGTGAAAATTGCTCTACCGCCCCTGTTAGGGCAATACATGAACATTATCAAAAACTCATCCCTTACGATGGCCATTGGTGTGGCTGAGCTTTCATATGCTTCAAGACAGGTTGAAACCGAAACGCTAAAAACGTTTCAGGCCTTTGGTGTCGCTACGTTGTTATACGTGCTGATTATTGCTCTGATGGAAGGTTGGGGAATGTGGTATCAGCAACGTCGTCGGATGCAGGAGCGTTATTAAAATGGATTTCACCATTATTCATGACAACCTCAGCTATTTGCTATGGGGACAATTTCCCGATGGCCCTTTAGGGGGGGCTGCATTAACGCTGTTGATGAGCCTTATTGCTGGTCTAGCTTCTGCGATATTAGGCACTTTGCTTGGGGTGGCCTTAGCGATGTCGCGTGGTTGGCTAGGTGCGGTATTGGCTACTGTGCTGGGCTTTTTCCGCGCAATCCCAGTCATCATGTTGATATTCTGGACTTATTTTTTGCTGCCAATCGTATTTGGTGTCGATATTCCTGAAATTACTACCGTTGTCTGTGCGCTGGCGCTGATTGCTTCTTCGTATTTGGCTCATGCGGTAGCGGCGGGTATCCATGCTGTAGGGCGTGGACAGTGGCAGGCTGGCCTTTCTCTGGGGCTCAATCGCTGGCAGGTTTTAGGTAATGTCGTGTTACCTCAGGCGCTGAGAATGATGGTGCCGTCGTTTATTAATCAGTGGATTTCACTAATTAAAGATACTTCTCTGGCCTATATTGTTGGCGTGAGTGAGCTGACATTTTTGGCGACGCAGGTAAACAACCGCAGCATGGTATACCCAATGGAAGTCTTTATGTTTGTGGCTGGCGTTTACTTTGTGATGTGTCTGGCTTTGGATCTCGCCGCTAATCACTTGAGCCGGCGTTTTACGTCACAAAATGTGGTGGTAAAACGCCGCTGGTGGCAGTTAAAACCCGCGCTGCCTGCAAGTTAAGTCCCTTAATGCGTCATTTGCTACTTGGTCAGTGACCAGCCTCTTGCGCGCCATAACTCAGGTAATTGGCGAAGATCGTCAAAAGAGGTAACGAGCGGGTGTTCAATGACTGGGTTATGAGCATCACCACAATAATAAAATACGGGAATACCCGCCGCGATACCTGATTGGACGCCTGATGGGGAATCATCAACTAGAATACACGCTTTAATATCTACACCCATTTCGTTGGCCGCGTGGAACATAAGGTCTGGGTCTGGTTTCCAACTCTGAATATCGTAGCCGCTATACAACCGGTCACCAAAATAGCCCAACATGCCGGTTGAGCCCAATGAGTTCTGCATTTTGCTGACGGGGCCGTTGGAGGTGGTGCACATCGGTACTGTAATTTGCGCTAATAGAGATTCTGCATGGGGAATCGGTTTTAGCTCGGTTTTAAACAGGCGAGCAACTTCATCGCGGTAAATCTGTTCCATCTCGTCACGATCTGATTCGAACTCATGTTCCTGCTTGATTCGCTCGATGATCTCATACAGCTTAACGCCTTTAAACTCCTTAAAAACGCGATCCAATGACAGATGTACACCGTAATGAGCGAACATATGAACGTAGGCTTTGCTGCACAGGTATTCGCTATCTACCAGCGTGCCGTCGCAGTCGAAGAAAATACAGCTGATGGGGGTCATTGGGCTTCCTTGTTTTCATGGCAGACGGCAAGCTTGCGTTGCCGTCGTCAGAGATAAACCAGAGCCCAGTTTAATCGCTTGGGGAAGAAAAGCGAGTCTCTGTAAATGCAAAGCGGTCTACGTCAAATAACCCTAAGCTTGTTAGCTTCAGTGATGGAATGACAGGCAACGATAAAAATGCCATCTGAATAAAGGGTTCGTTGAGCGTAACGCCGCAGGCGCGGCAGGCGGCTTTCAAATGGGAAATATCATCGGCGATGTCTGCGGCTGATTTATCGCTCATTAATCCTGCGATAGGTAAAGCAAGATGGCTTTTTACTTCCCCCTCGTCGGCGACGCAGAGTCCGCCTCCGTTTGCGATTAGCTGATTTACGGCCACAGCCATATCACGCGGATGGTGACCGATCACCACGATATTATGACTGTCGTGGCTTACCGTTGCGGCCATTGCTCCGCGTTGTAACCCGAAGTTTTGCAGCAGTCCCCGTGCTGGTATTTTTTGATGACCGTAACGTTCCATTACGGCGATATGACATACGTCGTCGTGATCAAATTTTTCTCCGAGCCAGGTAACCGGCAATGTGCAGGTGATGAGTTCGTTCGGGATAATCTGAATCGCGCGGTAGCTAACGCCGACTTCCAGCGGTAGTGCGAGTTCCGCTGCGTTAACAGGGTTTCGGCGAATCGTATTTTGCACTGGTGGTTGGGTTTGCTGGTGTTTCTGTTCACAGGTTTCTTTCAATCGCTGTGCGTCCACGACTTTGCCACCCACAATGACTTGCTGGATTACCACCTGCTGTACATCGGAAAGTAATACGATATCGGCTCTTTTCCCCGGTGCTATCAGACCTAGACGTTTTAAACCAAAATGACGAGCCGCTGACCAGCTTGCGACGCGGTAAGCCACGTGAGCAGGGATATTATGCTGATTAATCAGACGATAAATCAGTGCATTGATATGTCCTTCATGCGCGATTTCCCAAGGGTTACGGTCATCGGTGCACAGCATGCATTGCGGGCTACTGAATTCAGAAATTAACGGTGCTAGCGTATCCAGATTTCGTGCCGCTGAACCTTCGCGGATCATTAATGCCATACCGAGTGACAGTTTTTCGCGACCTTCTTGTAACGCCAAGGTTTCATGGCAGTTTTCGATACCCGCAGCGAGATAGCCATTGAGATTTTTGCCGCTGAGCATTGGGCTATGCCCATCTAACGTCAAATGACGGAAAGCGTCGAGCTTATCCATAATGTCGCTATCACCGGCAATCACGCCGGGAAAATTCATCATTTCTGCCAAACCTAGCACATGAGAATGATCGCGATATTTAAGCATTTCACTTAATGGGAACTCAGCACCATTGATGTCGCTACCCGACAGCGCCGGTACGCATGAACTGATCTGAACAAACTGGTTTTGTTGCGCCTGTTCCGCACAGCGTAAAAACCATTCCAATCCTTGTTCACCCATGACATTCACAATTTCATGGGGATCGCAGACGATGCTGGTTACCCCAAGAGGTAGAGTGGCGCTCTCAAACGTCACCGGCGTCATCATGCTGGATTCGATGTGCAGGTGGGAATCAATAAAACCGGGAACTGCGACCGCATTGTTTGCATCAATTCGCTTGTGGGCAACGGCACCTGCGTAGGCTGAGCCAACACCAGCAATGCTGTTATTACAAATAACGATTGGGCCGGATATTTCCCCGCCATTTATCAGGTCAAGGATGCGAACATTGTCAATAATGCAGTCGGCAGCCTCATCACCGCGTGAAACCGCCAGAAGGCGGATCATTTCTTCGCGCGAAAGCGATTGCGTATGTTTATTATTAATGCTTTCCATGCGAATTCACCCTTATTGAAAATGTTATTATCATTTTGATATTAAAGTATTTTTATTGATTTCGATTGATTATATGACGCCGTAAATAGGTCTACGTGATATGGCTCACTAATTTGGTGAGTAAAAAAACATCTCGAAATATGTGTGATGGGGATCATTATTTGGCACTTTTGGTATAGGATACTCTCCCAAAGCCAATATCCATCCGGATTTAATAGAATGAATAATTCAACTTCAAACTCTGCCCAAGGGCAGGGGCTTTTTGAGCGTGTCTTCAAGTTGCAGGAGCATGGTACCACTGCAAAAACTGAAATGATCGCCGGTATCACGACGTTTTTGACGATGGTATATATCGTTTTCGTTAACCCGCAGATTCTTGGTGCTGCAGGTATGGACACCCAGGCCGTGTTTGTTACGACCTGTCTGATTGCCGCTTTCGGTAGTATTTTTATGGGGTTGCTGGCTAATTTGCCTGTTGCCTTAGCTCCTGCTATGGGGCTGAATGCCTTCTTTGCTTTTGTCGTCGTCGGTGCAATGGGGCTGACGTGGCAAGTGGGTATGGGGGCTATTTTCTGGGGTGCAGTAGGTTTATTGCTGCTAACGATTTTCCGTATTCGCTATTGGATGATTGCTAATATTCCAATGAGCCTGCGTGTAGGGATCACCAGCGGTATCGGCCTGTTTATCGCCATGATGGGGCTGAAAAATGCCGGTATCATCGTATCGAATACTGACACTCTGGTTGCCGTTGGGAGTTTAACTTCTCATAGCGTTTTACTCGGTGCATTGGGATTCTTTATTATCGCGATCCTGTCATCCCGCAACTTCCACGCCGCAGTATTAGTATCCATTGTCGTCACTACGCTTATCGGTTGGGCTTTAGGAGACGTACATTATACTGGGTTGTTCTCGATGCCGCCGAACGTAACTAGCGTCGTGGGTCAGGTCGATTTGGCGGGAGCGCTGAATGTTGGTCTAGCGGGTGTGATTTTCTCCTTCATGCTGGTAAACCTGTTCGACTCATCAGGCACATTGATTGGTGTGACTGATAAAGCAGGATTGGCGGATAAAAACGGCAAGTTTCCGCGCATGAAACAAGCGCTATACGTGGACAGTATCAGCTCTGTCGTCGGTTCTTTCTTCGGAACCTCATCCGTTACCGCCTATATCGAAAGTACCTCTGGTGTTTCTGTCGGTGGTCGTACTGGCTTAACGGCCGTAGTAGTAGGGATTTTATTCCTGCTGGTGATCTTCCTTTCGCCACTGGCTGGCATGGTTCCTGCGTATGCCGCGGCTGGTGCGCTGATTTATGTTGGCGTATTGATGACGTCGAGTTTGGCTCGCGTGAAGTGGGATGACCTGACCGAAGCGGTGCCTGCATTTATCACTGCGGTGATGATGCCGTTTAGCTTCTCTATCACCGAAGGTATCGCGCTTGGCTTTATTTCTTACTGCATTATGAAATTAGGCACAGGCCGTTGGCGTGAAATTAGCCCATGCGTGGTGATTGTTGCGCTGTTGTTTGTGCTGAAAATTGTGTTTGTTGACGCACATTAATGACTCGCTAGCCTAAACCTCCCCTACAAGGGGAGGTTTAATGCATCAGCCCACGCGACGCACATAATCTGCAAATGCTGAGAGCTGTTTGCCTAAGAATTCGATGGTTGAAGTATCTGTTAGTATGCCCTTCTGCTCATCCACTTTGCTCTGGATCACTCCCCCCATAAACTCTGGTTTATTCATGACTTGGCAGTCCAAGAACACCAAAATCTGACGTAAGTGATACTGACACCGAGCGCCACCAATGGGTCCCATAGAGCTGGTCTGGATGGCGACAGGTTTACCTGCCAGCGGCTGATTAGGTAGGCGAGAAATCCAGTCGATCGCGTTTTTAAGTCCGCCTGGAACGGAGTAGTTATATTCTGGCGTCACGATAATCACGCCGTCTGCCTGACGGATTTCTTCGGCGATAGCTTCAATTTGAGCAGGGAAACCTTCATCTTGCTGAAGATCGGCATCGTAGAGAGGAATATCGCGAATGGAAGGCAGCGCTTCGATAGTTACGTCTTTAGGTGCAAGGTCGGGGAGCGCGTTTGCGACAATCGCATTATAGGAACCTTTACGTAGGCTACCCAATAAAGTAACAATTTTCAGTGGCTTATCTGACATAAGTTCTCCATTTCTTGATGTAATATAACCGAACTTCACTGAAGTCATCTTAGATCAATAATCAATCATAGAGTAGATAAGTTGATATCAGACTTATCATTCACAGGGTTTGTATTGGTGAATGACTAGTAAAGCGTAAGTAGGTGGTGGACTCTTTTAGCTCTGTATTTTTCTCTGCGGTGATATTTATCAGCTGATTATTTTTATCCATTAACCAGTAATTAAGCTGTCCAAGCGTTGGTGATTTACTGCATGCCCAAGCAATTTCACCCTGTATCGCACTAATGGTCTCGACCTGCGGCGTTGCTGTTGAACGTAATTTTCCTGCGTTAGGTTGAAGACGCAGGGTTTGTAAGCCGCTTGTTCCTAGCCCCGATATCTTAAGCACTGATTCGCGAATAGCCCAAAGTTGCGTTGTGGCCTCTAAACGGTCGGCCTGTCCATCGATCCAAATTTTTTCGCTGCTGGTAAGATGCTGCTGTTGAAGGTGAATAAAACCACCCTGACGTGCGCGAATAACTTCAACGTCCATGCCGACTTTACCATTGGAGCCGAGCATGACCGCAACGACACCACCGGCATATCCGAGGCTAAAATCTGGCAGCGTAGGATCAACAAAACAGGGCCTACCACTAGGAGCAATGGCTAAGCGTGGTAGCTTTTCGTAACCGTAAAGTTGAAACATGAGTTCTGCAAGTAGCGCGCGGCCATGCAGAAATCGTTCACGGCGTTTTGGGGAATAGTGTAGTGATGTGGCAATCAGATCTTCAGTAAGACGGTAAACGTCTAAGGGGCGGTTGGATAGATACCACCAAGCAAAATGATTCTCCATAGTCGCTCCCTGATTTACGGATGAATTGGTGTAAGAATGCTACCTAATAACTATAGCGTAAGCGTTTCTGGTCTCTGGATTATTTATCTAAGCAGAGTCTTTAGTCACTCGATTTTATGTGAACTGTGCGGCAGCGCACTGATTAAACTAACAAATTCATTGCTAGCGCTAGGTAAGCCAATGGCATATTGGTCAGCGGAAAATAAAATGGGAATGAGGAGTTATGATGCAAAAGAAGGATTAAGCGGGGAGTCGCTTGGCTAATTTTATTAGTACTCGCCATTCTTCTACACAACAGCCCGCTAGGTGAGTGGTTCTCACATATCGAGATGTTACAGCAATGGATAAGTGTACATGGGTGGATAGGAATTATCGCTTATGTATTGTTGTTTGTTATTGCCTCACTGTTTTTGTTCCCCGGTAGCGTGTTAGTGATCGCTGGGGGCATTGTTTTTGGTACGTTTTATGGAACGATCATCTCATTGTTTGCTGCAACTTTGTCCTCCTCTCTCTCCTTTTTGCTGGCGAGATATCTTGGCCGCTCCTGGTTGTTACAGCGTTTTAGTGGAAATAAAAAATTCGAGCAGATAGAGCAAGGTATTCAGCATTATGGTGTTGACTTCTTGATTTTTACCCGCTTAATTCCGCTATTTCCATATAATATTCAAAATTATGCCTACGGCTTAACGGGAATTCCTTTTTGGCGTTACTGTATGATTTCGTGTCTGACCATTCTGCCAGGAACGTTTATTTTTACTTTGATGGCGAGCGAGTTAGCTGAAAATGGCGTGACTCTAGAAGTAACGATGAAGTTGGTTCTTTGCGGAGTGGTTCTGTTTGTTTTAACACAAATAACGCGCAGAGTTTTCAGCAAACGATTCGCCAAATAGTAAAACCCGCCGATGGCGGGTTTTTAAGCGGAAGTGATCACTTACCAATACAGAAGCTAGAGAAAATTCTTCCTAGCAAATCATCAGACGTGAATTCACCGGTAATCTCACTCAGAGCCTGCTGGGCGAGCCGTAGCTCTTCAGCCAGTAATTCACCTGCATAGGCGCTCAATAACTGCTCCTTGCCTTGTTCAAGGTGCATAGCTGCGGTTTCCAGTGCCTGTAAGTGACGACGGCGGGCCAAGAACCCTCCCTCCATATTGCTGGTGAAGCCCATGCTTTGTTTTAGATGATCGCGCAGCACATCAATGCCTTCACCGGTACGGGCGGATAATCTGATTAGTGAGTAACCATTTACTTCGCTTAGTCCCAGCGTTTCTCCCGTCACATCTGCTTTGTTGCGCACGACGGTAATCGGCAGCGTTTTAGGAAGTCGAGCCATAAATTCTGGCCAGATAGTCGCAGGTTCAATGGCATCGGTAGTGGTACCATCAACCATAAACAGGACGCGGTCAGCCTGTTCGATCTCGTTCCAAGCACGTTCGATACCAATGCGTTCAACTTCGTCGCTTGCTTCGCGTAATCCTGCGGTATCAATAATATGCAATGGCATGCCATCGATATGAATATGTTCACGTAAGACGTCGCGGGTCGTTCCGGCAATATCAGTCACGATAGCCGCTTCGCGGCCTGCGAGTGCGTTCAACAGACTGGACTTACCTGCGTTAGGACGACCAGCAATCACCACCTTCATCCCTTCGCGTAATAAACTGCCCTGGCGTGCTTCGGCGCGTACCGCCTGAAGTTCCCCCATAACACCGTTAAGCTGAGCCTCAATTTTTCCGTCGGAGAGAAAGTCGATTTCTTCATCAGGAAAATCGATAGCGGCTTCAACGAAGATACGCAGATGCGTTAATGCTTCAACCAGCTGATTAACACGATTAGAGAAGGCGCCTTGCAGCGAATTTACCGCAGAGCGAGCTGCTTGTTCTGAGCTGGCATCGATCAGATCGGCAATCGCTTCGGCTTGTGCTAAATCCAGTTTATCGTTGAGGAATGCGCGCTCAGAGAACTCTCCGGGGCGAGCGATTCGTACATTGGGCATCAGAAGAATGCGTTTCAGTAGCAGATCGAGAATGACGGGCCCGCCATGCCCTTGCAACTCCAGCACGTCTTCACCGGTAAATGAGTTTGGGCCAGGGAAATACAAGGCAATTCCTTGATCCAATACGCTGCCGTCAGCGTCTTTAAACGGCAGGTAATCTGCGTAGCGTGGCTTAGGTAATTTACCGAGTAACGCCATAGCGACTTCTTCTGCCTGACGGCCTGATATACGCAGAATGCCTACGCCGCCGCGTCCAGGGGGGGTTGCCTGAGCAACGATGGTGTCGGATTGGCTCATAGTCATACTCTCTTGTTACAAAATTAAATGCGTACCATAAAAAAAGGCGGTCAATTGACCGCCTTACTCAACTCAAATCATCGCGTGGATTATGATTTTTTCTTGTCGCGGCTGTGTAGACCACGTTTCTCAAGACCACGGTAGATCAGCTGTTGCTGGAGGATGGTCACCAGGTTGCTGACGATATAGTACAGCACCAGACCTGATGGGAACCACAGGAAGAACACCGTGAAGATGACAGGCATAAACGTCATAATCTTCTGCTGCATCGGGTCAGTGACTGTGGTTGGCGACATCTTCTGAATGAAGAACATCGTGATACCCATCAGAATTGGCAAGATGTAGTACGGGTCTTGTGCAGCCAAGTCATGGATCCACAGCGCGAATGGAGCCTGACGCAGTTCTACTGAGCCCATCAGCATGTAATACAGTGCCAAGAAGATTGGCATCTGGATGACGAGCGGTAGACATCCACCCAGTGGGTTAACTTTCTCTGACTTGTACAGCGCCATCATTTCTTGGCTCATACGCTGTTTGTCATCACCAATGCGTTCACGCATTGCCGCCAGTTTTGGCTGCAGCATACGCATTTTCGCCATGGAGGTGTACTGCGCTTTAGTCAGCGGGTACATGATGCCACGAACGATGAAGGTAATAACGATAATCGAGAAGCCCCAGTTACCGATAAAGCTGTGAATGAATTTTAGCAGCTTAAACAGTGGCTGAGAGATGAACCATAACCAGCCATAATCTACGGTCAGATCCAAATGCGGCGCCACGGCAGCCATATCACTCTGGATTTCAGGACCGACCCACAGCGTTGCGTTCAGGTTTTTCTCAGTGCCTGGTGCAACAACAACCGGCTCTCCTTTAAAACCAATCGCTGACAGTCCATTACCCAGATTAGCGGTATAGAACTGGTTGGTGCTGTTGGTTTGCGGGATCCATGCAGTAGCAAAGTACTGTTGCAGCATCGCAACCCAGCCACCTTTGGTCGTGATATTCAGCGGGTCTTTATCAAACGCATACTTCTGATACTTATCATCGCTTGAAGAGTACGCCGCACCACGGAAGGTGTGCAGTGCAAAGTTGCTGCTGCCTGTGTCACGGTGTTTAGGCAAATCAATAGACTGCTTCAACTGACCGAACAGAGTCAGATCCAGCGGCTGTGCGCTGCTGTTCTTAACTTTATAGTCCACGCCGATAGCATAGTCACCACGTTTGAGAACGAAGGTCTTGGTATAGACCACGCCGTCTTTCGCTGTGTATGTCAAAGGAATGCGCAGCTCGTCCTGACCGTTAACCAATTCAAAATTGGTTTGATCAGCGGTGTACAGTGGACGGTCACCGTTAGCTGGATTATCTGGACCATTTTTACCTGTCAGACCGCTTTGAGCCTGATAGATGAAATCTGGGGTGGTTTCTAACAGCTCAAATGGCTTATCAGAACCTAAAGTAGCTGGATACGCTAACAGGTTGGCCTGTTCGATATCACCACCACGGGTGTTAATGGTTAAAGACAGAACATCAGTCTTAACCGTAATCAGTTTACCCTGGCCACTTTCTGGCACAGCCTGACTAGATGCATCGGCTGTCGTGGTGTTCGCGGTCTGTCCTGCGGTCTGAGCGGTAGGCTGCGGATTGTTATCCGTTTGCCATGCTTGCCAGATCATGAAAGACACGAACAGCAGAGCGATGAGGAGTAGATTGCGTTGCGAATCCATCTTAATGTTCTCTGTTATCGTCAGTTTTCGGCGGCACGGGATCATCACCACCTGGGTTCAAAGGGTGGCATTTTAATACGCGTTTCAGTGTCAACCAACTGCCTTTTATCATTCCAAACCTGCTCAATGCCTCAATTCCGTACTGTGAGCAGGTTGGTCTGAAACGACAATGTGGTCCGAGCAGCGGACTAATGAAAAGCTGATACCCGCGTATCAGCTTTATTAGGATACGCGAGCTTGCCGACAATGACGACGCCATAACTTTTCCAAAATCTCTGTCAGCGCCCGATTATCGAGCTCCTGAACCCCTTTTTTAGCAATTACCACAAAATCCATGGCAGGCAGCGAATGTTGGCTTAAACGGAAGCTTTCGCGCGTTAAACGCTTAATCCGGTTACGCTCATGCGCACGCTTGACATATTTTTTAGCGACTGTAAGACCGATGCGGGGATGCCCCAGCGTGTTCATACGGCCGAGTATGGTAATTTGAGGAGTGCCGGCTCGTTGCGGTTGCTGGAAGACGAAATTGAAATGATTGGGAGTTAACAAACGTAACTCCCTAGGAAATGCTAGCTTAACCACAGAGGGTTAGCTTTATTACTTAGAAACGGTCAGACGAGTACGGCCTTTCGCACGACGGCGGGCCAGAACCTGACGACCATTTTTGGTTGCCATACGAGCACGGAAACCGTGTGAACGGTTACGTTTCAATACGGACGGTTGGAAAGTGCGTTTCATAGCGATTTCTACCTAAACTTAAATAATTACTGATCAGTAAACGCGTTTGGCTACTCGGCGTGAGAACGACCGACGCCTCAATCGCATATATAAAGAGGCGGGATTGTAATAATTGTACAGTCCTGAGTCAATTCTCATCGCAAGATAGCTCAACCGAATTTCACTAACGTGAGCCTCAATCACCGTCGCATCCCTAAATAGTCCCTAAGAGATACATAGGTTTGAGGCCTGTAAAAGTGATGAAAAAAACCACCAAACAGAACTCAGGCGCAACGCGTGGGTGGGAAATTATACGGACTCCCTATCAAAGCGCAAGGATCTAACCAAGATCCTTCTAGATAATGTGGCGATCCGTGATGCATTATTCACCAGCGAAATCTGAAAATATGGGATCTGTGGACGGTTTAACGCTGGACAAACGACATAAAAGTATAAACTCTTCATTTGAATCTTGCCTGTGGATAAAATCGATCTAATCTGTGCAGAAGGGGAGGATCTTCTGTGTGATTTACGCTATGATCCGCCATTCCGATTGCGATCCAGATCTTTGGTGCGTTGGAGATAACGAAATTTTATACATCGCGTTTAAAAAGCGATTCGTATGTGATGGTTTACTTGTGGGTAACCTGTTTATGATCTTTCCATTTATTAAGATCCCAGCATCTTTTGTGCGAAACAGAGCCTTGACGAGGTTCAAACGATCATATGCGTCAAAAAAAGTCAGTCTAAGTATCCTATTCATTTCTTTTTGATCTTGTTCGAGTGGAGTCCGCCGTGTCACTTTCGCTTTGGCAGCAGTGTCTTGCCCGATTGCAGGATGAGTTACCTGCCACAGAATTTAGTATGTGGATCCGTCCTTTACAGGCGGAACTGAGTGACAATACCCTGGCGCTGTATGCTCCTAACCGTTTCGTATTGGATTGGGTTCGTGACAAATATCTCAACAACATCAACGGATTGTTGAACGATTTTTGTGGTAGCGACGCACCTGTTCTCCGTTTTGAAGTTGGAACCAAACCTGCGACGGCTGCTATACCCGTTCAAAGTCCGGTGATGGCCAGTGTTTCAGCGCCGGTCATTCAGACTGCGGCTCGCAACGTAGCGCCTATGCGTCCTAGTTGGGATAACTCTCCCGCGCAGCCTGAATTGTCTTATCGCTCGAATGTGAATCCTAAGCATACGTTTGATAACTTTGTTGAGGGTAAGTCTAACCAACTGGCCCGCGCGGCGGCGCGTCAGGTGGCTGATAATCCTGGGGGTGCTTATAACCCGCTGTTCTTATACGGTGGTACGGGCTTAGGTAAAACTCACCTTCTGCATGCGGTAGGTAATGGCATTATGGCTCGCAAAGCCAATGCTAAAGTGGTTTACATGCACTCTGAGCGTTTTGTTCAGGATATGGTCAAAGCCCTGCAAAATAACGCAATCGAAGAGTTCAAACGTTACTATCGTTCCGTTGATGCTCTGCTTATCGATGATATCCAGTTTTTTGCCAACAAAGAGCGTTCGCAGGAAGAGTTCTTCCATACCTTTAACGCTTTGCTTGAAGGTAATCAGCAAATTATTCTGACGTCAGACCGCTATCCAAAAGAGATTAATGGCGTAGAAGATCGTCTGAAATCGCGTTTTGGTTGGGGGCTGACCGTAGCCATTGAGCCACCAGAGTTAGAGACACGCGTTGCGATTCTGATGAAAAAAGCTGATGAAAATGACATTCGTCTGCCGGGCGAAGTCGCCTTTTTCATCGCAAAACGTCTACGCTCTAATGTACGTGAGCTTGAGGGCGCACTGAACCGAGTGATTGCGAATGCCAACTTTACCGGCCGCGCTATTACCATCGATTTTGTGCGTGAAGCGCTACGTGATCTGCTTGCCTTGCAGGAAAAACTCGTCACCATCGATAATATCCAGAAGACGGTGGCTGAGTATTATAAAATCAAGGTGGCAGACTTACTGTCTAAACGTCGTTCCCGCTCAGTTGCCCGTCCGCGTCAAATGGCGATGGCGTTAGCAAAGGAGCTGACTAACCACAGCTTGCCAGAAATCGGTGATGCTTTTGGTGGTCGTGACCATACAACGGTCTTGCATGCCTGTCGTAAGATTGAACAGCTGCGTGAAGAAAGCCACGACATCAAAGAAGATTTTTCTAATTTAATCAGAACGTTGTCATCCTAATCAAATAACAGTCATCGTAGCGATATGAAATTTATTGTTGAACGTGAACATCTGCTAAAGCCGTTGCAACAGGTGAGCAGCCCGCTGGGTGGCCGACCAACGTTGCCTATTCTTGGTAATCTGCTGTTGCAGGTTGAAGACGGCCATCTATTGCTGACAGGCACCGACCTTGAAATGGAAATGATCGCCCGAGTTCCTCTTGCTCAAGAGCATGAGACAGGGGCAACAACGGTACCTGCGCGTAAGTTTTTCGATATCTGCCGTGGTCTGCCAGACGGTGCGGAAATCACCGTTGTTTTAGACGGCGATCGCATGCTGGTACGTTCTGGGCGTAGCCGCTTTTCTCTGTCTACGCTGCCTGCTGCTGATTTCCCTAATTTGGATGACTGGCAGAGCGAAGTGGAATTCACGCTGCCACAGGCGACGCTGAAAAAGCTGATTGAGGCAACTCAATTCTCTATGGCTCATCAGGATGTGCGCTATTACCTGAACGGTATGCTGTTTGAAACCGAAGGTGAAGAGTTGCGCACCGTGGCGACCGATGGTCACCGCCTTGCGGTATGTTCAATGCCTATTGGTCAGAGTGTGCCGAGCCATTCCGTCATTGTGCCGCGTAAAGGTGTTATGGAGTTGTCCCGTTTGCTGGATGGTGGTGAAACGCCGCTGCGCCTGCAAATTGGTAGCAACAATATTCGTGCTCATGTAGGTGGTTTCATCTTTACTTCTAAGCTGGTCGACGGTCGTTTTCCTGACTATCGCCGCGTATTGCCGAAGAATCCGGACAAAACGTTAAAAGCAGGTTGTGATGAGCTCAAGCAAGCATTTGCACGTGCTGCCATTTTATCCAATGAAAAATTCCGTGGCGTGCGTCTGTATGTCAGCCATAACCAGCTGAAAATTACGGCGAATAACCCTGAGCAGGAAGAAGCGGAAGAAATTCTAGACGTCAACTACGAAGGAACCGATTTAGAAATCGGTTTTAACGTGAGCTACGTTTTGGATGTGCTCAACGCTCTCAAATGCGAAGACGTGCATATGCTGCTGACTGACTCAGTATCCAGCGTACAGATTGAAGACGCGGCCAGCCAGTCGGCGGCCTATGTAGTCATGCCAATGCGCTTGTAACCATACCCACCATACTTCGAACTGCACGTGCGTTGGCTACCTTCGTTCACCCAGTCACTTACTGACGTAAGATGCTGGGGATTCGCTCAGTGACCACTTTCTTGCAGCCCGAATTATTTAGGGTATATGAATGTTGGCTTTGCTCGGAATAGCTTTTGATGGCTTTAACGCGTCTGACGATCCGCGATTTTCGCAATATTGAGTCTGCGGATCTCGCTCCCGCTGAGGGATTCAACTTTCTGGTCGGTGCTAACGGCAGCGGAAAAACCAGCGTGCTCGAAGCTATCTATACGCTGGGGCACGGGCGGGCTTTTCGTAGCTTGCAAGCAGGGCGAGTGATTCGTCACGATCAGAATGAATTTGTGCTGCATGGCCGCATTGATACCGGAGCCGAGCGTGAGCTTTCGGTCGGACTGAGCAAAAGTCGGGCGGGCGATAGTAAAGTGCGTATTGACGGTAGTGATGGGCATAAGGTGGCTGAGCTCGCGCAAATGTTGCCGATGCAGCTTATCACGCCGGAAGGTTTTACTTTATTGAATGGCGGGCCAAAGTTTCGGCGCGCTTTTCTCGACTGGGGATGTTTTCACAGCGACCCTGGTTTTTTTGTTGCTTGGAGCAATCTTAAGCGGTTACTCAAGCAGCGTAACGCGGCGCTTAGACAGGTTACGCGTTACTCTCAACTACGTCCTTGGGATCAGGAATTGATTCCGCTGGCTGAACGTATTAGTGCATTACGCGCGCAGTACAGCGCGGCGATAGCGGAAGATATTAGCGCTACCTGCGCGCAGTTTCTGCCTGAGTTTGCGCTAACGTTTTCATTCCAGCGTGGTTGGGATAAAGAAAGCGACTACGGAGAGTTGCTGGAGCGTCAATTTGAACGCGACAGAGCTCTGACCTATACCGCAGTGGGTCCACACAAGGCTGATTTCCGCATCCGGGCAGAAGGTACACCGGTTGAGGATTTACTTTCCCGTGGACAACTGAAATTACTGATGTGCGCGCTGCGTTTGGCACAGGGTGAATATCTTACCCGCCACAGCGGTCGCCGTTGCCTGTACCTTATCGATGATTTTGCTTCTGAGCTGGATACCGGTCGCCGACGTTTATTGGCCGACCGTTTGAAGGCAACTGGCGCGCAGGTTTTTGTGAGCGCAGTAAGTGCAGAACAGGTCTCCGATATGGTTGATGAAAAGGGCAAGATGTTCCGCGTGGAACAAGGTAAAATAGCGGTTTAATCACAGTTTTTTAATGAGCGAGAAAGGCTGATGTCAAATACTTATGACTCCTCAAGTATCAAGGTATTAAAAGGGCTGGACGCCGTGCGTAAACGCCCGGGCATGTACATCGGTGATACCGATGACGGAACCGGTCTGCACCATATGGTATTCGAGGTGGTGGACAACGCGATTGACGAGGCGCTCGCTGGCTACTGTAAAGACATTATCGTTACCATCCATAGCGACAACTCGGTGTCGGTGCAGGATGATGGCCGTGGTATTCCTACTGGCCTGCATGAAGAAGAAGGTGTTTCTGCCGCTGAAGTTATCATGACCGTGCTGCATGCCGGTGGTAAGTTTGATGATAACTCCTACAAAGTTTCTGGCGGTTTGCACGGCGTGGGTGTTTCCGTGGTTAACGCCTTGTCTGAGAAACTGGAATTGGTTATCCGCCGTGAAGGTAAAGTTCACGAGCAGACCTACGCGCATGGCGTACCTCAATTCCCTCTGAAAGTGGTTGGTGACACTGAAACGACCGGTACAACCGTGCGTTTCTGGCCAAGTATGGAGACGTTCTCCAATCATACTGAATTCCAGTATGACATTTTGGCTAAGCGCTTGCGTGAGCTCTCTTTCTTGAACTCCGGCGTGTCTATCCGTCTGCGTGATAAACGCGACAACCGTGAAGATCATTTCCACTATGAAGGCGGTATCAAAGCGTTCGTAGAGTATCTGAACAAGAATAAAACGCCGATCCATCCAAACGTGTTCTATTTCTCTACCGTGAAAGATGATATCGGCGTTGAAGTGGCGTTGCAGTGGAACGATGGCTTCCAGGAAAACATCTACTGCTTTACCAACAACATTCCACAGCGCGACGGTGGTACTCATTTGGCCGGTTTCCGTGCCGCGATGACACGTACCCTGAATAGCTATATGGAAAAAGAAGGCTACAGCAAAAAAGCCAAAGTTAGCGCCACCGGTGACGATGCGCGTGAAGGTTTGATTGCGGTTGTTTCTGTTAAGGTTCCAGATCCTAAGTTCTCTTCTCAGACTAAAGATAAGCTGGTTTCTTCTGAGGTGAAAACTGCGGTTGAAACCCAGATGAACGAACTGCTGGCCGAATATCTGCAAGAAAATCCGGGCGATGCAAAAATTGTCGTTGGCAAAATCATTGATGCGGCTCGTGCTCGTGAAGCGGCGCGTAAAGCGCGTGAAATGACACGTCGTAAAGGCGCATTAGATTTAGCCGGTCTGCCGGGCAAACTGGCTGACTGTCAGGAACGCGACCCAGCCCACTCTGAACTGTACTTAGTGGAAGGGGACTCTGCGGGCGGCTCTGCAAAACAGGGGCGTAACCGTAAGAATCAAGCGATCCTGCCGCTGAAAGGTAAAATCCTGAACGTCGAGAAAGCGCGTTTCGATAAAATGCTTTCTTCTCAGGAAGTTGCCACGCTGATTACCGCACTGGGCTGTGGTATCGGGCGTGACGAATATAACCCTGACAAGCTGCGTTATCACAGCATCATCATCATGACCGATGCTGACGTCGACGGTTCGCACATTCGTACGCTGCTGTTGACCTTCTTCTATCGCCAGATGCCTGAAATCATCGAACGTGGACATGTGTTTATTGCTCAGCCTCCACTTTATAAAGTGAAAAAAGGCAAGCAAGAACAGTACATTAAAGATGACGATGCGATGGATCAGTACCAGCTTTCTATCGCCTTGGATGGCGCTGAGTTGCACATTAATGCCGATGCGCCAGCGATGTCTAACGAGCATTTAGAGAAGTTGGTGACCGAGCACTATCAGGTTCAAAAACTGATTGGTCGTATGGAGCGTCGTTATCCTAAGGCGCTGTTGAACCAGTTGATCTACCATCCAACGTTGGTGGAAGCTGATCTTGGCGATCAGGCTAAAGTTCAGCAGTGGATTGAGTCTCTAGTGAATATCCTGAACGAGAAAGAAGTTCACGGTAGTACGTACTCTGCGATTGTGACTGAAAACCGCGAGCGTCAGATGTTTGAACCGTCGCTGCGTATTCGTACTCATGGGGTTGATACTGATTACCCATTGGACTTCGATTTTATTCACGGCGCGGAATACCGTCGCATCTGCAACTTGGGCGGTACGTTGCGTGATATGATCGAAGACGGTGCGTTTGTGATGCGTGGTGAACGCCGCCAGCCGATTACCAGCTTCGAGCAGGCATTGGAGTGGTTAGTGAAAGAGTCTCGCCGCGGTCTGGCTATCCAGCGTTACAAAGGTCTGGGTGAAATGAACCCTGAGCAGCTGTGGGAAACCACCATGGATCCGCAGAGCCGTCGTATGCTGCGTGTTACTGTGAAAGATGCTGTGGCCGCTGACCAGCTATTCACCACATTGATGGGCGATGCGGTTGAACCTCGTCGTGCATTTATTGAAGAGAATGCGCTGCGTGCAGCAAACCTAGACTTCTAATCCTAAAGAAGTTAGCGAGAAGGGACGATTTATCGTCCCTTTTTTTATGTATTTGATCCTCATTTTTACCTCGCATAAGCAATGACAACCTGGCCTAGATTGATTACCGTTACACTATTATTCTGATCCGAAGGGAAAATGTGATGTCGATTAAACTGATTGCTATAGATCTGGATGGAACCTTACTTAATAACGATCGGGCGGTTGCCCCTGCGGTGAAACAGGCTATTTTGGCGGCTAAAGCTCAGGGCGTACACGTATTGCTGGCGACGGGACGTCCGTTTATCGGCGCACAGCAATATTTACGAGAGTTGGAGTTGGATAAAACGGGATGCTACTGCCTCTGCAATAACGGCGGTCTAATTGTTCATGCCGAAAATGGGGAACCGCTGTTCGAAACGCTGCTCGATAATGCCGACTATCTATATCTCGAATCACTATCTCGTCAGGTTGGCTCTCATTTTCACGCACTCGATCATCACAAGCTGTATACCGCAAACCGTGATATCAGCAAATACACCGTTCACGAGTCGTTTATCACTGGGATTCCACTACATTTTTGTCCTGCTGATGAAATGGATAAAGATATTCGATTCCCAAAAGTCATGATGATTGACCACCCTGAAGTGCTTGATGCAGCGATTGCGCGTATCCCTCAGGAAGCTTACGAACGCTATACCATGATGAAAAGTAGCCCTTATTTCCTAGAAATTCTGAACAAAGATGCAGATAAAGGGAAAGGCGTTGCACGCATGGCTGAATTCCTAAATATTCCACGTGAAAATGTGATGTGTATTGGCGATCACGGCAACGATTTGGCGATGGTAAAATATGCAGGCGTTGGTGTGGCGATGGGAAATGCTGAACCTTCCATTAAGGAAGCTGCTCAGTTTGTTACCACGACCAATCAGGAAGATGGCGTGGCTGTAGCAATCAACAAATTTGTATTTGAGAAGTAGAAGAGTCATTGAGTTTTTTTATAATTTCGCAACAGGGTGCTGGTTTTGACCTTTCAGTTACCGTCAGTTCTGTGAAAGGTTTCGTACGCCCATAACACCGAGTATCTCCTAAGCATCGTGTCTGCGTCCGAGCAAGGCGGCTCAATCGCCGCCGCCTTGCATCCCGGCTTGGCACCCCCTACCAGCCCGCTGCGCGGGTGCCCTCGTTTCATCATTTCGGTCTTAACGGAACGAACGGCAATCGCCATCCTGGCTCCTCCGTTCTTTCGCCTACATCCCTGTAGGCGAATCCTAACCTGCATGATTCACTCGGCTGTCCGGTAATGTGCCGGAAAGATCCAACCTCATGCCATGCCTATTCAATAGCCTTCAGATACTTATCCAACACAATGTTTTTACCACACAGAACAATAGCAACTTTCTTACCCTGATATTCTGGTGCTAGCTTCAGCATTGCGGCGATGGGCTCAACGCCACCAGCGGTGCCATCCGATAAGATGCTTTTTTCTTCTACCTCAAAGATATGTCCCGCCTCTAAATTGCTATACATGCTGGTGGTATTTTCTGGCCAGCAGGCAACGATTTCCGGTTGATGCAGTAATTACAGCTTTTGTGCGTTGTTCATCGCTCAATAAACGCAGCTTATTGCTCGGCTGAAGGTGCTCACACTTCAAATACACCTCACATCCCGTATGAGAAGAAAGCAAAACGCTATGGTCAAGCGGTGTAACTCGTACCTGCGGGCGCAAGGCCTGATGAGCCTGCATGATGTTTTCGAATAGGGTAGGCATCGTGTTTCCTTGTTTTTCAATACTAAACAGATCAGTAAATCAACGCCTACAAATTGAACTAATTAGCCCGACAAATAAACCCCAAATGATTAAGAGCAGTAAACTGTCAATAATTGTCTATTTTGTGATCCAAATTGTAGTACTAAATTGTATTTTAACAATACAATGTGTGCATTGGTGAGTGTGATTGGTTTTTGTTTTGTACTTCACTGATGCGGTTATTTTATTCGTTTGGCGGTAAAGTATTGAGCGATTAGCCCATCTCTATCCAAACGGAAAAATACAATGAACAAGACTGAATTGAGCAAAACCGACCGCATCATCGTTGAAATGGGACGACAAATTATCAGTGGTAAGTATGTCCCTGGAGCGGCGCTACCTGCGGAGGCGGAGTTATGCGAAGAGTTTCAAACATCGCGCAATATTATCCGCGAAGTATTTCGTGCGCTTACCGCTAAGCGATTGGTTGAGGTGAAACGGTATCGAGGGGCTTTTGTTGCGCCTCGTAACCAGTGGAACTACTTGGATACTGATGTTCTGCAATGGGTACTTGCAAATGATTATGACCCTCGTCTGATTAGCGCATTGAGTGAGGTACGTAATCTGGTCGAGCCGTCAATTGCTCGTTGGGCTGCTGAAAGAGCAACGTCTAGCGAGTTGGCGGTCATTGAGGCCGCATTAAATGACATGACAATGAACCACCAAGATTTTGATGCATTTAACGAGGCAGATATTCGTTTCCATGAAGCCGTATTGTCGTCGGTACATAACCCAGTGTTACAGCAGTTAAGCGTTGCGATTAGCTCTCTGCAACGGGCTGTATTTGAACGTACTTATATGCCAGATGAAGACAACATGCCGAGAACATTACGTGAGCACCAAACTCTGTATGACGCAATCCGTCATCAGAATGCTGATGCAGCAGAGAAAGCAGCATTAGCCATGATCGCCAGCTCGACAAGGCGTTTAAAGGATGAGACATGAGTGAAAATTTTATAGCGATTGATTGGGGCTCGACAAATTTACGAGCATGGCTTTATGTCCAAGGGTTGTGCGTTGATTTTCTAAGCTCAGAATCCGGTGTCACTCGTTTACAAGGGCAGACGCCACAACAGGTTTTTAGTCACCTGATGCAGCCGTGGTTCCAAGATTATGGTGATCTTCCGGCTATTATGGCGGGAATGGTTGGCAGCAATGCCGGATGGCAGGTTGTACCTTACCTGTCCTGCCCAGTTGCATTAGGTGAGGTCACTCAACACCTGACAACAATCCGATCACCAAATTCTTCAGTGATCCATATTATTCCTGGGTTATGCATTAATCGTCCCGATAATTCCAATGTGATGCGTGGCGAGGAAACTCAGATTATAGGCGTTCACCAATTACACAAATCCTCACGTTATTTAATGCCTGGCACACATAGCAAATGGGTGCAGATGTCTGGTGATTATGTTGATGATTTTCGCACGGTAATCACGGGCGAATTGCATTATTTGCTGCTTCAACATGGACTTATTGGCATAGGTATCGGTGAGCAACATGTCTCACAGGATGCATTCCAGCAAGGGTTGGACATCGGATTTAATGATGCTGGCGTGATACGAAATCTGTTTGAAGTTCGTGCGGCACATCTCCTTGGAAAGAGAAGTAAAGGTACGGTGAGCGATTGGCTGTCTGGGGTGTTGATTGGTAATGAGATTGCACAGATGCAACAGACTTACGCATTACACGCCAGCGACAGCGTAACGCTCATTGGTAGCCCAAAACTCAATGAACGTTACGCCACGGCTCTGAATTTCGCCGGTATTGACTATCAAACGATTGACGGTGATATCGCGTTTCAAACTGGAATAAGGAGCATTGCCAATGCCTTGGGTTACTAAGTTACCGCTGATCGCGATCTTACGTGGGATTAAACCACAAGAAGTTGAAGAACATATTACTGCATTATTGACGGCTGGTTTTGATGCTATAGAAATTCCTTTGAATTCACCTGAATGGGAAAAAAGTATTTCCCTAGCTGTGAAGCTCTTTGGCCATCGCGCTTTAATTGGGGCTGGTACTGTCCTGAAAGGTGAGCAGGTAGATCTGCTGCATTCCATCAACAGTAAGCTCATTGTGACACCGAATACTTCCCCCGACGTTATCCGCCGAGCTGTTGGATATCAGATGCAGGTCTGTTGTGGTTGTGCAACGGCGACAGAAGCATTTCAAGCAATAGAGGCTGGAGCTCAGGCGCTGAAAATTTTCCCATCGGCGGCATTTGGCTCTGACTATGTAAAAGCACTTAAGGCGGTTCTTCCTGAAACGGTACCCGTATTCGCTGTGGGGGGCGTCACACCGGAAAACCTGCATGAATATCTTAATGCTGGTTGTGTCGGAGCAGGATTAGGCAGCGATTTATATCGTGTTGGGCAGGATGTGCAACGTACGGCTCAACAGGCACAGGCTTATGTGAAGGCCTATAAGGATGCGGTGAAATGAAAATTACTAAATTAACTACCTATCGTTTACCCCCAAGGTGGATGTTTCTGAAAATTGAAACTGATGAAGGCATTGTGGGGTGGGGAGAACCGGTTATTGAAGGTAAGGCCAAAAGCGTTGAGGCTGCTGTTCATGAGCTTGGCGAATATATTATTGGTCAGGATCCAGCGCGAATTAATGATATTTGGCAGACACTCTATCGAGGAAGTTTCTACCGCGGTGGCCCTATTCTGATGAGCGCAATCTCAGGAATCGATCAGGCGTTGTGGGATATCAAAGGAAAGGCGTTAGGGGTTCCTGTCTATCAACTGCTTGGTGGTTTGGTACGCGATAAAATTAAGGCTTACAGTTGGGTGGGGGGGGATCGTCCTGCCGACGTTATTGATGGTATTAAGAAGCTGATGGCGGGTGGGTTTGATACTTTCAAGCTCAATGGCTGTGAAGAGATGGGTATTATTGATAATGCTCGCAAAGTTGATGCGGCTATAGCGGTTGTGGCTGAGATCCGAGCTAAGTTTGGCAATACGATTGAGTTTGGTCTCGATTTTCATGGCCGCGTTGATGCGCCGATGGCCAAAATCTTAATCAAAGAACTTGAGCCTTATCGTCCGCTCTTTATCGAAGAACCGGTGCTTGCTGAACAAGCAGAATACTATCCACGCCTTGCTGCCCAAACGCATCTGCCTATAGCGGCGGGGGAGCGCATGTATTCTCGGTTTGATTTCAAGCGAGTGCTAGCGGATGGTGGTTTAGCCATTGTACAGCCCGATCTTTCCCATGCAGGGGGAATTACCGAATGCTTTAAAATAGCGGCGATGGCTGAAGCTTATGACGTTGCTTTAGCACCGCACTGCCCGCTAGGGCCAATTGCATTAGCGTCATGTTTGCATTTGGATTTTGTTGCACGCAATGCGGTGTTGCAAGAGCAAAGCATGGGGATTCACTACAACCAAGGCGCAGAGCTCCTCGACTACGTGGTCAATAAAGAAGACTTCAACATGGTTGATGGGTATTTTTCACCGCTCATGAAACCAGGCCTTGGCGTTGAAATTAATGAAGAGAAGGTGATCGCATGCAGTAAGAATCCACCAGACTGGCATAACCCGGTTTGGCGATACTCTGATGGTGCCGTGGCCGAATGGTAATTAACTTTCGTCATTGAACTTGTATCTGCGTTAGCTACTTTCGGTCACCCGAATCATTTGCTTGCCGCCGTGATACAAATCTAATTTTTTAGTTAACCATAGAAGTTAAAAATACGAATAACAATAACAAATAGTCGATGGCGTATTTTCTCCGCCGGGGATTCGTGCGCCTAAAAATTGCCTGAGCTAACAGGCTAATAAAAATATAATTAATCCGATAAGTGAGAAGAACATGAGTGATATAACACTATCTTCCGCACCAACTAAAAGGCGTTATTTAACGCTACTGATGATTTTTGTGACTGTAGTAATTTGCTATGTTGACCGTGCTAATTTAGCCGTGGCTTCGGCACATATTCAGGCCGAATTTGGTATTAGTAAATCAGAAATGGGATATCTCTTTTCTGCTTTTGCATGGACATATACTCTGTGCCAAATACCTGGTGGCCGTTTTCTCGATCGTGTAGGTGCAAAAACAACCTATTTTGTTGCCATTATGGGATGGTCTATAGGGACTTTATTTCAGGGATTTGCCAATGGTTTAGTCTCGCTTATCACACTGCGAGCGGTGACTGGAATGTTTGAGGCTCCCGCATTTCCTACCAATAATCGTATCGTAACCAGTTGGTTTCCTGAGCAAGAGAGAGCATCCGCGGTCGGTTTTTATACTTCTGGCCAGTTTGTTGGGCTCGCATTTCTGACACCGTTACTGATTTGGTTGCAGGAAATGACCAGTTGGCATTGGGTATTTATTGTTACTGGTGCGGTAGGTATTCTCTGGGCGGCTTTATGGCGTTTTGTCTATCAGCCTCCGCGTAAAAGTAAATATGCTAATCAGGCAGAGCTTGACCATATTGCTAACGGTGGCGGTATGATTGATGGTGATGTTGCGGCAGGTAAAAAAATGGCTGCGCCGTTAACCATATCAGACTGGAAATTGGTATTTCATCGTAAACTGGTCGGGGTTTATATTGGTCAGTTCGCCATCGCCTCGACGTTGTGGTTCTTCCTGACGTGGTTCCCTAATTACCTCACGCAAGAAAAGCATATCACTGCTTTGACGGCAGGATTTATGACAACCGTACCGTTTATGGCCGCTTTTGTGGGCGTTATTCTTTCAGGCGTTGTGGCGGATAAACTACTAAAGAGTGGTAAGTCGATTGGTTTTGCGCGTAAGACGCCGATTATTTGTGGCCTATTGTTATCAACCTGCATTATGGGGGCCAATTATACTAATGACCCCATGTGGATCATGATACTGATGGCATTAGCGTTTTTTGGTAACGGATTTGCATCTATTACGTGGTCGCTCATTTCTTCTTTAGCACCTATGCGTTTGATCGGACTCACCGGTGGCGTATTTAATTTTATTGGTGGTTTAGGAGGAATAACGGTTCCATTAGTTGTTGGTTATTTAGCCCAATACTATGGTTTTGCTCCATCATTAACTTATATTGCGGTGGTGGCGTTAATGGGGGCGCTTTCCTACATATTGTTAGTCGGAGATGTGAAACGTATTGATTAAACCCAATGCTCCCTTGGATTATCTCTGTGGGAGCAGGTCGTTTCTGGTCAATGCCTATCCCCGACAAGACCTCTCGGTCGGTATTTTCTGCCTGAATGAGAAATACATCGGTAAGCTTCTGTGATTGAGGTCTTCGCTTGGTTTATGCTAGTGAGATAATGCGTTTATTTTGCTGAAGGAATCCACCATGTCTCGCTATGCTGAAAAACAGCTCACGTTCGATCCGCGAGGGCATCAGCTCACCAATATTAATGTCTGGACACCTGACAGTGAATGGTTAGCTTACGACGTTCGCCCTAGCGGCTCCTCTTTTACAGGCTTGTGTATTGAGCGGGTCAGGGTGGCTGATGGTCAGGTGGACGTGGTGTATCGTGCTCAGCATGGGGCTCATGTCGGCGTGGTGACGGTTAGCCCACAACAACCAACGCGTTACGTTTTTATTCACGGACCAGAGCATCCAGATTCTCACTGGCATTACGATTTTCACCATCGTCGCGGAGTGATTGTCAGTGAACCCGATAGAGAACTGGCTGAAACGCTAGACGCGATGGATATTACCGAGCCTTATACCGCAGGTGCCTTACGTGGCGGGACACATGTGCATGTTTTCAGCCCTGACGCGACCCGCCTTAGTTTTACCTACAACGATCATGTTATGCATGAAAAAGATGTGGCGCTCGATCAGCGTAATGTTGGTATTGCTTTACCACTGCATGCGGTTAACGTGCCGAAACAGCATCCCCGTGAATATGATGGGAGTCATTTCTGTGTTTTGGTTAGCCAGACAACGCCTCAACCACTGGCGGGAAGCGATCAAATTTCTCGAGCCTATGAAGAGGGTTGGATTGGCGACGAAGGCTATTTAAAGCCAGACGGAACCCGTCAGCGTTGGGCATTGGCTTTTATCGGCGACACTGTGGCTCAAGATGGTCAAAAAATCCCTGAAATATTTGTAGTCGATTTACCTGCGGAGGATTCGGCTTACGCCGAGGCCGGAGAATATCCACTTCAGGGCACGGCTGACAGATTACCTGCTCCGCCTGCCAGTGTTCAGCAGAGACGAATCACTTTTACCCATCAGCGTAAGTATCCAGGGTTGGCCACGACACCACGCCATTGGCTGCGATCTTCTCCCAACGGGGATGAAATTGCCTTTTTAATGCATGATGATGCGGGGATTGTACAGCTATGGACAGTATCCCCTAACGGGGGCAACCCTCGTCAGATTACACATGGGAAACATTCAGTGCAGTCTGCGCTAAGCTGGCATCCTAATGGCGAGTCGTTGTTCTTCGCGATGGATAACAGCATTGTGCGCTGTAGTGCAAAATCTGGAGAGATTACCCGTTTGACGTTGCGTTCTGAACAACCGCCATGTGCTGAATCTGTGGTTGTCTCACCGGATGGAAAAAAAGTTGCCTATATGCGTGAGATAGACGGTTGGCCACAGCTATTTGTGGTGAATCTCTGATAATAGCGTGCCTGAGTATTCGGCTTAGACACAGCTCTAATCAATGTGATGGTGCAATGTTATTGACTCCGGATGCCTGCTCATTGCGTAAAACACGTGCGCGTGGCGACTCATCTTCGGGGTTAGAATCCGACCGATAATAATCGTAAGGCAACAATAGCGTATCAACTACGGCAGATAATGGTAGGTCTAGTGCGAGAAGTGGCGTCATAGCCCAGCCAGTGTCCTCATGTTTGAGCATTTTGACGTCGTTTTTTGCACCCGAATAGTATCCCTGATTCGGTCCAACACGGGTCATGACGCTGGAACAGCCTCCAGCCATCAGCGCGGAGCTGGTAAGCAGAGATATCGTCAAGCATCTAATCCGTTGTTTCATAAATCCATCCCAATAGTGGCCGTGTATACGAAAGCCAAAGTTGTTGTGTTATAGCATCTATGTCGGAAAATCGACAAACCCACCTATTCGCTCTGTGGTTGCTCTCTCATTTCATACAAAAATGTAACAATATTTCAGTTATGCCTTGCCAGTTTATGACCTCTGCTTTAGGGAATCGTGCGTTCTGAAAAAATTTAAATTTCGTGTCTTGAAAAATTATTGACTGACACCATCTTATTAGCAGGCCAATGAGAAATATGCCGTAAGGGTATTTCGGCCGTGATTTAAATATAGTCTGTCCATGATGGAAGGCTATTTTTCCTCGCTGATTTTATTAGGAGGCATATTTTTTATGCGCAATTTCGATCTCGCACCACTTTACCGTTCTGCTATCGGTTTCGATCGCCTGTTTAATTTAATTGAGTCTGGTCAGAACCAGTCTAACGGTGGATATCCTCCATACAACGTTGAGCTCGTTGACGACAATCACTATCGTATTTCTATTGCCGTGGCCGGATTTGCAGAGCATGAACTGGATATCACCGCGCAATCTAATACTTTGATTGTAAAAGGTTCTCATCAGCCATCAGACAAAGAACGCACCTACTTATATCAGGGGATCGCTGAGCGTAATTTTGAGCGCAAATTCCAACTGGCCGAACATATTCAAATTAAAGGTGCCAACTTGGAAAATGGGCTGTTATATATCGATTTAGAGCGCATTGTTCCAGAAACACTGCAGCCGCGTAAAATTGAGATTAAGTAATTTAGTGTAGTCCGTTATATGTAAAGAACAAATAATTTTGCCTGCCTGCGGGGGGCTGAAGGTCGGCTGTTATCATCGAATGAAGCAGCCGAAAATATTATCTCGCTTCTTAGAAGGAGTATATATCTATGCGTAATCACGATCTTTCTCCATTACTTCGTCAGTGGATTGGTTTCGATAAGTTAGCAAATGCGATGCAGAGCAGCTTAGAACCCCAAGGGTTTCCGCCCTACAACATTGAGAAAAGTGACGACAACCACTATCGCATCTCTCTGGCCTTAGCTGGATTTAAGCAGAGTGAGCTGGATATTGAAGTTGAAGGTCCGCGCTTAACCGTGCGTGGCAACCCAGCTCAGTCAGAGAAACCGGTTGAATATTTACATCAGGGGCTGGTGTGCAAAGCCTTCGATCTGACATTCACCTTGGCAGAACATCTGACTGTGGATGGCGCCAAATTTGAAAATGGGCTGCTGAATATTGATCTGGTGCGTAACGTACCTGAAGCCTTGCAGCCTCAGCGCATCGCGATAGGTGGGCATACAACACCTCCAGCGCTGGAGCAAAGTCAGGCTAGCGATGTAGAAACCAGCAACCAATAATACCGATTGATGTACCCCTCTCTATCTTTTTGGCGCAGGAAACTGCGCCTTTTTTTATTCCGTAGTTTTCATTTTTCCCAGAGTTATCTAAAAACAGGGTAATTTCCCGTGGGTTGTTCACCTAAGGCGTAGCAGGTATGGTGTCGGTTGGCTCCCATAATAATGACCTGCGATTGTTATCATGACTTTTTCTGTATTTGGCGACAAATTTACCCGCTACGCGGGGATTACCCGTCTGATGGACGATCTGAATGATGGCCTGCGTACACCAGGCGCCATTATGCTTGGTGGCGGCAACCCGGCCAAAATCCCTCAGATGACGGATTATTTCACTCAACTTTGTGCGGATATGCTGCGCGAAGGTAAGTTAACCGACGCGTTATGTAATTACGATGGCCCACAGGGTAAAGATGCGCTTCTGCAAGCGTTGGCAAAAATGCTGCGCGATGAGTTTGGTTGGCAAATAGAAGCACAAAATATTGCGCTAACAAATGGTAGCCAGAGTGCATTTTTCTACTTATTTAATTTATATGCTGGACGATTTGCTGATGGCTCACGTCGACGTGTGCTATTTCCACTGGCTCCCGAATACATTGGCTATGCAGACGCAGGATTAGACGAAGATCTGTTTGTTTCTGCTAAGCCGACTATCGAACTGCTGCCTGAAGGTCAGTTTAAATATCACGTCGATTTTGAGCACCTTAACATTAGCGACGATGTGGGGCTGATTTGTGTTTCGCGTCCAACGAACCCGACAGGAAACGTTTTAACAGACGAAGAGCTCATTCGTCTTGATGCCATGGCGCAGCAGCGCAATATTCCATTATTGATTGATAACGCCTATGGGTTACCTTTCCCTGGCATTATATTTTCTGACGTCAATCCGCTGTGGAATCCAAACATTATTCTATGCATGAGCTTGTCCAAACTTGGTCTGCCGGGATCGCGCTGTGGAATTGTTATTGCTGATGAAAAAATAATTAGTGCCATCAGTAACATGAACGGCATTATTAGCCTATCACCTGGCAGTCTCGGTCCAGCCGTTGCGCTCGAAATGATAGAGCGTGGTGACTTACTTCGTTTATCGAATGAGGTGATAAAACCGTTTTATCGCCAACGAGTAGAACAAACTATTGAGGTCTTGCGCCGTTACTTGCCGGAAGAGCGTTGTTTAATTCACAAGCCGGAGGGAGCGATATTCCTATGGTTGTGGTTCGTTGATCTCCCGATAAGTACCGAGATTTTATATCAGCGCCTTAAACAACGTGGGGTTCTGATGGTTCCGGGTCACTATTTCTTCCCAGGACTAGAACACGAATGGCCGCACACACATCAGTGTATGCGTATGAACTATGTGCCTGAACTTGACCAAATCGAGAAGGGCGTACAGATTTTGGCTGAAGAGGTTGAGCGTGCGCACCGAGAAGACGCGGGGAAGAAGAAACGTTATGTTGGAAAACGTTAGTTAATCTGTATCAATAACAAAAGCCCCGCAATTGCGGGGCTTTTGTTAGCCAGAGTCTGATAATTTAGAACTCTTTTTTAGCGTAACCAGTAACGACTTTTAGGCCCATTTCACGGCCTAACGCCGTCATTGGGTGTACAACTTCAATACCACGTACCGCCTTTTTCAAAGACCCCATGTCGGCTTGTTCTTTTTTGGTGATTTCGCGGCTGAATGGCATCTTTAAAAGCTGCTGTGCTTTGGCACTGAAATGGCTGGCTTGAACTGCGCGCAGACGCTCGATCTCAGCGGTCAGCTTTTCCTGCTCGCTGCGATTTTCATCCAGAGCATGCGTGGTTACAGTGTCAATCTCTTGTAACAACAGGCCTGCTTCTTTACGACGCAGGGCATCCAGCTTGTCGCTAAGGCGTTTAATTTCTGCTTTTTCTTTCATGACGTATCTTCCGGTCATCAATACTTTTGGGGATTAGGAGATAGTTTAACAGTTGTAGGCATTAATGTGGGGATTGGCTGAAAAGAAGACGCTCCCAGTCTTGCAAACTGGGAGCTTAAAAGGCTTTTTTATGGCACAAACGAGTCACTAAGTCGGTGATGCTAAGGACTAGCGTAGAACGGACCATCTGCTGATAGCGCTGTTCCTGCATGTTGGCTAATGAGTCATCAACAACCTCTTCTGGCAGATGCAGCGTGGGTTGTGGTGGCAATGTAGTCATGCAGTGCAGCATATTTATCGGGCCAAGGATCTCGTCATCGGTAAAGCTGTAGATCTTATTCTCATGCTTTAATTCATTATTTAGCGCTAATAAAAGCTCAACGTCTTCATATTCATCGCGGCTAATCACGCCCAAGGCATAGATGAGTTTTAGTCGTACCGGTAAATCCGCCAGCGGACCGCTTCCTTCCAACAATGGTTCCACTGCATATTTCACTGCGTAATCATCTTTCCGAAAGGCTTGGATAATCAGCAGGTCAACCGCCTCAGCCAGTAATCCGACCGTAGCCTGAATGAACCCTGAGACCGTTTGACGAGCATTGAGCCTTTCTAGAATTCGATTCTCAAAAGCCTGATTTTTATAAAGGTCAGCTTCTTCTATTGTTGCCATAATCGATGCTTCACGTTCCGATAACCGCGGGTTTTCTGGTGCCTCGGTTTTTGGAAGGTGCTCTTTTATTTCTGGTTGCGCAGTAGTGCGCATTCGATTCAATTTCATTATACCCTTCTCATTTGGAGCTGCCGCTTCGCTGCAACTCCAATCCTATGGGTTACATCATGCTTGACGTTGCATGGCGTTATACACATTCGCGATCTGTGCGACAAGCTCTGGCTGATCTTCTAGGCCACAAACCTGCTTCACGGTGTGAGTGATGCCTTTCTCATTAAGCAAATATGCCATTTCTTGAGCCTGTGGGTCTTGGTGGCTGCGATAGCTTAATGCCGCCGCAATGCCCATAAGCAGATTGTTGTTTGGCAAACCATACTCCAGCGTTCCTCGCAGTGGTTTGATTAAACGGTCGTTTTCACTCAGTTTACGCAATGGCTGACGTCCCACGCGTTCCACATCGTCATGTAGATAAGGGTTCTCAAAGCGCCCTAAAATCTTTTCGATATAAGCGGAATGCTGTTCTGGGTCAAAGCTGTAGCGTTTAATAAGTACCGCACCACTTTCTTCCATTGCCCCTTTAACAACATCGCGAATAGCCGGATCCAAAATGGCTTCACGAATGGTTTGATAGCCAGCCAGTTGGCCGAGATAGGCGGTGATAGCATGGCCCGTGTTGAGTGTGAAAAGTTTACGCTCAACATAGGCCATAAGATTCGCTGTGGACTCCATTCCTGCAATTTGCGGTAGCTGCCCTTTGAATTGGGTGCTATCGACAATCCATTCGCTGAAGGTTTCAACGGTTACTTCCAATGGATCGTCGTTAGCTGCGGCGCTAGGGGGAACAATGCGATCTACGGCAGAATCCACAAAGCCGATGTGTTCTTCTACCCAAGCATGGAGTTCAGCAGGGATTGCCAGTAAGACGTGCTGTTTAAGCTGGCTGGTACCACGCACCATATTTTCGCAGGCGATAATATTCATTGGCTGATGGTTACCGCTGTTGTAACGGACAATCAAGCCTTGAGCTAGCGTATTGGCGATTTTGCTGAGTACCTGTGGGCCAACCGCAGTGGTGATAATGTCTGCTTGAGCAATCTGCTGAATGGCATCTGGGCTATTACTATGAATGGCGCTGACGCGGTTTACTTGCTCAACGCGCGCATTTTCGCCGACGACATTGACCTGATAACTTTGTTGATGCGCAAGCTGATCGACCAAAGGCTGGTTGACGTCGGCAAATGTTAACTCTGCCTGAGCATCGGCTAAAAGTTTACCGATAAAGCCACGACCAATATTACCTGCACCAAAATGAATCGCTTTCATGATGTTAACCTCGAGAGAATCTATCCGTAAAAAGGGGGCCGGGGGAGGCCCCAAGAACGACACCGACAGCGAAGGCACTTTAGGCCGCTGGCTGCGGTGAACGGTGTCGTGTCATCGCCTTAAGCCGCTTGCTCTCCAGACAGGAGATCTAGGATTTCCTGTACGCTGGTGGTTTGCGCCAGTTTTTCTATGACGCCTTCGTCGTCCAGTGCGTTGGTTAAGCGGGCTATAACCTGAATATGCTCGTTGTTGCGGGCGGCAATGCCGATGACCAGCCGAGCCACGTCATCCGGCTCATCACCGAATCGTACGCCCTGTGGGTATTGGCAAATGACAATCCCGGTGCGGAGCACGCGGTCTTTGGCTTCTACGGTGCCGTGTGGGACGGCAATAGATTCTCCTAGATAGGTTGTGGTTAGCGCTTCTCGTGCCAGCATGGCGTCAATGTAATCAGGTTCGACATAGCCACCGGATACCAGCATTTCACCCGCAAAACGAATAGCTTGTTCTTTATTCTCTGCGGTTAAGTTAAGGAAGATGTTATCTGCGCTAAGCTTGAACAGGCTTTCTTCGCGCTCGATTGACTCGAAAGAATCATCGTTGGCTGCAATAATTGTTTGGTTAATAAGGCGATTATCATTGGCTGCATGCGGTAGCTTTGCGGCCAACAAACGGGTGGTTAAATCAGTATACAATCCGCTATCCAGGAAATTGCTCAGTGAAATATGCATAGCCTGCGGAGCATGACGCATTGCTCGTTCGGTTAAATCCTGATGGGTGATCACCAGATCCACATCGTCTGGCAGGCTATTGATCGCACAGTTAGCGACCGAAATATGATTCAGGCCAGCATCTTTCACCTTTTTGCGCAGAACGCCTGCACCCATCGCGCTAGACCCCATACCAGCATCACAGGCAACGATGATTTTACGCACATGATGCAGATCTTTAGATAAGTCGAGCGTTACGGCCTGCATTACGGGCTGAGGCTGGGTACCAGAAATCTTGCCACCTGATTTAGACTGCTGTTTCATGCCCTGCATACGACGAGTAGCTTCAGCCAAGCCATTGCTCTCTTCATCGCCTACGCGAGCACGTTTAAGCAGCATGGCAGAAGTAAGGAATGACACCAGAGTGGAGGCTAGAATCGACAATATAACGCCAACCAGTGAAGACTTTGGTGTCATTAGCAATACGGCAAAGATAGACCCTGGAGAAGCGGGAGATACCAAGCCAGCATTAAACAGGGTCAGGGTGAAGACACCGGTCATACCGCCCAAAATGACGGCCAAAATGAGGCGTGGGTTCATCAATACATATGGGAAATAAATTTCGTGAATGCCGCCGAAGAAATGGATTATCGCGGCACCACCGGCAGACTGTTTCGCACTGCCTTTACCGAAGAACATATAGGCTAGCAGGACGCCCAGACCCGGACCTGGGTTCGCTTCGATTAGGAAGAAGATGGATTTGCCAGTTTCTGTTGCTTGCTGAATGCCCAACGGTGAGAAGATGCCGTGGTTAATCGCATTATTCAAGAACAGTATTTTGGCGGGTTCGACAAAGATTGAGGTTAACGGCAGCAGGTTATTTTGCACCATAATGTTAACGCCCGCCGCCAATATCTTAGACAGCGACTCAACCAGTGGTCCAATGGCCATAAATGCCAATATGGCAAGCAGCATACCGATAATGCCTGCGGAGAAGTTATTCACCAGCATTTCGAAACCGCTTTTGATTTTACCGTCGACCCAACGGTCAAAATGCTTGATTGCCCAGCCGCCTAGCGGACCTGCAATCATGGCGCCCATGAACATTGGCATATCTGCACCGACGATCACGCCCATCGTAGTGATAGCTCCGACTACGCCACCGCGCTCACCACCGATGAGGCGGCCACCGGTATAACCGATTAGCAGTGGCAGCAGATAGGTGATCATTGGGCCAACCAATTTGGCTAGCGTTTCATTGGGTAACCAGCCCGTGGGAATAAATAGTGCGGTAATCAAACCCCAAGCGATGAATGCGCCAATATTGGGCATTACCATATTGCTGAGGAAGCGGCCAAAATTCTGTACCTTGACCTTGATATCTGGTGATAACATAAAACACCCCTCGTGGTGCGCGCTAAGATGTTGCGCGTCGTAATAGTTGTGGTGGTTTCGCCAAAAACCGTCCTGTCGTTCTGTATGCAAAATCGACTCTATCACGCCGTTTTCATCTCGCGTACCCCGTGGGGTATTTGTGATCCTGATCTCATTCCATCCCCCTCTTAAGGGGTGTTTTGAGTGATTTAGATCACATAAATAGGCTGAAAGTCTCCTACAAAGTTAAAATAATGTCCTTGCTGGCCTCATTTATGTGATGAAAATCACCTTTATTGTTAGCATCTTTGTTTTTAAATTGTGATTCTCTTCACAAGATACTTTTGCATCTCCCCCCGTCTAACCTCATTTATTTATTCACCTCCGCTCTTTGCGTCATAAAATTACATCCGTGAATGTTTAGGCGTAAAAAAGCCCCGCAAGGTTTCCCTGGCAGGGCGGGTATAACGTTAGACTCTATTAGTTTTGAAAAATAGCCGCGTTGCGGTTTTTCGCATTTAACAGTTCTTGATGTTTGGCTGCAATTGAGGTCATGAGCTGATTGTACTGATCGACCTGCTGTTGGGTTTGCAACTGGATGCTTTGGTTATCAAAGCGAGCCTGAGTCCCAATGCTTTGCAGGAAATCACCCACTTGAATCAAGTCTTGTGACAGGCTAGCGGCCATTGGGATAATAGGCATAACGGCATTCGCTGGGTCGGTAACGACTTTCGCAAAGGCTTGGTCATAAATCGCTTTTACATCATCAGGCTGTTTGAGTGCAGCACGCGCAGTGTCTGCGGTTGATTTCGCACTTTGAATCTGCTGACCGAGCAGATTTAGAGCCCCGGATTCCTGACGCAGATCGTCACGTTTTAGCAGATAGTCCTGAGGAACACGTATCTGATCGATAGTGGTAAATAGCGGATTAAGGCTGCTATCCATCGAACGACTGAAATTCTGTGAAAAGGTCACCAAAATCGCGTAATCGCTGACATAATTGCCGAGTTTCTGCTTTTGGTCTTCGCTCAGCGTCGGCACAGTAATGCTACCGCGCATGACGGTATTTTGCAGATAGTCGATGAAAGCTTTACGTTGTTCTTTATCGTTGTCGCCACAGCCAGCCAGTTGGAACGCCATAATGACGGCGAAAATTGGCATCAACCAACGCTGTGCCTGTTTAGTTACTGCAAGTGACATGTAATTACTCCTGTAACCACGCGAAAAAATGGGTCAATATCATTCGGTTGAAATTCTACTCATCAAGTTAGTTTAACCTGATAATTTAGGGATAACAGCCAGAATGTAAAAAACCCGCCGAAAGGCGGGCTTTATTTTACGTTCAGGTTTACTGCAGAACAGAGATATCAGCAACCTGTAGGAACAAATCACGTAGCTTGCTCAGCAATGTCAGGCGGTTGATACGCACTTGCTCATCTTCAGCCATCACCATAACCTGCTCGAAGAAATCATCAACAGGTTCGCGCAAAGCAGCCAGTTCAGACAGTGCTTCTTGATAACGCCCTTCGGCAAATAGTGGCTCTAATTTGTCACGTAGAACAACCAGATGCGTTGCCAGTTTGATTTCTGCTGCTTCTTTTAATACAGATGCATGAACGCGATCGGCCAGCACTTCGGTCGATTTCGCCAGAATGTTGGAAACACGTTTGTTGGCAGCAGCTAATGTCGCGGCTTCAGGCAATGTACGGAAGTGAGAAACTGCCTTCATGCGAGCATCAAAGTCAGCGGGCTTGGTTGGACGACGAGCCAAGACAGCCTGAATAGTATCTACGCTATGACCTTCTTCCTGATACCACGCACGGAAACGTCCCAGCATGAAATCAACCACGTCATCAACGACGTTAGCGTTGGTCAGCTTCTGACCATAGAGGCGAGCAGCTTCTTCGGTCAGCGTGACCAAATCCAGCGGTAGCTTCTTCTCAACGATAATACGCAGAACGCCCAGTGCCGCACGACGCAGAGCAAATGGGTCTTTATCACCCTTTGGATGTTGGCCAATGCCGAAAATACCAGCAAGAGTATCCATTTTGTCAGCGATCGCGACAGAACATGCCACCAGAGATTCTGGTAGTGCATCACCCGCAAAGCGTGGTTGATACTGTTCGTTTAGCGCAACGGCAACCTCTTCGTTTTCACCGTCGTGGCGGGCGTAGTGCATACCCATGACACCCTGAGTATCTGTGAACTCGAAGACCATGTTAGTCATCAAATCACACTTGGATAGCAGACCTGCGCGGGTTGCCAGATTCACATCGGCACCGATTTGCTCTGCAATCCAACCAGACAAAGCTTCAATACGATTAGTTTTATCGCGAAGCGTTCCCAGTTGTTGCTGGAACAACACGGTTTCTAGACGGGGTAGATTATCTTCCAGACGTTGCTTACGGTCAGTCTTAAAGAAGAACTCAGCATCGGCTAAACGTGGGCGCACAACTTTCTCATTACCAGAGATTATCTGCTGTGGATCTTTAGATTCGATGTTAGTGACGAAGATAAAGTTTGGCAGCAATTTGCCTGCGGCGTCATACACTGGGAAGTACTTTTGGTCACCTTTCATGGTGTAAACCAGCGCTTCGGCAGGTACCGCAAGGAATTTCTCTTCAAACTTAGCCGTCAATACCACTGGCCATTCAACCAGAGAGGTCACTTCTTCCAACAGGCTTTCGCTCATATCAGCGATGCCGCCGATTTTCTGTGCAGCCTGCTCTGAATCACGTTTGATAATTGCTTTACGGGTTTCGTAATCAGCAATGACTTTTCCGCGTTCCATCAGGATTTGCGGGTATTGATCGGCGTTGTCGATGGTGAACTGCGGTTCACCCATGAAACGATGACCACGGATCACGCGATCTGACGGTATACCAAGAATAGTAGCAGGGATAACTTCACTGCCCAGCAGCAGCGTGACGGTATGAACCGGACGCACGAACTGAGTGTCGTTATTACCCCAGCGCATCAGTTTTGGAATTGGCAGTTTGCCTAACGCATTAGTGACCAGCGTAGGCAGCAGTTGCTGCGCGCTCTGGCCTTTTTGATGAGCTCGGAACAGCAGCCACTCACCTTTGTCAGATGTCAGACGTTCGGCCTGATCGACAGTGATGCCGCAACCACGAGCCCAACCTTCTGCGGCTTTAGTCGGTTTGCCTTCGGCATCAAATGCCTGCGCAATAGCCGGGCCGCGCTTTTCAATTTCGCGATCGGGCTGAGATTCATGTAGCGCAGCAACTTTCAGCGCTAGACGGCGTGGGGCCGCGTACCAAGTGACTTCGCCATGAGCGAGGTCTGCGTTATCAAGTTCAGCGGTAAAATTAGCTGCAAAAGATTCTGCCAGAGAGCGTAGCGCTTTCGGTGGCAGCTCTTCGGTGCCGATTTCCACCAGAAAAGTTTGTTGGGTCATGGCTGCCTCAAATATTCTCTAATTTAGAATCGTCGCTTTTTTTACACATTGGGAAGCCTAGCGCCTCACGAGAGGCATAGTAGGCTTCAGCGACCGCTTTGGTCAGGGTACGGATTCGCAGAATGTAGCGCTGACGCTCGGTGACGGAAATCGCCTTGCGGGCGTCCAGCAAGTTAAAGCTGTGTGCGGCCTTCAGAATGCGTTCATACGCTGGCAGAGGCAGAGGTTTTTCCAACTCCAACAACATTTTTGCTTCTTTCTCATACTGCTCGAAGCAGGAGAACAGGAAATCGACATCGGCGTATTCAAAGTTATAAGTGGATTGTTCCACTTCGTTTTGATGGAACACGTCGCCGTAGGTGGTTTTGCCCAGTGGACCGTCGCTCCAGACCAAGTCGTAGACGCTGTCTACGCCCTGAATGTACATCGCTAAGCGCTCCAGACCATAGGTGATTTCACCGGTAACTGGCTTACACTCTAGGCCGCCAACCTGCTGGAAGTAAGTAAACTGGGTCACTTCCATCCCGTTGAGCCACACTTCCCAGCCCAAACCCCATGCGCCCAGCGTTGGGTTTTCCCAGTTATCTTCAACGAAGCGAATATCATTCACCAATGGATCCAAGCCGAGTTCTTTCAGTGAACCCAGATAGAGCTCCTGAATATTTTCTGGCGATGGCTTAATCACGACTTGGAACTGGTAGTAATGCTGTAAGCGGTTAGGGTTTTCGCCATAGCGTCCATCGGTTGGACGGCGTGAAGGTTGCACATAGGCAGTTGCCATCGGCTCTGGGCCGAGTGCGCGCAGGCAGGTCATTGGGTGTGAGGTGCCAGCGCCAACTTCCATGTCCAGTGGTTGAACAATGGTGCAGCCTTGGCGCGCCCAATAGTCCTGCAGAGTCAGGATCAGCCCCTGAAAGGTCTTGGTATCAAACTTTTGCATATTGGATGAGTTCGCGCGATACAAGTGGATTTATATAGAATGTTGCAGTATACCGCCTGAACGTAAGATATACAGCCCGAATCCCGTTTCAAAGCGAGGGATTTTGTGTCTATTTTGCCATAAAGCTGGGTAAAACTCGGGAACATTCGGCGTAAAAGGCTGGCTAAAAGTTTGCGCTGACGCCGATGTTGTACATAAATTGTTCATTGTTGTTAAGTCTATTGGTTTGCGATAGCTCGGCAAATGCCGCCATATTTCCACTCAAAGGAATATTGGCTCCAACGGTCACATCGATCCAGTGGGCTTCCTGATTAGGGATATCGCGGCTGAATAAACTCTGTGGTGCGCTAAATTCGCCTGCCGGCTTGTAGGATTCATTGCTGGATAAACGCTGGTAGCTGATTTCAGCGTATGGGGTGAATAATTCGAGGTTTGAATCCAACCGCCAACCCAGTGTGCCAACCTGTTGTTGTGTGGTCGGGTTCAACGCCGCTGAGGCTAATGAATTGCTTCCCACCCAATGCGTTGAGAATCCCGGTTCTATCGAGGTTGATGCGCGATCGATGGGCACAATATCACCCACGATTTCATCGTCGTGATTAAAAAAGATATCTTTTAAATCATAAGATAAAGCTGGTGACGAGAGCAAAATGCTGCCCATCAAAAATACGATAACCAGAGGTTTAATCATTGATGCCACTCCATCAAAAGGGAGGCGTTTTCATTGTTATTTTTAGGTTGCTGCACTCTTAACTATTTGACGTGGTTGTCGTGGCGTCAAGGTCGGTTGAAATAAAAACTTTATGCTGTAAAAAGCATGATAGTAATACCCGATATCATTAGCGTTTTAATCTGTTGGCATAAGGATGAAGCCTGACAATTAGCCTGTTTTTTCACGTAAGGATTAAGATTATGAGCCAGACGTTTGAAGATCAAAAAATTCGCTGTGGTTGGGTTTCTGCAGACCCTTTATACATCAGCTATCACGACGAGGAGTGGGGGCAGCCAGTATACGAAGATGCGCATCTTTTTGAGTTATTGTGCTTAGAAGGGCAACAGGCAGGGTTATCGTGGATAACCGTGTTGAAGAAGCGTGAAAACTATCGTCGAGCATTTCATCATTTTGATCCACGTAAAGTTGCGGCCATGACGGATGCCGATATAGACGCGTTGATGCAGGATGCAGGACTTATCCGTCACCGTTTGAAGCTAGACGCCATTGTCGTTAACGCACGTGTCTATATGAAAATGCTGCAGGAAGGAGAGAGCTTCTCTCAGTTCCTATGGTCGTTTACCGATGGAAAGCCCGTGCTGAATCGCCCTGATACGTTAGCGAATGTTCCGGCAAAAACCGAAGTCTCAGATTTGATGTCGAAAGCGTTGAAGAAAAAGGGATTTAAATTCATAGGATCAACGATTTGCTACGCCTTTATGCAGGCAAGCGGCATGGTGAACGATCATGTGAAAACCTGCTTCTGTGGGAAATGTTAAGTCATGATCCGCCCAGCAATACAACAAGATATGGACGCCATAATGGCGTTGTGGCTGGTGAGCACGACCGAAGCGCATCCGTTTATTTCTTCCCACTATTGGCGCGAAAGTGAAGCCGTAGTGCGCGATACCTATTTACCTCATGCTTTGACGTGGGTGGCTGAGAACGATGGTGAAATCGTTGGTTTTATCAGCGTACTTGAGATGCAATTTATTGGCGCTCTGTTTGTGGATAAACGTTTTCACGGTAAGGGGATTGGCCCACTGCTAATGCAGCATGTGAAAATGATTTTCCCGCAGCTAATGCTAGAGGTGTATACCGAGAACCAGCGTGCGCTACGTTTTTATCGTCACGAAGGTTTTGAGATACAAGATACCCAATTGAATGAAGATACCCAGCATATGACCGCGATTATGTTGTGGGAGAAAAGGCCAGGTGCTTGGTTGGAAGATTAAGCAAAATTTAGGTTATTAATGCGTTTCGGCCAATTTTTCGGAATTGTAGCCATTATTTTTTAACGATAATTTGCTGAAATGCCTTCCCCGCGGATCTTTGTCGTCCGTGATTTTTAAGTCTTGATTTTGGGTTGGCGTATTACCAGCCTTTTTACAGCAAATGATTTGAGCGATTAGGCTCTGTGCAAGATGAGGTTCCATAATGAGTAAAAGCCGTTTATGCATTGCTGGCGCAGTATGTGCAGCGTTGTTGCTGTCTGGTTGTACAACGAACCCATATACCGGCGAGTCTGAAGCGGGTAAGGCTGGCGTTGGTGCTGGGTTAGGTGCGTTAGTTGGTGCGGGCGTTGGCGTACTGTCCTCTTCTAAGCACGATCGTGGTAAAGGTGCGTTGATCGGTGCTGCCGCTGGTGCTGCATTAGGGGGTGGTGCGGGTTACTACATGGATGTTCAGGAGTCTAAACTGCGTGACAAAATGCGTGGTACGGGCGTAAGCGTGACGCGCCAAGGCGACAATATTATTCTGAACATGCCAAATAATGTGACGTTCGACTCAAGCAGCAGTACTTTGAAACCTGCGGGCGCGAATACGCTGACTGGCGTGGCCATGGTACTTAAGGAATATCCTAAGACGGCGGTTAACGTGGTGGGTTACACCGATAGCACCGGCAGTCAGGATCTGAATATGCGTTTGTCTCAGCAGCGCGCAGATAGCGTTGCAAGCGCGCTGATTGTTCAGGGCGTCGAAGCTAGCCGTGTTCGTACTCAGGGCATGGGGCCTGCAAATCCAATTGCCTCCAACAGCACGGCGGAAGGCAAAGCTCAGAACCGTCGCGTAGAGATTACGCTGAGCCCGATGTAATTCCCTTTCTTTAAGCCTCCCCCGTTTATAGGGGAGGCTATTTCGCAAACCTTATCTCATCAGTTCCCCTGTGGTTATGCTAAATTTGCGTATTCGTTGAATATGTGAGGAGCATATCGTGAGCAGTCAGGGATCCAGAGCCACCATTAGTGATGTCGCCAAGGCCGCTAAAACCGGTAAAACCAGCGTTTCACGCTACCTTAATGGTGAACAGCACCTGCTATCAGACGATCTCAAAAAGCGAATCGAGCAAGCTATTCAACGGCTTAATTATCGTCCTAGTCAAATGGCGCGCAGTCTGAAAGGTGGGCAAACAAGGCTCATCGGCATGATCATTGCTGATATCACCAATCCTTACTCCGTAGACGTTTTGCGCGGCGTTGAAGAGGCCTGCCGCGTGCAAGGTTTCACGCTTCTGGTGTGTAATACCAACAACGAAATTAATCAGGAACAGCATTATCTTGAGCTTTTAAGTAGTTATCGCGTTGAAGGTCTTGTGGTGAATGCAGTAGGTATGCGTGAGGAAGCGCTGTCTAAACTGCAACAATCTTTATTGCCAATGGTGCTTATCGACCGCAAAATTCCGGATTTCTCTTGCGATATGGTGGGATTAGATAACCACCGTGCAGCCACAGAAGCCACACAGCATTTGCTAGAGCAAGGGTTTGAAGCCGTTATGTTCTTAAGCGAGCCCCTTGGCCTAGTGAATACGCGTCTTGAGCGTTTACACGCTTTTCAAAAGGCAATGCAGGAACATCCAGAATTGACGGCTTGTCATGCCGAAGTCGTGCTCAATAAAGGCGAGTTGCTGGATCAAACGTTAACTCAGTTTTGTCACCAGCACCGCGGTATGCGCAAGGCCATCATGTCTGCGAACGGAGCGCTTACTTTACAGGTTGCCCGTTCCCTACGGCGTCTAGGTCTGAACTGGGGAAGTGATATTGGATTACTTGGCTTTGATGAGTTGGAATGGGCAGAGTTGGCTGGCGTTGGGATAACAACGCTTAAGCAGCCGACCTATCAGATCGGCTATGCTGCATTAGAACTTTTGGTGAAGCGTATTCAAGGTGATGGTCAGCCTACCGTGGAGCAAAAGTATCCGGGTGAACTGATTGTACGTGGTTCAACATCACGCTAATCAGGAAGCGGAACCTTTACGCACCAGATAGCGATAGGGCGTTTGCTCAGTTTCTTGCGCAATCAATTGGTGATCCATAAAGCGGCAAAATCCCGGAATATCACGGGTGGTTGCTGGGTCATCTGCGATAATCAGCAGCGTTTGACCATCATCCATATGGCGCACAGTTTTACGCACCATCATTACAGGCTCAGGGCAACGAAGCCCAAGAGCATCCAGCGTTTTATCCGGATTAGCGAAAAGATCGGTCATGGTCGTTCTCTAAAGGCCGCGTTGTTAAACGATGAGCGCTACTCAATGTTAAAGATGCGCAATCGTATTAATAAAGGGCTGCGGCGTCGTGAAGTTTAAAACAGCCCTAGTTTACCTGTTGCGAAATAGTCTGCAATAGACGTGAACGTTTGCGTTAAAATTAACCATTGCGCATGAAAATTATCGCGGTATCATGCCTGCCGCATCTCGTATGCACTTATTTTTCTTGGGTTCCCTCACCCCAATCTCCAAAAAGGCTAAAATATGTTTGATTTTACTCCGCAACAGCGGATGAAAGCCCTTTGCTGGCTTTCGGTGTTTCATGTTCTGATCATTACTTCCAGTAACTATCTGGTGCAACTGCCGATCTCAATTTTCGGCTTCCACACCACGTGGGGCGCATTTACATTCCCGTTTATTTTCCTTGCGACTGACTTAACCGTCCGTGTATTTGGTGCGCCTTTGGCTCGCCGAATTATTCTGGCGGTGATGGCTCCTGCATTGCTGATTTCTTACTGCATATCGGCACTATTTTTCCAAGGAGAGTGGCAAGGTTTTGCCGCGCTGAGCTCATTTAATGTGATGGTGGCGCGTATCGCTGTTGCTAGCTTTATGGCCTATGTGCTGGGGCAAATTCTTGATGTGCACGTATTTAACCGTCTACGTCAGCGCAGTGCATGGTGGGTTGCACCAACGGCATCGACGCTATTTGGCAATATTAGTGACACGCTGGCGTTCTTCTTTATTGCTTTTTATCACAGTACCGATCCGTTCATGGCGGCCAATTGGGTAGAAATTGCATTGGTGGATTACACATTTAAACTGCTGATCAGTTTAGTTTTCTTCTTGCCAATGTACGGTGTGATGCTCAACGTGGTACTGAAATATTTGTCTACGCATCGTTCTGAACCGCATCCACAGTTAAATTAATACCTTCTTACGATGCCGAGTACTTTTGCTCGGTATCGTATACTCTGATATCCCTGCCCCGGAGGATGTCATGCCCGCAATTACCGTCAAGCACTCCAACATTGAAGAGATTCATTTCCTCTATGGTTTGTTGCCAGAATTTTCCGCACTGCATAACCGACAAGACCTAATTAACCGACTGAATAATAAAGAAACTTGTACTCTTGTTGCTTATAAAGAGGAAAAACCTGTCGGTTTTAAGTTGGGTTATGCTCTGAATGACACCACTTTCTATAGTTGGTTAGGCGGCGTGTTGCCTGACTATCGTCGTGACGGAATAGCCCAAGTCCTATTGCATACACAGGAAAATTGGGCTTTAAATCATGGGTATCAGTATATCGAAGTGAAAACGAGAAACTGTTTTCCCGCTATGCTGATTATGCTAATAAAAAATGGCTATCAGTTAACTGCTTTGGAGCAGGCTGAGAATCTAGCCGACAACCGAGTACGACTGGTGAAATGCTTAACGCACGGAACCAATAATAAGTAGCGAAGCTACAATATGTTACTTGCATTTAATGCACTGATAAGGTGCGATACGTTTATTGGTCAATCGAGACGTTAGGACAATATAAGGAATTACCATGCGTAATTTAGTGAAGTTTGTGGGAGTAGGATTGTTAGTAGCAGGGCTTGCTGCCTGTGACGGTCAATCAACCGACAGCGCCAACTCTGCAGCTAAAGGCTCTACCTCGGCAGAAGCTAGCGTACCCGCGGGAGAAAATATTAGCCTACTTGACGGGAAAGTGACTTTTACTCTGCCAGCAGGGTTGACCGATCAGAGCGGTAAATTAGGCTCTCAGTCAAACAGTATGCACGTTTATGCGAATAAGAGTGGGCAGCAGGCAGTAATTGTAATTATGGCTCCGCTACCTTCTGACAGCCTGAGTACGCTGAGTGGGCGCTTGGTAGAGCAACAGAAAGCGCGCGATCCCAGCCTGAATGTGCTTTCTGATAAGAGTATTGAAGTCAGCGGGCAGCCAGCCCAAGAAGTGAATAGTGTGCAAACGGCGAAAGGCCAAGTCTCCTATTCCAGCATCGTACTGGCCAAAGCAGGCGATCAACTAATGACCATGCAGGTCGCCCTGCCAGGCGAAAATCAGCAAGAAGCAGCAAGTATCGCTAAAGGTGTAGTTAACACCTTGAAGATAAAAGAATAAATAGTTATGAAGCCCTCCCTTATGTAGGGAGGGCTAGCATATTAATTGACTACGCCATTCACCATTTTCTGTGTGAGCTGTTGTCCACTTGCGCTTTGCACATTCAACGTTGCGTTCACGCTTGGTTTCAGCGGTGCTTCACCGGTGAGTACGCCTTGCAGCTCTAACTGCATATTGACGTCCCCGCTTAACGGGAGAGCAGGCCAACCCCATTCAACCAATTGATTAGCTGGAACCGCTTGCCCCTTCATATCCAGCGTTAGCTGACGTCCAGTCTGATTGAGCGACGCGCTAGCCTCCAGTATTCCCTTTTGTGACAGCGCGCTGAGTTCGCTCACGGCGATCTGCTGATCGTTGGCATTTAGCGTTATAGAAAGGCGTTGGAGATCAACTTTGTTGAAGGTTGCTCCGCTGGCGTTGAACGTTGCCTGTCCATCCCACAGGCCTAAAAGGCGATTGTGTACTAAGCGAATATTGCTGCCAAATCCATCAAGTGCGGTGATTTGGAAAGGGAATTCTGGATTAATATCAACAAGCAGGTTTCGGCTACCAGAAAATTTGGTCACTATGACATCGTTCAACCATGCTGGCAGTGGTGTCTGCCAAATCTCCCGCCAATTTTGAGGCAGAGTGTACTCCAAGCCCACAATGGTCATATCATCGATGGTTAAGCGTTTGTCATTGCGATGCCAATTGCCGCTTGCGCGCAGCAGGCTACCTTCCCAACGGGTACTTAACTGACGAATTGCAACGCCTGCGTTTGAGAGGTCGGCACTGAAGATAGGCTCAACAAAATGCACGTTGCCCACCACAATGTCGTTAGCATTAAAGGCTATAGTGCCTTTTTCACTCTGCCAATCTCCTTTGCTCCATGTTATACCGTCCAGTTCGGCGTCTAGATCGCTGAGTGCCCAGCCAGCCCCTTCTAGTTTGGCATCGGTGACGCTAACTTTGCCGAAGGTCACTGTCGGCAGTTGCTCGAGTGGTGCAAAGAATGCGTCTATGGATTTATTGGTCTGCCAGTGAATATTACCTAGGCGCAGGTTATTGATCTGCCAACTGCCATCGGCTTTGCGCACGCCGTCGCTAGTCATCTGCCCCTGTGCGATATCAGCACCTGCTCTATTGATTGTCAGCAGACCTTGTTTGAAGCTGCCCTGTAGCAGTACATTTTGCGCTGGGACGTCATTAATCAATACCTTACCCGCACTGAACTGGAACTGATTATTATTGCCCAGAATCTGTCCTGCCGTTGGTTGCCAAGGTGAGATATAGCCATTCACCTGTGAGGCATTCAGTTTCTGCTGGGAATCATTTTGCTGTAACTGCATGTTAGCTAGGCGAAGGCTTTCAGCCTGAATCGGCAGTAAGGCTTTTGGTGGCGCTGAGAGAGACAGAGAACCATTTTCCAGCGTTACGCTGTCGAAATGTTTGGGGTCAGTGAACTGGCGTATGCCTAGCGACAAACTGACTTTCTCTGCACGCAAGAATGGTGGCTGACCGTCGGTGGCTAAGGTGACGTTATTTAATATCACCTCCGATGGTTCGCGGATATCGTGATGTATTTTTCCCAACGATAGACGGTACTGGGTGTTTTCGTTTACCCAAGCGCTGATCTGGCGCGCTCCCCATGTCGTTTGGGCTATGACATAAGCCACAATAACCAACGCTATGATGATAGCGAGCAGGGTTAATAGTATTTTTCCAATAAATTTCACGGCATTAGTCCTTCAGGCCAAAGGTACTTTAGTTTATGCCGTATTAAACCGGATGGCTCAAGGGATGAAATGTAAACAGCAATAAAAAAGGCCGAATGCAGATACATCCGACCTTTCCTTCACTGCTATGACGTCGCTAGTCTTCGTGCGGGAAAACGAGGTTTAGGACGATCGCGGTGATGCCGCCGGCAGCAATTCCAGAGGACAGCAGGGTTTTCATCCAATCAGGCGCAAATTGTAAGATCAGCGGCTGCTGGGAAACGCCAAGACCAACGGCTAGCGATAGCGCCATAATCATGATAGCGCGACGGTTAAGCGGCTCACGTGAGACGATACGCACCCCTGAAGCCGCAATAGTACCGAACATGACAATGGTTGCTCCGCCCAGTACAGGTTCAGGGATATGCTGAACGAAACCAGCTACTGCAGGGAATAGGCCTAGCACAATGAGCATCAGTGCAACCACAAAACCAACATAGCGGCTGGCGACGCCGGTGAGTTGAATGACGCCGTTGTTTTGACCAAAGCACGAGTTTGGAAAGGTGTTAAATACCGCAGATAGCATCGAGTTCAGGCCGTTAGCTAATACACCGCCTTTGAGACGTTTCATATACAGTGGGCCAGATACGGGTTGCTCGGACACATCTGAGGTGGCAGTGATATCACCAATGGTTTCCAGTGAGGTAACCATAAAGACCAACATCAGAGGAATCAACAGATTCCAATCAATGCCCAATCCATAATACAGCGGTGTTGGCACCATCAGCAGCGAAGTGGTTTTTTCCATATTGCCAGTGTCTGGCAGCATACCTGTCGCCCACGCCAGTGCGTAGCCCACGGCCATTGCAATCACCAGCGAAGAAACGCGCAGATAAGGATTTCGTTGGCGGTTAAGCAAAATAATGACAACCAGTACGGAACCTGCCAGCATCAAGTTACTCGGCGCCCCGAAGGTGTGATCGTTCATCGCCCCGTATCCACCACCGATGGAAACTAGCCCTACCTGAATTAACGATAGACCAATGATCATCACGACCACACCGGAAACCAGCGGCGTGATGATGCGGCGTGCCAAATGTAGGAAGCGAGACAGAATGATTTCGGTGCAGGACGCTAACATTAGCGTACCAAACAGCGTTGCCATCATGGTTGGAATATCGGCACCACCATTTTTTAAAGCCATGCCTCCCATAATCAACGGGCTAACAAAGTTAAAGCTGGTGCCCTGAATCGATAGTAGACCTGAACCAACAGGTCCCCAGGTTTTAATTTGCAGAATGGATGCTAAACCTGATGCAAACAGAGACATGCTGATAATGTGCTGAGTATCTTGTGCTGGTAATCCTAAAGCCTGACAAATCAGTAAGGCGGGAGTAATAACGGCGACAAACATTGCCAGCAGATGTTGGCACGCAGCAAAAAGGGTTTGTGGAAGAGGTGGACGATCTTCGAGACGATAAATTAGCTCACTTTTGACAGGCGCTGTGGTGGTAGCAGGCTTCGCCGTTGAAGAGTGAACTTGGTCGAACTCAGTGGATGGCGTGGTCATAATCCATATTCCGGAAGCAACAATGCACGCATTTTAATGATAGCGGTCACAAAAGCAATCGGTTGCGTGTAAAATTGCCTAAAAATAGGGACACTTTTACATCGCATTTTTTGCTAAAGAAACTTGCCCTAACATTAGGTTTTGCTTTCTAATTAATCGCTTATCATTTTTTTATAACGGTGAGAAAACTATAACCATTTGAAATTAAAATAATTATTACATGGAGTGATCAAATGATTCATCTGGACGTTTACGGTACGCTTGTCGCGGCGACCCTGGTGCTACTTCTTGGGCGCCAGATGGTACAGAAAATCCCCTTCTTAACGAAATATACTATCCCAGAACCTGTTGCCGGCGGTTTGCTGGTCGCTCTGGGGTTTCTCTTGTTAAAACAGACCATGGGCTTTGAGGTCAGTTTTGACATGTCGCTTAAAGACCCTTTAATGCTGGCATTCTTTGCCACGATTGGTCTTAACGCTAATCTGGCGAGTCTCAGAAAAGGTGGCAAGGCGCTTAGTATTTTCATTTTTGTCGTTGTGGGATTGCTACTGGTACAAAATGCGATTGGTATCGGTATGGCTAAAATGTTGGGGCTCGACCCGTTGATGGGACTATTAGCTGGGTCAATCACGCTATCCGGTGGTCATGGTACCGGTGCGGCATGGAGTAAGGTCTTCAGTGAGCGCTACGGATTTGAAAATGCGACAGAAGTAGCGATGGCCTGTGCGACTTTCGGATTGGTTCTGGGGGGATTAATTGGCGGTCCAGTGGCCCGCTATTTGGTTAAACACTCTTCAACGCCGAACGGCACGCCTGATGATACTGAGGTTCCAACAGCGTTTGAGAAGCCATACAGTGGCCGCATGATCACTTCGTTGGTATTAATTGAAACGCTGGCAATGATCGCCATTTGCTTAACCGCTGGTCATTTTATTGCCGACTTCCTGAGAGGCACCTCGTTTGAGCTCCCAACGTTTGTATGTGTGCTGTTTGTCGGGGTGGTGTTGAGCAACACCATGCATGCGATTGGTTTCTATCGCGTGTTTGAACGTGCGGTATCGGTGTTGGGGAACGTGAGTCTATCTCTGTTCTTGGCGATGGCGCTGATGAGTTTGAAGCTATGGGAACTGGCCTCACTGGCGTTGCCTATGCTGGCAATTTTGCTAGCGCAGACGCTGGTTATGGCGCTGTACGCGATTTTTGTCACTTACCGCGTTATGGGCAAAAATTACGATGCGGCGGTATTGGCTGCAGGGCATTGTGGTTTTGGATTAGGTGCAACACCAACTGCTATTGCCAATATGCAGGCAATTACCGATCGCTTTGGTCCCTCGCATTTGGCCTTCTTGGTGGTACCGATGGTGGGAGCATTCTTTATCGATATCGTTAACGCGATAGTGATTAAGCTATACCTAATGCTGCCGGTGTTTCCTGCGGTGATGGGGTAATTTAGGTTTATCCCTCTATCTTCTCTCATGGCGGAGAAATAGAGGGATGCCTCTTTAAGCGTTGGTGTAGCGGCTACGCTCTGGCAACCAGCGCTCAATCAGCGCCTGCGCATGTTCGGGATAGTTTTGATGTATATGGCGTGCGATACGCTGTACTTCTGGGATCAATGCTTGGTCGCGTAGCAAATCTGCGACTTTGAATTCCGCGCTACCGGTCTGCTTCGTACCGAGTAGTTCACCAGGCCCGCGTATTTCCAAATCTCTTTGAGCAATCACAAAACCATCGTTGCTATCGCGCAGTACCTGTAAACGCTTTTGTGCCGTTTGGCTAAGCGGTGTTTTATATAGGAGTACGCAGTGAGAGGCTACCGCACCACGGCCTACACGACCGCGCAACTGATGCAACTGAGCCAAGCCTAAGCGCTCAGGGTTTTCGATGATCATTAGGCTCGCGTTAGGCACGTCCACGCCGACTTCTATAACCGTAGTGGCAACAAGAAGCTGAGTTTCGCCAGCCTTGAATGCACGCATCACTTCTTGTTTTTCTGCTGCCTTCATGCGGCCATGAACCAGCGCAACTTTGATTTCGGGCAGTAGCAGTTTGAGTTCTTCTGCTGTGGCTTCTGCCGCTTGAGCTTCTAACATCTCTGACTCTTCAATCAGAGTGCATACCCAATATGCCTGTCGCCCTTCTTTAAGGCAGGCATTTTTGACGCGCTCAATGATGTCAGTGCGACGTGAGTCTGGAATAGCCACGGTAGTTACCGGCGTTCTTCCCGGTGGAAGTTCATCAATGACAGACGTATCAAGATCGGCATAAGCGGTCATCGCCAACGTTCGTGGAATGGGCGTGGCGGTCATAATCAATTGATGTGGATGGAACCCTTGCTCCTCGCCTTTCTCCCACAGAGCAAGGCGCTGATGCACGCCAAATCGATGCTGTTCGTCAATGATAACCAATGCAAGACCAGAGAACTGAACCTGATCTTGAAAAATTGCATGGGTACCGACGATCATATCGACTTCGCCGCTGGCGATCGCCTCCATCTGAGTTTGACGTGCTTTGCCTTTTTGCTTGCCCGCAAGCCAACCCACTTTTAGCCCCAAAGGCTCGAACCACTGGCGGAAGTTATTGGCATGTTGTTCGGCAAGCAGTTCGGTAGGCGCCATGAGCGCAACCTGTTTCCCATGAGCAATCGTACGCAGCGCAGCGAGTGCAGCCACTAAGGTTTTACCTGAGCCAACATCGCCCTGAACTAAACGCATCATCGGTACTGGTTTTGCCATATCCGCTTCGATATCAGCCACCACACGTTCTTGTGCTGCGGTTGGTTTGAACGGCAAGGATGCGAGCATCAGGTTTTTGAGGCGGTCATCCGCTGAGAGCGATAGCGCTTTATGGCTTTGTGCTCCAGCCCGCACGGCCAGCATGCTGAGGTTGTGAGCCAGTAGTTCTTCTAAAATTAAGCGACGCTGTGCCGGATGTTTACCATGCTCGAGATCGGCCAGTTGCATATCTGGAGGTGGGCGATGCAGCATTCGCAGTGCGTCTGGTAGGCTCATTAGCCCGCGGCGTAGCTCATCTGGCAAGAGTTCGGCAATAGGAACGGTGTCAAGTAAGGATAATGCCTGATCGGTAAGCTTGCGCAGCGTGGCTTGGCGGATACCTTCAGTGGTGGGATAAACAGGCGTAAGTGCTTCTTGCAACTCAACGTTTTCTGTTTCACCTTGAATTTTGTATTCGGGGTGTATGATTTCCGCACCCAGATTTCCGCGTTTTATTTCACCGTATGCCAAGACATGTTTGCCTGGTGACAGGCTATTCTTCATTGCCGCATTAAAGTTGAAGAAGCGCATGGTCAGCATTCCGGTACCGTCGCTAATCTGGCTGGTCATCATCCGGCGACGGCCAAAGCTGATATCGGTGCGGAGTACTTCCCCTTCTACCGTAGCAAAGAGGCCAGGCAGAAGGTCGTTAATGGCATACAGGCGAGTACGATCTTCATAGCGTAAAGGCAAATGAAGCAGAAGATCTTGGATATTCTCGAGACCGATTTTGGCGAGTTTACCTGCTTGGCTGGCACCAACGCCGGCTAAAGAGGTTAACGCAATCGCATCCAGCAAGCGGCCTTTCATAGTTAGCCTTTGGTTGCTTGCATGGCGTCCCACCATGCTTGAGGAGCATCTATTTGCCCTTCGTCATCGATACGCGGACGCGGCAGTTTTTTACGCTTGGCAACGTTCGCCAATACAGGGTAGCCCCCCTCCCACAGCAAACGTTGTTGATCTTCGTCGCTTAAAGGGCTGTGCTCACGCTGGTACATACCCGCGTTTTGGCGTTGACGCTGAGCTTCATACAGGATTAACGCCGAAGCGACGGAAACATTCAGTGATTGCACCATCCCGATCATCGGAATGATGATGTCCTGATCTGCCAAAGCGAGCGCTTCAGCCGTAATGCCGTATTTTTCCTGTCCCATCAGAATGCAGGTTGGGCGAGTGTAGTCTATTTCGCGAAAATCAACGGCGGTGCTTGAGAGATTGGTTGCCAGAATCTGCATCCCTTCCGCTTTGAGCGTTGATACGGCAGAAGAGATATCTGGATGCGTTTTGACTGATACCCAGCTGTTGCTGCCTGCAGCGGTAGATACCATAGTGCGCATGGTTTTACCCGGCCACACGGCATGAACCTGATGAACACCCACGGCGTCAGCGGTGCGGATTACGGCAGAAACGTTATGCGGTTTGTGCACTTGCTCCATGCATACGGTCAGGTCCGGCTGTCGAGTGGCAAGCATCTGACAAATCCGCGCATAGCGTTGAGGAGTCATAGAATTAGTTTCGGTTGCGGTTAACTTTAATCACATCCGGCATGATACGAATTTTACGCATGATATTCGCCAGATGGACGCGATCGCGGGTGGTCAGGCGGATGAAAGCGCTGTAAACCCGGCCATCTTTCTCTTCGGTATTCATGCTTTGAATATTTGATGCAGTGGCATTGATTGCAGCCGTCAGATTCGCTAGCGCGCCCTGATGGTTAAACATATCCACTTTAATTTCAGCAATGAACTCTTGCTCAATATCCTTATCCCATTCAACGGCCATAAACTTCTCAGGCTCTTTCTGGTAACCGCGAATGTTGCGACAGGATTCGTGATGAATGACCAAGCCTTTGCCTGGACTCACGTGAGCAATAATCGGATCTCCTGGGATAGGGCGGCAGCATTTGGCGAAGGTCAGCAATACACCGTCGGCGCCTTTTATTGGCAGCTTACGGCCTGTGCTGGTACCGGTTTGCTGCGGATCGCCAAGCAGGTTTTTCGCCACGACCACACTCATGGCATTTCCTAAGCCAACTTCGGCTAGTAGGTCATCCATCGAGTGTAGTTTCATGCGATCCAGTTCACGCTGGATATTTTCTGGTGGCAGATCAGACAATTTGCGTCCGTTGCCAAGAGCATGATTAAGCAGACGACGACCAAGGCTAACAGAGTCATCGCGCTTGAGGTTTTTCAACATCTGGCGAATTTTAGCGCGTGCTTTTGAGCTAACGACAAAATTCAGCCATGCCGCATTTGGGCGAGCCCCCGGAGCGGTGATGATCTCGACATTTTGCCCACTGTGCAACGCCTGAGACAGCGGATATGGCTGTCTATCAACACGAGCACCCACACAGGCATGTCCAATATCGGTGTGGACTGCGTAGGCAAAATCGACCGGTGTAGCCCCCGCCGGCAGTTCGACGATGCGACCTTCCGGCGTGAACACATAGATTTCGTCTGGGAACAGATCGGATTTAACGCTCTCGATAAATTCGAATGAACTCCCAGCGCTTTGCTGTAGCTCAAGTAGGCTTTGCATCCAGCGTTGGGCGCGAATTTGCGCGGTGGTGCTAGATTCGCCTTCTTTATACGCCCAGTGAGCGGCGACCCCCATCTCTGCCATCTGGTCCATGTCTTCTGTGCGGATCTGCACTTCAACGGGAACACCGTGCGGGCCAATCAGCGAGGTATGTAGCGATTGGTATCCGTTGGCTTTAGGGATGGCGATATAGTCTTTAACGCGACCTGGACGCGGCTTATACAAGCTGTGCGCCTGACCTAAAACGCGGTAGCAGGTATCGACATCCTTGACGATGACGCGGAAAGCATAAATGTCCATGATGGAGTGAAAACGCTGCTCTTTCAGATGCATTTTGCGGTAGATCGAGTACAGATGTTTTTCTCGACCGTTAACGTGACACTCGATTCCCGCTTCGGTAAGACGACCTTCAATTTCGGAAAGGATCTTCTGAATCATCTCTTTACGGTTACCACGAGCGGCTTTGACCACCTCTTTGATAACGCGATAGCGGTTTGGATAAAGAGCTTCAAAACCCAGTTCTTCCAACTCAGTTTTTAGGTGATGGATACCTAAACGATGCGCCAGAGGGCTATAGATTTCGAGAGTTTCACGAGCAATGCGGCGACGTTTATCTGGGCGCAAAGAACCCAGCGTGCGCATGTTATGAGTGCGGTCGGCGAGTTTAATCAAGATCACGCGGATGTCCTGCACCATCGCCATGATCATCTTACGGAAGTTTTCTGCCTGAGCTTCTTTCTTGTCACGGAATTTCAGCTTATCCAGCTTTGACACCCCCTCAACCAGTTCGGCAACGCTTTTGCCAAACAACTGTTCCATATCTTGGTAGGTTGCGGGAGTGTCCTCAATGACGTCGTGCAGTAACGCCGCCATTAAGGTTTCATAGTCGAGGCGCATTTCTGCAAGAATGCAGGCTACCGCGACCGGGTGAGTAATGTAAGGCTCACCGCTGGAGCGTGTCTGTCCCTCGTGCGCATCGCGCGCGACGAGGTATGCCTGTTTAAGGCGCTTGATCTGCTCTTCTGGCAGGTATTTTTGAATCAGCAGATTCAGGCTTTCAAACAGATACAAAGGCAGCTCTTCGTGTTAATTAACGACGGCCTTCAGCAATCGCGGTAACCGCTTGGATCTCTGCGGCTTCCTGCTCTTGCTGCTCTTGGCGCTCACGGACATCGAGGATCTGGTTATTGATCAAACCTTCTTCGATTTCGCGCAGAGCGATAACGGTGTACTTATCGTTTTCTTCTGGTACTAACGGATCTTTGCCGCCAGACTGCATTTGGCGCGCCCGACGAGCAGCGACCAACACCAGGTCAAAACGGTTACCAATTTTCTCTACAGCGTCTTGAACAGTTACGCGTGCCATAAATGTGCTACTCCACAGGTGAAGAAATGACTGGGCATGATACTGAAAGAGTCTCAGTCTGCCAACAATTTGGTTATTAACGCGTCATGTCGCATTTTCTGGCGACCTAAACGCAGGCGTTCAGCGCGGATAATGGTTTTGAGATCGGATAACGCTAAATCAAAATCATCATTCACGATGAGGTAATCATATTCGGCATAGTGCGTCATCTCGGCAACGGCTTGCGCCATTCGCTTTGCAATGACTTCATCGCTGTCCTGACCACGACCGCGCAAACGGCGATCTAATTCATCTTTCGATGGTGGCAGAATAAAAATGCTGCGTGACTGCGGCATTTTTTTACGAATCTGTTGTGCGCCCTGCCAGTCGATATCAAGAAAGACATCCACGCCGGTAGACAAAATTTGCTCAATCGCTTTACGCGATGTGCCGTAATAGTTGCCAAACACTTCCGCATATTCGAGGAAGGCATCTTCCTCAATCATCTGGCGGAATTCGTCATGAGAGACGAAGTAGTAATGCTCAGCGTGATTTTCACCGGGACGTTTGGCACGAGTGGTGTGCGAAATCGAAACCTGCGTATCGTACAGCGGCTGAGTTTTCAGCAATGCCTGAATCAGGCTGGATTTTCCTGCTCCGCTCGGTGCGGAAACAATATAAAGCGTGCCTTGAACCATAGTGGGTCTTATTGATGTCGTTCGTGTTAAAAGAACAAAAGAAAGATACAACTCCGCGTAGTATACACGGCTACTCGTCGTGATGCAGCGCCCACTTTCAGTCTAAAGTGCGAATTTATTCTCCTCGTCCCATCATTGCGATCGTCTTTGCAAAGAATATAAGAACCATTGTCTACCGTTAAAACTCTCCTGAATGTATTTCGCAGAAATCTGCACACCCTATGGAATGCCGTTTTCATTGCGCTATTACTGGCGCAACAGGAGGTGAAAAATGGCATGGAATATATTGATGGTGCTTGTGGCGTGGCTGATTTCAAGTCTGTGTAGGAGTTGGGCTCAACCACCGTGTCCTGATTGGGCTGCCGAACGTGCAACCCATGAAATTAGCGCACTACAGCAGCAGATGGCTAAATGGGATGAGGCCTATTTTTTGCAGGGGTCTTCACCTGTTTCAGATGAGATATATGATCAAATGGCACAACGATTAAAATCATGGAAGCAGTGTTTTTTAACCAATAGCTCGTCTTCGAACTCTGCCCTTGAGCCGACAAGCCCACGCAACACGTTAAGTCATCCGGTGGCGCATACTGGACTGAATAAACTAGAGAATGAAGCGGCTGTAAGAGATTGGCTTAAAGGCAAGGAGAGCGTGTGGATTCAGCCCAAAATTGATGGTGTTGCTGTTACGCTTCATTACCAGCATGGCCGCCTAAAAAGCATGATTAGCCGTGGCGACGGTTTAATCGGACAAGATTGGACTAAAGCATCGGCCTCTATTAGTGCCATTCCTAAAAAGATCCCTGACGATGAGGCATATACGGTGCTTCAGGGAGAGCTCTTTCTGAAAGTGACCGATCATCAACAAAAAAGAGACGGCGGCATTAATGCGCGTTCAAAAGTTGCAGGAGCAATGAGATTAAAATTTTTATCGTCTGAAACGGCGAATCAGTTGGAGATTTTTATCTGGGGCTATCCTGATGGCCCCGCCGAAATGCCGCAAAGGCTGAATAAACTTGCTCGTTTGGGATTCCCGTTAGCTGAACAATACACTCATGCTGTAACCGATGTTGTTGATGTTGAGAAATGGCGCGAATATTGGTATCAGCAACCTTTGCCATTTGTGACAGACGGCATAGTGCTACATATGGCGCAGCAGCCAGCATCAGTGTTATGGCGACCTTCGCCTCCTGGATGGGCTGCGGCTTGGAAATATCCCTTAAAATCCTCCGTGACAGAGGTAAAAGATGTGCAATTCAGCATTGGTCGTAGCGGACGTATTAACGCGGTTTTATTGCTTGAGCCCGTAACCGTGGATGATAAGCGGGTCAGTCGCGTGAGTTTGGGTTCGGTTATGCGATGGCAGCAGTGGGATGTACAACCCCACGATCAGGTTTCGGTGGTGCTTGCTGGACAGGGGACACCCCATTTAGAAAAAGTTATCTGGCGTAGCCCTGAGCGGGTCATTGTGAATGCACCAGATCGGGGGAAATACCATTCTCTGAGCTGTTGGCACTATGCGCCAGGCTGTGAACAGCAGTTTATTGCTCGTGTCGTTTGGATGGCTCAAAGTTTGGGCATTACCGGTGTCGGTGAGGCTTTTTGGCGTGAGTTGGCACAGAGCGGGGAGTTGTCTGATTTAGATGATGTCTTGGCTCTCACGGAACACCGTTTGGTGAGTCGGGGAATGGGGATAAATCGAGCGCAAAGGCTTAGTGCAGCCATTGAAAGGATAAAACTTGTGCCTAGCGGTGCATGGTTGAGGGCATTGGGAATGCCCTCAACACTTGCTGACTGCGGATGGGAATATACCGGTTGCAAACTATCAGTGACGCAAAACAAACAATATCGCCAGATATGGCAGGACAAAGAATGGTTAGGATTAATGGAGAGGTTAAGGCTGCAAGGGGTCGCCGCCTTTAACCCATTTTCCGTTAGTGATCTGGCTGCTGATAGTCAAACACCGGTAGTCCCAAACGGAAGCGCAGTGCCAGTAGACGAGCGGTAAAACCAGCAAATAAGGTAATCATTACCGTCAGGTCTTGTGGGATAGCAATATACAGGAGTCCCATATATAGCCACGCAGCAGCAAACGAGATCCCGGCATAAAGCTCTTTTTGGAACACTAATGGGATGCGATTGCAGAACAAATCACGTAGCACACCACCAAAAACGCCCGTTACAACGGCGGCGATAGAGGCAATGATTGGCCCATGACCCATTTCTAAGGCAACCTGTGCACCAATAATAGAAAATACGACCAAGCCGACGGCATCCAAGACTAAAAAGAGCTTACGTAGGTGGGTCATTAATGGTGCAGCCCATGTTGTGACGATGGCGGCTACGGCAACAATGACAATATTTTCAGGGTGTTTAACCCAGCTTAACGGGTAGTGGCCTAATAGCATGTCACGTACTGAACCGCCGCCAATGGCGGTTGCCGAGGCAATGATAATGACGCCAAACATATCCATTTGGCGGCGGCCTGCGGCTAATGCCCCAGTCATGGCTTCGGCGGTGATTCCAACGATATACAGAATACTCAGTAACATGGCACAACAACCTTTGAGAACTGAAAAGAGATAGCAGTGGAGGAAGGTTAGTGACTTTATGTAACTATCTCGACTGAGTTTTTCTAAAGGATGTGGTTTCGGATTAATTTAAGTATTCTAAAAAATGTATTTATTGCTGAATAAGTAAGTATTATTTCATTTTCATATTTAATGATTGATTAGAATTTATAACCTGAAAGTTAAATGTTATCCCAATATGCAGGTGTGCCAAACTTCTGCACAAAGAAATCAATGACAACGCGTACTTTGAGGGGTAGACGTCGGCTTTGGGGATAAAGCGCCGCTAGCTGTTGTGGCTCTAGTCGGGTAGATACGGGATATTTCTCCATCAGGCTGACAAGGCGGCCATCCTTCAAGGCGTCACCTAGCAGCCATGTTGGGAACACGACAATCCCGAGCCCTTGGATGGCGGCATCTAACAGCGAATCGGCATTATTTCCAGTCAGAGAACCGTGTAGGTTGTATGGAACCCATTGGTTTTTACATTGGAAAAACCATCTCTGTGCGCCAGCGAAGCCTTTAAATACCAGACAGTTGTGGTGTTCTAGCTCTTCTGGCGAAGAGGGGACACCAAAGCGACGAAGATATTCAGGGCTTGCCGCGATGCGATAGTTTTGCTGAGCGAGAACTCTGCCTTGCAGATTGGAGTCCGACAAAATCCCAATGCGAAACAGGAGATCGGACGCATCCTGCATGGGATCGATAAAATTATCCGTTTGCACAAGTTCGACGCAAAGTTTTGGATGTTTATGACAGAGTTCAGGAATATATGGCGCAATATGTAATCGGCCAAACACCACTGGCGCGTTGATACGAACTAGTCCCGCGGGTTCAAGCTTCTTTTCTTGTAATGCCTGTTCAGCTTCTTCCAGTTGTTCAAGCACGCGACGTGCGTATGTTGCCAGCAGCCGGCCACTTTCTGTTGCGGTTACTGCACGGGTATGACGATAGAGCAATTGCTGGTTAAGTGCCTGTTCCATCTGCTGCATTTGGCGCGAAATAGAAGATGGTGCAATGCCTTCATTACGTGCAACAGCAGAAAAACTACCGTAGTCGATGACTGCGACAAAAAGCCGCAGTGATTTGATACTTAATTCGTTGAACGCTTGCATACTTGCTTATTCCGTAAAGGATTTTATCTATGGCGCGTTTTGGTCTTCAATTATTCTAGTTGCTCACCGGTGGTGCTTTCCCCCCTTCACTTGGAAGAGGGGCGTCGAGGATGGTTATTTTAAACCGCTGCGACGTGCGGACACATTAGCTAGCGCTGACCAGTCAAGGTTTCCATCACCTTGTGCAATGGCATCAATAAAGTTGTCGCGCAATACGCTAGCAAAAGGCATTGGTACGTTTTTCTCCTCAGCAGCCTGTTGCGCTAAGCGGACATCTTTTAAACCAAGAGTGAGTTTGAAGCCTGCGGGGGTATAGCGTTCTTCTGCGATCATTCCGCCATAGTTTTTGTATACCGGGGCTGAAAATAGCGTGCTGGTGAGCATATCAATAAAGTTTTTAGGCTCAATGCCATGAGCTTTAACTAGCGCTGCGGATTCGCCCACTGATTCAATGACGGTGGCTAACATAAAGTTTGCGGCAAGCTTCACTGTGCTTGCCTGTTCGGGGTTATCGCCAAAGTGCCATGTTTTTTGGCCTAACACGTCAAACAGCGGTTGCGCTCGCGCTAGCTGCTCTGGTTCACCGGCAGCCAAGATATTGAGATTGCCTGCAGCGGCAACATCTACGCGTCCTAGCACGGGGGCAGCAATATAGTGAAGCCCTCGCTCAGCACAGTAGGCTGTCATTTCGCGCGTTAGATCGTTAGATACCGTAGCCATATTGATGTACACCGCATTTTTATCAAGGGCGCTCAGTGCCCCCTGAGTCACCATCACATCATGGGTAATGTGGTCATCGGCCAACATGGATATCACCATTTCGCATTCGGCGATATCTGCAGGGGTTTTACACGATGATGCCCCGTTCGCAACAAGAGGTTCTACTGCAGCAGCACTGCGGTTCCACACTTTAACTTCATATCCAGCTTTTAGCAGGTTTTGTGCCATGGGTTGCCCCATTGAACCTAATCCAAGAAAAGCGATTTTCATTGATAACTCCTGATTATTGTCTTCCGATCTGGTGGCAGGTTTACTTTATTTGTCTTCTCACCCTAGAGCTTGGCAGGAATGGAGCCAAGCGACTTCATGCTATGCGTAATACGCAAAACTGTTTAGCAACTCATGCTGTTTTTCGAAAGAAGGTAACTATTGATAATGCTCACTATCAGAAACAGCGTTTTGCGCTGAACGTTTTAGTGATATGAGGTGAGAGATGACTGCGTCGGGACTATGTGAACCAGGCTCTATTAAACGTGCGGGCTATATTCCATTGGTCATTATGGCTGGAATGGGGCTTTCCGTTGAGGCGGGATTGCTCGGGCCGTTGGGAGAGGAAGTGGGGCATTTATGGGCAACATTGAGCATCTTCGGTGTTGGTGCCGCTCTGCTATTCCTCCTATCGTTATTAACTGGGAAACCAAGCGAGCATCGACCATTCAGTACATTACCTCGTTGGCAATTGATCGGCGGACTGCTTGGGCCGGTCTACGTCATTATGCTAACGCTAGCCACACCGATCATTGGCGTTGCGATGACGATGATTGCGATTCTTTCTGGACAGGTAGCTAAAAGCTTGTTGATTGACCATTTTGGTTGGTTTGGCATCCCGCGTAAAAGAGTCGGCATACAGCGCCTGTTCGCGTTAGCGTTGATAGTTGCTGCTTTAGTTTTAATCGCAGAGGGGGCGTAATTTATGTTTAGCCATATTGTGATGCTTGCGCTGGTGGTCATTGCTGGCGCGGTTTTAAGTATGCAGGCAGCAATCAATGGGCGCCTAGGGGAAAGTGTGGGTGTAATACGTAGCAGCCAGCTAACTTTCATCGTGGGTGCCGTACTGAGTGGGTTGTTGATTTTCTTTTTTGAGCCCGCCCATACGCAAACATTGCTAACAGTGCCGAAATGGCAATTGGCGGGTGCCCTTTTCGGGATGTTTTATATGCTGGTGATGGTTGCATCAGTGCCTAAGGTTGGAGTAGCAACCGCGACGGTGGCTGTGATTTGCGGGCAACTTTCCATGGGGATGATGATCGATACCTTTGGATGGTTTGGTAATCAGGCAATCGGGTTTTCTATGAGCCGAATGGCTGCCTTAATCTGTTTAGCTCTGGCGCTGGTGCTGATTTATCGCAGTAATCGTGAGGAAGAACAGTCTGTGGTCTGATGGATTTCGCCCATAGACGTTTTTGTCCATAACCCAAAGCCCAGCAGATAAGCTGGGCTTTGGGTGTTTAACATCGGCAGTTCATTACTCGATGTTCTGGATTTGTTCGCGCATCTGTTCGATCAGCACTTTGAGCTCGATAGCGGATGCGGTTACGTCTGCGTTGATAGACTTAGACGCTAATGTGTTAGATTCGCGGTTGAATTCCTGCATCATAAAGTCGAGGCGACGACCGACGGCTTCTTTCTTCTTCAGAATCACATAGGTTTCTTTGACGTGTGCTTCCAGACGATCAAGCTCTTCAGCAACGTCGACGCGTTGTGCCATCAGAACTAGTTCTTGTTCCAGACGGTTGTTTTCCAACTGAACTTGAGCTTCTTCCAGCTTGCTCACCAGACGCTCACGCTGCCATTGCAGAATTTCAGGCATCTGCTGGCGAACTTTGGCAACTTCGGCAGAAACACCTTCTAAGCGTTGCTCGATCATTGCTTTTAGTGCGTTACCTTCACGTTCGCGCGCGTCGATAAAATCATCGATAGCCAGTTCTAAAGCAGCCATCAGTTCGGTGCTGATAACGTCTAAATCTTGCTCTGCGGCAGACATCACACCAGGCCAACGTAATACTTCTAGTGGATTAATCTCACCTTCATCGCTTTGCATTTTGACCCAGTTTGCGGCTTCAACCAGCTGTTTTGCTAGTTTTTCGTTCAAGATCATGGAACTCTGTGCGCTTGGGTCAAGTTCAAAGCGTAAGTTACATTCGATTTTCCCGCGAGTTAAACGCGTACGCAGTCTTTCACGCACCACCGGCTCAAGGCTGCGGAACTGCTCCGGCAGGCGAATATAGGTCTCAAGATAGCGCTGGTTAACGGAGCGAAGCTCCCAAGCTGCGCTGCCCCAGTTGCCTTTAATTTCACGGCGGGCGTAAGCGGTCATGCTACGGATCATTTTGCGTACCTGTAAAAATGAATGATGTCAGGATTATAGCCCCGCACCGTCTGCCATGATAGGCATAAGCTCACGAACGTCTACATTGGTCAACGATGAATTAACGGACCCCTTTCGGTGGTAGGCTTGCTGCAACTCGGATTAATTTGGGTATAATGCGCAGCCACATTGAAATAAATCTGATTGCTAGCCGGAGACAAGCGTATGCGTCCAGAAGGCCGAACTGCCGAACAAATCCGTCCATTAAAACTGACCCGTCATTACACTAAACATGCTGAAGGGTCTGTTCTGGTCGAGTTTGGTGAAACAAAAGTGCTATGTAACGCCACCGTTGAGGAAGGAGTTCCGCGCTTTCTAAAAGGTCAGGGACAGGGCTGGGTCACGGCAGAATATGGCATGTTGCCACGTTCCACCCATAGCCGTATGGCTCGCGAAGCGGCTAAGGGCAAGCAGGGCGGACGTACAATGGAGATCCAGCGTCTGATTGCGCGTTCTCTGCGTGCCGCTGTTGATTTGAAAAAACTGGGTGAATTCACGATTACGCTAGACTGCGACGTGATTCAGGCTGATGGAGGCACTCGTACCGCATCCATTACCGGTGCTTGCGTTGCGTTGGCTGATGCGCTGAACGCTTTAGTTGCTGCGGGTAAACTGAAAGCCAACCCAATGAAAGGTATGGTGGCAGCGGTATCCGTAGGCATCGTTGATGGTCAAGCCGTATGCGATCTGGAATATGTTGAAGACTCTGCAGCAGAAACAGACATGAACGTTGTGATGCTGGAAGATGGTCGCATGATTGAAGTGCAGGGGACCGCAGAAGGCGAACCATTTAGTCATGAAGAGCTTTTACAGCTTCTGGCTTTAGCCAGAGGTGGGATAGATAAAATTATTCAGGCGCAGAAAGCGGCGCTAGAAAATTAATTGTTTTAGGCGACTTGTTAGTCGCCTTTTTTATGCCCGCAGTTCGGCATGAAAAAAACCAGTACCACTAAGTGAATCATTTAATTACCGACAATGTAGGAGATGCATGCATGAAAGCCTATCAGCGCCAGTTTATTGAGTTCGCGTTAAGCAAACAGGTATTGAAGTTTGGCGAGTTTACGCTGAAATCAGGCCGTACCAGTCCATATTTTTTTAACGCTGGTCTGTTTAATACCGGTCGCGATCTGGCCTTGTTGGGGCGTTTTTATGCGGAAGCCTTAGTCGATAGCGGAATTGAATTCGATTTACTGTTTGGCCCTGCTTACAAAGGTATCCCTATTGCGACAACTACGGCGGTTGCGCTTGCAGAGCATCACGATCGTGATTTGCCCTACTGCTTTAACCGTAAAGAAGCGAAATCTCACGGTGAGGGCGGGACACTTGTCGGTAGTCCGCTAGTTGGCAAAGTGATGCTAGTCGATGATGTTATTACGGCGGGTACGGCGATTCGCGAATCTATGGAGATTATTCAGGCCCATAATGCTCAACTGGCAGGCGTATTGATTTCTCTCGATCGTCAAGAGCGCGGCCGTGCGGAAATTTCGGCCATTCAAGAAGTTGAGCGTGACTATGGCTGTAAGGTGATTTCTATTATCACGCTGAAAGATTTAATCAGCTATTTGGAAGAGCAGCCTGATATGGCTAAATCGTTGGCATCGGTGAAGGCCTATCGCGAAGAATACGGCGTTTAACAGGCAAATGATGTACCAAATAAAAACGGCCACTTAGTGTGGCCGTTTGTTTAATGTGCCTTTGTTACTGAAGCTGGCTCGCAAGCAATGGCCAACGTAGATCAAACTCCTGAGTTGGACGATAGCGGAATTCTGAGCGTACAAAACGCGACAGCATACCTTCGCAGAACGCCAGAAGTTGTCCTGCTAGCAGCGTTTCATCGTGAGCAAAGCCTTGACCTTCGCGTATCTTTCTCTCTTTCAAAACTTGTCGGATTTGCGCTTCAATGCGTTCAAATAACTGATTGATGCGCCCCTGAAGGCGATCTTGTTCAAACATCAGCGCGTGGCCGGTCATGATACGTGTTAGCCCTGGATTTCTCTCCGCAAATCCTAGAATCAAAAGCAGAATAAGACGAAGCCTATTAAAGGTTTCCTTTTCATCCTGCAGGATAAGATTAATGCGGGTGATTAAGCTATCTTCGATAAACTCGATAAGACTATCGAACATCCGCGTTTTACTTGGAAAATGGCGATAAAGTGCAGCTTCTGAAACACCCACGTTCGCGGCAAGCTTTGCTGTGGTAATGCGTTGGCTACCATCGCTGGACTCCAACATTTGCGCCAGAGCCTGCAAAATTTCCTCGCGACGGTTCCTTTTCGTATTTTCTTTTTCTGCCATGCCAGACAAGATCCTTGCTAAGCGGTGATAACGGACACACCAAACAGTTAGCCACCATGAGACGGTGGCTTTTTGGTTTTTTTATAGCGTTGTGAGCGGCTTATTGGCGACCTGAATGGCCAAAACCACCGGCACCGCGCTCACTATCTTCGAAAGATTCCACCAGATTGAAGTCTGCCTGTACAACCGGCACTAGAACCATTTGGGCAACACGCTCACCCGGCTCAATAGTAAAGGTAGTTTGTCCACGGTTCCAAACAGAAACCATCAACTGACCTTGATAATCAGAATCTATCAAGCCGACCAGATTACCCAATACAATCCCGTGCTTATGGCCCAGACCAGAGCGAGGCAGGATGATAGCGGCCAAGCTCGGGTCTTCGATGTGAATGGCTAGGCCCGTTGGCAGCAGAGTCGTTTCGCCTGGAGCCAAAATGACGGCTTCATCCAAACAAGCGCGTAGATCTAGACCCGCCGAACCCGGCGTTGCATACGTCGGGAGTGGGAATTGTTCACCGATGCGCGGATCTAAAATTTTAACGTCTATTTTTTTCTTCATAATGGCTGACAATCTCGTCAATTAAATAGTGGCCCAACAAGGACTTATTGCTGAGTGGCAACGGCTTATCGCCCTGTGGCCAAAATAGGTGTAAGGCATTGGTATCGGTGTTAAACCCTTGCCCCGCTTGGGAAACATCGTTTGCACAAATCATATCCAGATTCTTACGTGCAAGCTTTTGCTTCGCGTATTCTTCCACATTCTGGGTTTCGGCAGCAAATCCTACTACATAGGGGCGATGCTCTTTTAGTGCTGCAACACTAGCGACAATATCTGGATTTTTCACCAGCTTAAGTGTGATTTCGTCGCCCTGTTTTTTTATTTTCTCGTCGCAAATTTGTTCGGCGCGATAGTCTGCCACCGCAGCGCAGGAAATGAAAATCTGATGTGCAGGAACCTGTGTTAGCACGGCATTTTTCATCTCTAACGCACTTTCTACGTCGATCCGAGCAACGCCGGCAGGTGTTTTCTGATTAACAGGACCGCTGACTAGGGTCACTTTTGCTCCACGTTTTGCCGCCGCTGCTGCAATGGAGAACCCCATTTTTCCTGAACTATGGTTGGTGATGAAGCGAACGGGATCTAAGGCTTCCCGCGTTGGCCCAGCGCTAATCAGGAAGCTGTATTGGGTAAGATCTTGTTGTTGTGCAAAATGTTCCTGAATCATCCCAACAAGAACCATAGGGTCGAGCATACGACCCGGGCCAACATCGCCACAGGCTTGGCTACCGCTGTCTGGCCCCCATAAAAGAAGCCCTCGTCGCTCTAACGTGTTTAGGTTCTCTTGGGTGGCAGCTGCACGATACATCTGCTGGTTCATCGCGGGAGCCACGGCAATAGGGGCCGCAGTGGCCAAGCAGACAGTGCTTAGAAGGTCGTTAGCCATCCCTGCGGCAATACGAGCGATGAGATCAGCCGTTGCGGGGGCAAGAACGACAAGGTCGGCCCACTTGCCAAGCTCGATATGCCCCATAGAAGCCTCTGCCGCAGGATCCAGTAAATCATCCGAAACGGGATAACCTGAAACCGCTTGTAGGGTCAGCGGCGTGATGAAGGCCTCCGCGCCTTTGGTCATCACGACGCGCACTTCTGCACCTCGCTCACGAAGTCGACGCACGATTTCTGGGCATTTATACGCAGCGATGCCCCCGCTGATACCTAATACGATACGTTTGCCTGTCAGTGCAGTCATGGTTGTTGTCCCAGTCGAGGCAGAAATTGACGTGATTTTACCATAAGCGGAGAAGATGACATGTGTTGCAGTCGTTGCGATCGTTTTTTGCGCACTGTTTCGCAGCAATGAGAACGTGTACTCGACGCTATTTTTGAATTTGCGAAGATGAGGCAAGGCGGGTTACAGGAATTTTTTGTTGATGGATGAAGTCGTAGAAATGCCTTATTGGCCCTCAGCGTTGGCACCGAGAGAGAAATTATTATCGTTAGGGAAAGAATCACTATCGGATCAGGAGTTGCTGGCGATATTTTTACGTACAGGCATTAAAGGAACCAATGTGATGGCGCTTTCATCACAACTTATACGAGAGTTTGGTTCAATTTATGCGTTGATGCAGGCCGATTATGACATTTTTTGTACAAAACCCGGCTTGGGAATATCGAGATATGCCCAGCTTCAGGCCGTGATGGAGTTGTCGAAACGCTTTTTACATCGACAGCTAACTGAACAAAGTGTAATCACTCGGCCAGAGTTAACGGCGCTATATTTGCAAAATGTGTTCTCTGGATACGAACGCGAGGCCTTCTTTGTATTATTTTTGGACAACCAGCATCGCGTAATTCGCTCTGAGGAGATGTTTTCGGGTACTATAAACTGTGTGGATGTATATCCACGTGAAATTGTGCGTGGCGCGCTAAAGGTTAATGCCGTAGCGTTAATCCTCGCACATAATCATCCGTCCGGAATAGCAGAGCCTAGTGCAGCCGATCGTGTGCTCACGGAAAGGGTGGTGAAAGCTTGCGCGTTATTGGACATCCGTGTGCTTGATCATATGGTGATCGGTCATGGCCAAAGCGTGTCTTTTGCCGAAAGAGGGTGGCTTTAGTCATTTTTTTCACGATCCTTTTGGGATCTTTGCTGTTCGGGTCTTGAGCACTTACGCTTCAGAGCGTATACTACGCCACCTTTGAGAATCTTGGTTGTAGCGTTAAGAGCCTATCTCAGCAGGTTTCGACCTGACTCAGAGTCTCCTCGGTGAAGTTTGCTGAGATGGGCTCTAAAGCCTGACGAGGCGGCTACTTCCTATACGAAGCTCGAGCTGATTTGATTTTTGGAGAATAGACATGTCCCGAGTCTGCCAAGTTACTGGCAAGCGTCCGGTGGCCGGTAATAACCGTTCCCACGCGATGAACGCAACCAAACGCCGTTTTCTGCCTAACCTGCATTCACACCGCTTTTGGGTTGAAGGCGAGAAGCGCTTTGTAACTCTGCGTGTATCTGCTAAAGGTATGCGTGTTATTGATAAAAAGGGTATCGAAACGGTCTTGGCCGAAATTCGCGCCCGCGGTGAGAAGTATTAAGGAACTGAATCATGGCTAAAGGTATTCGCGAGAAGATCAAGCTGGTTTCGTCTGCTGGTACTGGTCACTTCTACACCACTACCAAGAACAAACGTACCAAACCAGAAAAACTTGAACTGAAAAAGTTTGATCCGGTTGTACGTCAGCATGTGATCTACAAAGAAGCTAAAATTAAATAATTTTAGTGGATTTAAGAAAACCCAGCTTCGGCTGGGTTTTTTTTATTCTAAAACACCCCCACATGGTGATAGTCGCCGTTGTAAGATGGCAAACTGTCTTTAACGCTGGGGAATGAAATGCCAGAACTACCAGAAGTCGAAACTAGCCGTCGAGGGATTGAGCCCTATTTAGTCGGTAATTCAATTGAACATCTTGTGGTGCGCCAACCTAAGCTTCGTTGGCCGGTTTCTGATGAGTTACTTCGATTAAGTGATAAGCCTGTGCTTAGCGTGCAGCGTCGTGCTAAGTATTTGCTGATTGAACTAGCCGATGGATGGATTATTGTTCATCTCGGTATGTCTGGTAGCGTACGTATCCTGCCCGCAGATGAGCCTCCCCAAAAGCATGACCACGTCGATATGATTCTATCGAGCGGTATGATGCTGCGCTATACCGACCCACGCCGTTTTGGCGCATGGCTTTGGTGCAAGGATTTAGATTCATCCAATGTCCTTGCCCATCTCGGCCCTGAGCCGCTCAGCGATGAGTTTAACGGTGATTATCTGTTCCGTAAGTCGCGTAGTAAGAAAACCGCCGTGAAGGCGTGGCTAATGGATAATAAAGTGGTTGTCGGCGTAGGGAACATCTACGCCAGTGAATCATTATTTACTGCGCGTATCAGCCCCGATAGACCCGCCGGCGATTTGACTCAAGCAGATGCCGAAGTATTAGTCGCGACGATCAAGGCGGTGCTGCTGCGTTCTATTGAGCAGGGCGGTACAACGCTAAAAGACTTTTTGCAGTCAGATGGAAAACCTGGGTATTTTGCGCAGGAACTACAAGTTTATGGCCGCGCTGGAGAAGCCTGCAGGGTATGTGGCGAGAAAATATTGAGTGGAAAACATGGGCAGCGTACGACGTTCTTTTGCCCTCGCTGCCAGAAATAACCGTTATGCGAGTTTTTCACCTAATGCCTGAGCAATCTGCTCGGGCACAAATGGCGCGATATCTCCGCCATGACGAGCGACTTCTTTGACAAGCGATGATGAGATAAATGACCATTCTTTTGATGGCATCAAAAAGACGCTTTCAAGCGTAGGCATCAAGTGGCGGTTCATGTTTGCGAGCTGCATCTCATATTCGAAATCAGATACTGCTCTTAAACCACGTACCAGAATATGGGCATTCTGGTGCTGAGCGAAATGTGCCATCAGCTCACTAAAACCTAAGACTTCAACGTTAGGAAGATGAGCCGTTACTTGTGTTGCTAAGGCCACTCGCTCTTCCAGAGTAAACATAGGCTTTTTGCTCGGGCTGGCTGCGATCGCTAAGATAACATGATCAAACATGCTGGCTGCACGAGTGACTAAATCCAGGTGGCCATTGGTCATGGGATCGAAAGTGCCGGGGTAGATGGCGCGCTTTTCCATGGTTTTGCTTCTCAGTGTGTCTTTACGGGAAGATAGGGTTCAAGCAAGTGTAACAGTTTCTGCAATGCGCCTTGGTTTTGATAAAGCACCTCAACGGCGTGGCGACCATAGTAATTACGATAATCTTCATCGGTGAGCAGCGTGGTCACTTCTTTTACTAAAGACGCGGCATCTGTCACGGTAATTAAACCATCGGCTTGTTCTAGTCTTGCACATATATCTTTAAAGTTGATGGTGTGCGGCCCCATTAGCACGGGAATAGCATGCGCAGCAGGTTCCAGAGGATTATGACCACCGCGTTCCACAAGGCTTCCGCCAACAAAAGCGAGATCGGCGATCCCATAAAGTAACATCAATTCGCCCATAGTATCCCCGATCACGACCTGTGTTTTTGTCGACGGAATTTCACCCGATGAGCGCGTTATATAGGATAGGCCGGCCTGTTGGGTGAGTTCTATCGCATCGTTAAAACGTTCAGGATGGCGAGGAACCAGAATGAGTAATAGCTCTGGGAAATGCTTTAAAAGCTGTTTATGAGCCTCAATTAAAATATCTTCCTCACCTTCATGCGTGCTAGTTGCGATCCATACCTGGCGATGCGGTGCCCACTGGCGGCGTAGTGTGACTGCTTTGGCGGCCAGTTGTGGGGTCACTGAGATATCAAACTTTAAACTTCCCGTAACCGCTAACTGCGAGGGTTTCAAACCTAAAGAGATAAAACGCTCACCGTCTTCCTGATTCTGGGCGGCGATTAAGGTAATACGGCGCAGGATGTCGCGTATAAAACCGCCCAGTTTGGCATAGCCTTTGGCTGAACGTGCTGATAAACGTGCATTAGCAATAACCAGCGGGATTTGGCGCTTGTTGAGTGCTGTAATAAGGTTCGGCCATAGCTCGGTTTCCATAATCAAAACGAGTTTAGGATTGACGCGATCCAGAAAACGATTGATGGAGCCGGGTAGGTCGTAGGGTAGGTAAACATGCTGCACATCTTTACCAAACGCCGACTGTACACGCTCTGAGCCTGTAGGGGTCATGGTTGTGACCGTGATCGGCAGAGTTGGGTAACGATGACGCAATGCTCGAACTAAAGGGATCGCGGCGAGTGTTTCTCCGACCGAGACCGAATGCAACATGATCCCGCCTGAGAGCATTTTGTTTGAGCAGAAGCCATAGCGCTCCGCCCAACGTTTTCTATAGGCTGGAGCCTTACGACCACGCATCCATAATCTGATCCAAATGAGTGGCTGGATTAGGTAAAGCAGTATGGTGTAAAGCGTTTGAAGCATAAGAGGTTTGCATGGTAGGGAAACTTGGTTGGGATTCTAAGTATTTAAGTAGGGCAAAGCCATCATTTTTGGACTGCAACTACCTGAAAAACTGATAAATCCACTTCAACTCATTGTTAATAATGTGGTTTTTTAGAACGTTATATTATTAATTGAGAGTTTCAACGCAATCGATAAAATTTCAGAGGAGTCTGTTTTTCTTTACGATTTAAATTGCACCTATCTTTATGATTTTATGAGGTAATTTAAATCACATCTGAAATAATGGATTCGGCTACTACGGTAACTAGTGGTATAATAGAAAATTATAAACGCAGAATATTTTATCAGTGAATTGGTTGCTGTAGAGCCAAGGGCGGTAGCATGTCTGATCGAGTAGCCCTAAACCCAAAATTGCGCATACAGTGTCTTATAACCGGATAGGTAAGAGCGGCAAGTGGATAAACAATATAAAAGAATACTAGTCATCAAACTCAGGTTTCACGGCGATATGCTGTTGACGACACCTGTCATTAGCACCCTGAAGCAAAACTATCCAGATGCCCAGATTGATGTCTTATTATATGAAGACACTATGCCAATTCTTTCAGAGAATCCTGAAATTAACGCGCTTTACGGAATCAAAAACAGAAAGACGCCGACGCTCGAAAGATTGAAGAACGTTTTTGCTACGATAGGCGTATTAAGAAAGAATCACTATGATTTAGTCGTTAATCTCACTGATCAATGGCCTGTTGCCTTTTTGGTGCGATGCTTACAGACAAAAAATAAAATTTCCCTCCAGTTTCAACATCGTCGTTCTGTTTTATGGACAAGCTGTTTTCGCGAGTCTGTTCCTCCGCAGGGGTCACATATTGTTGAGCGTAATCTTTCCACGCTCGCTCCCCTCGGTTTGAAAAAAGTGGTGACCGAAACCACGATGGGCTATCAACCAGAGCATTGGAATAATATCCAAAATAAACTTTCTGAGCTTGGCGTCGATAGCCATCGGTATGTGGTCATTCAACCAACCGCACGTCAGGTGTTTAAATGTTGGGATGAAGAGAAATTTTCTGCGGTGATTGATGCATTAGAGGCACGCGGGTATCGAGTTGTGCTGACTTCTGGGCCTAGCGCTGGAGATATAACTTGCGTTAATAAAATTAAAAATCACTGCCAGAATAAGCCAGTTACTGAATTGGCGGGCAAAACTTCGTTTCCTGAGCTCGCGGCTTTGATCGATCATGCGGCATTATTCATCGGTGTTGATTCTGCGCCGATGCATATTTCTGCAGCGCTAAAAACGCCGATCATTTGCTTATTTGGTGCAACCGATCATCGATTTTGGCGGCCATGGAGCGATAACTTTATTATGTTTTGGGCTGGCGATTATCAGTCTATGCCTAAACGTGAAGATCTCGATCGTCACCATAAATACTTATCGTGTATTCCAGCAAGTGAAGTCATTGAGGCTACAGAAAAACTACTGAAAAGTAGCTCCAATGAATCCATGTCTAGGAATGGCTCATTATGAATATTGCGTTCTGTTTATATAAATATTTTCCTTATGGCGGTTTGCAGCGTGATTTTTTACGTATTGCTTTGGCCTGTCAGGCACGTGGGCATCATATCCGTGTTTATGCGATGTCATGGGAAGGGGAACGGCCTGAGCAGTTTGAGTATATACAGGTGCCAACCAGCGCACACACGAATCATGGGCGTAATAAAGAATACAGTGACTGGGTAAGCCAAGAGCTTCAGCGTAATCCTGCTGATGTCATCGTGGGCTTCAATAAGATGCCTGGCCTAGATTATTACTATGCAGCTGACGTGTGCTATGCAGAAAAAGTAGAGCAGGAAAAAGGCTTTTTATATCGCCTTACGTCGCGTTACAAACATTATGCAGAGTTTGAGCGTGCGGTATTTTCCAATGATAGTCGCACTGAATTGTTGATGTTAACGGGTAAACAAATCGCTGATTTTAAAAAACACTATCAGACGAAACCTGAGCGTTTTCACATTGTGCCCCCTGGGATTTCTTTAGATAGAAAATACGATTATCGGCCAGCTAATGCTCGCGAAGACTTTCGGCAGAGAAATCATACAGAGCAAGATGAGCTTTTGATTTTGCAAGTTGGGTCTGATTTCAAACGTAAAGGGGTTGATAGAACGTTACGTGCCGTTGCAGCCTTGCCAGCGGAAATTAAAGCAAAGACCAAGCTTATCGTTGTTGGACAAGATAAGCCGAAACGCTATCAGGCGTTGGCAGAGAAACTGGGTATCGCATCTCAGGTGGCATTCTATTCTGGCCGCGATGATATTCCCGAGCTAATGGCTGCGGCAGATATACTCATGCATCCAGCGTATCAGGAGTCGGCAGGCATTGTTTTAATTGAAGCGATTGCGGCTGGGCTCCCAGTAATAACCACAGAAACCTGTGGTTATGCACATCATGTTGCAAGCGCTGAATGCGGAGTCGTTATTTCTGAACCGTTTGAACAAAATGCTTTAAATGGAGCCTTAGCTCGTGGATTAGGCAATAAGCAACTTAGAGCAACATGGTCTGAACACGCTAAAAAATATGCAGATAGTGAAGATCTGTACAGTCTGCCAGAAAGGGCTGCCGATCTCATTTTAGGTGGCAAAAATGATTGAGTTAAAAGAGCCCTTAACCACCTTGTGGAAAGGGAAAGATCCTTTTGTTGAAGTCGAAAAGCTTCAGGGGGAGGTATTTCGGGCTTTAGAGACTCGTCGTACATTGCGTTTCTCTCTAGCAGATAAATCATATTTTATTAAGATCCACTATGGCACAACGCTAAAAGAAGTCTTAAAAAATTTAATCTCCTTCCGCATTCCCGTATTAGGTGCCGATCGTGAATGGAAAGCGATTCACCGTTTATACCAGTTAGATGTTGATACCATGACTGGGGTTGGGTTTGGTCAAACAGGGATCAATCCACTGACGCGCAAATCTTTCATCATTACTGAGGATTTGGCTCCAACAATCAGTTTGGAAGACTATTGTGCCGATTGGGCACTAAACCCGCCTGATTTCGGTATCAAGCGTATGTTGATAAAACGACTTGCGACGATGGTTAGAAAAATGCATCGTGGTGGCGTGAATCATCGGGATTGCTATATTTGCCATTTCTTACTTCATTTGCCGTTCAACGGTGAAGAGAGCCAGCTAAAGCTGTCGGTTATCGATTTACATCGTTCTCAGATCCGTTCACACGTTCCAAAACGCTGGAGAGATAAGGATCTGATTGGACTGTATTTTTCATCTTCTAATATTGGTCTAAGCAAAAAAGATATTCTTTATTTTCTTAAAATCTATTTTGATGCGCCTTTACGTACAATCTTGGTACAAGAGAAAGCGTTGTTAGAAAAGGCGATAGTTAAATCTGAGAGAATAAAAGAACGAACCATACGAAAGTCGCTATGATCAACACTTTTAGTGTATTGATAGGATAGGTGAGAAACCATGTTTTTCAATGAAGAACAGTACATAAAAGAAGTCATAACGTACTCGGGAAACAATGGATGTGATAACAGTCATAGCCTAAATATTGCATATGGAACAGATAAGAATTTTCTATTCGGTTGTGCAGTATCAATCACGTCCATACTAATAGAAAATAAAGATTTAGATTTTAGTTTTCATGTTTTTACGGACTCATTTACTGAGGACGATCGGACGAAATTTAAAGCTTTATCAGAACAATATAAAACGAACATCTCAATTTACTTAGTCAATGCAGCGAATCTCAAGTCATTGCCTGAGAACAAACTTTGGACATATGCCATCTATTTCAGATTTATTATTGCAGATTACTTTAGCGATAAACTAGAACGCATTGTCTATGTTGATTCTGATGTCGTGTGTAATGGCTCAATACGTGATCTTAGCACTCTTTCTCTGGACGGGGTCGTTGCTGCAGGGGTGACTGAGCGTGACGAGAGTTGGTGGCGCCAGCGTGCTGAAACATTAGGGGACCGTCAGATTGCTAATGGGTACTTCAACACAGGCGTATTAGTGATTAATGTACCTGAATGGAAAAGGCTGGATGTCAGCACGTTAGCAATGAAATCACTCAACGATCAGAATATTAGAAGTAAGCTAACCTATTATGATCAGGATGTTCTCAATATGGTTTTGGCTGGCCGTGTATTGTTTTTAGATAAGATATATAACACACAGTTCAGCTTAAATTATGAGCTTAAAAAGAACTGTGAAAATCCAATAACGGAAAGCACAGTATTTATCCATTACATTGGCCCGACAAAGCCTTGGCACGAGTGGGCTCAATATCCCAGTGCAACCCCTTTTTATCAAGCTAAGAAACGCTCCCCGTGGGATACCGTGCCGCTGATGAAGCCGAAGAGTAGCAGTCAATTTCGCTATTGCGCAAAACATAAGTTTAACCAGCGTAAATCCTTTGAGGGCACCTACTTTTACTTTATGTATTTCATAAAGAAAATGCTTGGATAAAGAACAATATTAACATTCGGATTTTTTCATGATAGTTAGTAAAAACATTAAAAATTTCAAAGTCTACATTAAAGACAACAATGAAATTTATGAAAATATTTTCAGAGATTTTCTAAATAATAATCTTGATGTCATCAAAGTATTCCGCAGTATTGAAGATACAAAGGTATCACTGATTAATACCCCTCACGGTAAATTTGTATTTAAAGTCTTTGCGCCAAAAGAAAAAAAGGCTGAGCGCTTTTTTAAATCTTTTGTGAAGGGCGACTATTATCTTAATCTATTACTTCAAACGGATAGAGTAAGAAATGAGGGGGTGACATTCCCTAATGATTTTTATCTGCTAGCAGAGAAGAAAATATTTAATTATGCTAGCGTATTTATCATGTTAATTGAGTTTGTCGATGGCGTTGAGCTTTCTGATGTTCAGGATTTTGATGAGAATATCCGTACTGAAATTCAGTCTAAGATGATCGAACTGCATCAGCATAATATGGTCTCAGGCGATCCTCACAAAGGGAATTTTATCTTATCTCAAGATGGCGTTAGAATTATTGACCTGTCTGGGAAAGCATGCAATGCAAAGCGAAAAGCAAAAGACAGAATTGATATGGAAAGGCATCTTAATATCCGCAATACGGTTAATGATTTTGCCTATTTCTCTGTTGTTTATAGAAATAATTTACGCCAAAAAATAAAAGCTATAAAAGCCAAGGTGAAAATGTTTCTGGGTTTAAAAAAACGTAAAGTCTGAGTTAACCCTATGAGTGATTTCAAATATATTACAAGACAGGATGTAGACTCTCTTATTAATGAGAGGAAACATGATAGTGCTGTTATTTTTCTTTCAGGGCCGACCTCGGTTAATACACCAATTTCATTGTTAAAAGAATCAGATGTTATTTCGGTGAATGGATCAGCTCGTTATTTGATTGAGAATGATATTAAACCATTTATTTATGTTTTAACAGATGACCGATTCTTAATCCAAAAAAATGATGACTTCAAGTTTTTCGTTAAGAACAGCCAATATACTATAGTCAATTGTGATGTATTTGAAAAAGCTAGCTTGGAAGATAAGCGATTTTTACAAGAAAATTGCTTCATCATGAAGATGCTTTATAAAAGAGAGAAAGGCGGTTTCTTAAAAAAGATACGATTTAAAATTTTGTCAATGAGAAATAAAAATATTTTAATTGACGTACCAGTATCTAAAAGAAGAAGATTGGTTGGATTCAGCTTAGACATTAGCGATGGATATTGCTCTTGTCATACCGTGGCCTATGCAGCCATCCAGATTGCCTATAGTTTGCGTTACACTAAGATCATTTGTTCTGGCTTGGACTTGGTTGATTCGTGTTCTCGCTTTTATGATAAGAATGGTGAGCCGTCTATGCCGTCAGAGCTTAGCAGAGATCTAGGTAAAATTATCCCATTCTTTATTTTTATGAAAGATAACGTTAAAGATATCAACATATATAATTTATCAAACAATACGGCCATTGATTACAAAATTATACCGTATTTAGACGTAAATAATTAATCAGCTTTAGCTGTTTTATCAAGAAATTTTATCGGAGTATCATCAGTGAAATTAGGTTCCTTTCACAGAAGAAAGAAAGCTTTTATTAAAGACTTTAAAATCTTCATGATGATGGTTTTATTTTTTCGTTTTAAAAAACGTAATTTTGAAACGAGTGAAATAAAAAATATATTAATCATGAGAGATAATAATAAGCTTGGAGATATGATCATTTTCACTCCACTTTTTCGTGAGTGTCATCGGTTAGGGCTTGAGGTTTCTGTTGTTACAGGTGCAGTATGTGCTGAATTAATAAAAGAAAATAAAAATATTAAGCACATCTTCGTATGTAAAGAGAAATTCTTTAATATGTTTTCTCTAGCTCTTAAGTTGAGAAAGAAGAAGTATGATTTAGTTATAGATCCTCTCAACGAAGTACATAGCTATCGCAGCATTATGATGATGCAGGTTATCAATCCCAAGCACATATTAGGTTTTAATAAAGCGGGTAAGTATAAGACATATGATATCAGTCTGCCTGAGGATCTATCATTAAATCGCCATACTTCTGAAAGGACTAAATCAATACTGAGGTTGCTAAAGCCGAATATTGATCTCGATGAGGTGGATATGTCATATGACTTACCTATTCCAAAAGATGCCGATGCGATTGTAAGGCAGTATCTAGAGCGCTTTAGTGGAAGAACAACGGTGTTGCTAAATCCATTTGGTGCTCTCAAAACCCGAAAGTTTAGCACTGCGAAAATTAATGCAATTGTAGATATCATTAAGCAGAAAATCGAAAACCCTGTAATCATAATCTCGGGTCTTGAATCTGAGATTAAGCATATAGAGATAGATGGTGTTGAAAAAACGCCTTTTACTCGTTATATACACGCCACATCTTTGGTAAAGCAAGTCGATTACATCGTTTCCGTTGATACATCTATAGTGCATGCGGCAACAGCCTTTAATAAGCCAATCGTTGCTTTTTATCCGATGTCGAAGACTCAGATAAACTCACAGCCCTCGACATGGGGGCCGAATAGTGAGTATGCAATCCAAATATTGTCAGATACACGTAATGTTGAAGACATTCCGGATGATAAAATAAAGTGCGCTATAGAGAACATGCTCTCAATGCGGAATTAAAAAATGGCCCTACAGGGCCATTTTTTATATTAATTCTCTACGTAGTATTTTTTTGCGTGTAAGGCGAGAAGAATGCCGATGATAACGGCAATATTCTCAATTCTTACCGTTTCGAAAGCGCCTCTAACGATAAAGTCCCCAATCAATATAAGTGTCAGGATGAGAAACGCATCTTGTGCTGGACCGTTATTTTCACGGTATCCTTTTATGCTCGAAACGAGTGCTGATGCTAATAAGTAATAAAGTGCCGCGACTCCGATAACGCCGCCAGCAAACCAAATAGAGAGCGTTAGGTTATGTGGTCCAATAGACTCTTTAAAGCGCCAGTCAGGATAGCTTGGGGAACGCTTGTTGTAGACGTGATGGTAAAGATCGTTACCAAATCCATAACCTTTTATCGGGTTTTCAAGGATGAGATCAAGCGCTGCACCTTGTGTACCGTTTTCGTAGCGACCACTGCTGTCGGTTTGCTGTAGCTTATGGAATAGGGTTTTCACCTGCTGTGGATCTTTTTGGTGGACAGTAAATAGCCCTACACCAATAACCAGAGCTGCAAGTAAAGGTAGCTTCCATTCGCGTTTTGCTATGGCCCAGATAAGCGCTGGAACGAGTAATGAAAGCCAAGTTCCTCGTTGCAGAGTGCCCAGCATCAGAATGGCGAAAATAGCCGCTAGCACGAAGAAGATCGTTTTATATTTTGCCCCTGGAATTGTCCATAGGGTGAGTATTGCGGGGAATATAAAAATTAATGTATCTGAGATTCGACGATGTTCGAAACTCGTGAATGGAATGATCCCTACTTTATACTCTTCAATATACTGATGCAGCTCTGTGCCTGTCAAAATGACTAGCGTTGTAGCAAGAGCGAGCACCAGCATATGCGCTATTTTTTTATTATCTTCTCGGTGGAGAACCATTGCGATCATAATGGAGACTAAAAATAGCTTTTCGAAAATACTATTAGACGCACGTTTTAAGCTTAGCGATGGCTCAACGGATATTGTTATGGCATATATCATCGCTACAGTAAAAATAGCTAATGACAGAAAAAGATTGTTCTTCAGAATGCTAAATATTTTTTTGCGTTGTTGGATAATATAAACCAGCCCCGTGATATATATGGCGGCACTGATCATATGTTTGTATCGGCTTATGCCATCAAAAAAATATGTAGTGATAAACAAAAATACAATTGTTCTATTCCAAATAGACTGCCAATCGAGATCGCGTCTCTGGAGTGGTAGCGCTAAACTCATATGTGCTCCAACAACAAAATTGTTCTTATAAATTTTTAGCCAAAGAGCTAAATACGGTACTAGCTGCTAGATTAGCCAGCGATTTGTCCTGCGAACAACACGCCACCTGATTTTCACCATACCCACCAATAAGCCCAGGATCGGTTGGGCCGTATAGCGTTATATTTGGTCGATCAAGCGCGGCGGCTAAATGGCTCAAACCTGTATCTACCGATACCACTGCTTTTGCCCCCGCGAGTACCTCAGCCACCTGTTCAAGCGATAGCCGTGGTAAAACTTCCACATGTCCAAAACCTTCTGCGAGACGCAGGGCTCGTTGGTGCTCGTGTTCTGCTCCCCAAGGAAGTTTGATCTTGATGCCTGTAGGCTCGACTAAAGCAATCAGCTCACGCCAGTGCTCTTCTGGCCAGTGTTTATCGTCACGTGTGGTTGCGTGTAAGAAAACCAGATAACTGCCATGATCTGCTGGCAGATGCTCAAGAAAACGTTGGGCAATAGCGTAATTCCCTCTGCTTTGTGGTTTCGTATAACCTAGACTGACGGCAAACAGCTCGCGGGTTCGTTCAACCGCGTGCATTTTTTTGCTGATATTGTAGCGATGATTAAAAAACCAGCTAGCAAAAGGTTCTCTGGCACTTTGGCAATCTTGTCCGTGACGCGGGCCTTTCGCGATACGTGTAATTAGCGCTGCGCTTTTAATCAGGCCTTGAGCGTCAATAACGGCATCGTAGGTACGGCGTTGAACTTCTCTTTTGAAATCACAGCGCTCTTGGCGGGTTGCGGCACCAAACCAGTTTTTCCTCCAACGGCGAATCGCGACAGGAATGACGCGATCAACGGCTGGATGCCAGCTTGGTATTTGTGCAAATCCTTCTTCGACCACCCAATCAAATTTGATATCTGGAATGGCATGCATGGCATCTGTCAGTGCTGGTAGCGTGTGAAGAACATCGCCCATTGATGAGGTTTTGACGATCAAGACATGCATTACAGCTGGGTATCCTTTGGCAATAACTCGTTCAATGCTTGCATAACAGCATCAGGCTGAATATCGATTAGACTCTGGTGATATCCCTGATTTGCATCACCTTTGCGGATTTTTAGATAGCCTGTAATCAAGCGGATCACTTTGGCTTTATCAGATAGCGGCGGTGTGAAGTCTGGGCTGCTTGGACCATAAAGCGCAACCAGTGGTTTGTTAAGCGCAGCCGCGACGTGCATTAGACCAGAATCATTGGTAACGATAGCTTGGCACGCTGCGATTAAGATAACTGCCTGATCTAAATTAGTTTGCCCTGCAACATTCAAGCAGTATTCACGAGCGTCTTCTGTTAGAGCGTGGCAAATTTCTTCACCGGCCTCATGATCTTTGGCTGAGCCAAAGAGCGCGATCTGATATCCCTGGTCGATAAGCTTTTGAGCCAACGCGGCATAGTGGTAATGCGGCCAACGTTTTGCTGGGCCAAACTCGGCTCCAGGACAAAATCCAATGATTGGGCGATGGTCTGTCAGATTAAATGCCGCAGCGGTTTCAGCAATCTCTTCGTCGGCTACGCTGAGCGCAGGCCACAACAGAGGCTGAGGTAAATCTTTGGCTGATTTTATCTGCTGTGATGGGTAGGCTAACGCAACGTAGCGCTCAACCATCAGCGGGAATGCGGCTTTGTCTAGCTGACGTACATCGGTCAGCAATCCATAGCGCATTTCGCCTTTCCATCCCGTTCTGACGGGAATGCGGGCAAAGAACGGAACCAGAGCCGACTTAAATGAATTTGGCAGCACATAGGCGCGATCATAGTTGCTATCGCGTAGGCTTTTCCCCAAACGATAGCGCTCGCCCAGAGCTAAAGCTCCGTGTCCTAGAGGCATGGCAATAGCTTCATTAACTTCAGGCATACGCGCTAATAATGGACGGCACCAGTTGGGTGCCATCACGTCGATTTTAGCGTCAGGATGCTCGGCCTTCAGGGTTCGATATAAGCTCTGCGACATCATCATGTCGCCTACCCATGAAGGTCCGATAACCAGTATTTTCATACCGTGCTTCATTCCTTACTGTTAATTCGCGTATTTAGGCTTTTTTATTCAGCCATGCAAGATATTCACTCACGCCTTCTGCGACGGTTTTGAATGGCTTATCGTAGCCAGCAGCGCGCAGTTTAGTCGTGTCGGCTTTGGTGAAGCCCTGATAGCGACCTTTCAGTTTATCTGGGAAAGGAATGTAGCTAATGCTGCCTTTCTGATGATATGCAACGACGGCATCGGCAACGGCTTGGAAGGATTCGGCACGGCCAGTACCGCAGTTGAAGATACCGGAGATACCTTTCTGCCAGAACCATAGGTTGACATCGGCAACGTCGCCTACGTAGATGAAGTCACGTTTAAAACCATCGCTGCCTTCAAATAGTTTTGGATCTTCGCCGTTGTTGATTTGATTATTCAGGTGGAAAGCAACGCTTGCCATGCTGCCTTTATGGCCTTCGCGTGGGCCATAAACGTTGAAGTAACGGAAGCCACAAATTTGTGATTCTGCCTGCGGAAGAATCTGGCGTACATACTGATCAAACAGGAATTTAGAGTAACCATAGACGTTTAACGGGCCTTCAAATTCACGTTCTTCAGTGAATTGCTCGGTTAAACCGTAGGTGGCTGCGGAAGAGGCATACAGGAATGGAATTTGGCGTTCCAGACAGAAATGTAAAAGCTCTTTAGAGTACTGATAGTTGTTATCCATCATGTACTTGCCATCCCATTCTGTTGTGGATGAGCATGCGCCTTCATGGAAAACCGCATCGATATCGCCGAAATCATCGCCAGCGACAACGCTTGCGATAAAATCTTCTTTATCCATGTAGTCGGTGATTTCCAAATCGACCAGATTAACGAATTTGGTGCCATCTTTAAGGTTATCAACCACGAGAATATCGCTATAGCCGATATTATTCAGTGCCTTAACGATGTTGCTGCCAATCATTCCAGCGCCGCCGGTTACAATAATCATGAGATTTACCTTTAAATAAACGGAACAGTGGCGCACAACGCCCCACGTTATATAACGTCATAATAGCATTTCATGCCTAAGCATTCAGCGTATAGGGTATGAATCTGAATCAAAAACCTCAGTATTAAGACTAATACTCTCATGCTGGGCGTATGACGACTAAATTGATATCTTAAACCAATTATTTCCCGGTATCTTACAGCAGCGTGATATATGCTGCATTTTTCACATTCTGTGAGTTACAAACTCGTTTCATTTGCAACAAAACAGTAATATGTTTCACGAACTAGCCCATCCAGGAGATAACACCATGTCTGCGGATTTTTACCAGCAGCTGACTCAGCAATTAGAAACGACCCGTGCCGAAGGTCTGTACAAAAATGAACGTATTATCACTTCAGCTCAGCAGGCTGATATTGCGGTAGCCGATGGTCGTCATGTCATCAATTTCTGTGCAAACAATTACTTAGGCTTGGCAAATCACCCTGCACTTATTGAAGCTGCGAAAAAAGGCATGGATTCCCATGGGTTTGGCATGGCATCGGTGCGCTTTATTTGTGGAACTCAAGACAGCCATAAACAGCTAGAACAGCGTTTAGCTGAGTTTCTTGGTATGGAAGACTCGATTTTATATTCTTCTTGTTTCGATGCTAACGGTGGTTTATTCGAAACGCTGTTGGGCCCAGAAGATGCGATTATTTCGGATGCGCTAAATCATGCGTCTATTATTGATGGTGTCCGCTTATGCAAAGCTAAACGTTATCGTTATGCCAATAATGATATGACCGAACTGCGGGCGCAGTTGGAGATGGCTAAGGCTGATGGAGCACGTCATATCCTGATCGCTACCGATGGTGTGTTCTCCATGGATGGCGTTATCGCGGACTTGAAGTCAGTGTGTGATTTAGCTGATGAATACGGCGCGTTGGTTATGGTTGATGATTCCCATGCCGTCGGCTTTGTAGGTGAAAATGGTCGTGGCACTCATGAATATTGCGAAGTAATGGGTCGCGTTGACATTATCACTGGGACTTTAGGTAAAGCTCTCGGTGGCGCGTCTGGTGGCTATACTGCCGGCCGTAAAGAGGTTATTGAATGGTTGCGCCAGCGTTCGCGCCCTTATCTGTTCTCAAACTCTTTGGCTCCAGCGATTGTAGCAGCCTCAATCAAGGTGCTTGAGTTACTGGCTGATGGTGATGAGCTGCGTAATCGCTTGTGGAGTAACGCTCGTTTATTCCGTGAAAAAATGAGCGCTGCTGGTTTCACTCTGGCTGGTGCGGATCACGCGATTATCCCAGTTATGCTGGGTGACGCAAAGTTGGCGCAAGAGTTTGCCAATGAGCTGTTAAAAGAAGGGATCTATGTGACTGGATTCTTCTTCCCTGTTGTTCCGAAAGGTCAGGCACGCATTCGTACCCAAATGTCTGCCGATCATACTCCAGAACAAATTGAGCGCGCTGTGGCTGCCTTTATTCGTATTGGCAAGCAACTGGGTGTGATTGCGTAAGGAATTCATCATCATGAAAGCATTGTCAAAACTGAAGGCCGAAGAAGGTATTTGGATGACCGACGTACCTAAGCCAGAGCTTGGGCACAACGACATCATGATTAAAATCCGTAAAACGGCGATTTGTGGCACGGATGTTCATATCTACAATTGGGATGAGTGGTCGCAAAAAACGATCCCAGTTCCCATGGTTGTTGGGCATGAATACGTCGGTGAAATTGTTGCCATTGGACAGGAAGTGAAAGGCTACAAGATCGGTGAACGAGTTTCTGGTGAAGGCCATATTACCTGTGGCCATTGCCGTAACTGTCGCGGTGGGCGAACGCATCTATGCCGTAACACCACGGGTGTAGGTGTTAACCGCACCGGCGCATTTGCCGAATACCTCGTTATTCCTGCATTTAACGCGTTCAAGATCCCAGACAATATTTCTGATGAGTTAGCGGCGATTTTTGACCCGTTTGGCAATGCGGTTCATACCGCGCTTTCTTTTGATTTGGTTGGCGAAGATGTGCTGGTTTCTGGCGCTGGCCCGATCGGTATTATGGCGGCGGCGGTCTGCAAACACGTTGGCGCGCGTAATGTCGTGATTACCGACGTGAATGAATACCGCTTGGAGCTGGCACGTAAAATGGGCGTTACCCGCGCGGTGAATGTCAGCAAAGAAAATTTGACTGATGTGATGAGTGAGCTTGGCATGACCGAGGGTTTCGACGTTGGTTTGGAAATGTCCGGTGCTCCACCGGCATTCCGCGCGATGCTGAGCACCATGAATCACGGTGGTAAAATTGCCATGCTGGGGATCCCTCCTTCCGATATGGCAATTGACTGGAATCAGGTGATTTTTAAGGGTTTGTTTATCAAAGGCATCTATGGTCGTGAGATGTTTGAAACGTGGTACAAGATGGCTGCATTGCTGCAATCAGGCTTGGATCTCAGCCCAATTATCACTCATCGTTTTGGGATTGATGATTTCCAAAAAGGCTTTGACGCCATGCGTTCGGGTCAGTCAGGTAAGGTTGTTTTAAGCTGGGATTAATTTCCGGCATGACAACGCCACTCTTGTGGGTAGCGACAATCAATAGAAAGCCCCTCAGTCGGGGCTTTTTTACTATCTGGACGACTCAGGTAGCGGCTCCTGCGCAGTTTTGCGCAGAGAGTGATAATCCAGTTTTTGGTAAAGGTTATCGAGTACGGTTGAATCATTTTTAAACTTGTTAACGACATCGTTAACGTTTGAAAATATTCCCCTGCTAGCATCGGTAATACCTAGCCAAGTTGCGATTGCGGCATCGTTATAACTGGTCGAATATACGGAATTTACCTGTCCAATCTCCTGCTGGTAACGTGGCTCCAATACTGGGCTATACCAGATAAACATAGGAACATGATAGGCCTCTTGGCTGGGAGTTATACCGCCGTGGAAGTAAGGGGCGCTTTGCTTAGGATCTCTCTCTAAAGCGTGGTCTGAGAAATAGAATACGGAAGCGTTTTTCTGCTTTAATAAGCTAAATATTTCACCAAATAAGCTATCGGTATATCGAACGGAATTATCGTAGCAAGCATCTATATCGCCGTTTTTATCAAAAATCGCTTCATCCGACGGATATCTAGCACATGCTGGTTCATGGCTACCATAGAGATGCAGAATAATGAGTTTTTTATCGTGGCCCGGCTTAGCTAATGCTGTTTTTAGATGTGGTATCAGCTCTTTGTCATAGCCTTTGATATACAATTTATCTTTAGCATTCATGGCGATACCCGCAACAGAGGAGCCATAGTTGCCGAAGGCTGTCTGTGCACTTAACCAAGTGGTGTGAAAACCCGCCTGATTAGCTAGATTAATGACGTTGTCGGCATAATTCTTCAGGTCATGGTTATGGATATTGTCTGCGCTAAGCGCCATCGGTACAGCAACCGATGTAAAAGGCACTCCGCTAATTGCTTGAGTAAACAGTTTTAAATAGGGTTTCTGTGATTCGAGCTGTGGGGTAGTCGGTTTTTTATAGCCATAGATACTCATGTTTCTGGCTCGTTCTGATTCACCAATGATCAAAACATAGGTATCTATGCCGGTATCTTTTACGGTCAGAGTGTAATGAGGTGTGGCGCCGCTAATATTCTTTAAAATCTGGCTCTCCTGCATTGCGGTAAGGAAATAGCTGATATTAAAGAATGGCATATAAGTTGTGAATCGGGCGGCGACTTTAAGCTCTGAGATCGCTCCTTCATTGACGGGACGCTTTTTAACGAATTTTAGTGAGGAAACTAACGCGATCAGGCAAATAATGAGAATAAGCGTCCCTGTTATTTTCTTGGACGGTATTTTTCCAGGAATGGGTCTGACTGCAAAGATAAAGAGAACGAGCAATGCCAAACACACAATCACAAACCGCAGATACACGCCCAGCATGGCGATCATTTCACTTGGGTTGCTTTCTAACGTACTGACTGCAAAACCGTCATTAAATGGCGTTTTGAATGTAAACCACGAGTAGAGACTAAGGCTAATATCTGCAGAGCACAGAAATAAAAATGGTATGGCCAGTATCAAACGCAGTGGGGACGAACGGATGGCTTTTAAAAATAATAACGACAGCGTAAAAGTCACAATACGGTAAGACATGTGAATATTTGGCGCCATGAGTATATTAATTACGCTGAAGATTATTACGCTAATAATTAGCAATAAATACTCTTTCCCAAAGAGTAAATAAGATTTCTTTATATTCATTTTGGTTTAGCAATTAATTCATAATCCGCAATCTCATAGTATGCCGGATTATGAATTAATTTGGTACTGACGCCGTTAGTGCCAGTATTGCCAGCGATCCTGTATAAATTTTATCGGCGCTGAATTTGCCAAGCTGGAACTAATCGCATCAAACATCGCGGTAGCATACACTTTTTCAGGTGCTTTTTTGGTTATGCACTGTTTCACGCCACGGAACGGATTACGCGGTTTTTGCTGCGTTGGCGTTGGGTTCTTGTCCGGTACAGAAGCGCCGTTTAACAGAGAACTTGGGCGAACTAATACGATATCTGCTGGTAGCGATGGCAGCATTTGTTGCAATACCCGCACCGTTGATGGATGTGGATGACCGATCGCTATGGCTGAGCCGTTTTTGCGGGCGATTTGAATTGCGCGATTAAACTGCTGGCGAATGGATGCCTCATTCTGCGAATCATCTAGAAAGACTCTACGTTTAATCACTTTGATGCCGGTTCCCGCCGATGCGTTCGTGACTTGGCTATTGCCGATAGTCATGCTGTCGAGAAAATAGAGAAAGTGATACTGCTCAAGGGTGCGCATCACTTTCTGCATGCCCTGTAGATTCGAGGTCATCAAGCTGCCCATATGATTGTTCATCCCGACGGCATATGGCACAGAATTTACGGCCTGATGAATAATGCGCTGGATTTCAGCTTCGCTCATTGAGGGTTGTAATGTGTCTTTTTCTAATGGTTGCTTACTGATAGGTGCCATTGGCAGATGGATTAAAATTTCCCGCCCTTGCGCATGTGCTTTGGTGGCCATTTCACGCGCATGTGGCGCGGTGGGTAATACCGCCACCGAGATCGCTAAAGGCATTTGCAAAATTTTGTTTTCTTCTTGCGGTCGATAGCCAAAGTCATCGATGACAATCGCCAGTTTTCCCGCGTAGGCAGAGGCCGCGCTACAGATGAAAATGAAAAGTGCGGAGGTGACAGCATTGAAAAATCGCAATGTGTTTTCCCTTGTTAATGCAGGAGCGGTAACTGCGGGGTGAATGGCGAATCGCGGGTCTAACGTCCAAGCCATGGTAGAGGGTTAACGGCTTGTCCTTGACGGCGAATTTCGAAATAAAGAGCAGGTTGGCCTTGGCCACCGCTGTTACCAACCAATGCAATTGGCTGACCAGCGCGCACTTGAGCACCTACGTTAACCAGCGCGCTTTGGTTATAGCCATACAGGCTCATATCGCCTTTACCGTGCTCAACGACGACGACTAGGCCATAACCTTGTAGCCAATCGGCCAGCAGTACGCGACCATCTGCGATAGCTTTGACTTCGCTACCCTCGGATGCAGCAATAACCATCCCTTTCCAGCGTAGCTCACCTTGCAGTGTTTCGCCGAAACTGTGAATAGTACGACCGCGAACTGGCCACAGAGCCTGACCGTTGCCACGGCCTAAACCCCCGGTACGGGCGATTAACGAACGCTCACTTTCCGTTGGTTTGTATTTATAGGTGGTGCCTTTTTTCTTCGCCTGTTCTTCTTTAGCCTTCATTTGAGCCTGAAGTTTGGCGGCTTCACGTGCCTCTCGCTCGGCTCGAGCCTTAGCCTCACGTTCGGCTTTTGCAATCTGATCGCGCAGGCGAGATTCGTTCGCTTTCATTTCAGAGAGCTGTTGCTGGTCTTTCGCCAGAGCGCTTTCCAACGATGACAGTGTTTTTTGTCGCTGAATGCGGGCAGATTCAAGCTGTTGTTGAGCTTGCTGCTGAGTGATGAGAATCGCTTTTTGCTGGTTCTGCGCTGCTTCTAGCGCTTTCTTTTCACTGGCTAACTCTGTGCGAGTTTGGTTTAGCTTATCAATGTTCTTCTGGCGTGCTTCATTGAGATAGCCAAAGTAAGCCAAGATACGCTCACTGCGCTGGCTTTCTTCACCACTCAGCAATACTTGAATGCCGGTATGTTTCCCTAGGCGGAAAGCCATATCGAGTTGATGCTCAAGCAGTTGTAGATGCTTATTCTCTTGCGACTGAAGCTTTTTAATTGATGCGGTTAGTTTGGTGACATTGGCACTTAACGCCGCCAGTTCAGACTGTGTTTCTCGCAGGGATCGACTCGCCTGAGCGATGATTTTTTCTTGGGCTTTGAGTTGATCTTGCAGTGAACTGCGTTGTTGCTGCTGTTGTTTTACGGCTTTTTCTTTTTCAGCAATGTCTTGCTGAATAGATTTTAGCTGCTGTTTATTATCGTCAGCGGCAATCGCGGGGAACGAAGAAAACCATGCGCCAGCGTAAATGAAACTGGCACATAGTATTGGCAGCATGCGAAGCGCTGTGGGTAACGGTGACAAACACGTTTGCTTATCACCGATGTTTTTACCCGTTTTGAGCGCTAAGGCTACCTTTGATTCGTGAAATTGGTCTTTTCCCCTCATGGGGATCGATTATTCCACGATGAACAGCGGCTTACCAGTCATCTCTTTAGGCACTTCCATGTCCATCATCGTTAACATGGTTGCTGCGATGTCAGACAATTTACCGCCTTCAACGGCTTTAGCCGGTTTTCCAACATAGATAAGTGGTACTGGCAGGTTGGTATGAGCGGTATAAGCTGCACCAGTAACCTGATCGCGCATCAGCTCGGCGTTACCGTGGTCTGCGGTGATTAGCAACTGACCACCTACGTTTTGTACGGCTTCCACAACCTGACCGACGCAATGATCCAGTGTCTCAACGGCTTTAACGGCTGCATCATAAATACCCGTGTGGCCAACCATGTCACCGTTAGGGTAGTTACAGATGATCGCATCGTATTTACCGCTGTTGATTGCAGCGACCAGTTTTTCGGTCAACTCAGCAGAGCTCATCTCCGGCTGTAGGTCGTAGGTGGCAACTTTTGGTGAGTTGATCAGGATGCGGTCTTCGCCTTTAAACGGTTCTTCAACGCCACCGTTATAGAAGAACGTTACGTGAGCATATTTTTCAGTTTCGGAAATACGCAGCTGGGTTTTGTCATGCTTCATCAGCCATTCGCCGAAAGTGTTTTCCAGTGATGATGGTGGGTAAGCACATGCAGCTTTTATGTCAGCAGCGTACTCAGTCAGCATCACGAAGTTGCTGAAGTTAACTACTTTGTTGCGTTTGAAACCGTCAAAGTCGGCGTTAACAAAGGTGCGAGTGATTTGGCGAGCACGGTCAGCGCGGAAGTTCATGAAGATCAGCGCATCGCCGTCTTCCATGATGGCATCTGGTTCACCAGCGGCTTTAATCACGGTTGGTTTAACAAACTCGTCATTTTCATCGCGAGCGTAAGCGGCTTCAAGGCCAGCCACAGCGTTTTCAGCGGTGAATTCGCCTTTAGCTTCGGTCAACAGGTCGTAGGCTAACTGCACGCGATCCCAACGGTTATCGCGATCCATGGCATAGTAGCGGCCAATCAGAGAAGCAATACGGCCTTTACCCAATTCGGCAAATTTCTCGGTGAATCGTTTCAGTGTATTTTCAGCACTGCGCGGCGGAGTGTCACGTCCGTCTAGGAATGCATGCAGGTAGATTTTTTCTGCACCGCGCTTAGCGGCCAGTTCAACCATAGCGAGAATATGTTCTTCGTGACTGTGAACGCCGCCTGGAGACATCAAGCCCATGATGTGGACTGCTTTGCCCAGAGATACGGCTTTATCAACAGCGCCAACCAACACTTCGTTAGCGAAGAAATCGCCATCTTTGATTTCTTTATCCAGACGAGTCAGGTCTTGGTATACGATGCGGCCTGCGCCTAAGTTTACGTGACCCACTTCTGAGTTACCCATTTGACCGTCAGGTAGACCCACGTCTAAGCCGGAAGCAGAAATCAGGGTGTGCGGATACTCTTTCCACAAACGATCCATCACAGGACGTTTAGCGTTAAGAATCGCGTTATCTTGGGTTTCTTCGCGGTAACCGTAACCGTCTAGAATCACCAGTACCATAGGTTTTTTGGCGCTCGACATTGCAACAACCTCGTTTCTTTATAAGTTCAAAGTTTGAGTTCAAAATACGTTCAAGTGTGAATAGCCGTTCATGCTAAAACGGATCACTAGTACGCCCGCAGAGCGGTGCCTAAGCAAAGACCGAATAACATACACGGCTATTTGCACTCAAAGTAGTGTAATTTTACTACAGTCTGTGGTGAATTGAGTGCAGAAAGATCAAATGATCGTTTCTGTTCCGCATTTTGGGCAGGTAAACCCTGTCTGAATAATGAAAAATTTCGGGTTATGCCGCAGATTCGTTTTTAGTAACAGGTCTTCTGGCTGTAATTGACGCACTGCGCAGGTATACTCTGACACTTTGATTTTATCCCTTAACTGACGGGAGTCGTTACACCCCATGCAAATGCAAGAGATTATGCAATTTGTGAGTGCCCATCCCATACTTAGCGTAGCGTGGATTGTTCTGTTTGTAGCAGTACTGGTCACCACCTTTAAAAGCCGTTTCTCCAAAGTAAAAGAAATTACTCGTGGTGAAGCAACTCTTCTCATTAACAAAGAAGATGCCGTAGTCGTTGATACTCGTTCTCGCGAAGATTTCCGCAAAGGGCATCTGGCAAACTCTCTGAATCTGACGCCTAGCGACCTGAAAAACGGTAGCTTTGGTGAACTGGATAAACATAAAACTCAGCCAGTCATCGTGGTTTGTGCCAACGGCATGAGCTCCCGTGAATCCGGTGAGCATTTAGTGAAAGCGGGCTTTGAACGCGTTTACACGTTGAAAGATGGTATCGCAGGCTGGAGCGGTGAGAACCTGCCTTTAGCACGCGGTAAATAAGCTACAAGGAATTCATCATGGCAAACATTGATATCTATACCAAAGCGACCTGTCCTTTCTGTCATCGTGCAAAAGCACTGTTGCAGTCAAAAGGTGCTCAGTTTCATGAAATTGCTATTGATAACGACCCGAAAAAGCGTGAAGAAATGATTGAGCGCAGCGGGCGTACAACCGTGCCACAAATTTTTATTAATGGGCAGCACATTGGTGGCTGTGACGATTTACACGCGCTGGATGCGAAGGGTGGCCTTGAGCCGCTTTTGTAATCAGTACGGTATTCGCCCCATAAATCCTATTTATGGATATTAACTTAAAAGGTATTAACACTATGTCAGAACAAAATAACTCAGAGATGTCTTTCCAGATCCAGCGTGTATACACCAAAGATATCTCTTTTGAAGCACCAAACGCACCAGCAGTATTCCAGAAAGAATGGCAGCCAGAAGTCAAACTGGATCTGGATACGGCATCAACTCAACTGGCTGACGGCGTGTTTGAAGTTGTGCTGCGCGTGACGGTAACTGCATCTCTGGGCGAAGAAACTGCATTCCTGTGTGAAGTTCAGCAGGCAGGTATTTTCACAATTTCTGGCATTGAAGGCACTCAGATGGCGCATTGCCTTGGTGCTTACTGCCCGAACATCCTGTTCCCGTATGCGCGTGAATGCATCACCAGCTTGGTTTCTCGTGGTACTTTCCCACAGTTGAACTTAGCTCCAGTTAACTTTGATGCACTGTTCATGAACTATCTGCAGCAAGCTGAAGGCGCAGAAGGTGCTGAACAGCAGCCTCTGGATGCCTAATGAATAACCCAACGGCTTCAATGACCGTCATCGGTGCCGGCTCGTACGGCACCGCTCTGGCAATTACGCTGTCGCGCAATGGGCATCAGGTTGTGTTGTGGGGACACGATCCCAAGCATATCAATGCACTGGATGCTGCGCGTTGTAATCAGGCCTTCCTGCCTGATGTCCCTTTCCCTGATACGCTCAAGCTGGAAACCGATCTTGCGAAGGCAATGGCTGCAAGCCGTGATGTGCTGGTCGTTGTACCTAGCCATGTGTTTGGTGAGGTGCTGCGTCAACTGAAGCCTTATTTGCGTGCTGATTCACGTATCGTTTGGGCAACTAAGGGATTGGAAGCGGAAACAGGCCGTCTGTTGCAAGACGTCGCCCGTGAGGCTCTCGGTCCTGATATTCCTTTAGCGACGCTATCGGGCCCTACGTTTGCGAAAGAGTTGGCAGCGGGTCTTCCTACGGCAATCGCATTATCATCAACTGACGCACAGTTCACTGAAGATTTGCAGCAGCTATTACACTGTGGCAAAAGTTTCCGTGTTTACAGCAATCCCGATTTTATCGGTGTACAGCTGGGCGGCGCGGTGAAAAACGTGATTGCGATTGGGGCGGGAATGTCCGATGGCATTGGTTTTGGGGCAAATGCCAGAACAGCGTTGATCACCCGTGGTTTGACTGAGATGAGCCGTCTTGGCGTTGCGCTAGGTGCCGATCCAACCACCTTTATGGGGATGTCGGGATTAGGCGATTTGGTGCTGACTTGTACCGATAACCAGTCTCGTAACCGACGCTTCGGGATTATGTTGGGGCAAGGCATTGGCGTGCAGGAAGCTCAGGATAAGATTGGTCAAGTGGTGGAAGGTTATCGCAACACCAAAGAAGTGATGGCGTTAGCTCAGCGCTATGGTGTTGAAATGCCGATCACTGAGCAAATTTATCAGGTGCTCTACTGCCATAAAGATGCTCGAGAAGCTGCGCTGACGCTGTTAGGTCGTGCACGCAAAGACGAAAAGACCAGCCGCTAGGTGCCAAATTCTTGGCATAACTGCTTGACCGCATGATAGTCGGTCTGGTTAATTGTTGTCTAAATTATATCCCCGTCATACTTGAAACTGCATGACAAAAAGTCTTAAGGCTTTTGTCATGCAACGCCAATTATGTTGGGTACAGCTGGCTCGAATATGATCGTGGCAGCAATTAAATAGCAGTAATTTAGGTGAAGTAAGGGAGCGTTGTATGTCGATAGAAGAGTTAGAACAAATCTGGCAATGCATCAAAACCGAGGCGCGTGGTTTGGCCGAGTGTGAGCCGATGCTGGCTAGCTTCTATCATGCCACCTTGCTGAAGCATGAAAATCTGGGTAGTGCACTGAGTTACATTTTGGCGAATAAGCTGGCGAACGCCATTATGCCCGCCATTGCGATCCGAGAGGTGGTGGAAGAAGCCTACCGTGCAGACACCAATATGACGGACTATGCGGCGCGCGATATTCTTGCTGTGCGTCAGCGTGACCCCGCAGTTGATAAATACTCTACGCCGCTGTTGTACCTCAAAGGCTTCCATGCGCTTCAAGCGTATCGCATCGGCCATTGGTTATGGTCACAAGACCGTAAAGCGTTGGCTATTTATCTGCAAAACCAGATTTCCGTTGTTTTTGGGGTGGATATTCACCCTGCTGCGCGCATTGGCTGCGGGATCATGCTCGATCACGCAACCGGAATTGTGATCGGCGAAACTGCCGTTGTAGAAAATGATGTTTCTATTCTGCAATCGGTGACGCTGGGCGGTACGGGGAAAGAGGGCGGCGACCGTCACCCAAAAATCCGCGAAGGTGTAATGATCGGAGCTGGCGCTAAAATTCTCGGCAACATTGAGGTTGGCCGTGGTGCTAAGATTGGGGCTGGCTCAGTTGTATTACATCCAATTCCAGCGCATACAACCGCTGCCGGTGTGCCTGCTCGCATTGTCGGACGCCCTGAAAGCGAAAAGCCATCTATGGATATGGATCAGTTGTTTAACGGCGCACATGACGGTTTTGAGTTCGGCGACGGTATCTAAATACAACTTGTCTTCATTTCACGGGGCAGACATTCGCCTGCCTCGCATCCTATTTATACTAATAACTTACTCTTTCAGTAGCGCACCTTCGTAGCCAAGTTGGCGCCAAGCTTCGTAAACCACAACAGAAACCGCATTTGACAGATTCATGCTGCGACTGCTGGCGAGCATCGGTATACGAATTTTTTGCTGAGCAGGAAGAGCATCCAGAATGTAGGCTGGTAATCCGCGCGTTTCTGGGCCAAACACCAGATAATCACCTGCTTGATAACTTACCGCGCTGTGTGCCGGCGTACCTTTTGTCGTCAATGCAAAGAGGCGTTCAGGTTGTTCGCTGTCGAGAAAGGCTTGATAGTCATGATGTTTTTTTAGCGTGGCGAACTCGTGATAGTCCAAACCTGCGCGGCGCAGACGCTTATCGTCCCAAGTAAAACCTAACGGTTCGATAAGGTGTAATTTAAAGCCCGTGTTGGCGCAGAGACGGATGATATTACCGGTATTCGGTGGGATTTCTGGTTCAAATAAAACGATATTTAACATGTGGTACGCCCCCAAGGTCAGGGGGCGCATTATACTCCAAACTTATCGCGTATAAAGCGGTAGCCAAAGTGTTAGGCGCAGACCACCCAGAGGGCTGTCTTCGGCCTTGACCCAGCCGTTATGCTGTTCTACCACGGTTTCGACGATTGCTAAGCCTAGGCCTGTACCTCCTGACTCGCGGTCGCGCGCCTCATCAGTGCGATAGAATGGACGGAAGATCTGCTCACGGTCTTCTGGTGCGACACCAGGGCCGTCATCGTCGACGTGAATGGTGATCCCCTGATTGTCACAGCTAAACGTCACCGCAATTTTGTGATGAGAATAGCGAAGAGCGTTACGCACGATATTTTCAAACGCACTATCGAGTGCTGCATGGCTGCCAAATAGCGGCCAAGGCCCCGGTGGGCTGATAATCTCTAGCGTTTTGCCGACTTGCTCAGCCTCAAACTTGGCATTTTCCAACACATCATCCCAAAGCTCATCGGCTTTAAGGTGCTCGCGCTCCAGCTCGGTTTTATGCTGATTGCGAGACAGCGCTAGCAAGTCATTGATCATGCTATCGAGACGATGAGCCTCCATCTCTATACGCGACAGTTCGTTATATTCACCATGGCGTCGCCGCATCAGCGCGGTAGCAAGCTGCAGGCGTGTCAGCGGTGTTCTTAGCTCATGCGAGATATCAGAGATAAGCCGTTGCTGTGCGTTAACCATGCGCTCGAGAGCGCTCACCATTTGGTTAAAACTTGCTCCGGTGGCTAAGAACTCCTGCGGACCCGCCTCCAATTCGGGATGCTGTTTGAGATTGCCACTGGCAACATCATCGGCAGCATTTTTAAGCTTACGGGCAGGGCTCGCGAGGCTCCATGCTAACCAGAGCAACAGAGGTGAACTAATGAGCATCGTAACCAGTAACAGTAACAGCGGGCGGTCAAACATCAGGTTGATGAAGTCGGACTGTGGGCTGCTTGCTGGACGAACCAGATAGAGTTGGTAATTATCTTCGCCATCACGAATAGGGAAGGGCCCCAACATTTCGAGTCGGCCATATTTTTTCTTTTTCGGCTGGTCTGCGTTATCAGACTGGCCGATAAAGTTACGCACGATCTGCATTTCATTGCGTTGAGCGCCAATCACGCGCCCTTCGCTTGTCACTAACAGAAGTCGCTGACCTGGAGGAGACCATTTATCAATGGCACGGAACAAGCGACGCCACCACATCAGGTCATTCGCTGGGTCAACAGCTAATTCCGCTTCCACGTGCTGTTCCAGCATAATGCCTTGACGGCGTTCACTGTCCAGTAATGAGGTTAGCTGACGTGAATCGAGTTTTGGCAGCATCAACACCACCATCAGCACTAACGCCAGCGTTAACCAGAAAATGGCAAAGATACGTGCCGTAAGGCTGTTAATCATGAAACAGACACCATCAGATAGCCGCGACCGCGTAGTGTTTTAAACCAAGGCTGACCGTCTTTACGTTCAGGCAGCTTACGGCGCAGGTTAGAAATATGCATATCGATAGCACGATCAAACGGTGTCAGACGTTTACCCAAGACTTCCTGACTCAGGTGTTCACGTGAAACAACCTGTCCTAAATGCTGAGCCAGCAGATAAAGCAGGGTGAACTCGGTTCCTGTCAGTTCTAATGTTTGTCCATCAAAACTGGCTTCTTGACGCCCCGGATTCAGTAACAGGTGATCAACTTCCAGCGTTGGTGCGTTGCTTTCGTTGCTTTGTTGCTGCTCATTCCAATTCGAACGGCGCAAAATTGCACGGATACGTGCAACTAGCTCGCGATCGTTGAACGGCTTAGGTAAATAATCATCTGCGCCGAGTTCCAGACCCAGCACGCGATCCAATTCACTACCGCGCGCAGTGAGCATAATGACCGGCGTTTGGTGATGTTGGCGAACTTCCTTCAATGTATCGATACCGTTTTTCTTCGGCATCATGACGTCTAACAATAATAAATCGATACTGGAATCCAAAAGCTCCAGAGCCTGTTCGCCATCGTGAGCAACCACGACGCTAAAACCTTCTAAATCCAGCAGTTCTTGCAGTAGTGACGTCAGTTCGCGATCGTCATCAACCAGTAAAATTTTATTCATAGGTATTTACCTCCTGACGCAAAATACGACAACAAGTGCCGCTATTCCATGACTTTACTTAGTTTTACATGCACTGACGCTAGTTTTCAGGCCCAGAGCTACACTGATTCTCGTCGATTCACATGAGCCAGCCAATGCAAAGGAGTAGATGATGCGTAAAGTAACCTCGTTAGCCATGACGTTTATGCTTGCGATGGCCTCAACCGCAGCATTTGCCGAAGGCTCTCAACATAACGGTATGTTGTATCAAAGTATGGATCATAACCGCATGTTTGATGGTGTGAATCTTAGTGAACATCAGCGCCAGCAAATGCGAGATTTGATGCAGCTTGCGCGACACGATTTACCCCGCGTGGATATCGCGGAGGCTGAAACCATGCACAATCTGGTAACGGCAGAAAAGTTCGATGAAGCCGCAGTGCGGCAGTTAGCCGAGAAAATGGCTCAGGAGAGTATAAACCGTCAGGTTGAAATGGCGAAAATTCGCAACCAGATGTACAACCTGCTTACTCCAGAGCAAAAGGCCCAGTTAAATGAGCGTTACCAGCAGCGGATTGCCAATTGGCAGCAGCAGATAGCGACCATGCAGAATACTTCAGCCCTGAAGTTAGGTACGAAAGAGTAGCACCCTGTTTTTCCTTGCCATAGACACCATCCCTGTCTTCCCCACCTTACGGTGGGGTTTTTTTTTGCCTGTAGCTTGTAAATTATGGGTTACTGTCACCTGATGCGGCATGCAGTTCGCTGTAGATATAATGCTTATAACTTTCGACCAGTTTAGTGTTTGTGCAATCGTTGAGTTCGCCTTTGCAGAGATGGCGCATTTCAATATTGGCACGATAGAACGGTGAAACGCTTAAATTGGCGTGTTCCAATACCATCCCGCCTAAGAATGCAATATCCGTCATTCGCCCTAAGTCACTGACGGCGGGCGCGCCTGTGTTATCACGCAGGCTAAACTGGGTGAAATGCATCGGGTCCGACATCGTCGTGGTGTAGCCATTGGACCAATCAATGGCGGGTTGGTGATCGCCAAAATGCATAAAAATGGTCGGTTTATTGCGAGTATCAACAAATTGGAAGAAATCAGCTAACGCAGTGTCCGAAGTCTTAATTTTCTCCACATAGTGGCTGAACTCGCCAGCAGAACCACTTTTTTTCACATAGTGGGTCAGATGATAATCGTCGCTATGTTTTTCATCATAGGGACCATGTTCGTACATGGTTAAGGCATAGATAAACAATGGCTTATCCGTTTTTTTCGCCATGATCTGCTTAACGTATTTCAACATATCCGCAGTGGTGATGTGCCAAAGGTTATCTTCAAGCTTGCCGGGATAGCCTAACTCCTGCGGCTGAAGGATCTGGTCGATTCCCATCTCATGATAGGCATGACCGGCGTTATAGGCTGATTTATTAAATGGCGTAAGCACAATCGTGTAGTAGCCATTGTTTTTCATCTGTTTAAACAAGCTGTCGTTGACGTGATCGACCGCGGAATAGAACACAGAATTCTTCATAGCTCCAAAATCATCGCTGCGTAAACCGGTTAATAGCGCGAATTCGGATAACCATGTGCCGCCACCAAAAGTTTGTACGCGCATCGGCGTATGTGCTTTCACGTTACCTCCTTGTTCAAACATCGTGAATCGGGGGAGCAATTTGGGGTCTGGTAACGAATAAAGCCGAGGATCGACCGTAGATTCTTGTAGCAGCACGATGATGTCTGGATGCTGACTATGGTTCGCTAGGGGCAGATTTAGCGCTGCGGCCTGCTGTTTAAAATAGGCACTGGATTCGCTATTAAAGGAAGGTGGCTCATATTCCACTTCGCTCGCTGACATGACGAGGTTTGAAACCACGCCAGTTCCACCTGGTAGGGTGGTTGCCCAGACGTGTTGGTAGCGGGTGACGCAAAGGGCTACGAGCGCACTGGCAAGGATCATCATCCCAATACTGCGCCACCAGACCCTGTGAGAGACATTGCGTGCAGTCGCTCGCCATGTAACAACCAGCGTGATGATTAGCCATATCACTAGACCGAGAAGCGCTAGACCTGCTAAAGGGTAATGCAAAAGCGTAGCGGTATTGGAGGGATCAGTAGCCAAATAGATGTCGGGAAACATCAAATGGTCTTTGTAATAATGGACTTTAAGCTGGTTGATAAACTGTAGGACGATCACCAAAAGGCTAGTAATCGACAAGGCAAATATGCTTCTCCCTGAAAGTAGATAGAACATACCCACGATGAAAACAAACGCACTCAATGCGGTGATAAGGGGATAGCCCGCCGAGGGCGTATTACCCGCAAGGATGACGACAGCTACGATGACTAAAAATAGGCAGTATAAACAGGTCTTAGGATTTTGTTTAAAACGGTTTAACGTTGAGCTGTTAGATTGTTGGCTTGATACGGGTGAGCGTGATTGCCCCATGATGATCGATGCCTCAGGCGATTTCATTTTATAGACACGCACATAATGTCGCTGCGTCATTCAATGGCGTGTAAATCGATGCGATTAAAATATGGTCAAAATATTGTGACCGACAATTTACGGGTACAGCCGTAAGAGCAATAAAAGACTGATACGGTAAATTAAGATGAGCGAAGTGAGAGGGAGGATCAAGTCGTCCTCGATATTATATATCTTTCCAAACGTAACAGAGCATTGTGCTAATCTGAGCTAAGACAAGCCATGTTCCCTGCGGCTTTTTTTGTCATTAATTCGCTATACTGAACAGCCCTAAGTGATTAAAGGATATTTTCATGGAGCAGCAATATGCACGGTTAGTTAAAACCGCTGCGCTGGGAGCCACGGTCACCGCCACTGTACTCCTTATTATTAAAACGCTTGCCTGGTGGCACACTGGTTCTGTCAGTCTTTTGGCATCACTGGTGGACTCCATTGTAGATATCGCTGCATCTTTGACGAATTTGCTGGTGGTACGTTACTCATTACAACCTGCTGATGAAGAACACACCTTTGGACATGGCAAAGCGGAATCTCTGGCCGCACTGGCGCAAAGCATGTTTATTTCCGGCTCCGCATTGTTCCTGTTCCTGACCGGTTTCCAACACCTTATCAACCCTGAGCCGATGACTGACCCAGGCCTTGGTATTGGGGTAACAATTATCGCTTTAGCCTGTACGATGGTATTAGTGACCTTCCAACGCTGGGTGGTGCGAAAAACCCGTAGTCAAGCAGTACGCGCGGATATGCTTCATTACCAGTCTGACGTCATGATGAACGGTGCAATTTTGATCTCACTGGGATTGAGTTGGTACGGTTTCACGCGTGCGGACTCTCTGTTTGCGCTCGGAATCGGCGTTTATATCCTGTATAGCGCACTACGTATGGGCTATGAGGCCGTTCAGTCTTTGCTAGATCGTGCATTAGATGATGATGAGCGTCAGGCTATTGTCGATATCGTCCATGCTTGGCCGGGCGTTAGCGGAGTACATGATTTAAGAACCCGCCAGTCAGGGCCGACACGTTTTATTCAGTTACATATCGAGATGGACGATAACCTCCCTTTAATTCACGCTCATGAAATCGCCGAACAAGTTGAGCAGGCTATTTTGCAGCGGTTTCCCGGTTCTGATGTGATAATCCATCAGGACCCGTGTTCCGTGGTGCCTGATACTCGAAAAGGGCACTGGGAGGTCTAATCGCGACTAAGCTATAAAGTTATAGTTCAAGTCGGGTGGTTGCGAGTGTTATCCCGTTTATCACGGCTTTCATAACCCAAATCATTAGAGAATGTAAGTAATAGTGTGATGGATGTGGTGGGTTTCTAAATTTATTCCTTTAGTGCTTGGGAAATTTTTTACCACAAACTAGACTGACCTGAATCAATTCAGCTGGATAACTTTGATATAATATTCAGCAGTAGCAGCAATAAACGTTCATTTTCTATACCCGTGTCCTGTACCACATACAATAACGTTTAGCGCGATGGCGAAAACAATTCTTAAGAATAGCATCTACAAGCTCAGAGGTAGTCATGATCAAGAAAATCGGTGTATTGACGAGTGGCGGTGACGCTCCAGGTATGAACGCTGCGATCCGTGGTGTTGTACGTGCGGCATTAGCCAAAGGGTTAGAAGTCTACGGTATCGAGGACGGCTACCTCGGCTTGTATGAAGGTCGTATGAAGCAGCTTGATCGCTCAAGTGTGTCAGACATGATTAACCGTGGCGGTACTTTCTTGGGTTCTGCGCGTTTCCCTGAGTTCCGCGATGATAAAGTGCGTGAGAAAGCCGTTGATAACATGCGCAAAGTTGGACTGGATGCGTTAGTGGTTATCGGTGGTGATGGTTCATACATGGGGGCGAAGCGTATCACGGAGATGGGCTTCCCTTGCATCGGCTTGCCGGGCACGATCGATAACGACGTTGCGGGTACGGACTACACTATCGGTTATTTCACTGCACTGGAAACTGTCGTTGAAGCGATCGACCGCCTGCGTGATACCTCTTCTTCTCACCAGCGTATTTCTATCGTTGAAGTCATGGGCCGCTACTGTGGCGACCTGACGTTGGCGGCGGCCATCGCTGGGGGCTGTGAGTTTATCGTTCTGCCAGAAGTTGAGTTCAAGCGTGAAGATTTGGTTAACGAAATCAAAGCCGGCATTATCAAAGGCAAAAAACACGCTATCGTGGCAATCACTGAGCACATCTGTGACATCGATGAGTTAGCTAAACATATTGAGCAAGAAACCGGCCGTGAGACTCGTGCAACCGTTCTGGGTCACATCCAGCGTGGTGGGGCTCCAGTCGCCTATGACCGCATTTTAGCTTCCCGCATGGGCGCATACTCTATTGAACTGTTGTTACAGGGCTACGGTGGACGCTGTGTCGGTATTCAGAACGAAAAGCTGGTTCACCACGATATCATCGACGCGGTAGAAAATATGAAGCGTCCATTTAAAGGTGATTGGCTGGAAACAGCGAAAATGCTGTACTAATTGTTTAAGCCAGAGGCCTAACCAATTTAGGTGTTAACCGTTTCAAAAGCCCCTCCTTGGGGCTTTTTTGCTACTGTGATTGGCAGATCAACCTTTCGTTATTATTCCTCGAAAGCATAACTGTATCTTTTTTATTCTTTAATCATTTTCCTGCTTTCTGGCAGGCTCTCTTTTAACTACTTTGGTAAAAGTTTGGAGAGCGGTGATGCGTAAACTTGGGATTGGTCTGTCGTTACTGCTGGTGGCTACGGGCGCGCTGGCAAAAGATATTCAGTTGCTAAACGTTTCTTATGATCCAACACGAGAGCTTTATCAGCAATATAACGAAGCGTTCAGCAAGCACTACAAACAGGAGACAGGCGATAACGTCACGATCAGGCAATCTCATGGTGGCTCGGGCAAGCAGGCGACATCGGTGATTAACGGTATCGAAGCCGACGTAGTGACGCTGGCGCTAGCCTATGACGTTGATGCAATCGCGGAGCGTGGACGAATAGATAAAGCATGGATTAAACGTCTGCCAGATAATTCGGCACCCTACACTTCAACCATTGTTTTCTTAGTTCGTAAAGGTAACCCAAAGCAAATTCACGATTGGAATGACTTAATTAAACCGGGCGTTTCAGTTATTACGCCTAACCCTAAAACCTCCGGTGGCGCTCGCTGGAACTATTTAGGTGCATGGGGTTATGCGCTGGAAAATAACAATAACGATCAGGCTAAGGCTAAAGAGTTCGTCAAAGCGCTGTATAAGAACGTAGAGGTGCTTGATTCTGGCGCACGCGGCGCAACGAATACTTTCGTTGAACGTGGCATCGGCGATGTGTTGATTGCGTGGGAGAACGAAGCGCTACTGGCACAGCACGAATTGGGTAAAGACCAGTTTGAAATTGTGACGCCGAGTGTTTCTATTTTGGCTGAACCGACGGTATCCGTGGTGGATAAAGTGGTCGATAAGCGCGGAACGCGTCAGGTTGCGGATGAGTACCTGAAATATCTGTATTCACCTGAAGGGCAGACCATCGCCGCCAAAAATTACTACCGCCCACGTGATGAGGCAATCGCCAAGCAATACAGCCAGCAATTTCCGCAACTGAAGTTATTTACCGTTGATCAGCTCTTTGGTGGCTGGCAGAAGGCTCAGAAAGAACATTTTGCAACCGGTGGGGAATTCGATCAGATTTCCCAGAGATAGCATTTTCCAGTCATAAAAAAACCCCGGTTCTCCGGGGTTTTTTTGCATGCAAGAAAGCAGAAACGCAATTATGCAGTTTTTGCTTCAGCCGCAGCTTTAACGATAACGGCAAAAGCGTCAGCTTTCAGAGATGCACCGCCAACCAGCGCGCCATCGATATCTGGCTGAGTGAACAGTTCAGCGGCGTTTGCTGCGTTAACAGAACCACCGTATTGGATAATAACTTCTTCAGCTGCTTCGGCATTGTGTTTAGCAATGTGGTCGCGGATGAATTTGTGAACGGCTTGAGCCTGAGCAGGGGTTGCTGATTTGCCAGTACCGATTGCCCATACTGGTTCGTATGCGATAACTGCACCTTTGAAGACTTGAGCACCCATGGTTTTCAGCACGGCATCCAATTGACGAGCGCAAACTTCCTGAGTTTTACCCGCTTCATTTTCTGCGTCGGTTTCACCGATGCACAGCACAGGGATCAGGCCAGCTTCTTTAACGGCTGCAAATTTCTCTGCAATGAACTCGTCGCTTTCTTTGTGGTAAGTACGACGCTCTGAGTGACCGATAATGATGTATTTAGCACCGACATCTTTCAGCATTTGAGCCGAAGTTTCACCGGTGAATGCACCAGAAGCGTTGATACCAACGTCTTGTGCACCCAGTGCGATACGAGAACCTGCCAGAGTATGTGCAGCCTGGTCCAGATAGATGGTTGGTGGAGCGATAGCAACGTCACAGTTGGCTACGGCGCTCAGTTCGTTGCGCAGCGCAAGGATCAGTTCGTTGACCATGTGGTGGCTGCCGTTGAGTTTCCAGTTGCCCATGACTAATGGTTGACGCATTTTCATTTCTCCAATTCGGAACACATAATCGTAAAAGTCTGCCTTACCGGCATTGTCTGTAAATCAGTATAGAAAGCTCGCGACTAAGAAGTTTTGTTTTCCATCATGAAATACGAAAGGATGCGATTAAGCCGCATTATCTGATAGCGACAGCTTAATCGGTTCAACTGCGAAAGTAATACCTTTTTCTGCGCTATCCGATACGACATAACGCATCGCTCCATCATTTTGGGCGAAATAGAGCTGGCCTTTGCCTTTATTCAACAGCGACGATACTTTAGCCGTGCATTGATCAAAGGTTAGTGTAGGCGAAAAGTGCCGCATGATAGCGGCCATATAGTTGATGGCGAGTTCGCGCGACTCGCGTGAGACTTTATCGTCTGATTTATCGAGCTTCTTGCCGTCTTTTCCATTTTCTTTATCGTTTTTTATCGACACGGGCGGAATGTAGGTAATCTGTAAGCTCTTGATTTTTCCTGTGCCCTTTTCCAGTACAACCGAAGAGTAGAGATAGTCATTGATTTTGCTGGCGGCGCGCGTGATAGCCGTCTCTTCGTTTTTTACGCTAATAGCCCGATATTCGTTGATGATAAGCGTCGGGTTTTCAATGTTGTACTTGGCGCGAAATTGAACCAGTGTCAGGTCGAACGTCGGAGCGTTGGGTAATAGGTAAGGGGCGGCGGGGAGCTCGTCAGAAAGTATACGGCCTTCTTCCTGCGCGGCACTGACAGAAAAACTGCTGCCTGCATACCATAGAATCAGTATTGCGAAGAAAGCCTTGGATGTGTAGCAACTCGTTTTTTTCATTGTTGGTCTGATGTTCCAATCTGCCATTCTGAATGTTGGTAATACACACGCCTATACCTGATTAAAGCGTTTTCGAAGGGTGATTGTCAAAATTGTGTGCAAAATTTCCCGAGGCCGAGAGAGATAAGGTAAACTTTGCCGCTATTAGATCTCTACCCATCATACTTCAAGCTGCATGTGCTTTGGCTGCGCTCGTTCATCCCCATCACTTACTAGAGTAAGCTCATCGGGATTGACTCACTTGCCACCTTCCTGTAACTCGAAATATTTAGGGTGTAATAACGTAGGCAACTTCAGATTATGACCATTCAAAAGTGGTGTTTCTCTTTTAACGGACGAATTGGGCGGCGCGATTTCTGGATATGGATGGGATTGTGGGCGCTTCTGTTGGCGATTATTTTTTCGATTGCTGGAAGTGGCTGGATTTCGTTACAAACGGCTGCCTTTGGTTTAGTTTTTTCATTGTGGCCAACGGCAGCGGTGTTGGTAAAGCGCTTGCACGATCGCAATAAGTCGGGCTGGTGGGCTCTTTTGGTCGTTGTTGCTTGGATGCTGGCAGCAGGAAACTGGAGTATGCTAGCCGAGATCTGGCAGTGGGGGGTTGGGCGTTTTATTCCAACGCTGATCGGGGTGATGATGCTGATCGACTGTGGTTCGTTTATAGGTACCGAAGGGGATAATCGTTTTGGTCCAGAACCAACGCCGGTCGATTTTAAGAACGCAGGCCGTTAAGCCAAAAAAATGCCGGTGGTCAAACCGGCACATGTTTTATCATCGCTGAAATTTACCAGTAATGCTCACTGGTGATGTGCCCCGGTTTACGGCGCAGATGCTTGCGCATTCCACGTGAATCCTTCAACACTTGTTGGGTATCTCGCACCATTTGCGGATTGCCGCACAACATCACGTGGCTCTCTTCTGCGTCGATTTTCAAGCCTACCGCTGCTTCCAAAGAACCATCCTCGATGAGCGCAGGAACGCGCCCCTGAAGTGAACCTGCGGCATTCTCACGGCTGACTACGGTTTGAATCCGTAATTTGCCGTTGTTGCGTTGTTCCAACTGTTGCATCAATGGCAGATAGCTTAAGTCCTGCGCTAAACGAGTGGCATGAACTAAGACAATATTCTCAAAGCGCTCGAGATCTTTACCTTCTTGCAAAATTGATAAATATGGCCCCAATGCAGTACCGGTTGCCAGCATCCAAAGCGTTTTACAGTCTGGAACTTCATCCAGAACAAAGAAACCGGCGGCTTCTTCAGTGACCTGTAAAGTATCACCTGCCTGAAGGCTATGCAGACGCGGACTGAGCTTACCATCGGGTACGGTTACCAGATAAAACTCTAAGTTATTATCGCTTGGCGCATTTACATACGAATAAGCGCGCTGTACACGCTCTCCGTCAATATCTAAGCCCAGCTTGGCAAACTGTCCGGCAGTAAAGTTATGGACCGGTGCTTGCAGCGTGATGCTGAACAGATTCTCTGTCCAATGTTGAACTTGAGTAATAGTGCCCGTTACCCATTCTGCCATGGTTACAACTCCCGAGGTGTAATGCGATATGCGCAGCGACGTGAGTTGGAAATAATATGCTCGACGCGGTCAATTTGGTAGTTTGGACCCAACAGGCGATGCAATAAACTCAACTCAGAGTTACATAAGTTACCGCAGTTATGGGCTGCCACGCCAATCGGACAGTGGTTTTCAATCAGCACCACGGCATCATCTTCAACCTCAAGTTCGGCCATGTAGCCGTCGTTTTGGCGCAAGCGAGCCAGTGCCTGAAAGCGTTCTTCGCCTTCGGGATATTTCTCCAGTTCCGTTGCATAGCGCTGAAACAGAGAGTCTTCGCGGACATTAATGAGTTTTTCAACACCTTCATCGCCGAAGAGTTGCTGTGCGGCACCGAGGATCACGCGCGACAGGTCTTGATGGCGATCGGGGAACTGACTGTGTCCCTTGGTCGTTAGCGACCATTAACGAGTTGGGCGGCCCACTTTGGTTCTGGCCTCTTCATAACAGACAAGTTCACGTTGTTCGAGCTGTTGTAAATGCTGACGAATGCCCATTGTGGTGATCGATATTCTATCAGCCAGCATCTTGGCTGACTGAGGACCAAGGCTTTTCAACTGCAGCATGATCAATTCTGGTGTCTTCATGACTCAAATCCTTTTGGAAAGTGGGTATACCCGTCATACTTCAACTTGCATTTTGTTGGCTGCGTTCATTCATCCGAATCTCTTACTAGAGCAAGCTCATCGGGATTCACTTACTTGCCTTCTCAATGCAACTCGAATTATTTTGGGTATATAGTTTAATAACTTATATATCTCTATTAAATGATTAATATCCTCTATTTTTAATCCCGTCGCAGAATGAACGCCTCGCTGTAACTTTTTCTTTACGAGCTAGGTACTTTTGTATGCCAAAATCATCCAGAATAAAGAACCTTACTCGCTCGTTTATTTAATCTAATCTGTTAGATTATGCGCCGATCTATGGCTTTAACTTCCTGACATTTATGTCATGAATAGTTAATGATACTAATTTGATGCGTTGGCAAGCGTAAAATAATGAGAAAGCTCGAGAATTTTCACCTGTTAGTGATGTTGATTCTGCTCGTCGCAGTTGGCCAGATGGCACAGACTATCTATGTGCCTTCTATTGCAGATATGGCGCGTGATCTGGGCGTGCGCAGTGGTGCTGTGCAAGGGGTCATGGCTGCTTATTTGCTAACCTACGGTGGTTCGCAGTTGATCTACGGCCCCATTTCCGATCGTGTGGGACGTCGCCCGGTCATTTTGGCGGGTATGGGGATTTTCATCATTGGTGCGCTGTGGGCGTTGCTATCGACCAATTTAGATATGTTGGTTATGGCAAGCGCGTTACAAGGCATGGGAACCGGCGTAGCTGGTGTGATGGCTCGTACTATGCCGCGCGACCTCTATGAGGGGCCTTCTCTACGCTATGCCAACAGCCTATTGAACATGGGTATTCTCGTTAGTCCGCTGTTGGCACCGGTGATTGGCGGTATGCTGGATTCTGTGCTCGGCTGGCGTGCTTGCTATGGTTTTTTACTGCTGCTTTGTGTGTGCGTTGCGTTTTCAATGTACCGCTGGCTTCCAGAAACGCGTCCGGCAAATGCACCGCGTAAGAATATGTTTGCGAGCTACAAAATGCTGCTGACCAACGGCTCTTTTGGCTGCTATTTGATTATGCTCGTGGGTGGACTTGCCGGTGTTGCGGTATTCGAGGCTTGTTCCGGTGTACTGATGGGCGGCGTTTTGGGGCTCAGCGGCATCATCGTGAGTATTCTGTTTATCTTACCTATCCCAGCCGCCTTCTTTGGTGCGTGGTACGCAGGGCGTCAGGGGAAAAGCTTCTCCACCTTGATGTGGCATTCGGTAATCAGCTGCTTGCTCGCTGGCGTTATGATGTGGATCCCAGGTTGGTTTGGCATTATGAATATTTGGACGCTGGTGGTGCCTGCAGCACTGTTCTTCTTTGGCGCTGGAATGCTATTCCCACTGGCAACGACAGGGGCTATGGAGCCATTTCCGTTCTTGGCTGGGGCTGCGGGTGCGCTGGTGGGCGGTCTACAAAACATGGGTTCTGGCGCGATGGCTTGGTTCTCTGCGTTATTACCACAGACGGGGCAGTTCAGCTTAGGGATGTTAATGACGGCAATGGCCGTGATGATTTTGCTCTGTTGGCTACCGCTTGCGCATAAAATGCAGCAGCAAGGGCATATGGTGTAAGTCGTGCTCTAAAACCTCAGCCTCGCCTGTGAATACGAGGCTGAGAGATATCGAAGCTAGATGATTAATTCACAAATCTTTGGATCTTTGCGATCGAGATAATGTGTCGAACGAATACGGCGAATAGTGCGTGATTTACCGCGCACCAGCAGAGTTTCAGTGGTAGCCATATTCCCTTTACGATAAATACCTTCCAGCAAATCACCTTTGGTTATTCCCGTCGCGGAGAATACGACGTTATCGTTGCGTGCCATTTCGTCTAAGCGCAGCACTTTACCTGCTTCGATTCCCATTTCAGCGCAACGCTTGAGCTCTTGTTCGCCAAGCGCGCGGTTTTCTGGGGTATCGCCCTTCACATTGTGTCGAGCGATCAGGCGGCCATGCATATCACCATCTAGCGCACGAATCACTGCGGCTGAGACAACGCCTTCTGGTGCGCCGCCGATGCCGTACATGACATCAACTTCGCTTTCAGGCATACAGGTCAGAATTGAGGCCGCTACGTCGCCGTCAGGAATCGCAAATACTTTAACGCCAAGTGTCTGCATTTCAGCAATTACAGCGTCATGGCGTGGTTTTGCCAGCGTAATGACGGTTAGCTCATGCAGCGGTTTTTCTAGCTTTTCGGCAACCAGACGCAGGTTTTCGGCCAATGGTCGATTTAAATCGATAACGCCTTTAGCTTGCGGGCCGACAACCAGTTTCTCCATATACATATCCGGTGCGCGCAAAAAAGTACCTTTATCGCCAACGGCCATAACGGCTAGCGCATTAGATTGACCCATGGCGGTCATACGGGTGCCTTCAATGGGGTCGACGGCGATATCAACCTGATCGCCGTTACCAGTACCAACACGCTCACCGATATACAACATTGGAGCTTCATCGATCTCACCCTCACCGATCACGATTTCACCGTCGATATCGACTTGGTTAAGCATGATGCGCATGGCATTAACAGCAGCGCCGTCAGCGGCATTTTTATCACCACGGCCTAACCACTTGTATCCAGCCAGAGCTGCGGCTTCGGTGACGCGGGAGAATTCGATGGCTAATTCACGTTTCATTATAGATCCGTATTGGTTACTGAAAGATTGAGGGATAAAGACGGGAGGGGATTTTAGCACAAGGTGAGAGGGGGGGATTGGAAAACGATTGTATGGGCTTCATTGCTGCTGTCTTCTATTCACATTTGGACTGTGCAGGCGTCCGTATTGGCAGCGGTTTTCTATCTCTATGATAGAACGGTGAAGGGTTTCGTCCGCCAGTTAGCAAATTTGTTTCCATGAAACCGCTAGCGAGGCGTCCGAGAAGAGGTTGCCAGCGCGCAACCTCTTCACTCTCGCGCTTTTTACCGAGTCGTTTGGCCGACTGTTCTCGGAGCGCACGTCCTATGGGCCCTTAATCTGCCACCAGCATCCCTGCTGGCGGAGTTTGGGGCGCCCTGGATAGGCGAACGAAACCTTACACCTTCATGACATATACGACAGACGGAATTTCTGGATAATCGAGCCATAAAAAACTATAACCCTCCAGTCGTAAACGTTCTTCTCATACTGTTACGTGACTGCCGTAACGTATCGGTACTGACTTGGAACGGTGGGAATGGCAGTTTGAGATCGTGCTGCTGGAAGCCAGCCAAGATCAACTGATGGATCTCGTGGCGCAGTGGCATACGGTGTGCCATTTCAGCGGCGTAAATACGCAGCTCGAAAATTTGGATCCCTTGCTGTATATCCACAAGATAAGCTTCTGGCGCAGGCGTATCGAGTACCAACGAGCATTTTGATGCCGCCTCAAGTAAAACATCAGTCACTTCTTGGCTATTGGCGCTCGCTTCGGCAGGAACGGTGAGCACCACGCGGGTTACTGCATCGCTTAACGACCAGTTAATGAACTGCTCGGTGATAAACGCCTTGTTCGGTACGATGATCTCTTTACGGTCCCAATCCGAAATCGTTGTCGCACGCGTATTGATCTTGGTCACTGAGCCGGTGAGATCGCGGATGGTCACCGTATCGCCAATACGGATCGGCTTTTCAAACAGAATGATCAAGCCAGAGGCAAAGTTAGCAACGATTTCCTGCAAGCCAAAGCCCAAACCTAGGGTTAGCGCGGCGACGAGCCATTGTAATTTGGCCCACTCAATTCCCAGCATAGAGAAACCAATCAGACCACCAAACAGCAACAGCAGATATTTGGTGATAGTGGTAATGGCGTATCCGGTACCTGGAGTTAAATCGAGGTGTTGCAGTAGGCCGAGTTCCAACAGCGCGGGCAGATTTTTAACCAATTGTACGGTAACAATCATTACCAGTATGGCAATAAGCACTGCGCCTAAGGTGATCGGCTGGATGCTTTCCACCCCTTTTGCCGAAGACGTCACATCCCATAAACTAATGTTTTCTAGAAATGCAAAAGCAGAATGCAACTCAGACCACAGCCAGATGAGTGACACTAACGCCACCATGGTCAGAATTGAACGCACTAAGCGCAGAGACTGTGCGCTGATGGCATCGAGATCGACGACGGGCTCTTCAATATCCTGACTGCCTTCCACGCTGTGCGGCGTGGACTCCTCTTCGCCTTTAGTTCGTTTTTCAAGACGCTCTGCACGGCGCTGTTTGGCGCGTTCGAAAGCGATGCGGCGACGCTGAATCAGCATCCAACGGCGAATGATGTAGTACACCACGAGCAAAATAAACCATATCGCAACCGAGCTCTCTAAGCGGGCTAATAAAATCTGTGCGGTGTTGAAATAGCCAAACAGTGAAGCAAAAGCGGCGACTAACGGAGCACAGAGTAAAATCCACCACAGCGCGTGGTTGATCAGATTTTCACCGTCGCCCTGCTTATTTAGGTAGAGCGGAATACCTGCTCGTTTCAGGCTAGTGGTTAGCAGGCTGAGAGCCACGCAGAGCATGATAAAACAGGCTCGTCCCAGCGATCCGGCAAAGGCTCGATCGTCCATATTGTCGAAAGTGACCAAGGCCATCAGTAGCGGCACGATCAACCAGATAGACATTCGGTAGTAACGCATTGCGCGCTTAACCTGCTGTTCTTCCCAACGGAAGTGGGCAATGAACAATCCGTTTGGATGGGCGAATGCAGCGCTGATCATAAACGCCCACAGCACGGGGAGTGCGGCGGTTACGCCATCACCGATTGCCACAGCCATTGGATAAGGCCATGCATTTTGCAGTCCATAACCTAAGGCTGCCCAAAGAACAGGGAGCGGTAATGCGACCAGTATCGACCAGAAAACGGTGCGCAGAGTGAGCGAAATGTGATCTTGGGTGACTTTGCCAACCTTGCTGCTCGCGCGTTCCATGAATGCCTGATAGTGGCGGCGAGAATAGAAGCTAAAGCCCACCAGCAATAGGGCACCAAACAGCGGTAACAGGGTTTCCTTAGAGGTCAGCATCATCAAAAACGCTTTGCTGAGCTGCGATAGGGTATCAAGCGACAATAGCCGATTCAGGCTCTGAATTACGTCTAACGGCGCGGCAACGCTAAGAGGATCGACGTCAGCCGCCCAGAAGAGATAGCGGTGGGTTGCATCCTTGATCTCTGTGAGCGCATCGATGAGCTGCGTGTTGGCAACTTTAAGCTTGGTCAGCTCTAAGATTTGTGAATCGCAGCCAGAGAGAAGCGAGTTGAGCAATTCGCGCTGGGTGGTGAGCTGTGGCTGCAGCAGGCGTTGCTGCGCAGCGGTTAAAGGCTTACCGTCGTTTTGCTTATAGTCGGCAACGGGTTCGATTTTGTTGAGTAGGTTTTCAAAGTGCAGCCGCTGTACACGCAGTTTTGCCATGTCACCGTCAAGTTGCTGAGGTTTAGGCATATCTGGCAGACGAGCGACCTGCGCACGTAGCGTTTCACCCAATGCGGTTGAAACTCCTAGCCACTGAGCTTGTTCACGGATGGTGCTGAGCGCCTGACGAACCTGAATCGTTTGTGTTGCAGCGATACGTTGCTGGCTAGCAATGTCATCCATGCGAGCCGCTTGTTGATTCAAAGCGCGCGATAGTTCTTGGTTTATTTTTAGTTGTTCAGCGATAGATCGCGGGAGATCACCGCTTTGTTCTACCAGTTGCTGAGTGCGTTCCAGTGCCTGTTCTGCTTCACGTTGACGCTGAGAGTTGAGGGTGTTGCGTAAATCTTGCAGCTGAAGATCGAGCCGCTCGTGGCGCTTGCGTAACACATCGGCTTGCAGACGTGCGAGCTCTTGACGATTGTTCGCTGAAAGCTGCTCAAGTTCTAATTCATCTACCAGCGCCTTACGTGCGGCTACTTCGGCCTGTAGTTGATTAGATTGAGCCTGAGATAGCGGGGTGCTGGTGGTGGTCAGATTTTGTAACCGACGTTCTGCTTCGGTTAAGTCTTTACGGGCCGTTGCCTGCTTTTGCGGAACCTGACCGAGTGAGTCACTGATTTCACGTGATCGATCCAACTCTTGCTGTAACTGTCGAGAAACTTCCAGCAGTTGGCTGCTAATTTGCAGAATTTGCTGCTCCGCTTCATTGGCCGGTATGGCGGATGCTGGCAGTGGTGGCGTACTTTCATCGCTAAGCTGTTGGCGCAGTTCACGCGTCAGCTTAGGGAAGTCGCTGATGGACTTTTGGTATTGTTGGGTGCGCTGCGCTGATTCTTTACTTTCGTTGAGCCAATTGAGGGCGCTCTGTAGCGTCTCAACAATTTCAGCCTGATTTGGGGCGTTTTTGTTGTTCTCGGCCTGTTTTAATTCTTGGGCGAGCTGTTTTTCATTCAGCGCTGCGTTCGCGCCGAGCGGAAGGGATAACATCAGTAACCCGGTTATCAACAATTTGGTAATCAGGCGCATAGCTTTTCCTTCCTTTTGGCGAACGTTTCTCTGATTAACCCTTTTGAAAAAAGAGTTAAAGACGGGAAAGATGGCAAGTACTGATAATTCAGTAGCTTGCCACTAAAGCGTTTTACTCGGCGGCAGGTGTTTCCGGCTGCACTTTTGGTTCTACTTCCGACTCTTCCTGCATGGTCACTGATTCAGTTGGCACCGCAGTTACGCTATGCGCAAACTCAGCGCCCATCAGGGTATTAGAACCGCTGGTAAGCGTTGGAGTGAACTGGACACGGTTAGCTGCAAACAGGTTGATCACCGTGGACCCCAGTTTAAAGCGCCCCATTTCTTCACCTTTTTTCAGGGCTACAGCACCTTCGCCAGCGGTTGGGTAAGTCCAACGCTGAATGATACCTTCGCGGGTCACGTTAACGGTTCCAGACCATACGGTTTCGATACTGCCGACGATCGTTGCACCGACCAAAATCTGTGCCATAGGGCCAAAATCGGTATCGAAAATACAGATCAGGCGCTCGTTACGAGCAAACAGATTAGGAACGTTAGCCGCCGTAAGCGGATTAACAGAAAAGAGATCGCCGGGCACATAAATCATTTCACGCAGTACACCATCGCATGGCATATGAACGCGGTGATAATCACGTGGCGACAGATAGGTGGTCGCAAACTGGCCATCTTTGAACTCTTCGGCTAGCAGGTAGTTACCTGCTAAAAGTGCCTCAAGGGAGTAGTCATGGCCTTTCGCCTGCAAAATTTTACCTTGTTCAATTTTGCCTAACTGACTAATTGCGCCATCGGCTGGCAATACTAAGCCGTCAGCGTGATCGGCAACTGGGCGCACACCATTACGCAGCGGGCGAACAAAGAATTCGTTAAATGTTTTGTAGTGCTCAGGGTTTGGATAGAGCGCTTCTTTCATATTTACTTTGTAATAGGCGACAAAGGCTTTGATGACCGCCTGAGTTAGCCAGCCGGCCTGTTTGTTCGCACCCCAACCAGCGAGACGAGTTAAGCCCTGCTTAGGCAGTAAATATTGAAGTTTAATTTTAATGCTATCGAGCACGTTAGCCTCTTCCAATAGGTCAGTGTTCGGGCGGCTCATGAAAAAAGTATGCGCCGTCGAAATACATTCTCAAAAATTGGTTTGCTTTTTAACATTTCGCATATGGTTTTTCCACCTTATAAAAAACGGTGGATAACCTACTACTAAAGCAAAACCGTGACGTTTTTGTGGTGACTCAAGTCACATAGAAACCGCGCCAGATGGGCGCGGTTGGCTATCGATAAATTAAAAATTCATCAATACACGCTAGTCTTCGTTAAAGAAATTTTTACGCGTTTTTACCTGAGACATACTTTCCAGAATGCGGTGATAATTATCAAAGCGTTCTTCAGCAATCTCTCCCTTCTCGGCCGCTTCACGTAGTGCACAGCCCGGATCGTTGTCGTGTTTGCAATCGCGGAATTTACAGCCGCCCAGATATTTGCGGAACTCGATGAAACCCAACGTAACCTGTTCTGGATCGAGATGCCATAGTCCAAATTCTCGAATTCCAGGCGAGTCAATAATATCGCCGCCCTGTGGGAAGTGATACAGGCGTGCAGCCGTTGTCGTGTGCTGGCCTAAACCCGAGTTATCTGACACCGCGCCAACGAGAATTGGATTGAGCTCAGGTAGAAGGGCGTTTAGCAAGCTGGATTTACCCACGCCGGATTGGCCAGCAAAAATACTGATTCGGTCGGTAAGCGCATCCTGTAATTCGACGATGCCTTCCTGAGTTTGGCTTGAAACCATCAGCACGCGATAGCCAATATGGCGATAGATATCCATCGCCTCTTCGACAAACTCTCGTCCTTCTTCATCAAGCAGGTCGATTTTATTGAGCACGATTAAGGGCTCAATTTCTAGGGTTTCGCAGGCCACCAGATAGCGGTCAATGATGTTCAGAGACAGCTCGGGCAAAATAGCCGAAACAATCACGATTTGGTCAATGTTGGCCGCGATAGGCTTTAAGCCGTCATAAAAATCAGGGCGAGTTAGCATCGACGTGCGTTCATGCACGGCTTCAACAATGCCTTTTACGCCAGGTTGAGCACCAGAACGCCACACAACGCGGTCGCCAGTGACCAGTGAACGGATAGTTCGACGGATGTTGCAGCGATGCTGAGTGCCATCGGTGGCTTCAACGTCGGCATGTTTGCCGAATCGGCTGACAACGATCCCTTCTTGTGGCTCGCCAAACAGGGAGTCATCCAGTTCTGGTTTATTATCAGTTTTGGTCAGGCGACGCTGATGGTTTGCCTGAACCCGTCGTTGTTGGCCTTTCGATAGTTTGTTTTTACTCACTGCGCCTCACTCATTTGTTTGAACGAACTCGACGTTAGTCTGAAGCTACGCCGCTTTGGGTAAGCATTCAAACCTATACCCGTCATACTTCAAGTTGCATGTGCGTTACCGCTTTCCTGCCACTCGAATCATTTAGGGTGTACATCAAAAACGAATCTGCAATTGACGACCATCGCTCGTTGTCGCCAAAAAGACTATGATACACGCTATTGATGAATAAGAAGAGCCGAGGCCGAAATGAGTGGAAGTGAAACGAATTTAATCTGGATCGATTTGGAAATGACAGGGCTAAACCCTGAAGTCGATCGCATCATTGAAATCGCAACGCTAGTGACCGATGCCAATTTGAATATTCTGGCCGAGGGGCCGGTTATTGCGGTACATCAATCGGATGAACAGCTTGCGTTGATGGATGAATGGAACGTTCGTACTCACACTGGCAGTGGTCTGGTGGAACGCGTCAAAGCCAGTACTTTTGATGAAGCGACTGCTGCGCAAAAAACCATTGAGTTCTTGCAGCAGTGGGTTCCTGCGGGTGTCTCTCCCATTTGTGGTAACAGTGTTGGCCAAGATCGTCGTTTTCTATTCCGCTATATGCCTGAGTTAGAACAGTACTTTCACTATCGTTATCTCGACGTCAGCACCTTGAAAGAGCTGGCGCGCCGCTGGAAGCCGGAAATCCTCGCTGGCTTCAAAAAGCAGGGAACTCATCAGGCGCTGGATGACATTCGCGAATCTGTCGCTGAACTTGCTTATTACCGTGAGCATTTTATTCAGCTTTAAACCATGAAATATCGGGGGTGGTAGCGAAGTCTAATGGCTTGCTTTCACCTCGGTATTTTCACCAGCATTTAAGGAATTGTTGTTTTTTATCCGGATGTTGGCGATAATTCGCCCTCATTGCCGCTTTTATCGGCAAACGAACGAAAATTAAAAATTTTTCTGGTTAGGGGCTTGCAGGGGAAAGAATTTCTCGTATAATGCGCTCCCCGTACCGATACGGATTTACGAGTTCTTCGAATATCGTTTTATCCAGCGTGAAAACGAAAATTTTGGTACGAAAAGCACGACAATGCGGGAATAGCTCAGTTGGTAGAGCACGACCTTGCCAAGGTCGGGGTCGCGAGTTCGAGTCTCGTTTCCCGCTCCAAATTTAAAAGCTGGCATGAAAGTGCGAGCCTAAGTTAAAAGCTAAAGATTTTGGCGCGTTAACAAAGCGGTTATGTAGCGGATTGCAAATCCGTCTAGTCCGGTTCGACTCCGGAACGCGCCTCCAAATTTCCTTAGCCCGGGTGGTGGAATCGGTAGACACAAGGGATTTAAAATCCCTCGGCTGTAAGGCTGTACGAGTTCAAGTCTCGTCCCGGGTACCAAGGAAATTTACTAGAATAATCAAAGCAATAAAGCAGTGTCGTGACCGCCGAGAGGCGGTTTTTTTGTGCCTGTTTTTCCCCTTCAGAATTCACTTTCATAATATTATTGATCCACCACAGCAGGAACTATCGCAATCTTCCTATCATATCTTGCCGTTTGCGATGCATTTTTGTGTCCTGATATAGCCTGCTCCTGATGGCTAGTGGACTACGAATATGCTGCTCACTCCCGAATTTAGAACTGCGTAAAGTAGTAACGAAGTAATCTCCAAGGTATCAAGGTTAGTGAATGATATCTGGCAGATATAGGATTTTTGTAATGTAGCTTTAGGGGCCTTAGCGTTACTATATACTGAATATTAGCCAGTGAATCTGGTGAGGAATATGTGGCTAGCGACTACTCTGGAGGGGAATTTTGGTCAATAAATTACTGGTTGTTATCGCCCTATCATTAGGGGCTCTTTCTGCGAATGTGATGGCTAATACAACCAAAAGTAGTCCACGCTCTCCTACCGACGGGGTTGTTTGTGATGTGTATTTTTGTGCTAATGATAAAGGTGTATCTGCAGAACTGACTACTCGGTACTTAGGCAAGAAGAAGGGGAAGCGGCTAACAGCTCAAGGTAATTTCGATCATTCTGCTTTCACTTTTTCTAATGGTGTCTTTTGTGATAGTACAGAGAGACTATGCCGAAAAGATCGCTATTTTGGTGTAGATGGTAAACGTAGTGGCAAGGTTGATGAGCATTATACTGAGCTCTTGTACGGGCATAAGCTATAACAAAACCATCAGGGAGGATAGGGCGGAACACTATGGTTCGTTGCACTTAGTGTTTTTGTTCACCTCCCTATATCTTTTCAGTATTCAGTACCATTATCTCGAGTTTAGCTAATCTATATTCGTATTAACTTACCGCCAAGAAAACTCATGGGGCTGCTACTGAACGAAGCTGAATATGATTTATGGGGCAGAGCCACATGTTTTGTAAATGATGACCTTACTGATGAAGCTGATATTGCTGATTATGTGTTCAATAATCGACCCAAAAGCTATCCCTGTGTCGGGTATTTAGAAGCAGTTCAGAATCCTCTCCACTCATTCAACATTCGGTTTATCTATCCGCAGCAGATAACTGAGTGGGCTCAGCAATTTTCGTTGTAAGCATTTAAGAATCTTCATATGCTCCCTATGAGGGGCCTTTTTCATATCTACTGCCAACCCTACCGCGCTGGTGGCTTTGTCGTTATTAGGGGCTTACTCAGCAGGCTACTGTGATACTGATAAATCTTGGCAGTTGAAATGGACGCCGCGTGATAAAGAGGATTCTGAAGCTATAGTCCAGCGACAGGAAGACGAACGTGCAGAAGAGCAACGCAGACAACAGGCAGCAAATCAGGCGGTTAAAGATGCAGACGAAGGTAACAAACGGCTCAAGGCTGATGCTATTGATGCGCAGCGTTCTGCTGTCAGGTTGCGGGAACAGTTCGCACAGCTCAGGCAGCAATTTGCAGATAGTGAAACCGGCAAACTTTCCAGTGCTGTCAGCTCAAGCGCGGCAAAGTTCCAAACCATCATATTGCTTACCCAGTTGCTCAGCGAATCAAACGAAGTAGCAAGAGAGTATACAAAAGAGGCTGACCGCGCTTATAGCGCCGGATAAACTTGTGAACGAACATATGAGTCGGTAGCAGTATCAAAATCTAAGCGTTAATATAAAAAGAGGTTTTATACCTATGTGAGCTTACGTTCACTAACAACTCATCAAAGAATGATGTAAATGAATCAAAACCAGAGTTTATTATGTTATTGGCTTGTTTTAGTTCTTCATTAGTCAAAACTAATGTGTCGATAAGTTCATCTTGGCTGCCTATTGTATGCCCACTTTCATGTGAAAGATGTAAACTTCCACAATATTTGAGTTTTACATCAGAATCTGCAGTAATAGCAGTTAGAACCTCAAATGTTTTATTGCCGGTAGCCTCCATAACTTCAATAGCAACTAAGCGTAACTGGGCTGGTTGGTTAACAACTAATTGTATAAGGCTATAGCTCAACATACGACTTCTGTGCAGATTTTCAGACCAGAGTTTTTTGAGGAGGTCAGACAGGAGCATATTTTTATCATTTCCTGTTTCTGTCAGATCATTAATAAACCACGGCCAATGATTTGAATCTTCTTTGGCATGTGTATTTACTGCTAATTCTAGATCATTCATTGGGGTTTCGAATGGAAGAACGTACTTATTTATATCACTAAATGTCATAACGAAATGTGAAATATAAGGTAGAAAGGAAAGCCTTTCATTCAAGGGAACAGACGAGTCTTTAAGATAGTAAAAAAAAGGATGATTTCCAAAAGCATCCTTTTTTTCGTCAATTAAAATAGATAACTTTTGCATGCGATACACCATATTAAATTATTTTCATATTAATACTTATTGAAGTATAGATTGTGTTTTCTCGTTATGTGATCTTATTTTTTATAAAATCAATGCATTAAATTTTCTCATAGCCCACTGTTGATGGTGTTTTCTATTGGGGATGTATGCCAAAACTAATACCAAGAGCCAGCCGTAAGCATGGCTGTCGCAATACGACCACAGACCGATGCATGAACACCGCAATACTGGCTGGGAGAACCATCAGCGGGGCAAGAGCAGCCACGAACGAGCCTACGGTTGCAAGTGGACCATTATTCGGGCGGCATTCTTCACCGTGATAAGCACCTGTGCCAATCCTGACTGCGTAAAGGTCGAGCGATACCCGCGACCACGGTTGACCATATCAAACCTAAGAGCCATGACGGAACCGATGATGACGCCAACCTTGAGGGGTTGTGTTGGCCTTTTCATCGAGCCAAGACCGCCGCTTTAGTCAAATTTTTACGCACACGAAATAAGGAATTTTTTTCGCTGATTTTTAACACTTGGGAGCGCAGAAAATGGGGTCGGCAATATTTTTAAATGAGGCAAAAAAGGGGCAAAAATTTGTCTCGAGTAGGCAGGTATGAGCAGGCGAGTGATATATGAGGTTCAAAGAAAAGCCAGTAAAAGCGGGGCTTTGGCGCGCGTGGGCTGACTCCAACAAAACTGACTCGATACTGTATAGACGTACTGAGTTTTACTTGAGGATATCTAATGCAGTTTGAGCTGATAATTTAAGAACTAAAAACTAACAGTTGCAGAGGGGTAACGTCAACTAAGAGTGAAAATTAACATATCTGTTAAAGTGTTCAAATCTAGCTATCCACTACACTGTTAGGCATATACCCATGAATATCGATTTTATGTTCTCTCCACCCATATTGCTTTCTCTTTCAGCATGCATTGCAATGCTTTTATTCTGCCTGTTCAATATTCTGATTAGTTCTAATCTGACGCGCCCGGTAGTATGTATGCTTGGGCTTTGCTTTATTGGTGTCGGTGTATTTGTACATATTACTTCCCTCGATATGCTAGAGCGCTGCAGGGAATTGGAAGCGTCTGGAAATGTGTCGGCGAATGTACTGTCACGGTTTGAGCGCTATTACTTAGTGTTCGCCTACATGCTTCCATTCATATCAGGATCAATTGGCACCAACGTTATTTCTGATGCGTTACTGAAACACCATACTTACGAGCGTTCCTTTTCTTTACTCCAGTTTATCCAAGATCTTGCGCAAATTATTTTGATGCCTATCGGTCTCGCCCTAGGTATTGTTGGTAGCCTCTTCTGGTTCATACATTTCTCGATAACTTCCGTTCGCCGCCTTCTTAGTTCAAAGCTTCCAAGAGCCTGTCGCTGGATAAATTTGAAAGTTTTAAAACTCAGCATCATTACCCGAAATAATTTTCGCTCGGTGCGAGGTAGCCTAAAAGAGCCAGATCCCGGTGACACTCCCCAATAACAGGTTCAACGAGTTTAAATTGTTCGCTTCGTTCACTGGGAGTCGGCTAAAGTCGGCTCCTTAGTTTAATCGTCAGTGTCCGCTTCTGGCACAAAGCTGACCGTCAAGAAAATGCGGTTGGGGATGTTACATGCAAACCCTTTCGGATCTAGCCGAAAGGAAAGGGCAGCAGATGAGTAATATTCGCCATTGCTGTGTTGTGCTACTTATACTAAATTGATTTTAAAGGATAAATCCTGACAATCTATTGGCGACAAAAGTATTTATATATATGAAATATCTATAAATTTAGGGTGATTTAAAATCCCTCGGCTGTAAGGCTGTACGAGTTCAAACCGTGTCCCGTGTACCAAGGAAATCCACTAGAATAATGAAAGCAATAAAGCAGTGTCGCGACTGCCGAGAGGCGGTTTTTTGAATCTAAAAGCCGCCTTTTTGCAGTGTGCACTTGGGACTCAAATCTTTTTGTTTGGCATCATTCTCAACAATGTATTGTCTTTTTGTACGTAGTGATGAAATAACGCAGCCGCTGCATGCAGCGCTATTAAAAAGTAGCCGATATTAGCAAGGGTTTCATGGAGGTTTTTGATCGTGGCCTTCACTCCACTGTTAGGTGTGACAAAGGGGGAGATGGTGAAACCAAAGAAATCCCATGATTTGCCACCATAGGCCATCAGAGCAATGCCGAGAATGGGTAAAGCAAGGAAGGTTGCATAGAGCGCAATATGCATAAGCTTAGCAGCGGTCATTTGCCAACGAGGAGGTTGTGGAACGATACGCGGATCTTTGTATTTCTGCTTCAGACCCAAGCGTAAGAACATAAGCAGCCATACCAATACACCTACATTGTAGTGCGTGGCTCTCATTGCAAGATACGCATTTGAATCTTTGGGAAACCAACCACGTAGCTCCATAGCAGCATAAGTCACAGCAAGTAAGACTAGAGTGAGCCAGTGCAGTTGTATTTGTAGCTTGCTGAATTTTGTCATTGTTGTGCCTTTTAAGCTATAAAAGTTAAAGTTTATGAACTAAAGCTTAACAAAGCCTTAAATAGCTAGTGGTTATTTTGTCAAAAATAATCAAATAGATATACCGTCAGACCAATTTATTTCAGTTCGCGTAGAGATGCCGAAGGATTCGATCTGAGATCTGGTGCAAAAGCAGCGTAAAAGAGAATGAGACAAGAATAAATTACAGAATAGCGGTTTGGTTTACGCCGGTCCGTGTTCAAGAGACCGGCTAATATGCTGATTGACAACTAAGCGGCAATTTCTTTTTTGCTATATTGATAAGGCGTGACACCATAATATTTTCTGAAGACATGTATAAAGTAGGATAGGTGGCTGTAGCCACATTGGCTAGCTAACTGGTAAGTTACTAAATGGTTGTGTGTTTGCAAGAGTTTTGCAGCATATTGCATTCTACACTGCGTGATAATATCTCGGTACGTTGAACCTTCAGTTTTCAGATTCTTTTTGAGAGAACTAGTACTCATACATAAAATGTTAGCAACAGACTCAAGTGACCAATTATGACCTATATCTCTTGTGATGATCTCTTTTACTTTAAATGTCAGGCTGGGATTTGTATTCCTCATTAGGAATGAAATGAAGTCTTTACTGTTTTCAAAATACGATAAAACGAGGAGGGAAAGCATTCGTGCATGGCTGCTTTCATTTTTCGTCGGGTTTTTTATCGAATTATACTTAACAGCTAGATTGAATATTTCTGTATCCATACATTTGGTTTGAAATACGTCAGTATCACAATGGCAATTACAATTAATATATGACAGTTTATAATCAATTGAAGATAAAAAGTCACGGATAATGTATGATGGAATATGTATATGATGAACTGAAGATAAACTATTGTGGTCAATATTATGACAGGTTATTATTTGGTGGTTTGGGTTAATGTCTATTTCGTTTGATTTGCTAATAGACAATATAGTTTTGTGCGTGAAGAGAGTCACTGTGAGAAAATTGTTGTACTCAGTGTTCATACTAACTCCTTAACAGTAAGGAAGATAATTATTGCCATATAGTTTTTAATCTTTTAGGTATAGAGCATTCTTGGGAAAAGGCAATAAATAACGCTTGAAACTATTTGCATGTTATTTAGCGCGCTATGAGATGGTTGCTAGAAAAAGGCTAAGTAATAAAATCATCGAATGATGATTAAATAATTAACTAGTTAATTATACTGATAAAAATCAAGCTAATTTGCTTGCTATGGCCGGAAAGAATAGGGCGCTAATTATATCAGCACACTATTCATATGATAATGTATGTCATTATCATTAATACGATAATGCCACTGATTGAAAGGTTCTTAGGGTGTGAGGGGGATATTTTACAACGCACCTAGAGTAAATCTAGTTTATGCTAAAATATCGACTTACCCAATTTTACTTCATGAGCCCATAGTTTTTTATATGACCATTTATCATTTGATCTACCAAGACTGAATATACATTCCTTGCTTTTGGTTTGGCACAATGTCCGTGCGTCACTAATGTTACATGATAGTAAAAGGCTTCCAGGGCTAAATTCTTTTATATTAGTGTCAACACCACCATTATGGTCATCAAAGTAAATCCAATCACTACACTCGGCTTTATAAACTAAATCATATGCACAAGGAGTATCATTAAACATCAATACGCTGCCAAAAATCATGGGTCTGATGGCTTCAATGAAATCAGCAAGTTCTTTTACACAATTGTCCTTATACTTATCTTTCCAGCGTATATTCATTAATTTTAGGTAAATTTTGCTAAGTTCATCGCTACTGAAATCGGTCACAGGGGCTATTGAACCACCATTGGCAAGAAATCTCCTCATTTCGGCCTGTCTTTTTTTCTGTGTTTTTTTGGAGAAACTCTCTTTTACGATGCAAATAGATCTGCGATTTAATATCCCGTACGTTAAATTAAAAAATTGTTTTTTGTGCTTAAAGGATAATTCTTTAGACTTTGCAGGGAGGTAACGACCGCCTTTTTGAGGGCATATTGGAAGTATTATGTTTTCAAAAATAATTGGGATTTTTTTGTAAGGATGGCTAAGATTGCCATGGTTATCAGTAAAGATTGCGCCAACAATTTCGCCATTGATTTCTTTATGGTAAAACCGGATTTTACTCGGGGATTTCTCCTCCAAGAGTTTTAGCACTGATGGATGATTACAAACACTACCACCAAATTTTTGATATGCCTGACAATAAATCTCATAACTTGATGCTTTCCATCCTAATAATTTTGCTGATAACATTTCTCTTGCCAAGTTTAAGAATTTTTAATTTGGCATATTCTACAAGTCCATGTTTAAACAGTTATTAAATTAACACATATTATAACTTATAGTGTCCTTTGCTCTCCGCTAACGTTCAACTCCACAGGCACATCAGTCTTGTAACCATTAGGTTTTTTCTTTCAAGGTAGTTTGCATAATTGAATTCAGAGAAAGAAATTTAAGTGAGGTTTCTTTGTAATAACTGGAAAGATGATGTTTAACCCATTGTTTATAAAATATGAGTTGGTCGAGTGTTATTATGAGGGTGGTAATTATCCATATGAAAATTATAAAAAACCACACTTTCCCTGACAGCCAGATCGCTAGAACCTGACCACATCCTCGTCCTCCGCCAGTGATAAAGTCGTTTTCGCTCTTAGCATCATTCAGGCTGCTGTAGAGGGCGGGTTTGACAGTTAATCTTTTGATGGAAGGGAGTACCAACAACCCCTCATCATTTTTGATGAGGGATACGGGAAGCCAGCATGCTTGGTTTTTTTATTTTCTTTTCTCATTCAGTCTGTTTCTAGCTTTTTACTTGGGCGTTTTGAGCTTTAGCTCATCGGGTAAAAAATAATTGCCGCAGAAAGTACAAATCAGCGTCGTATTCTTACGGAGTTTTAAGGCGCTTTGCTCCGAAGAATGTGAGCACTTAGGGCAAATCACTTGTACTGAACGATTGCTATAGAGCTTCAAGCTATCAAGGTAGGACATACGATTTTCTCGGCGTGTATAGGGTAAATCACCATACACTGTATATCTGTGAATAGCTTTAACTTGATTATTTATTAATCATAATCATTAGCGTATCAAATAATACAGACGCTTTAGTATAATTAAATGTGATAAATTAAGCCTTTCGGCGCCTGTCGTACTTCGACAGTATGCCGAGTTCAATCAAAGCAACGATTGACATAATTTGTGAATACTTTAGATGAGTGCGCAAACAGCGTGATCGGTAAAGTTTTGCTCTGAAAACACCAGACACGAAGCGGCTTTTGTATATGAAAATTAGAGAAATTATCACATTAGGTTTTATGACATTTGCGTTGTTTGTTGGCGCAGGGAATATTATTTTCCCACCTTTTATTGGTCTTAGAGCAGGGGAGAACTTGTGGTATGCGGCTGCGGGATTTTTGATCACCGGCGTTGGTCTGCCTGTTCTCGCGCTTATCGCGATGGCGCGCAAAAATGGCTCGTTAGTTGAATTAACGAAACCCGCAGGAAAATATTTCGGCCTGTTATTATCGCTTATTTGCTATCTTGCACTAGGACCTTTATTTGGTACGCCGCGTACGGCAACGGTTTCCTATGAAATTGGTATTAATCCGCTTTTTTCTGGGCAGGTGCCCTTGAGCATATTTAGCCTAGTGTTCTTCATCGCGGTGATAATCTGTTCGCTTAATCCACTAAAACTCATTGATATTGTAGGGAAGTTTTTGTCCCCGCTTAAAGTCGTGTCGCTGGGGCTTCTGGGGTTATATGCTTTTTGGCGACCAGCGGGAAATGAGCTTTCTACTTTCCCTGAATATGTAGAAACACCATTTTCTAGTGGAATGATCAACGGTTATCTGACGATGGATACGCTCGCCGCGCTGGTATTTAGCATTATTATCGTTAACGCGATTAAATCTCGGGGCGTAGATCGCGCACAGAATATTACTCGTTATATGGTGATTACTGGGCTGATTGCTGCTGTGGGGCTTATTTATGTCTACATCAGCCTTTTCTATCTTGGTGCCTACAGTTTACCGTTAGCGCGCACAGCGACAAATGGTGCTGATGTCTTGCATGCCTATATCGTCAACGGTTTTGGCTTTAAAGGCAGCGTATTTTTAGCCTTTGTCATCACTATCGCCTGTCTGGTGACTGCAATTGGACTGACTAGCGCTTGTGCATCGTATTTTAATCAGATAACCGGAAAGTCCTACAAAATGTTTGTTGTAATTCTGGCAGCGGTATCCATGCTACTGTCGAATCTTGGGCTGACGGAGATTATCCGTTTTTCTTTACCGGCATTAACATCGGTATACCCTCCGTTTATTGTGCTGGTAATTTACGGCGCGTTAGCCAAAGGTGCCAACAATTCGGTCATGCTCTGTATGCCTGCAACACTGGTGGCTTTTGTGGTGGGTATTATGCAAAGCGTGGTACCTGTGGATGATATCCCTTTGTTGGTACAACATTTACCGTTTTATAAAGAAGGAATGGGGTGGATTGTGCCTACTCTAGTGGTATTTGTACTTAGCGCAATATGTCGTAAAGTGACACCGTCTCAACGAGTGACAAGCTAAACGTTTGTCGAGATAACAAGCGCCTTTTATGGCGTTTGTTATCGATACTGTTTTAGCGATAAATCTTCTTAGCGGATTTTCTTAAAGGCGTGCCGAATTTGTAGCATGTTGATAAGCACCAGCGCCGCGGTAAAAATAAATACCCAACGAAATCCCAGTACTGCCGAAACACTCGATCCTAGCATCGGGCCAATCACATTGCCTAAATACATGAAAGATTGGTTATAACCAAATATGCGGCCCGTAACGCGATCGCTGGAATATTTCAAAAGCAACGTCTGTACAGCCGGCATCAGTGCCCCATCGGCAAAGCCGAGCATAAAGCGTAAAATGCCAAGCTGTAGCGGCGAAGTCACCCATGCCATCAAGCCGAAAAGCACAACGGTAAATCCAAGGGCAGCGACTAGGATCCTTCCAGTGCCGATCCGGTCGCCTAAGCCTCCTAATCGAGGGGCCGATACCAGTGCGGCTAAGCCGGGAACAGCGGCGATCATTCCACTAACAAACGCAATATTGCTGGTGTCAGAGGCTAATTGCCGAATAAACAGCGTCAAAATTGGGCTGATCGATGCATTTGCCAACTGAATCATCAATGTCGTGACAAACAGCGCGATAATTATTGTGGGATACGGGAGGGTGCGAAAGACTTCTTTGCCTGTTAACTGATCTTCTTTTTTGACCGTAATGCGTCGTTCTTTGATTAAAAATAGCGTCACGAAGAAACTGACAAACATCATGGCCGCGGTAGAGAAAAATACCGTGCGCAGGCCAAGATGATCCGCCATCAATCCTCCGAGCAATGGTCCTGCAATCACTCCACAGATTTGTCCTGTTGAAAGCGTACCAAGCGCCCAGCCGCTTTTATCACGCGGAACCTGTGAGGCGACAAGTGCCATAGCATTGGGAATATAGCCGGAGGTCAAACCCATCAGTGCACGTAGAGCAAACAGTTGCCAGACGTTAGTGGCCATACCTTGAAGTGCAATAACCACCCCCATACCCAGAGAGGCGCGCAGTAACATCAGCTTACGTCCCTTACGGTCGGCTAAACTTCCCCATAGGGGAGCCACAAGGGCTGATACCATAAAAGTGGCACTGAAAACTAAACCAGACCATAAGCTTAGTGATTCATGGTTATGTACGCCGAGTTGTTCTACGTACAGCGGCAAGAAAGGCAAGATTTGGCTCATCGCTAAGCCTGTAAAAAAGCAGCCAAACCATACCGAGATGAGGTTTACTTTCCAAGATTCCATGATGTCTCGACGGCAAGGGGAGAGCCAGATTGCGGATTTTCTATGTGATAATATCACTCGGAGCGGCAGTTTTGTTACTTAAAAAAAGTAAAAAGAAATGGCGTTTTGTTTTCAATGCATTGAATTGACGAATCTTTATCACATTTGCTAACAGTTTCTCGCCATGAAAGAAGGTTTATTTACATTTTCAGTTTTGTCTAGCGCCTAAACTAACCTCATATATCACGTCAATTTGGATGTGATGTTCGATTGAAAACTAAAATGATAATGGGAGTTTGTATGTTGACATTGAATGCTGCTGAAACCGCGCTGGTGCTTATTGACTTACAGGAAGGCATTCTACCTTTTGCTGGCGGCCCGCACTTGGCAGCTGATGTTGTAGCAAGATCGGCGCGTATCGCTGAACATTTTCGTCAACGTAATGCGCCGGTCATTTTAGTTCGCGTAGGCTGGTCAGCGTCTTTTGAAGAGGCGCTAAAGCAACCGGTAGATGCCCCCGCGCCAGCGCATGCGCTGCCTGAGAATTGGTGGGATTTTCCTGAAGCACTGAATGTACAGCCGGAAGATATTGAAGTGATTAAACATCAGTGGGGAGCATTCTATGGCACCGATCTGGATCTCCAACTGCGTCGCCGCGGCATCCGTAATATCGTTTTAGCAGGGATCTCAACGAATATCGGTGTGGAATCCACGGCGCGCAATGCTTGGGAACATGGCTATGCGGTAGTGATTGCAGAAGATGCTTGTAGTGCGTTTGATGATATTCAGCATCAGCATAGCTTTAAGTATATTTTTCCTCGCATCTCTCGTGTTTCAGACAGCGAGAAAATTATTGCCGCGCTGCGATAAGCGCTACGATGAAATATTATTTGTGTTCATTTCCGCGGTAGCTTAGTTTGCGGAAATATCAGCAGGGAGCAGAGAGTGAAAGAGACAAAATTTAGCGGTTTTACTCAGCAAGGGCTTAATTTTTTGCAGCAGGTGCGGGTAGAAAATAGTAAAGAGTGGTTTGAAGAGCATCGTTCGGTTTACAACCAACATGTTTTGACGCCGTTTCGCGCCTTAGTGGATGAGCTTGCGACGCCAATGCTGAAGATTGATCCTCAGTTTGAAACGCGTCCTGCTATTGGTAAAACGTTATCGCGTATCCATCGCGACACGCGTTTCTCCCATGATAAGTCGCGCTATCGCAGCCAGATGTGGCTTACATTCAAACGTCATTCCAAAGAGTGGACCGATGCTCCAGTGTTCTTCTTTGAAATCAGCCCAGATACGCTGCGCTACGGGCTTGGCTATTACTCTGCATCCAAAGGTACGATGGATCGTTTCCGTCATCTGACGCTGCGTCAGCCGGAGGAGTTTGCGGCGGCAACAGCCTGTTGTAAAAAGCCTTTTGAGCTGGTGGGGGATATGTATAAGCGCCCATTGGTGAAGGAGCAGGATCCTGCCATCGCGAATTGGTATAACCGCAAAACCTTTGCCGTGATGGTGACAGACCATCAGGTAGAACAGCTTTTTTCATCTACGTTGCCAGAGATGCTCGCGAAGAGGTTTACCCAACTCGCTCCGCTATATCAGTTTCTCATGAAGGTTGAGATGCTAAAACAGGTGCCATTAGAGGATCTCTAGATAGGCGACTAACGCCATTCGAGCATTTATTAAATGAACGGTTCTAGACAAGAATATACCGTAGTGATTTTCTGCATAAAAAATCCCGTAACGCGATCGGCGTTACGGGATATATCGCGGCTCTTGGGCGAACGGTTATTTAGGCATGGTTGCCTTCGTCGCCTTGGGGGTGAAAGGATCGTTCCCCAGAGAGCTGTAGGCGACTTGCTTTAATGCAAAGTTCATCACCGTAGGTGAAGGGTGCTTTTGGTTTGAGATAAATGGATACTTCGCCACTAACTCCTGACTTTTAATGCCCGTCCACTCCGAGAATAGATGCAAGAAATCCTCAGCCGAGCGACGTGCTTTGATCACTCTACGGCGAGTGTCATCGGAGGACAGTATCATTAGCGGAACCTGATAGTTCTGCTGATATTTATCATCGTGTGACAAAAATTCATTGCTGGTGCCTTTTTCGTGAAACGCCAGTCCATGATCGGAGAAATAGATCATCGAGAAGTTCTGTCCGCTGCCTTTGAGCTGGTTATAAAGCTGGCTCAGGAAACTGTCGGTTTGCGTGATGCTGTATAGGTAGCAAGAGGTCTCTTTTGAATGAACGAAAGCATCGTAGCGCCCGCCGGTACGGTCACAGGCTTTTGGATGAGAACCAATTAAGTGATAGACCACTAATTTAGGTCCGTCAGTCTGAGCCTGAAGCGCATCCTCAGTAAAACGCAGGAGATCGAAGTCGGAGGTCGCTTTGCCATCTTCAAAATCGCCTTTTTTCAGGAAACGTACATCGTCAGCACGCTTAGCAACGCTGGCGACTACGGTATCATAGCGTCCAATTTGTCCTTGATTGGAAAACCAATAGGTGTGAAAACCGGCTTTTTTAGCCAGTGTAATGATGCTGTTTTGGTATTCAGGCTTACCGTCGCGAACCAGATTCAACGTTTGTCCCAATGATTTTTGAGTCGATGGAGCGGCTGAAATGTAATCATTGAAGAAAGTACCAATGACTTGGCTTTCGAACGGCGTATTGTTCCACTTGCCGCCAAAGCTGCCGTGAGCATCGCGACGTGCGCTTTCACCGATAACCAGCACGTACACCTGCCGCTTCGCTTTTACATCTTCTACGTGCCAAGTATCAGGCACGGAGGATAATTCTTTCATCCGCGCCATTTCGGCATCGACTTCTTTCTTACCATTGGTCACATCTTCAACAAAACGCACGACGGGGTAGCCTGTGTCGCTAAGTTTAAATTCACCGCCGGCTCTCAGATTAGTCACCGGTGCCAGTAACAACGCACCAACGAAAGAAAATAGGAAAAGCGATTTAGCCATCGTCCAGCGGCGTATTTGCGGCGTTTTTCTGCGTAGGATAAAAATACCTAAAATGAAAATAAATACCGCAATCAGATAGTCCCAGTAAGGGAATATCTGCATCATTTCGCCCGCTTCTTCTGGGTTCGTCGAGTATAGAGACAAAATAGAATTGAAGTTCGGCGGTCCAAACACGCGACCAAACGGGTAGTAAAACGCGGCAGTAAGTATACAAATAAACAGCACCGCTTTTTGAACGCGGGGGAGGTAACTGCCCAATAGCAAGAAAAAGCAGCCTAACCCGATAGCATAGACCACGCTAAATTCGTAACCGAGCCCCAGGTTAATCAGAGCAGCTAAAACAAAATAGAGCAGTGTATAAGGGGTTAGTAATTCGCGAGTCTTATTCTCTGGCTCGAAAGGATTTGATGTTAAGTTCATTTTTATTATCTGAAAGGGTGCAGTGCACCAAAATTAACCGCGGGATCCATCTTCACTCACCTACAGACTCATCGCTGCCTTTGGTATGTTGTGGAGGTGTTTCCATTGTACTGTCTTTACCGGTTTCAAAATCCCGAGCAAAGCTGCAAGAAGATATGCTGAGCGAGATTGAATAGCAACAGAAACAGCGGGGCTGCGGTGTGATTTAGGATGCAAATTTAAGACAACAGCGCATTGCCAAAATTTGGCTACGCATTATAGCGAAAAGTTTAAGGACTCAGGGGATTAACAGAAGAAAAAACCGCGATTGAAAGTGTCAACCAAATGATACCGAGTAGCTCGATATCATTTGGTGATAGCTGCGTTAAGCGCCCTTATGCAGGGTGTTAACTCCTTGTGCATTATGTGACAACATTTGGTTATTTAAATTAATCGACTGTTGGTCGGTTAATGCATCAGGTGGGATATTCATATGGCGTAAAACATCCCCCATGATTTGACCAAATATCGGCCCAGCCACCGAGCCGCCGAAGTGCTTTCCTGCATTTGGATGGTTTACCATTACAACCAGTGCAACGCGCGGATCGCTTGCTGGGGCGACGCCCGCGGTGTAGTTCACGTAGCCGCCGTCATACTTTCCGCTGTCCCCCATTTTTTCTGCAGTACCGGTTTTTATGGCTAAACGGTAGCCTGGCACAGCTGCAGTCACGCCGCTGCCACCCGGTAAAGCATCACTTTCCATCATATGGACTACGGTGCGAACGATGTTCTCATCCATCACTCGCGTTCCCAGAACAGGAGGTGTGACTTTGGTAATTGAAACTGGACGGAAAATACCAAAGGAGCCGATGGTGGCGTATTCACGCGCCATTTGTAGAGGAGTGACACGCAAACCATAGCCGAAAGAGAATGTAGCGCGTTCGATATCAGACCAGCGTTCGCGATGCAGTGGAAAATAACCGCTACTTTCTCCTCCAATCCCAAGTCCGGTGGAAACACCTAGCCCAAAGCTATGATAGAGATTCACGAGCACGTCAGAAGGCATAGCCAGTGCAATGTGTGATACTCCGATGTCACTCGATTTTTGCAAGATACCGGTAATCGTGAGGCGCGACCAGTGCCCAACGTCCTTGATCAAATGCCCGTTGACGGGATATGGCGTCGTATCGATAACGGAATCAGGACGAATCAGATGGCGTGCCAAACCAGCCATCACCACCAAGGGTTTAACCGTTGAACCTGGCTCGAAACTATCAGATATCGCCACGTTGCGCATATCCTTTTGCGGCACGCCTTGGTAATTATTCGGATTATAAGAGGGATAACTCGCCATCCCTAAAATTTCACCGGTATTAACATCCACCAACACTGCCGCGCCGGAATCGGCTTTATTCAGCAAAACGCCTTCGCGTAGGTGTGAGTAAAGCGCGTATTGCAGGTAACGGTCGATGCTGAGGCTGAGCGTAGGGGCTTGCTGTGCCGGATCGTCTTCCATAAGGCTAACGACGTTGCCATAACGATCTTTACGATAAACGCGATGCCCAGGTTTCCCTTGCAAAAGGTTGTTAAAACCACTCTCTATACCGTCTAAGCCTTGCTGATCTAATCCAACGATACCGATAAGATTAGAGGCTGCATCGCTCATCGGATAATAACGGCTGGAGTCAGACGGCGTGGATATTCCATATATATGAAGCTTGTTAACATATTCCGCAATACCTGATTCAACCTGGCGGCCAAGATAGATAAAGTGGCGATGCGCGTTATCGAGTATCTTTGCCTTGATATCACTTTCTGGCTGTGAAAGCGCCGTGCTGAGATACGACCATTGCTCACTGGTTAGGTTAGGATCGCGTTCTAAGACATGGATAGGATCGGCAATAACATCATTTGACGCCACGCTGACCGCTAAAGGTTGCCCTTCGCGATCGGTAATCGTTCCACGTAAAGGTTGAGTCACCAATGAACGTAGTGAACGCTGATCGGCCTCACGCTCTAACTGAGGGTGATTCATTAACTGCAAGTAACCAACTCGACCAAGAAGTAGGGCTAGAAAAACGACAATACCCAAGCAAATTAGAACAAAACGCCCCTGAAAATAATTGCCACGCGGATTCAATGGACTTCTTTTACGCATAATTCAGCCAATAGGAAAAATTCTATATCAATAGAGTGGAGTGCTGGAGTCCGCTAACTATAAAAGAGAGTGAGAAGAAAGGTTGGCTTATGAAACATTTGTTCGCACTTCAATTATCATTGAAATAAATGAAACAAATAAAAATAAAGCGATTAAAAACGAATCTCTCTCAAGCCAATGATGCCGCTAGAGCCAACAGTATCATGCTCTCTCCACCCGCGAGTGAAAAGTGGGAATGGGAAAAATCTGGCGTGCAGTATTGTTTATGAGCTATTGATGCAGATTATTCTTTAATGATGGAAACATGCCAAACATTTATTGATATCTTTATTTTGCAATCATATTATCCGTGCACTAAGCGTATGAGGTTAAATATGAATCAAAAATTGAAGCCGTTAAGCCGAGTAGCCATTATTCTCACCGGTATTATTGGAATGGCGACTGCGCACGCCGATCTCATGGGATCGTTAAAGAGTGCAAGTGAACAGCTTTCATCCAACACGGCGAGCACATCAGGTGCGAACAGTTCATCACTACTGACCGGAGCCTTAGGATCGCTCATGGGTGGAAATGCTCAAACACTCCAGTCAACGAGCAGCGCGAATATCGGTGGCGTACTCAGCTATTGTGTACAAAATAATGTGCTGGCTGCGGGTAATCAGAAAGTGGAATCTGTTAAAGATGCTTTGCTGAACAAACTCGGTACACAGACAGAAAGCCAATCTTACCAAAATGGTCTCAACGGTATTTTAGACCTGCAAGGTAAAGATGACGTCAATCTGAACAATTTAGGTTCAATGACGAGCGATATGAAAGCGAAGATCAAAACTAAAGTGTGCGGTATGGTTTTAGATCAGGCGAAAAAAATCGTCTAAATTTAGCGTTTATATTCTTGAGGAGTGGCATTTTTAGGCCATTCCTCTCTCATTTATTTCAAATAGCGACGATAGAAGTTACCCACCTCAGCGATGGCCATACGCGATTCTTTCATGCGTGGCACTAGATATTGCCAAACGTGCCACATTCCTTGCCAGTAAGAAAATAGAACTTCACTCCCTGACTTTTGTGCTTTTTCTGCCAATCGTTGTGCATCGCTGAAAAGGATTTCCTCACTGCCAACCTGAATCAATAACGGTGGTAACCCCTCTAATTGACCAAATAAGGGGGAAACATCAGGATTAGTGAGCGGCGTTGATCCACAGTAAGCGTTTACACAATGAGAGGCCTGTTGAATGTGAGGAGCGAAAAACGGATCGCGCTTTAATCGAGTCTTGACCGATTCGCCACTCATAGTGAGATCGACCCACGGGCTGAGTACTGCGATAGCAGCGGGGCGAGGGAGAGTGGAAATTGATTTAATCCGCAAAGCTAATGCAAGTGCTAAACCCCCGCCAGCAGAGTCACCCATGAGAAAAATACGCTTAGTATTGATGTTAGGTTGCACGCAAAGCCAGCGATAAACGGTTTCTGCATCGTCTAGCGCGGCGGGATAGGGGGATTCGGGAGCCAAGCGGTAATCAATCAGAAGCAGCGGAATTTTTGCTGCATCGGCAATAAAAGAGGCCATAGAACGGTGGCTTGAGCATGAACCCATGTGATAAGCGCCGCCGTGTAAGTAAAGAATGACAGCATCAGCACACGCATTCTCAGGTGTCAGCCATTCTGCGTAGATACCGGAGAGTTCCACGCTGCTCAGGCGTACACCATTGGCCAGCGGCATGCGCTCACCCAATTCATCCATTTGTTTACGCACGGTAGCAACGTCACTGAGGTCGGCTTGTGCAAAATGGCGCTTAATCACAAACTTGAAGAGATGGCTTTTTAGACTGCGCATCTGAATTCCCTTTCAAACAAACTCATAAAGATATTGAGAGCTATTTAGGCTCGGACATCCTGATATTCTGGTGTGGTATCAAACTCATGTTTAGCAAATGGACATAACGGGATGATTTTGCGATTTTCCCTGCGCATTTTCTCCACGACTTTAGCCACTAGTCGCTTACCCACGCCTTGACCTTTGAGCGTCTCGTCGACATCCGTGTGATCGATGATGGCAAGATGCTCACCTGTTAGCACAAATACGACTTCAGCGATCAAGTTACCTTGAGCGTCATTGATATAAAAATTGTTGTCACCTTCTAGGATTTCCACAGCAGACTCCCTATTTTTGATGATATTTAAGCGCGCCGCTTGGGCAGGTGTTGATAACGCTCATGACGGTGTTCACGTCGACGCTATCAGGCATAATCCACGGTTGGCGATCTAATTTGAAAAGATGGCTATTTCCTCGCACACAGTTGCCGGAATGCTGACAGATGCTCAGATTGAAATAAACATCAATGTCTTTGCCGTGGTACTGGCGGTAGCCAGCATCAAGCAGTTCTTGATCCATCGTGATTCTCCTACGGCATTGTTGTTGGTCAGTTGACAAGTACTGACGTAATTATGGTTATAGAACATAAGTACTAGACTAACCAAAAAACGTCGTGAGAGGCATCAACGTCATTGTATAAGGCCTAAATTAGGAATTGACCTTATAACGGTACAATTAAAACGTCAGTGTGTGTTTTATCAATAATATGGGTTGCTGAATTCAATATTCTTTTCAAGAAACCTTCACAGTGGTTGCCGCATATCACCAAATCAACGGGATCTTCTTTGCACGCGTAGATCACACCATCAGCCAGTTCTCCATTGCAGACAATGGTACGACTAATGGGATAATCTGCCTGTTGACGTAGCTCCTCTAAAAACAAGTTAGCTTCTTCATGAATCAGTTCACGTAGCGAACCTAGCATGGAGCCTGCAAAGCTAGCAGTAAGATCGGCTTCGTTACATAAGGTCAGTAGTGTGATTGAGCCCTGATACGGGCGAACAATAGCGATAGCCTTTTCAACTAACTTGATGCTGTCCGGTGCCTGCGCAACGGCAACGAGTACTCTCCTGTAGCTCATCTCTGCCCCCATTCCCTATGACAATAAAAACATTTTAAAGAATAGACCACAGATTAGCTGTGGTGAAAATCACAATCAGTTTTTGCTTCTGGACAAATAGCACTTATATCTAAGAACCCACTTCGATAAGCGTATGGCTAATTTCTAAACGAAATAGGGGGGAAGACGTGAAATAACTCTTTATGTGTAGCGTGAATAGTCTGGTACCTATGGGGATATTAGGGGGGATTTAATGTGCAAAAAAGAATAAGCCAATACGAATAAGGAATAAGCATGAAGGGAAATAGGTCAGTAAGGCACGGAGGGAGAAAATAAAATGAATGGTATTATTTTGGTTTCATCTATCGGTTGAAACCGTTTACACAGTGACGGATTTCACGTTATTCACATTTGTTCAGCATCTTTCTCAAGGTAAGCTAAAAATTTATAAAATGATGTTTCGATTTAACGGCCTAAATAACCCTAAAATTCACCACTAGCAGCAACATAATTTACAAGGGTTATTTATAGAATCTATATGACCACTCGGCTGTTAGGCCTAAATACTCAGTAAAGCTATATATGTAGCGTTTTAAGCTTTTAATTTGCATTTTGATAATTTTTAACTCGAAATATCCGTATTTTTTATATGATTATTGTGAATGATATGTTTGAGATTCAATTGCTTAGCATGTCCTAAAGTGGCTCATACTTTTTGACCGATTAATGAACTATTAAGTGATTGGTAATATTTATTTACTGATTTTTTGTGATGTGCATCACGTTTTTCTTAAATTAATCTGAGGCGCTCGTTGTATATATCTCTTAATCGGGGGTAGAGTTGCCACGAATCAGGAATATTCTTATTTTTTTATGAATGTCCTTTGAACCGGTAGTCTGAAAAATTGTACGTCTAAGATACAACTTCCAGCGTAATTACGGTTGAGCCCCTTGAGTTTTTTGGGGGGCCTCGGTGAGGTTAGGCTTTCATTTGAGCAGATAGTTATCAGGCACCATTACTTTTCGCACTTTGGCGCGTTATGGGTAATTGGTGCATTTCATTATGTTGGCGAACAAAAATTTAACAGGGGGAGATAATGAGTACCTCTGAAATACTCAAGCATATTTATGACATCAATTTGTCATATTTGTTATTAGCGCAACGCTTAATTCACGAAGAGAAGGCCTCAGCGATGTTCCGGTTGGGGATTAACAATGAAATGGCTGACTCATTGGCTCTTTTGACCCTGCCACAAATGGTCAAATTGGCAGAAACCAACCAGTTGGTGTGCCAGTTTCGTTTCAGCGATCACGAAACGATTCAAAAACTAACGCAAGAGTCTCGCGTTGACGATCTCCAGCAGATTCACACTGGGATTATGCTTTCCAGCCATTTGTTGAAACAACTTTCGCCAACTGATACCTGCCCCCCTCACAAAAGAGTCTGATAATGAGCGAAAAAAGCATTATTCAGGAAGCCCGCGATATTCAACTGGCGATGGAACTTATCTCTCTGGGGGCTCGCCTCCAGATGTTAGAAAGTGAAACACAGTTGAGCCGTGGCCGTCTTATTCGGCTCTATAAAGAGCTGAGAGGTAGTCCTCCGCCAAAAGGCATGTTACCGTTTTCGACGGACTGGTTTATGACGTGGGAACAGAACATTCATTCATCAATGTTCTACAACGTCTATGCCTTCATGATAAAAAGTCAATCATGCCGTGGCGTGGAGGCGGTTATCCGCGCGTACAAACTGTATCTTGAACAGTGTCCGGTGCCTCCAGGTGAGCAGCCTGTTCTGGCTCTGACACGAGCGTGGACGTTGGTTCGCTTTGTTGACAGCGGGATGTTGGAGTCTGCTCCATGCTCTTGCTGTGGGGGTTCATTTATTGCCCATGCACATCAGCCATTAAGCTCATTTGTATGCAGTTTGTGCCAACCGCCATCACGAGCGATAAAAAAACGTAAACTTTCTGACAATCTTGCCGATATGTTCCCACAATTGCTCAATGAGCAAGAGAAACGCGTGGTGTAACCTGATTGAGGCAATCAGTCTTATAGGTTGGCGATCGGTGGTGTGGCTTTAAACGATGTTATCAGGTCAACCCACCGGTTATCTTCCTTTCGAGCCGTCATCCGACGGCCTCTGAATTCTCCTTCTCCGTCCTCCCGGACAGCGCGTTACACCCAATTTCCATTTTGAGCATTAAGGAATTCGCGTGCTTATTCTATTGGGTTATGCCGTTGTAACAATCGCCGTTCTTGGCGGTTATGTGATCGTGGGGGGGCATCTTGGTGCTCTGTATCAGCCTGCTGAACTTCTGATTATTGCCGGTGCTGGTATTGGCGCTTTCATCGTTGGGAACAACGGTAAAGCCATCAAAGCGACACTCCGTACGCTACCCAAGCTGGGGCGCAGTGCTAAATATAACAAAGCGCTTTATATGGACGTGATGGGGTTGATGTATCTGTTGCTCGCTAAGGCGCGCCAGCAGGGGATGCTCACGCTTGAGCGCGATATCGAAAATCCGCAAGAAAGTGAACTTTTCTCTAATTATCCACGGATTCTGGCCGATAAGATCCTCATTGAGTTCATCACGGACTACATGAGATTGATGGTGAGCGGCAACATGAATGCGTTTGAAATTGAAGCCCTGATGGATGAAGAGATCGAAACTTTCGAGAGCGAGGCGGAAGGGCCTGCTGACAGTCTGGCGATGGTCGGCGACTCCTTGCCCGCGTTTGGTATCGTGGCCGCAGTGATGGGCGTTGTGCATGCGCTTGCGTCGGCCGACCGACCAGCTGCGGAGCTGGGTGCGCTGATTGCGCATGCCATGGTTGGGACTTTCCTCGGGATCTTGTTGGCCTATGGGTTTGTTTCGCCGTTGGCTTCTCTGATGCGCCAAAACTGTGCCGAAACCGTCAAAATGATGCAGTGCATCAAAACTACGCTGTTATCGAGTTTACATGGCTATGCTCCACAGATTGCGGTCGAGTTTGGTCGCAAAACGCTGTATTCCACCGAGCGCCCGTCATTTATGGAGCTTGAAGAACATGTGCGTCAGGTGAAATCACCTGCGGTGCAGCAGTCGGCGGTGGAAGAGGAAGTATGAAGAATGGCAACCGCCCGATAATTCTGGTTAAAAAGCGTAAACCCTCGAAAAAAGGGGGGCACCACGGTGGCTCATGGAAAATCGCTTACGCCGATTTTATGACGGCGATGATGGCCTTCTTTTTAGTGATGTGGCTGCTGGCGATAGCCAGCCCGCAGGAGTTAACCAAGATTGCTGAGTATTTCCGTACACCGTTGGCAGTCGCATTGACTCATGGCGATCGTTCCAGCGCCAGCACCAGCCCCATTCCCGGTGGCGGCGACGACATGATGCAAAAAGAGGGTGAGGTGGCTAAATCAATGCCCGATCCTGCCACTAAAGCGGATAGCGAAAGGCTTAAGAAACTGCGTAAGCAGATTGACCAACTCATTCTGACCGACCCAAGGCTCAAAGCGTTACAGCCGCATCTGCTGATTAACATGATGGATGAAGGGTTACGCATCCAGATCATCGATAGCCAAAACCGACCGATGTTTGAAAACGGTAGTGCCAGAGTAGAACCCTATATGCGCGATATCTTGCGTGCGATAGCGCCGATTCTGAATGACGTACCGAACAAGATTAGTCTTTCTGGCCATACCGATGATTTGCCTTATGCCAGCGGTGAGCGCGGATACAGTAACTGGGAACTTTCAGCCGATCGCGCCAATGCCTCGCGTCGAGAACTCATTGCGGGCGGCTTAGCGGAAGGAAAAATTCTGCGCGTGGTCGGTATGGCAGACACCATGAGCCTGAAATCGCAAACCAGCGACGCCGCAATTAACCGTCGAATCAGCATTTTGGTATTGAACAAAAGTGCGCAACATAACATTGAGCATGAGAATTCAGAAAGTCAGGAGATGGATTTTTCCAATCCTGCAGCGATGAAGCAGTGGAGCGAAGGAGGCGCGGTAAATCTTGCGCCACAGGCGTCACCGGTACAGACCAGCCCGCTGGCGCCGATGAATGACCATATTATTACGACAACACCGACCGAAAAGAGGTGACCTGTGAGCATGGATATTACTGCGTTTTATCAAACGTTCTTTGATGAAGCCGATGAACTGCTGGCAGATATGGAGCAGCACCTACTGGAGCTGGACCCAGAAGAGCCAGATATAGAACAACTTAACGCGATTTTCCGTGCCGCGCACTCCATTAAAGGCGGTGCCGGAACCTTTGGTTTCAATATATTGCAAGAAACCACGCATTTGCTGGAAAACCTACTCGACGGTGCGCGCCGCCATGAAATGCGCCTGAGCACCGATATCATCAACCTGTTTCTGGAAACCAAAGATATTATGCAGGACCAGCTCGATGCCTATAAATCCGCGCAGGATCCCGATCACGCCAGTTTTGAATATATCTGTCAGGCATTAAGGCAGTTAGCGTTAGAAGCTCAAGACGTGAGTGGATCTGCAACTGCGGAAAACCCGCATCTTAAAGCCGTTACCGAAGAAAACGCAGATGCCGATCAGAATACCAACAACGACGGTGCTCAAGCGTCGACGTTACCCGATGGCTGCATATCTCTCTCGCTGTGTGGACTAAAACCGCAAGAAGTCGCTCTGATGCTAGAAGAGCTCGGCAATTTAGGGACGGTACGTGAACATACCGAAACGGCTCATGGCTTAGACGCTGTGCTAGAAACCACCGCCAGTGAAGATGACATAGCGGCGGTGCTCTGCTTTGTATTAGAACCTGAGCAAATCGCGTTCAACCATACACTGCCTGAAAAGGCAGAAAACACGGTTTCGCAACCGGCTGCGCCAACGGCTGAGGCCCAGCCTAAAACAGCGACGACGCCAGAACTAAAACTGGTTCAGGAGCCGGCAACGCCACGAACCGAAGCCCCAAAACGTACGGCAAAAGCAACGGAAAGCACCAGTATTCGCGTAGCGGTTGAGAAGGTCGATCAGCTCATTAATTTAGTTGGTGAATTGGTTATTACCCAGTCCATGCTGGCACAGCGCTCGGATATGCTAGACCCGGTCGATCACGGTGATTTACTCAACAGCCTGGGACAATTGGAGCGTAACGCGCGCGACCTGCAAGAGTCCGTCATGTCGATTCGCATGATGCCAATGGAGTACGTCTTTAGCCGTTTTCCTCGTCAGGTACGCGATCTGGCTGGCAAGCTTAACAAGCAGGTGGAAATTACGCTGCTAGGTAGCTCGACCGAACTGGATAAGAGCTTGATCGAACGCATTATCGATCCGTTAACCCATCTGGTGCGCAATAGCCTCGACCATGGCATTGAAACTCCTGAGGTGCGTGTTGCGGCAGGCAAAAGTCCAGTGGGGAATCTCACGTTATCGGCAGAGCATCAGGGCGGAAATATCTACATCGAAGTGATCGATGACGGTGCTGGTTTAAATCGTGAACGCATTTTAGCTAAGGCGCGTTCGCAGGGCATGGCGGTCAGCGATACCATGACCGATGATGAAGTCGGGTTGCTGATTTTCGCACCGGGTTTCTCCACGGCAGAACAGGTTACTGATGTTTCTGGGCGCGGCGTGGGTATGGACGTCGTGAAACGAAATATTCAGGAAATGGGCGGCCACGTTGAGATCCAGTCGCGGAGCGGAAAAGGCACCACGATCCGTATCGTGTTACCGCTAACGCTGGCGATCCTCGACGGCATGTCGGTCAAGGTGAATAACGAAGTCTTTATTTTGCCGCTTAACGCCGTGATGGAATCTCTGCAACCGCGTGAAGAAGATCTTTATCCGCTGGCGGGTGGCGAGCGTGTGCTACAGGTTCGCGGTGAATATTTACCGCTGGTGGAACTGTATAGCGTGTTTGACGTTGAAGGCGCAAAAACTGATGCGATGCAGGGCATTGTGGTGATCTTGCAAAGTGCAGGGCGCCGCTATGCATTGCTGGTTGATCAGCTGATTGGCCAGCATCAAGTTGTGGTGAAGAACTTGGAAACCAACTACCGAAAAGTGCCGGGGATTTCTGCGGCGACGATTCTGGGCGATGGAAGCGTTGCGCTGATCGTCGACGTTGCCGCGCTACAGAGCATTAATCGTGAAAAACGCTCCGCGGTTTCCGCTGCATAGCGTGAACCGAATCGTTATCTATTTTAGCCAGCAGGCGACTGCTGGCGGTTAAATACCCTAATTTGTAAAGGTGAACTAACATGACAGGACTGGCTTCTGTAACCAAACTGGCGGGAGAAACTGTAGGACAGGAGTTTCTGGTTTTCACCCTCGGAGATGAAGAGTACGGCATTGATATCTTAAAAGTACAAGAGATCCGTGGCTACGATCAGGTCACACGTATTGCCAATACACCGGCTTTTATCAAGGGTGTGACAAATCTGCGTGGCGTCATTGTGCCTATCATCGATCTGCGAGTGAAGTTCTCTCAGGAAAATGTGACGTACAACGATAATACCGTTGTCATTGTGCTTAATTTCAGCCAGCGAGTTGTCGGGATTGTGGTTGACGGCGTATCGGATGTCCTGTCGTTAACTAACGAACAGATTCGCCCAGCGCCGGAGTTTGCTGTCACGCTATCCACGGAATATTTAACCGGATTAGGATCGCTTGGTGAGCGCATGCTGATCTTGGTCGATATCGAGAAGCTGTTGAGTAGTGAAGAGATGGAGTTGGTGGAGGGAATGACGGCATAAGCTGAGTGCAGATGGTGTGCACTGATCAGTTAAGGTTTAACGCCGAAGTCCACATGAGAGCAGTTAAGGTTTCGTACGCCTAATGCACCGAAACCCGCATGCACTCTGTGCAGGCGTCCGAGTCGGGGGGCCAGTCGCTGCCCCCCGACACCCCAGCTTGG